>Ga0209574_10000303_pt1 | contig 12751 bp, 9 predicted proteins | sample AgamicMgMarz_FD_187168 | JGI IMG/M metagenome (GOLD analysis project Ga0209574, IMG submission 187168) | Agave microbial communities from Guanajuato, Mexico - Mg.Ma.rz (SPAdes) (version 2) | ecosystem: Host-associated > Plants > Phyllosphere > Phylloplane/Leaf | place: Guanajuato, Mexico... | reverse complement strand
TCGACCATCCGCAGACCTGGAATCCGATCATCATCAATTTTCATTTCTACGTCGTTCTGTGGAGATACGCCGCCCGCGCGCCTTTCTGGTGGGACAAGATCCGCATCTGGTTTATGCCGGCAGGTTGGATTCCGCGCGGTTTGCCGCAAAAGGAATTGCCCGATATCACGACCGAAAACCAGATCAAATTTCGTCCCGAAATGTTTGCCAATTCAAAGGTTTATCTGACCGTGCAGGTGATCCTGGGAATCCTTTTGATGCTCGGTATCATTTCAAACATTTTTCATTGGACGACCGAAGAAAAATGGATCGGCGCGTTTTTGCTCTGGTGGCAGATCATCAATTGGAGCGGGATTTTGGAAGGCAAAAACTGGCTCTGGATTTCCGAGCTTTTGCGAATTCCGGCAACCGTTCTGGCGGTGATGTTTTTCAGCGAAATTTATCAGCCGTCGGCTTTATTGTTCGGTCTTTTAGCAGTCTCGGTTTTTTCGATTTTCTGGACGCTTTTGTTCTTTCGTCCGAAAACTGCCAGACTTGTCAGCGTTTATTAAATTTTATCGCGGTGCGGAGATTGCCTTTAAATACTCGTCGCAATCTTCGGTCATCTGGCTCAAACCGGCTTTGTCTTCGAGTGGCGAAGAATGCCAAAACCTGCGAAGTTCGGCGACTGCATTTTTTGCTTCCTTAAATTTCAAAAGTCTAAGCTGATAAACAATTTGCAAGATTTTTGAATAATGCCTGTCGAGAATTTCGGTGTCATCATTGGCAAGCCGGCTTTTCCAATTTTTGATCTCGGTTTCGGAAAGATCTTTCCAAAAATCCGTCTCTTTTTTCAATAAGTTTATTAATTCTTTGCCGACGCTTTCGCCGCCGATTTTCCCGAAAGTTTGAACTGCCGTATCGTGCGCGATCAGAGCGGATTCGTCGTCGAGAACAAGTCTCAAAACGGGCAGTGCGGAGTTGCCTTTTTCCTTCAATTTTTCAAACGTTGCGAAGCGGATAAAGACTTTATCGGAAACAACGAATTGCCGGAGATTTTCAAACAACGGTTTCGTTTTTTTTATTTCAAATGCGCGGTCAAACGAATTTCGCATTTGGATAATTTCAAAAACTCGTGTTTTAACTTCGCTTTCGGTTTGCCCGAAATCGATTAAAAGACTCGAACCCGGATTTTGGATTTGGGCAAAAGCATACGCCTTGTCGTTTTCGATCCACATCACCGAAGTTTTTAACTCTTTGGACAGGTCGGTCGGTTTCCAGATTTCATCCGAATCTTGATCTTTTTTCAAGAACAAAATCATTCGCGAACCGCTGACGTATTTTCCCGAGCCATTAACATTTATAAAATCCGAAGCTTCATAAATCTGCCGTGAATTTTCCGTTTTAAATTCGGCTAATTGATTCAGGAAAATTATTTCGCCGACCCCGAGATCGCCTTTGAGCGGTTCAAGAATCTGGAGTTTCCCGTCAATTTCCGCGCCTTCGGCGGCGAGCAGAATATGCGTCGAGCTCCACGCGGAATATTCGAGCGAGAAAGAAGGACGCATTCCCGCGTTTGATTCGGAAACGAAAAAAAGAAAGATCGACAGCCAGAGAATTTTTGCCTTCATAGATATAAAATAGCGCAATTCTCAAATTTTACACAGATTTTTTTTAATCAGCAGTGTCTTAATTCCATGTGGCTCAAACTTTCGGATGATTTTTCACCGCCGGGGCGCAGATTTTCTCCGCGATTCTCAGCGAAACTCTGCGCCCCGGCGGTGAAATTCCCGAACAACACAAAATAAAGACACTATTTTTTAATCAATCGCGTTCGAGATAAAACTTCATAATCCGTTCGGCTAAGTCCTCTCTGCCCCAGAGCTCGGAGATGAACATTTTAAAGTCCGAAATATTCATCCAGTATTTTTCGCCGATCGATTCGTCTTTGTTGGTCGGGTGAAAAATCACGCTTCCAAGAAGTCCGTTGACCAGACCGCGCGGAAGAAGTAATTTGTTGCCTTTGATTTCAAAACTGCCGTTTGAATTGAACGCAAATTCGGCGGGCATTGTGCCGAACTTAAGGCTCTCGCGGATGACGAGCAGAATTATTTCTTCCGCGCCGTGATGAACGTTAAATTGCGGCACGAGTCTTTTCAAACCGAACGGAACGCTCATCGGCAGCGGCAGCGCGCGCGGCATTCCCATAAAAGTTATCAACGCCCAATTTTGTTTGATGAATCTCCTAAAATCGTCTTCCGACAAGCTGTCTTTTTCCAGAGACTTTTGAATCGTCGCCTCGATTGCCAACGCGGTCGGCGCGACGGCTCTGTGAAACGCGCCGCTGTTCATAAAATCTGCCGCTTCCTGCACAAATTTCCCGACTTTTTCCATAAAAGCTACTTTTGACTTTCAATTAATTCCGAAACCGTCACAAACCGAAAGCCTTTTTGTTTTAGTCCTTCGATAATTGGTTTGACCGCAGTTAAGGATTTTTTTTGCGGGTCATACATTACGTGAAGTAAAATTATCGAGCCGTTCTGCGTGTTTTCGAGCACATATTTCGTAATGGCTTCCGCGGTTTTCGCAACCTCTGGAAAAGTTTCCGGCTCGACATCCCAGGTAATGCTTTTACGATTGTTTTGCGACAGATAAAAGGGCAACGCAAAAAGCTTCTTGCCGTAAGGCGGACGAAAATGCGGCGTTTTTTGATAACCGGTCGAGCGAATCAGTTCGTCTGTTTTCTCGATTTCTTCCTTAACAAAAGACGGCGTGACCAGAATCATTCGGACGTGCGAATAACTGTGATTGCCGATCTCGTGTCCTTCCGAAACGATCTTTTTTCCTTCGTCCGCGTGTTTTTCGAGCGCGCCGCCGATCAGAAAGAATGTCGCTTTCACGTCTTCTTCCTTTAAAATTTGCAATATCTCACCGGTGAATTCGGGCGTCGGACCGTCATCAAATGTCAGCGCGACAAGTTTTTCCGGTGTTTCGACGCGCGGCACGATTTCGCCGAAAAACTGAAACGTCCGCGATTTGCCGATTTCCCATAAACCGAACGCAACCGCCGGAAGTAAAAGCGAAGCGGCGGCAAAACAGATAAATTTACGCATTGGTTTATCTTAGGAAAATACTTTTGCCTTATCAATTTATTGAAGTATAATCGAGCGAAACTTATGCGATTTGTATTCTCACGGAGATTTTATATTTTGCTCGCCCTCGGGCTGATTCCGCTTGCGTTGTCGTGGAATCTGCCTTTTCTTCGCTCCTTTGTTTTCGCGTTCGATGTTTTGCTGATCGTGCTGGCGATCGTCGATTATTTCATCAGCCGCAAACTGCCCGAAGATTTTCAGATTACGCGCAGCTTCGGACGACGTTTTGCGATCGGCGACGCAAACCAGGTGCATTTAAAGGTCGAAAACGCCGCGCCGCGCTCGTTTCAGATTAAATTAAAGGATGAATATCCGCCCGAGATGGATTTGGACGGCAAGCGCGAGGCGCAGTTTAAGGTCGAAGCGCAAACTGCGGCTGATTTCTTTTACGTTCTGACGCCGCCGAAACGCGGGAGTTATAAGTTCGGCAAAACGGCTGTGCGTTTTCTTTCCAAACTCGGTTTGATCTGGTGTCAGGCGGATTTGGGCGAAGCGCAAGCCGTCAAGGTTTATCCGAATATGCGGCGGGCGCGCGAAATGGAACTCAAAGCACTCGGCGCGCAAAGCTTTCTGGCGATCCAGCGCAAATCCCTGCGGCGCGGCGAAGGGCGCGAGTTCGAATCAATGCGCGATTACGTGCGCGGCGACGAACTCCGGCATATTTCGTGGACGGCGACGGCGCGGAGAAACAAGCTCATCACGCGCCAGTATCAAATCGAACGCGACCAGACGATCATCATCGCGCTCGACGCGGGACGCCTGATGACCGGGCGCATCAAAGACGAAACGAAATTCGACACGGCGATTCACGCTTCTCTGGCGATGATGTCGGCGTGCGCCCGCGCCGGAGACAATTGCGGTCTGCTCGTTTTCGGGCGCAAGGTCAAGAAGTTTCTGCCGCCGAAAAAAGGTGTCGAACACCTGGACGCGGTGCTCGAAGCATTGCACGACCTCGAACCCGAACTGATCGAACCGAGCTATGCCCGCGCCTTTCAATACATCGCGTCGAGCACAAAAAAACGCGCGTTCGTCGTGATTCTGACCGATCTGGTTGACAAAGAATCTTCCCGGGAACTCATCAACTCGCTGAAATTACTGCGCCCGCGCCATCTGCCGCTCGTCGTCACGATCGGCGACCGCGATCTGAACGCGACGGTCAGCGAAATCCCGAAAGACTTAAAAGAGGTCTTCGTTCAATCGGCGGCGGAAGAGATCATCCATCAACGCGAATCCGCGCTGAGATTAGTCGAAACGCTCGGCGGTCTCGCGCTCGACGTGACGACCTCGACGCTCGCGCCGAAACTGCTTGAAACATATCTGCGGGTTAAAGAACGCGGTTTGCTTTAAAGAATTTCTCCCGGCTCAAATCATTTTCGATGTTCCGCCCGTAATTACCCAAAGTTTTGCTTATCTGACCCGTGTTTTGATAATCCCGACCAATCGTTCGCCCGTTACGACCCGTGTTCGGCGCGTCATGACCAACGACTTAATCATCATTCCCCGTGTTTGCCAGCCATTCCCCGTGTGCGGATGATGATTACCAACGCATCGTTCATCATTCCCCGTGTTTTGATCGTCATTACCAATGTAAAATCCGTCATTACCAACCGCTTGAGCCTCGCGACCCGTGTTTTTTCGTCATTCCCCGTGTTCAAACCTCATTACCAGCGTTTTTTTTCCATTACCCGTGTTTTTTTATCATTACCGGCGTTCCGCGCATCATTACCAGAGTTTTTATCATCAAAAAAATATTAGTGCCGTAATCTGTTTTGATGTAACATCAAAGTTGTGTCAAAAACGACCCTTTTTGAGACTCTTCGAAGTAAAAATGAAAACGTTAATTGTAATCGTATGGCTTTCAATAATATTAGGCTTTTGCGTTGATACGGTTTCATCTCAGGACAAGCCGCGCAAAACTATCGTTGTTGAAACCGCAAAAAACTTCGACCTCAACGAATATAAAGAATGGAAAAGGGTCGAATTTACAGGTTTCTCAATGTATGTCCCAAAAGAATTTAAGTTCGAAGAATTTAAGGGAGTAGATGGCAACGGATGGCGGTATGAAAGCCCGAAGTTCCTTTTCAGTGTTTCTTCCGGGTGGGTGCAGGATGCGCCTTTAGTATCAGATGAAAAACGACCAAACTATAAGGAAAAGTTTACAAGAATTGGCAACACACTTGTTCGGCTGTGGTTTTACGAAGATAAAACTCCGCCGAAACCGTTTGTAAATCATCCGTATTTCGGACAAATTGCCTTCAATGATCCGATGATAAAAAGGCGCAAATATGCCTTAGCATTGTGGTCAAAAGAAGCAAACGGACTTGAAATGTTAGAGAAAATTCTCGTTTCAATTAGATTCAAATAGTTTCTGTTTTAGCCTTCCAAAAGTGTCTCAAACCGCCCCTTTTTTGTAAAAATTCAAGGCTGTAAGCCCTTTATTCAAGATTCATTTAGGGGAAAGTTTGTGTCATAAACCGTGTCATAACTAAAATTTCAAAACTCTTCGACATTTTCGACTTATGAGACAGTTTTTGACGGGCGATAAAAACAACACATCGTCGGCAAATCATAAACTGAATAACGCCTGATTTTTTTCTTGATTTTTTCTTGTAAATCGTTTATAAAATTTGACACACCGCAACGGGATTAGTCGAAATGTCTCCCTAATCCGACTGCTGCCGGTCAACTTTCATAAATCCATCAAAGAGGAAAAATTAATATGAGCGACAGGAAAAGAGAAATTCTTTACGCGCTGGAGCGTATTGATTATTACGATCAGGCAAACCCGCAATTGAAAACCGAATTGCCGTTTACGGTCGAATTGTTTCTAGCCAATCAAAATAATATCAGCCGTCTGAAGGCGGCGGGCATCACTTCGATCTCGGCGGGCGGCGCGGGGATGAGCGAAACGCGGAGCAAGGTGGCGCGCGCCGCTGAAATCGAAGCCGATCTGCGGCGCGTCGTAACGACGGCAAATCGGCTGGAAAAGAAAGTTCCGGGTTTTCAGAATACGTTCAAATTGCCGCGCGGCGGTTTGAGCTATCAGCAGTTGATCGAACACGCGGAATCTTTTATTGCCGATGCGGCGGCGTTTCAAGCCGAATTTGCCCTGCGCGGTTTGACGGCGCAGTTTTTCACGGAATTGGCGGCGGCTGTCGCGGAATTTAAGGAAACCGCACAGCAGCAAGCCGATGCCAAACGCACGTCGGTCGGCACAACCGCCGATGTCGAAGATATTCTCGAAGACGCGCTCGACGTGCGTGCGGACCTGAACACCGCGATAAAAAATCATTACCGCAACAACCCGCAAAAACTCGCCGAATGGCTGACCGCCTGCCACATCGAGCGCAAAAAAAGCGGAACGCCTAACCCACCGGAAAACAATCCGCCGGAAAGTGTGCCGGTAACTTAGATTAGTAGATAACTGATAGCGTGAAAACAATCGGTTATTCACCATCCGTTATTAAAGCTTTGCACAAAGACTACTTTTAGCCACGAATGACACGAATATTTTATTAAATGCCATTCGTGCCATTCGTGGCTAATTTTTACAAACTCGCTTCACTTTCAGAGTTTTTGCGTAAAGCCCTGCCTGGTTAGTGCTACAGTCCGATTCGTTTGATGAGATCGGCAAAACGCGGGTCCTGGCGAAGTCCGTCGTATTCATAGCCGACACCGATAAACCGGAGCTGCAAATCTTTTTCCAGATATGCTTTTTCGAGAGCCTGCATTGCCCTGTCATGGTCCTTGAGTGCGACATAAATAATCGCGATCGTCGCCGGCGAAACATAACCGTTCATTGATTCAAGTTTGGTCAGAATCCGGCGGGCTTCTGCTTGTTTTTCAGGCATTTTGGCGTAAGCAGCGGCTAAAAATACTAGAGGAAGACTGTATTTTTCATCTCCGCCGACAAGCTCGACCGCAGTTTTGAAGTGGGCGGCGGCTTCCTTGTCCAGACCTTTTCCGCCGTAAACATAGCCCAAACTAAAATCCTCGACTTTTATATTCGGGTCAATCGCCTGCGCTTTTTGAAATTCGCCGAGCGCTTCGTCAAATCGTTTTGCCCATGCCAAAACGATTCCTCTGGTCGTTAATAATTGACGCATATTTATCGGATCACGCTCTTTGAGTTGTTCGAGCTGGGCAAGCGCTTCGTCGGTTCGTCCCATCACCGAAAGAAAAAACGCGTAGTTTTGACGGGCAAAATCCAAATTGGGATTCAGCTCGATCGCCCGTTTGTATTCCTGTTCGGCGCTTTCCCAATCAAAATCGAATTCCCTGAGCGTCGCCAGCATCACCTGGGCTTTCGCCAGTTTCGGATCGATCGCCAGCGCCTTTTCCGTTTCCTCTCTGACCTTCGGCATTAATTGTTTCGGGCTGTCACTCGCATTTGCCCGGTTCCAATAAATCCAGGCAATCTCGATGCGGGCTTCGGCAAAATTCGGATCGAGCTCGACGGCTTTTTGGAAATACTCAAGCGATTTTCCGAGAACATTTTCGGGTCCGTTCAATTCGACCAATCCATTCAGATAATAGCGAAACGCTTCGGGGTTTTCCGTGCCGCCCGCGGCAATTTGTTTTGATTGAACATCGGTCAGTTTCAAATTCAATTGATCGGAAATGGCTTGCGGGATCTCATTTTGAATCGTCAACAAATCTTTGGCTTTACGTTGATATTGTCCGCCCAAAAGATGCCGGTTTTCAGCCGTGTCAACAATTTCAAACTTTATCACCAGATCATCACCGACCTGCCGCGTGCTGCCGGTGACAATCGCCCGAACACCGAGTTTCGAAGCGATCACCTGTAAATCTTCCGTCGAGCTGCGAAACTTAAAACTTGAATTTTTTGAAATTACTTTGAGCTGCGGTAAACCGGAAAGCCGGTTCATCAGATTTTCGCTGAGTCCGTCCGAAAGATAAGCCAGATCTTTATCCTGACTCAGGTTCTCAAACGGCAAAACTGCGATCGAATCAATTTTTGCGGATTTGGATTTTGCGATAAAGAAATAATAAAAAGCGGATGCGAGCAAAGAAACAATCACCAACCCGACGATTAGTGCGAAAAATTTATGCGTTTTGCCTTGTTTGAAAATATATTCGACACTCGAAGCTGTCCGGGAATGGTTTTCATCGGTATCTTGCCCGGCGTTATCTTTTGTTGGGCTGGCATCATTGCCGAATGTCGATTCGCCGACAACTTCCGCCGTCTGATTTTTATTTTCGACTTTTTGAAAACTCCCAAATGAGCGGGGCGAATCGTCGTCGGATTCGATGCGTTTTTTGATTTTTTCAAAATCCGCCCGCAGTTCATTGGCGGTTTGATAGCGACCTTCCAGTTTTTTGGAAAGCGTTTTCGAAATTATCCATTCAAGTTCCGCCGGCACATTTTCTAAATACGAACTCAGGGGAAGCGGTTCTTCATGAATCACCGAAGCCAGAATATCGGCGGTCGTTTCACCCGGAAAAGGCTTCTGCCCCGTCAGCAGTTCATAAACAACAACGCCCAGACTCCATAAATCCGTGCGATTATCGATTTGATTTCCGCGGGATTGTTCGGGCGACATATAGGCGGCAGTTCCCATAATTGTCCCGGGATTCGTCGTATTTAATTCCCGTGTCGTATCTTCCGACCCGAAACCGGCGGGGCTTGACGGTCTGATAAGCTTCGCCAATCCGAAATCGAGAACTTTGATATATCCGTCGCGCCGGATCATGATATTTTCGGGCTTAATATCGCGGTGGACGATTCCAACTTCATGAGCCGCCGAAAGTGCGGACGCAACCTGGATGGCAATTTCGAGAACTTCGCCGATGTTCAATTTTGATTGATTGCGGTAATCATTCAACGTTTTGCCGTCAATAAATTCGCCGACGATAAATTGAATTTCATCTGCCGTCCGGTCGAATTCATAGATCGTCATGATATGCGGGTGATTGAGGGCGGAAACGGCTTTGGCTTCCTGATGGAATCTTCGCAGACGTTCTTTGTTCGAAGCGATATTCGAGTGCAGGACTTTTAATGAAACATGACGGTTTATCTTGGTATCATTCGCCAGAAAAACCTCGCCCATTCCGCCTTTTCCAAGCTGGCTGATGATTTCGTAGCGCTGATTCAGCAGGTCTCCGGCTTGAAAAACACCGGTTTCGGTCTTTTCAACGAATTTCTGTTCATAAAAAATATCGGCAATTTCGGCAACCGCGGAATTTTCCAGAAAAGAATCGTTTTCGTTATAGGAATCAAGGAGATGTTCGACCTCGCTTTTTAATTCTTCATCGCCGGCACACGCGCCGTTTAAGAATGCCGGGCGCTCACTGACCGGTAAGTTCAGAATCCTGGATAAGATATCTTTTACTTTTTTCCACTTTTCCGGGGTCATTTTTTATCCGATGATGTCCGAATCGCTTTCGGAAGATCAAATTATTTCAATACATTACTACCATTTATCAGTTAAGAAAAACCTTAAATTATTTTTCAATTTTTGCGCGAAAGCGGAAGCCGAAAAAAAAATCGCTTCCGCTATTTAAATAAGCGTTAAAAGCGCGATAAAAGGTTCTTTTTTCTTGACCGTATTAATTTAATGGAATAACCTCTTATGCATAAAAGAAAATGGCAGAAAAACCGCAAAATTCGCGTAATATTACGCTTCTTCTGAATGAATGGAAACAAGGAGATCCGGACGCATTTGATAAATTGACGCAGTATGTCTATGACGACCTAAAGCATCGGGCAGCGGCGTATATGAAAAATCAGCGTGCGGATCATACTTTGCAAACAACCGGCTTAGTTCACGAAGCCTTTATCAAACTGATTGACAAAAACGAAATCGAATGGAAAGATCGTCAGCATTTTATGGCGATCGCGTCGATCGCGATGCGTCACATTATCATCGATTATGCGCGCCAGCGAAATCGTGATAAACGCGGCGGCAGGAATGAAAATCTTCCGCTTGATGAAGCGCAGTATATTTCGTCGAAAGGAAATTCGCAGATCGATCTGATCGCTTTGGATGAAGCGTTAACCAAACTTGCAGCATTCGATGAACGACAGTCAAAGATTGTCGAACTTAAATATTTCGGAGATTTGACATTGGAAGAAATCGCCGGGGTGTTGGGTATTTCGCACACGACCGTCAAACGCGATTGGAACATTGCGAAGGCTTGGCTCAGGCGACAGTTGGAATAATTAAATATTCTGCTTTGTTTTTTTCTTTAACCGGCTTGCAGACAATTCCGACGCTTTTATCAAAAAATATCCCAAACAATTGGATAACTCCCTTTTTCGCTTTCTATTAGTGCCGATATTTTTGTTTTGACAAAAAGACGTTTCGAATATCAGAAGGAGATCAATAAATATGAATGAGAAAGAATGGACAATAATGATTTACATGGCGGGCGATAACAATCTGGCGGTTGATATGTCTTATGCGATCGAGCAAATAAAAACAGTCGCGGGAAATGATCCAAAGAGTCCGAACCTGTTCGTTTATTATGACGGCAATTCGCCTTCAATCCCGACTCTCTATTGTGATTTCTCGAACCCCGACAATCCTGTTTATCAGCCTTCATACCAATTAACTAACAAGCTTTATCCAACAGGTGAGTTAAAAAGAACCGAAGATGCGGCAGATTATTTCTCGATCATAAATTTTGTTGATTGGTGTGTAAACAGGGTCGAGGTCAGAAATGGCGACGAGGTCAGTTATGGTCGCCGCGCCAACAGATACGCCATGATTATCAGCGGACACTCGGCAGGATTTTTGGATAAAGGATTATTTAAAGATGAAACGGCGGAAAAGTCGATGAGTATGAAACATCTCTACGACCTTTTCTGCCGGCTGACCAACGACAAGGAATGGCTGACCCGAAATGCCGAGGAAGCCAATCAGGAATTTAAAGATTGTAACGAGCCTGAATGGAGTCCGGAAGAATACGAGCGGGAAACAACCGTTTTGCTGGGGCAGAGGCTTTCAATTCTCGGTTTCGACAGCTGTGTGATGGGAATGCTCGAAGTCGCTTATCAGTTTTCGCCTTTTGCCGACGCCCTGATCGCTTCCGAAGGAATCGTGCCGGATGCGGGCTGGACGTACGGCAAAATCCTCGGATGTTTGGCGCAGGATAATGAGCTTGAGACAAAAAAAGTTGCCGAAAAATTTGTCACGGGATTTATCGAAAGTCAGGACGCCTATAAGATCGGCGGCGTTTCGGTTGATATGGCGGCTTGGGATTTCACACCCGAAACTAAACCGGACGGCAGTATTTGGTATCCGGGAATCGACAACTTAATTGAAGCCGTCAACTATCTATCAGCCGTTTTGCATGAATGCTTCAGAAGAAAAGATTTAATTTACCGGCAAATGGAACGAATTCTTCTGCAGGTTCATTGGAAATGCCAATCCTATATGTTTGATCAAAATATTGATCTCGGAGATTTTTGCGAGCTTCTGATCAAAGAATGTAAATTGTTCGTCAAAGACTTTAAAGAAGCCTTATCCGAAGACGATGTGACGTTTTTAAAGAATATTGTCAAGCAATGCGAATATGTTCTGGAGACACTCCAGCAATTTGTCATCATCAGCGGATACAGCGGCGGAAAATACCAATATTCCAATGGCGTTTCGTTATTTTTCCCCTGGTCTTATGAAACATTTGAAACCGTGCGAAACAATTACGACGACCTTTGGTTTTATCAAAATATGCTCGCCGACTTCAAAAAATACAGTTGGCTATCTTTTCTCGAACTCTATCTCGGCGAAGTGTGCAGACGCGGTTCCGAAGAGCCGCAAAAACCAAAACAAAGATATCCCTGGACAGCATTTAGTGAGGATGATTTTTCACAGGAAACAATTTCGATTGTCGCCGACTCGGACGGAAAACTTGGAACCGGACAAGGACGACTCGGAACCGGACAAGGCAGATTAGGAACCGGACAAGGCAGACTTGGAACCGGTCAAGGGCGATTGGGAACCGGACAAGGACGATTGGGAACCGGTCAGGGCAGACTTGGCACGGGACAAGGACGGCTTGGAACAGGTCAAGGCAGAATTGGCGAAGGCTCGAATGCGTTTATTGATAGTTTGGAAACATTCAAAAATGTCTATACGCCCTGGAACATTTCCGGCTTTTCTAAGGAAACTGACAAAGAATAAGAAAAATGTTGAAACCCTGCGCAGAGTTTTCAAGAAAAACGGCGCGCCTGATTCGCCGTAAAATATGACGGCAGCTTAATGTTAAAATAACCGAAGAGGAGAAAAATTTCTCCTCTTCTTTTGCATACGAATAAGGGAGATTTTGGCAATGGATGAAAAAAACGACCAGACAACGAAACAGCAGATCTTGCAGTTTATGACGACCGAGCATTTTACTTTACAGACGGCGCGGGCGGCGACCGTCTCGGAGGCGAACGGACGCGCCGCGTTGTTTACCGGCGCAGTTTCGAGCGGTGTGGTTTCGCTCGCGTTTATCGGGCAGGTTTCGGGAATGAACGAGACGTTCTTTTTGTTCGCGCTGGTGCTTTTTCCGTCGCTGATTTTCCTCGGCTTTGTCACCTTCGACCGCGTTCTGCAAACCGCGCTCGAAGACTGGATTTACGCCTGCGAGATAACCCGCATCAGGCATTATTA
>Ga0209574_10000302_pt1 | contig 12777 bp, 9 predicted proteins | sample AgamicMgMarz_FD_187168 | JGI IMG/M metagenome (GOLD analysis project Ga0209574, IMG submission 187168) | Agave microbial communities from Guanajuato, Mexico - Mg.Ma.rz (SPAdes) (version 2) | ecosystem: Host-associated > Plants > Phyllosphere > Phylloplane/Leaf | place: Guanajuato, Mexico... | reverse complement strand
TATACGCATGAAAATCCTTAGGAGCCCCATACTGTAACACCAAACTAGAAATATAGTTCGAAGCCTTGATATATCTCTCCATGGATGGATTCACGACATGGATATCTTTCCTTTTAGGAATGTCAAAAAGACGGCTTCCTGTTTTGATCCCTTCTTTCTTTAATAAGGGTGTGGCAGCTAATACAACAGATCCCGACCGTTTGATATCTCCTACAACAGCAAGCTTTGTTTTCAGCGGATCTAACCCCCGTATGACAGAGGAAACCGAAGCAAAAAAGCTCTTCATGTCGATGCAAATAATGACTCTGTTTGGTAGATGCCCATCATCCATTGAAATAACTCCTCAAATAAAGAACGTTTGTTCTTCATTATATACGAACAAACGTTCTTTATTCGATGGAATATCATACCTTTTCCCGATTATTGCTATTTGCAGTTCTTAAATAAAGATTGATTGAAATGGAGTTAATTCTTTTAAGTAAGTTTGTAGTTTTTATCACTGTTATTAAAGAAGAGCCCATGTGAAGGGAAACAAATCACAGGTTATAAATGTTATCATTAGTTGAAATTAGGTTTCTGTGGGGAGGTTTTAGCAGACTTATGAGAGATATTATGAACATAACTATTAATAGCAGGGTAGCAATATGTTTAGCATATGCCGAACAGACATTAAATTATTTCGAGAATGAATTCAAAGGTGGAAATTATAATCAAGCCTTTGAACAATTTAGAAGTATCATAAATATGGGTTACGATTGGATATCAGGAAGTGTGATAGATTGGGAAGAACTGTACACTTTATGTAATGATGAGGAGAGGGATTATGGTTGTTTTAATTTTGTAGCCATGCTCGAATGCTCAGATGAATACGAAACACCGATTAGCGTGCTAATATGGACTATTTATTATTTAATTTATCAGTGTGCTCATCATTCTAACGAGATATATTTTCCCCAAGACTTATGGGATGGACATTTACCACAAGAGGAAGAAAAAAATATAATTGAAGCTTTACATATTGGAGTTAATGAATACCTTTCTACAGAGATTTGTGAAAAACTTAAATTAATGGAGGAAAAGTATAGAAGCTGTTGACTGGAATAAAGCTTAATTAAGAGCAATTAGCAAGCCCTTATTTAGTGAGAACCAAAAAACTATAATAATATATATTTTCTTAATGACCAAAGGAGAAACAACCAAATGAGTTACATTAGAATCTATACATTAAGAGACGGTACGAAAAGGAAAATAAAAATTGAAGAGGGAATGACCCTACAAGATGAATTACAAAAGTTAGGTATTTCAGAATCAGACATATTCCAAATGCAATTAGTAATTCAGAATGAGGAAATGTAATTCTAGTGGTGTAATTTTGCTAAAAAAATCAGCCAAATATATTATTTGGCTGATTTTTTATTTTAAGACAGAAAATAATTTCAGAAATTAGTATAGTTATTCCAGACTAAACAATAGCAAACAGAAGGTTCTCAGTTTATATGTTTAGGAGCTTAGAGATATTCCCACCTAATACTCTGTCTGCAACCTCTCGACTGGATGTATGACGCTTAACAGCCTGTAGATTTAAATACGGATCTCCATAAGGAAAATCTGAACTAAATAACGTTCTCTGAGGTATTTCTTTTATAGCCAGAGACAACGCATACGTTGTATAAAATGCAGATATATCTAAATAAGCATTTTTAGTTTCTTTAATCATCTCTATCGTTTGCAACCAATAAATCCCGCCCATATGCCCGTATATAACCGGCACATTTTCATATTTTTGAGTCAGAAGAAATAATTCCTGAATATCCTTTAAATTCAACGGATGAAAAGTATGTACCCATATAGGTAAAGACTTGTAGTCACTTGCTGCTTTAAATATAGGTTCTAACAAATTAATTTGACCTGTACCAAGAGTAAATTCTCCAAGACCTTTCATATTTTGTTCTTTAACGAGTTTCTCTACCCATTGATTTAGGCTGGGATCCTCAGGAGAATAAGAAAGAGGAACCGAACCAAATCCAATAAAGCGCTTCGGGTGTTTCTTAATAGCAACACTTAACTCTTCTAGGGCATTTAAGCGTGCTTCTAGGGGATTCACCTCGTTATTGAGAATTTGATTTAACTTGTTCATTTCCGTTGTAAATTCTTTATAATTATTGCTTTTTTCTGGATGAACAAGGGTGGAGAACAATACTGTTTTATCTATTCCACTCACGTCCATCATTTCAATATGCTTCTCTATAGGTAAAATCACATGTGCATGGCTATCAATAATCATTTTGTTTCTCCTTTTTATTTAGAAAGATTCTTTTCGGTTCTTTCGGAAAACACTTCATTAGCTACTGTTAAAATCGTATTTAAAACTACAGGAAATCCAGCATAAATGACCATCTGTAGCATTGCTTCTAAAATCTCTTCCTCTGTCCACCCAACATTCAAAGCTCCATTAATATAAAATTTTAACTGCTCCGTATTGCCTAATGCAGTTAGACCAGCTACTGTAGCAAGAAGGCGAGATTTTAAGTCTAATCCAGGTCTAGAAAAGATTTGACCATAATTAAACTCTACAGCTAAAGTTCCTAAATCAGGTAAAATGGAATGTTCAAAGCCTGCCATTATATCCTTGTAGTTTTCTGGATCAATCTTAGCTAATATATCTAATCCTCGTTGAAAGCTATCTGTGTATGTTCCCATTAAATATTACTTCCTTTCTTATTCATTAAATTTCCTATTGTTCTTTTAGGAATTTTCTTTTGGATTGAAGAACAAAAACTAATTGTTATCATCAGTATTGCTATTGCACACACTCCATGCCACTGCCATTTGCTCCATGCAAGCAAACCCACATAAGATCCTAGGGAACCGCCTAAAAACGTGGAGACCATATATAGCCCATTTAATCGACTTCTTTTTTCTTCTCCTAATTGGAAAATACTAAACTGACAGGCAACTTGGTTCGCTTGAGTTCCTATAGTTATTAAGAGGGCTCCTAAAATTAATCCGGGCAACCAGTATCCTCCCCATACAAGACCTATAAAAGCAAGTAAGGAAATAGACGTACATAAAAGGGTTGCAAACTTTGCTCCCTTTATATCAATTAGACGTCCGATAATGGGTGTAGCAAAAGCTCCAGCTATTCCGACTAACCCTATGATTCCTGCCATGTCACTTCCATACGAATAGGGCTGTGTATGTAATAAAAAGACAAGAGTGGTCCAAAATGCGCTAAAAGAAGCAAACATCATTCCTTGGCTTAAACATGCTTTTTGTAAGACTCTTTCTTTTATAAATAACGGACCTAATGACATGAGTAAGTATTTATAATTGGTTGCATTCGTTCCTTTACTTCTTGGAAAATATGCATAAACTAAGAAAATCATAAGAAGTGTTGCAACAGCAGCCGTCCAATACACCACTCGCCACCCAAAATGAACATCAATAAAGCCACTAACAAGCCGAGCACCTAAAATGCCACAAACCAATCCAATAGCGACATTTCCTAAAACTTTTCCTCTATTATCATCTGAAGCTATATTAGCAGCCAATGGAACAATAATTTGAGGAACAACGGTTACAACCCCTAACGCTAAACTTGTAACCATCATCCATGTTGTGTTAATGGATAGAGCATTTAAAGTGAGAACGATACATATAGCGAATAATAAAACCAAAATCAATTTTTTCCTTTCGAAGATGTCTCCTAATGGTACTAACAAGAGATTCCCTAATGCATATCCAATTTGAGATAAGGTAGCTATAATGCCTATGCTAGCTGCAGAAACATGAAAAGTAGACGATATACTAACTAAAAGTGTTTGGTTCAAATAGACATTGGCCACTGTAAACCCACAAACCGTAGCCATTAAAAGAACCAAACCTTTGGGTATATGAGACGCCTCTTCGCTATCCTTTACTATCATCTGTTTCACCTCCCTTACCTAGATCATAAAGTAAGGATTATAATGGAAATAGGAGCCTATTTATACTAGTATTAAAAGTACTATCTATAAAAAGGAGTCACATCATGTTAAGCGATAAAGAAAGAAGACGAGAATTAGGGGATTTTCTTAAGGTAAGAAGAGAACGCTTGTCTCCAGGAGATTTTAATTTGCCGATTGGAGCAAGGAGAAGAGCCAAAGGACTACGTAGAGAAGAGGTTTCTCAACTAGCAGGAATCGGAATAACTTGGTATACGTGGCTAGAACAAGGACGAGATATACAAGTATCTTCTGAAGTGTTAGAAGCTATATCACGTATTTTCACATTAAATAAAGAGGAAAAAGAGCATTTATTTTTATTAGGTAATCAACCACTTCCATCTACAACCGTACAGAATGAAAGGGAAAATATAGACCGTGTGGTAAAAAATCTATTAAGCCAATTAGGTCATTGCCCTGCCTATGTAACAGATGAAAAACTTAACATCGTAGACTGGAATAAGGCTGCTATGATGGTGTTTGGGGATTTTAGTGAGATGGATGAGCGAAATCGTAATGCAGTGTGGCGCTGCTTTACTTCCAAAGAATATCAAAATCTTTTTCAAAATTGGGAAGATCATGCCCAACGGCTAATTGCTCAATTTCGTCTAGCTTATACATGTTTCGTAGGAGATGAGTGGTTTAAAACGATTATTAGTGAGCTTAGCGAGGAAAGTCCTCAGTTTTATGAGTGGTGGTCTAATCATGAAGTTTTAGGTACGCCTTGTGGAAAGAAGACAATTATTCATCCTGTGGCAGGAGAAATGATTATGGATCATATCACACTCCAAGTATATGATGCACCAGAATTAAAAGTAACCATTTATCAACCTCGCCAAGAAAGAGGAACAGAAGAAAAGATGGAGCAGTTACTGAAATAATAAATATTGGTACTGTATATATCAATAGTGCTAATTACTAGAAGCCTATATACTCCTGACAAGTATATAGGCTTCTTCTTTTCGAGTTGACATAAGTTTGATTATCGGAACCAATTAAAATCTTCCTTATAAAGAGCGTTTATTCTAAGTTTAATTCCATCTAAAAAAATATAGTTATTGTTACCGTTGACTTAAAAGATATTTTATATTTTTAATAGGGTTATAATGCATTCCTTCATGATATAGACAGAAACTTAAAAATCCCCCTATATACGTTAGCTATAGACCAGTAGAGATTAAGTATGGCTATAATTCCTTTTCACCTGATTTTTTTGGCAGTACAAGATCCAAACGCTGATTTTCAGTGTTAATAAGTTTCACAGTTCAACTAAAGTAGGTTGTTCCATAGGTCATTCTACTGGTTTTATACCAGGTGCAAAGAAACTATTATAATGTTCAGGTATATCTACTTTCTCTCCAACAAAAGAAAAAGCAATTTTAAAGTAAGCTGAATTCCAATTGTCATATCGCCTACTTATTTTATATGAATATCCAGCATATTCATATACTGTATTAAGATCGATCTCTTGTTGCTGTTTTTCTTTAATAGGTATGCTATTACTTGAACTTGCTAACCTTCCTTTGAATAATTGTCCTTTTACATATAACTATTTTTTATTAATGCAATTTGAGATTTTCATTATGTAATATTTAGCTTATTTTAGTAAAATATAGTACAATTTAACTATAGACTAAAGGGTGAGTCGTTAATAGAAGAGCTTATAAGAACTAATTCTCTTTTAAAGATCTGAAAATAATTGTTAGGTTAGTTTTAAATAATTAATTATTACTTTCAATATAAAGGGTAGAGATAAGGGGGAAGAATAAACTGTTTAATAACCATTATAAGGAAGAAAATCCTCATAATTACAAGAAGCAAGAAGTTATTTAATGAGGAAGAGACCATTAAGCAATTCTCCCCCTATGTTAACCAAATTAAATGAAAGATATGGATGTGAAGTAGTTGCTTATTGAAAAATTAAAGTATAAATTAGACAATCAAAATTATTCTATAGAATTAGAACCCTGGATGAAATTTGGAATTTTTATCGGTAATTATATAAAGATGACAGATATGGCTACTAAAATTTATATTTCCGTACCATCAAATTTGTTATTTTCATATTTTGTAGTTATAGGCGCTATTGATTATGACTTTGAAAACACTTCACAAGAGGAGCTAAAAAAACAATATCTAGGCTTACAAAAAGGACATAGAGTCCTTTATTTATCGGGTGATAAATGGAAAATATGTTCAATTCTGAAGGTAGGTGAATCACCATATAAACCTGATTTAAAAGCAGTGGTATTACTAGATAATTTAAAAACAACAGTATATGTTCCGGAGCATCAATGGTTTACACATATTAGATTACTTAATGATGAGATTATTGAAGTAAAGAATGCAAAAGTTGTTCAGAATATAAAGAGGCTAAGTGAGCATTCTACCTTAAAAAACTTTTATTCTACTGAAAAATTAAGCTTAGCTGAAAGCTTAAATATGCCGCATACATATATATGTGCAAATAAAAAGGAATGGTTGGAGTACTTATTAAATCTTAAACTCGACTTCAAAAATAACGAAATTAATTTAAGACACTTTATTTTTGATGGGACAGAAAGCCCATTTAAAAACATTGAATTTATCTCTCAAAATATAGATTATACATTGCCTAAGGACTCGACAGTAATATTTATTGGCTCTGGTAAAACATTACTTAGAATGGAACAGTTTGATCAGTATAGATGTATTTATATAATTGACAAACACGATTCTACTGAAAAATTAGACGATTTGAAATACAAAATTGAACAGCGACTCTTAACACAAGGTTGTGAAATCATAAATAATGATTTTATAGAGACGTTGGTTGGTAGAAATATACAATTGCCTAAAGGAGTGGAATTACTTGCATGGAAACAGGAGAGTTAACCTGGAATTAGTGAATCAATTATATGTAACTCCAAATACTGTGGACTTTGTCCAAATTTCAGATCCATTAATCTTGGAATTGATTGAAGGTATAAGAAGATTAAAAATAGAAGTAAATTTATATTTTGAGCAGGACTTGCTTCTTTTAGAAGAAGTAGATATATTCTCTAAAAAATTCAAAAAAATCGTAGGGGTTATTGACAATTATTCTAGCTTCATCAGAGCGAATGAGACAAATATAAGAAGGTTTTTTAAATTTACTTCTGCGAGTATTTATAAGGAACTGTTCGAAGGTTATATTAAGCCAATTATTAAGATTTTAAAAAAATTAAAATATGAAGTACGAAATGCTTACATGGAGAAATTGGAAGAGATTTTAAAAGATCATAATGAAATAAACAATGTGTTTGTCATAAGTAGACATCAGTTAAAAGAAAAAACATTACACATTGCTGATCAAGAAATAAAGATATTTAAAGAGTGTGATTTTATTAATGAATCAATATTTGCAACCCATTTATTTTTTATTGGTACACCTTCTTATTATGATAGGAAATTCTCAGAAGTCTTTTATTCGAAAAAAACAACATTTTTAGGCTATTCGTATTTTGAGAACAAAATTGTTAAGAGAAACGCTTTTAGTAACTTAGTTACTAATCAAGAAGTTATAAATACAAACTATAAAGACGTAATATTAGGGAAAGGATTTAATGGTATTAATTTCAAAACAGAGATTGAAAAACCATTAGGATCACGTGACCAAGAAAAGTTAGCAAAGGAACTAGAAGAAAAATCAGTTCCACTAGGTGAAAAAGTACCTGCCAAATTAGCTATCATTTCTAATAAATGTTCCATTTTTATTCCTGTAGATCAAAAAGTAAATGTACTAGATAGAGAGTCATTTAAGGTTATTCAAAGAGATACTAAGCAACTTGTAAAAGGGGCTTTATTGGTGTTCCGAAGTCATAATGGTTCAACTTTAATTCGTGAAGTAGCAGATCAGATTATTGGTGAAAAGGCCGCGTATTATCGCAGTAATATTGAAAAATGGAAAGAGAAATTAAGATTGAACATTAAAAAAAAAGGAATCGGTAAAGTTTCAACGATTTTAGTTAAGAAATACGGTATTTCGTCAGCTACAGAAAATAATTTAAAAAATTGGATTAGTGTCTATTCCATTAGACCAAAGTATTTAGGTGAAATTTTAAATGTATTTAACTTTAATGAAGAAGAGAAAAAAGAAATTATTCTTTCGGCTAATTCGATCTTTAGAGCACATATTTCTGCTGGACATAAAATTTCACAATCGCTTATGGAAGAGATAAATATCAATTTAGAGAATTCTTTAGATGAAAATGGATATTACAAGTTCGAGTCGAAGGTTTTTTCGGGTGCAGCCTTCAACATAGAGGAAATAAAACAAATCTCGAATAAAAGTTATTTGGTTTCAGAGGAAGATGTATTAAAAATCTTTAAGACCTGAGGTGATTCTATGGAAAAAGTATTAAAAACATCATTGGAAAATCGTGAAGCTCTTATAGAAGGTCTTGAACAAGAGATTGTGGGACCGGGAAATATGCAAAATTGTACTAGACTATTAAATGTGATTGGAAGTGACACGTTTCATACATTCGAGGAACTTAATACGAATTATTATTGGATTAGCGCAGGTAAAAAAGAAGAAGTACTTCAAAACGATAGCCCCTCAAGACGTTATGCAGCAGGTATGCTTTATCCTGCACATATTAAGTATGAAGAAGCCGAAGAGGTTGAATTAATAATTAATGAAGTACAGGATGAAGAAAATAAAGAATTTTATGCTGCAAATGAAGGTAATCAAGTAACTTCTGAGGAAATGATTGAAGAATCAGGATTAGAAGAAACAGCACCAAAGATTAACCAAAATGATTATATGCCCTCAAGTATGGGTATGACATTTTGTTTAGCGAAAAATGCAGAAAAATTCACAGTAAAATTTGATGGAGGCATGTATAAAAAACATAAAATCTATGCCAATGTTCAAGATGAAAAAGGACATCATAAGCTCAACAGAGACTGGTGGCTTCGAGAGTCTATTAAAGCTGAAAAAACAATTGATGTTAATGAATTTGTTAGTAAATCTACCACAGTAAAAGAGTTTCCTTTAGAACTTGAGGACTTAGTTGGAAATTGTGTTAATCGAGTTCAATTGTACTTACATATACAGTGTCGAGTTAAGAGTGAATATCTTTTAATTACAGTAACCGTATTAAATAAGACAAATATACCTTTTAAAGCAAAGCTTGATGAATATTCAGTATTTCAGTCTCAAATAACAATTCAAGAAGAATCAGGTGCATTTTTAAATTATCCCAAAGCTTATCAACGAAATATCGATTTAACTGAAGATGAGTGGAACAATGAGTTACTGTTTAAAAATAAAGCAAATTATGCATTCGGTCATGGATGTTCGGTTATCTGGAATCATTATCAAGAATCGATTGTTGAGATTAGGTCAACATTTATCCCGAGATATGAATCAGAGAGTATGACACCTGATATAAAAATTAAAGTTGGTGATAGAGAAGTTCCACTTGTGATTCGTATGTATGATTTAATGCAAGTTGAGACTTATGATGAAGCGAAACAAATTCTTAGCCCACTTATACACGGATATGAACAATGGATTTTAGACTGTAAGAAAGAAGCGAAAAAACTATCACCACAATTAAATAAAGCTGCTCATAAGAATTTAGAGTTATGTCGTGACAGTTTAAGACGAATGGATAGGGGATTGAATTTACTAAAGAATCCAGATGTCCTTAAAGCGTTTAAACTAGCAAATAAAGCAATATTATTACAACAAATTAATGGTAAAGAAATTAGAACTCCTTTTGCAAGCAAACAAGGAAATAAGCTTAGTTTGAATTTTGATAAGCCATTTGAAGATGTAATGGAAAAAATGGATAAGTTATTTGAACAAAAAAATAGTTGGCGTGCTTTCCAAATTGCCTTTTTCTTATTGTCTATTCAATCGCTAGTTGAAAAAAATTCAGTCGATCGAAAAACTGTCGATTTAATTTGGTTTCCAACTGGTGGTGGTAAAACAGAAGCGTATCTCGGAGTGGCGGCATTTCAAATGTTTTATAGAAGAATTTTAGACCCATCTGATGCAGGTGTTGATGTAATGATGCGCTACACGCTACGATTATTAACAGCTGATCAATTTCAACGTGCTTCACGGTTAATGTGTTCAATGGAGTACATTCGTCGTCAAAATGAATACCTGTTAGGAGAGATTCCATATTCAATTGGTATTTGGGTAGGTTCAGCAACTTCTCCTAATAACAATAAGGAAGCATTAAAGCAATTACGTGCTATGCCTAGATCTAAAGGGCGTGATAACTTTGTTGTCACGAGATGTCCCTGGTGTGGTTGTAGTTTAGGAAAAATCATAGTAACTGATGAAAAAGGAAAATCAAATGATTCTTTAGTAGTTGGGTTTTCAAACGTAGGAAATGAAATCGTTGTTAGATGCCCAGATAAAAAATGTGATTTTAGTGGAGAAATTCCTGTTTATTTTGTTGATGAAATAATATATAAGAAAAAACCAACATTTTTAATTGGTACTATTGACAAGTTTGTGCAACTCACATGGAAACCAGAAGCAAGGGAATTATTTGGTATCAATAAATTAGGAGAGCGTTTTATTTCTCCACCACAAATAATTGTACAAGATGAATTACATTTAATCTCAGGACCATTAGGAACTTTAGCAGGACTTTATGAGGTTTTAGTTGAGGAGTTATGTATTGATGACCGAGGGGAAGAAATAATTTATCCAAAAATTATTTCAGCAACAGCTACAATTAAAGAATTTGAGGAGCAAGCTAAATGTTTATTTGGAAGAACTTCAGCGAAATTATTTCCAAGTCCTGGTATTGACATTGACAATTCATTTTTCTCAAAAGTAGCAGTTGATGAAAAAGGAATACCTATGCCTGGCAGAAAATATGTAGGTGTGTTCACTTCACGAGTGAAAATTTTGATGGCGCAGGTTATGTCCTACGCTGCAATTTTGCAGAAAGTAGAAGGGTTTCCTGAGAATGAAAGAGACCCATTTTGGACATTACTTTCTTTTTATAATAGTTTAAGAGATTTAGGGGCAGGAATAAATTTATTTAATAGTGACATTCCAACTTATATTGATTCATTAGTAAAAAGAGAAGGGCTTCCCCAGCGTAGAATTCTAACTATGCCTTTAGAACTCACTTCACGCAAACAAAGTAGCGAGATTTCAAAAACAATTGATGATTTGAATATCCCATATCGTGTTGGTGTAAAGAAAAGTTCGCTTCAAGCTTTAACAACTTGTTTAGCATCTAATATTATTGAAGTAGGTGTAGATATTGACAGACTTTCATTAATGGGAATAATAGGGCAACCGAAAATGACAGCGCAATATATTCAGGTCAGTGGTCGTGTAGGTCGTCGACCACATGAACGTCCGGGTTTAATTGTTACGATTTATTCGAATCAGAATTCGCGTGATAAATCGCACTTCGAACATTTTAACGAGTATCATCAGCGATTGTATGCACAAGTAGAAACAACTAGCTTAACCCCATTTTCTACTGCCTCAATTGAGCGTGGTATTACAGCAGTTTTAATTGGATTTTTACGTCAACGATTATCCTGGGATATTGCAGTGGCCCCTACTAGTAAAGAAATTCAGCGTGCAAATAAAGATCCAAGATTTATTGAATTTAGAAGGCGAGCAAATACACGCGTACGATTAATTGATGAAGATCAAATCGATGTATGGAAAGAGCATGTGAAAATATTTATGCAAGGAGCATTTGAAAATAGATATGAATCTTGGAGAGTATCAGATGACAGTCATGGGCTAATGCATCAAGCAGGTAAATTAATCGATCAGGAAAAGTATCCAGATAGTATTCCTGTAATTAACTCCTTGCGCAGTGTAGATGCAGAAAGTAGAGGGTCAATCGTTCGACTAGAACAGGAAACAGATCTAGATTGGGAGGATATTGATTAATGCGCTATTTACCAATGAGAAGATCAAAATTAGTAGGTACTGAAGGACCGGGTTCGTTAGTAATAAGTCCAGAGGGTGAAACAGCTGTGGTAGGTGCATTAGATTTTTGGTTCCGAGATGCATATGGCAACGAAGCAGTTAATATTGAGGAGTTTCGTATCACTGAACCACGATTAAAGGCTATTTTAGGTGTTGATAAATTCTATAAGCCTCCAGAGTTTCGCAAACAAAGTACTAATGCTTTTGAAGTTGTACCAAATAGCAACATAGTAATGCCGTTAATGCGTTTTCCTAGATGGCATTACTGTAGTTCTTGTAAAACATTAAAAGAATTAGAATTAGATCAAACATCCATTTATATAGATTGTCCAAAATGCGAGGCAAAGCGGTATTTCAAACAAGTACCTTTTGTTGTTGTATGTGAACATGGGCACTTATCCGATTTTCCATGGCATGAATGGGTTCATAGAAATGAACATACAACATGTACAGGAAGTTTACGTATCAAAATGAGTGGCGGTACAACGTTAGATTCTTGGCAGATTGTATGTGAAGGTTGTAAAGATAGACGTAGTTTGAAAGGAGTAACCTCCACATATAAGGATGAACGAGCAGGTAGTTTTTTAGGCGATAATTTAAATTCGGAGGGTTCTAAAAAATATAAATGTGAAGGATACAGACCTTGGTGCGGGGACATAAAAGAAGAATGTGAAGCCCCTCCTGTGGCAATTTTAAGAAACTCCATTAATGTGTATATGTCAAAAAAGATTAGTGCAATCGCTATACCTGGAAATCATAGTGAGAATGTTGATTGGATTATATCGAAAATAGATTCTCCTGCCAAATATATGCTTCGCTTGAATTTGGTCCGACATGATAACA
>Ga0209574_10000301_pt1 | contig 12791 bp, 9 predicted proteins | sample AgamicMgMarz_FD_187168 | JGI IMG/M metagenome (GOLD analysis project Ga0209574, IMG submission 187168) | Agave microbial communities from Guanajuato, Mexico - Mg.Ma.rz (SPAdes) (version 2) | ecosystem: Host-associated > Plants > Phyllosphere > Phylloplane/Leaf | place: Guanajuato, Mexico... | reverse complement strand
CGTACAGGACCGAGGAGCCTCGTGCGGCGATCTGGGCGGGAATGCCGCTGGAGGGGCGAAGCGATCCACCCGGTCGTGGCATCTACGTCAGCGGATCGTTCGCCGCGGACGAGCGGACCCTGTCGGCTCTGCGTCGAACGCTGCTGCTCGTGGGGGTGCTGGGCACGGTTGTCGCGGCCATTCTCGGCGCCGCGCTGGCCAGCGGCCTATCGCGCCGGCTCCGGCGAGCCGCGGGCGTGGCCGATCGGGTTGCCGCCGGCGACTACCACGCCCGGATCAACGCTGCTGGGCGCGACGAGGTGGCGCGCTTGGCTCACGCGGTCGATCAGATGGCGGACGCGCTCGGAGCGCGCCTCGAGCGCGAGCGACGCTTCTCGGCTGACGCCGCCCACGAGCTCCGAACACCGCTCACGGCGCTGACGAGCGCCGCGGAGCTGCTCGGCGACGAGCGGCCGGCGCAGATCGTGCGCAGCAGGGTGGGCGCGCTGCGCCGCCTGGTGGACGATCTGCTCGAGCTCTCGCACCTCGACACGGGCCAGGCGCAGCCCGGGGCGCCCGAGGCTCTCGAGCTTGGGCCATGGATGGAGCGGCTGGTTGCCGAGCGGGCGCCGGATGCGGTGCTCCAGCTGGAGGCGCCGGCGCGAGTGTGGACGGATCCGCGGCGGCTGGAACGCATCGTCGGCAACCTGCTCGACAACGCGGCGCGGCACGGCAAGCCTCCGGTGGTGGTGCGGGTAGAGGGAACGGCCATCGAGGTCCGTGACCACGGGGCGGGCTTCCCCAGCGAGATGCTGGAGCACGGTCCGCGTCGCTTCTGGACCGGCAGCGGCGCGCGCGGGAGCGGCAGCGGGCTCGGGCTGACGATCGCCGCTGGGCACGCGCGGATCGTGGGCGCCGACCTCACGTTTGCCAACGTCGATCCCTCCGGTGCCGTGGCTCGCCTTCGGATCCGCCAGCAAGGCGACGCACACCAAGCCCCAGATACCCCGGTGACGGAAGCGACGACGACCTAGATCTAGTGTGCCGACGCCTCGCGCGGTAGCGGCAGCGGCCAGCGCTGCTGCAGCGGCGATGTGGCCTCGTAGAGGGCCTGGGCGACGCGCAGCACGAGGTCATCTCCCCGGCCAGCGGCGCAAATCTGCACGCCCAGCGGAAGGCCCGCGTCGTCGAAGCCCGCGCGCACCACACAGGCCGGGATTCCGGTGAGGCTCTGCACCACCGTGAAGGGCAGCACCAGGTCGCGTAGATGGCCGGTGCTGTTCGCGTCGCGCCCCTCGATCGGCGGGGCCGCGCACGGTGCGGCCGGCGTCACCAGAACCTCGACCGACTCGAGCAGCTCGTCGAGCGAGCTTCGGATCTCGGCCCGCCGGCGCTCCGCGGTTTCGAGGTCCGCGGCCGAGAGCTGCTCGGCGAGCTCGAGCCGCGCGAGCAGCTCGGGGCTGTAGCTGGCGGCCCGATCGGGGTAGAGACCGATCTCGCGGTGAGACGCGAGCGCCTCGGCAAGCTGGATCGTCTGAAAGACGTCGAGCGCGCCGTCAAGCCCAACCAGGTCGATCTCGACCACCGAGGCACCGGCGCCTCGCAACGCCTCCGCGGCGCCCTCGAGGCTGGCGGCGATGGGTGCCTGCAGCGGGGGCCCCGACCGCATCGAGCTCAGACCCACGACGATCCCCTCGACGCTTGGCCCCGGCGGCCGTGGCGGCGCGCCGGGAGCGGGGTCGACCAGGACGTCGAGCAGGACACGCGCGTCCTCGGGGTCGCGAGCGAGCACGCCCACGTGGTCGAGCGATGGCGCCAAGGGCAGCAGCCCACTCGTGCTGATCGATCCGTGGGTGGGCTTCATCCCCACGATGCCGCAGAACGCGGCCGGCAGGCGCGTGGAGCCGCCGGTGTCGGTACCGAGCGCGAGCGGGACGATGGCGGACGCAACCGCCGCCGCTGAGCCCCCGCTCGAGCCGCCCGCGGTTCGCTCGAACGCCCAGGGATTGCGCGCCGGCCCGCCGACCGTGCTCTCTCCGGTGATGCCCCAGCACAGCTCGTGCAGGCTCGTCTTGCCGACCACGACGCAACCTGCGGCGCGGGCCAGCCGGACCGCCTCGGCGTCCTCTGACGGGACGTGGTCGGAGAAGGCGATCGATCCGTAGGTCGTGCGGGTGTCGGCGCTGTCGAACGCGTCCTTCACCGCGATCGGCACGCCCTCCAGCGGGCGCGGTCGGCCCGACCGGTAGGCCTCGTCCGCGGCGCGGGCCTCGGCCAGGGCGCTCTCGTTGAGCGTGACGAACGCGTGCAGCTGAGGTTCCAGCTCGGCCACCCGCTGCAGCACGGATGCCATCACCTCCGATGGCAGCAGCTCGCGGCGAGCGTAGGCCGACAGGAGCGCGTGGGCCGAGAGGAACAGCTCTGCGGTCAGGACGCCCCTCCACCGGAGTCCCAGATCAGGTCCTGCATGTTGCGGTGGAACACGTGGTCGGGATCGAGCCGCTGCTTGAGCGCGTTCAGCCGCGCCACGGCCTCCTCGCCGAACAGGTTGCGCATCCGCTCGGGGGTCTCGTACATCGTGGCGTTCTGGTAGCCGCAGCCGAGCCCATGCGGCGCGATCACCCGCTCGTGCTCGCCCTGCATCCATGCGATCCGGTCCCGCCCCGGGTCCTCGTGGTCGGGCCAGATCCCCTCGATCTGGATCATCCAGCCGGGCGTACGGCCCCCGTAGGCCGCGCCGCCATCGGGCTGCTCGGTCATGCGTCCCTGGATCGGCAGCAGGTAGAAGTCCGACCCCGGATTCAGGCCTTGGGCCGTCTCGAGGATGCCGTCGATGACCTCGTCGGGCAGCCCGGGCAGGTACTCGGACTTCCAGAAGTTGACCAGGCCGCGCCGGTTCCAGCCGCCGGTGTCATTGCCGCGCACGCGCAGGTCGCCGTAGCGCGTGGCGGCCAGCGAGTCGCCGATCACCGGGAAGCGCTCGCGCAGCACCGCCACCTCGCGCTCGCCCTGCTCGGCGTCGCCGAGGTAGACGATCGTGATCCCCAGCGCGAGCTTTCCGTCCAGCTCTGCGGGCAGGTGGTAGACCTCGCTCTCGATCGTGAAGATCCAGAGGTCCATGAACAGCTCGTCGGGCAGGTCCACGACGTAGTCGCGCATGAAGCGGAGCACCTCGGGCGCGCTCTCGATGTCGTACAGCAGCCAGCCGGCCAGGATCTCCGGCGGCGCCGGATGTGCGCGCGCCTCGATCTCCGTGACCACCCCGAAACCGTGCCCGGCTCCCCGCAGCGCCCAGAGCAGCTCGGGCTCACTGTCAGCGTCGACCTCGATCACCGACCCGTCCGCGGTCACGAGCCTGGCGCCGAGGATGTTGTCGCACGCGTAGCCGTACTTGCGCACGAGGTAGTTGACCCCGCCGCCCAGGAACAGCCCCCCGACGCCGACGCTGTCGTAGGTGCCGCCGTTGGTGATCACGCCCTGGGCGAGTGTGGTGTCGTTGACGTCCCCCATCACGCAGCCGCCTCCGATGCGCACGGTCCCGCGCTGCCCGTCGACGACGATCTGGTTGAGGTCCTGGAGATCCAGGACGATCCCGCCATCGCAGGTGGCGAAGCCCTGGATGTGGTGCCCGGTGCAGCGCACGGCGAGCTCGAGCTCGTGCTCGGTGGCGAACCGGACCACCTCGGAGACGTCCTGCTCGTCCGCCGGCCGGGCGATCAGCGCGGGCGTCTGGTCCATCAGCCCGTTGTAGATCCGCCGCGCCTCGTCGAAGTCGGGATGCTCGGGTCCCATGACGAGCCCCGAGAGCCGTCGGGCCAGCTCGCCATCCAGGTTGCTCGTCGATCCGGCCGGGTTCGCTGTCATGTCACGCCTCCGCGTTGGGAATCACGGGGACGAGCAAGTGCGGCTTGCGCTCACCCCCACTGTGCAAGGTGACCTTGCCGCCGAAGATCTCCGGCGGTCGGCTCTGCGGGTCGGCGTGCGTCTGCCCGCCGGTGCCGTTGGTCGCGAACAGGAACTCCTTGGCGAGCTCGCCCAGCGGGCCGTTGTACTCGTAGTCCTTGCCCCGCACCTCGAGCGCGAGCCTGTACCCGGGCGGTATGACGATGCAGGTGGGCCAGATCTCGACGTCGAGCTCGTACACCTCGCCGGGCGTGAGCCGCTCCACGCGCTCGTGCAGGTGATACGGCTGGTAGGGCAGCGTGCGCTCGGGATCCAGCGCACGGTGGGACGCCCGCAGCCAGCCCAGCCCGATCGGCGTATTCGGGTCGGTCGTGCCCTGGAACGTCACCTCCGCCCCGTCCGGGTCGAACAGGCGCAGCGCCAGGAACAGGTCGGCGTCCTCGGTCTCGGACGAGACGAACAGCTTGGCCGCCAGCGGGCCGGTGATCTCCACCTCCTCGTCGCTCGCGGGCAGCGAGAAGCTCAAGCCGTCACCCATCGCCTCGTACTCGACCGCGATCTCCTCCGGGTCGGGCTCGGTGGCGAGCTGGGAATCGGAATGGCGCAGGTGCAGGGTCGTCCAGCGCGTGCGCGCCAGCGGCCACTCGTTCTCCATGCGCGGCTCGAAGCGCTCGCCCGGATGGCGGACGTGCAGCTGCACGCGCGGCTCGCGATCCCACCCGTTGTCCTCGCCCTTCAGGAAGTGGTCGAAGAAGCGGAGCTGGAGGTCGACGCCGTAGTCGGAGTAGTACCAGGCCCAGTGCGAGCCACCGTGCACCTCGAGCCACTTCTGCTTCGAGCCGCTGTGGACGAACCCGTTGAAGTTCCCGCGCGGATGCTGGCCCACGCCGCCCCAGTTGGCCGCCGACAGCAGCGGCACCTCGATCCGCGGGAGGTCGGCCGCCAGCGCCTTGTGGAACTCGTCGTCGAGCGGGTGAGCCATCACCGTCTCCCAGAGCGGCACCCGGTTGGCGGCCAGCTGCTCCGCGCTCAGCGTGACCGGCCCCCCCACCGGCTCTCCCGTGACTCGGCTGCGCTCGCTGCGCTCCCCCACGCCGTACTGGACCGTGAGTGACTGCACCGGGTCCCAGCGCTTCATGAACTCGGAGACGATCCCGCCGTGGTAGTTCAGCTCGCGGTACATGTCGGACTCGCCCTCCCAGGGGAGGATCGCCGTGAGGTGCTCGGGCCGGCGGTCCGCGGCGCGCCACTGGTTCTCCGCGTAGTAGGAGATACCGGTCATGCCGACCTTGCCGTTGCTCCACTCCCGCGTGCCGCACCACTCGATGCAGTCGCAGACGTCGTCGAACTCCTGCGGGTTGTAGTAGTTGAGCGTCCCGGGAGTCCAGCCGATCCCGCGCGAGTCGACGCGCACGACGACGTAGCCGCGCGGGACGAACCGCTCCGGGTCCGGGGTCTCCCAGTTGAGGTGGCGGCCGGTCGACTCGGCGAGCACCTCGGGGAACTCGCGCAGCATCTCGCGCCACTGGATCGGATAGCCGTCCTCGAAGTGCAGCCCCTTCGCGTAGCCGCCGTAGGTGAGCAGCACGGGATAGCGGCCGTCCTCGAGCGGCCGGAACACGTCGGCTCGCATGATCAGCCCGTCGGCGGCGGGGATCGGGACGTGAAAGTCCACCCGCATTCCGTCATGGACCTCCGTCCGGTAGTACGGATCGGCGTCGAGGTCGGCGGCGGTCGGCTGAGTCAAGGGTCCTCCTTAGGGGGCGAGCTGGGCCCGGGCGGGCAGGTCGGATTTCGAGGTTGGCGTCGCCAGCACCGACGGCGTGTCGGCGAGCAGGCCTCGCGTGTAGGCCCGCTGGGGCGCTTCGAACAGCTGGTTCGTCTCTCCGCGCTCGACGATCTCGCCGAGATGCATCACGTGGACCCGGTCGGCGACCGAGCGCACGAGCCCCAGGTTGTGGGTCACGAACAGCAGCGAGAGCTGCTGCTCCTCGCTGCGCAGCCGCTCCAGCAGGCGCATGATCGTCGCCTGCACCGAGACGTCGAGGGCCGACGTGATCTCATCGCAGATGAGGACCTTGGGCTCCGTCACCAGGGCGCGGGCGATCGCGACGCGCTGGCGCTCGCCCCCCGACAGGTGAGCGGGGTAGCGCAACGCGATCGCCGTCGGCAGCGACACGCGCTCGAGCGCCTCGCCGACCGCCACGCGGATCTCGGCGCGACCCTTGTCGGTGAACTCGCGCAGCGGCATCGCCACCGCGTCACCCACCGTCTTGCGCGGGTTGAGCGACGCGAAGGGGTTCTGGAACACGTATCCGAGTGATCGCCGTACCTCGGCGGGACGGCTGCGGGCGCGCGTCGCGAGCGCTTGGCCGTCGACGCGGATCGAGCCGGACCAGTTCGGCATCAAACCCACGATCGAGCGTGCCATGGTGGTCTTGCCGCTGCCGGACTCCCCCACGATCGCAAGGCACTCGCCGCGCTGGAGCGAGAGCGAGATCCCCTTCAGCACCTCCTCGTCGCCGTAGGCGGCGTGCAGGTCCTCGACCTCGAGCACCGGGGCATGACCGACGGTTCGCGCCGGGGCCGCGGCGGCCCCGAGCGCTGCCGACGATGCCTGGACCTCCGCCGCGCGGAAGCACCAGGAACGGTGATCGGTGCCGAACCCGACCGAGGGCGGCACGATCGCGGCGCAGCGCTCCACCGCCCACTCGCAGCGCGGGGCGAAGCGACAGCCCTGCTCCGGTCGGGCGCCCGGTGAGGGAGCGGTGCCGGGGATCGTCCCGAACTCACGGCGCGCCGACGGGTCCGGGATGGCGGCCACCAGCTTGCGCGAGTACGGGTGCGCGCCGGCGCCGAAGACCTGGGCGGTGGGCCCGAGCTCGGCCGCGCGGCCGGCGTAGACGACCATCACGCGCTGGGCGAGGCCGCTCAGCACGGCTAGGTCGTGGGTGACGTAGAGAGCGGCCACGCCGTGCTTGGCGCACAGGTCGCGCACCGTGGCGAGCACGTGCGCCTGGGTGGTCACGTCCAGCCCGGTCGTCGGCTCGTCGAGCACCACCACCTTCGGCAGCGCGACGAACGCGAGGGCGATGCAGACGCGCTGCTGCTGCCCGCCTGACAGCTGGTGCGGGAAGCGTCTCAGGAACTCGCGCGCCGTGGGCAGCTTGACCTCGCCGAGGACCTGTTCGATGCGCGCCCGTCGCTCCTGATCGGAGGCCCCCACCCGATGGGCGGCGAGCACCTCCTCAACCTGTTCGAAGATGCGCAGCGCGGGGTTGAGGGCCGCCCCCGGGTCCTGGGGGATGTACGACACGAGGTTGCCGCGCGCCTTGCGCAGCGCGAGCGAATCGAGCGCCAGCAGGTCCACGCCGTCGATCCGGATCGTCCCCGCGTCGATGCGCGACCCGGGCCGAGCGTAGCCGAGCAGCGCCGTGCCGATCGTCGTCTTGCCGGACCCCGACTCGCCGACGATCCCGAGCACCTCGCCGGACTCGATCGAGAAGGAGATGTCCTCGACGATGTCGTCGCCGGTCGCGGCGATGACCACGCGCAGGCCGTCTACCTCGGCAACGCTCACGACAGCTCCCGGTAGGCCAGTGTGTCGTCCTGCCCCATCGCCCGGGCGATGCCCTCGCCGATCAGGTTGACCCCGACGGCGAACGCGGCGATCAACGCGATCGGGGCGAGCACCCCCCACGGCTGCACGACCAGACCCTGCCGGTTCTCGTTGATCATCAGGCCCCAGTTGGCATCCGGCGGCTGGATGCCGTACCCGAGGAAGCTCATCGCCGCGATGATCGCGATCGACCAGGTGAGCCTCATCGTGAACTCGATCAGGAGCGGCGTCGACAGGTTGGGCAGGATCTGTCCGAGCAGGATGCGCCAGCGCGCCACCCCGATCACCTCGGCGGCCTCGACGAACTCGCTGTGAACCACTTCGAGCGTCACGCCTCGCGTCAGGCGGGCCACGCGCGGGGCGTGGGTCACGGCGACGATGACGGTGATGAGCCACAGCTTGGGCCCCAGCATCGACACGAACAGGAGCGCCATCACGATCGCCGGGAACGCCAGCAGCACGTCCATCGCTCCGGTCAGCACGTCGTCGACCCAGTTGCGCGCGTAGCCCGCGATCAGACCGACGGCGATGCCGACCACGAAGCCGAGGGCGGTGGCCGCGAAGCACATCCAGACCACCGACCAACCGCCCCAGAGCGCCCGCGACAGCACGTCGCGGCCAATCGCGTCGCCGCCCAGCAGGGCATCCCCGGAGGGGCTCGCGTAAGGGGCGACGACCGGCTCGATCGGCGTGTGCGGCGCGACCAGGGGACCCAGGATCACGATCAGCAGCACCGGGACCGTGAGGGCGAGACCGATCCTGGTCCGCCCGGTCCGCAGGGCGGCTCGCAGGGATGCCAGCCGCTGCGGCGCGAGGGTCGGCGGCTTGGCCAGGCGGGTGACGTCGACGGTCGCCACGGCTACCGCATCCTCGTCCGCAGGCGCGGAGTCACGACCACGGTCAGGATGTCCGCGATCAGGTTGAGCACGACGTAGAGCGCCGCCAGGAGCAGGACGCACGCCTGGATCACGGGCAGGTCGCGCACACCCATCGACGTCGTCAGCTGGCTGCCCAGGCCCGGATAGTTGAACAGGGTCTCCACGACCACGATCCCGCCGGCCAGATAGGCGAGCGTCGCCGCCGAACCCTGAATCGCGGGCACGAGCGCGTTCGGCAGCACGTGGCGCCACAGGATGCGCCGCTCCTCGACGCCCTTCAGCCGAGCCATCTCCACGTAGTGGGCCCGCAGTACGTCCAGCATCGAGCCGCGCACGAGCCGCATCAGGTAGGGCAGCGTCACGATCAGCAACGTCGCGACCGGCAGCACCATCGTCTTCGGATCGGACAGCGGGCTCTGGTCGGACGCGAGCGAGACCGCCGGCAGCCACTGGAGCACGACGGTGCTGAACATGATCACCAGCAGCGTCCCGACCACGAACTCCGGCAGCGCATTGGCGACCAGCGCGGCGCCCTGCGTGGCGTGGTCGGCCGGGCTGTCGCGATACAGCGCGCAGAGCACGCCGACCACGACCGACACCGTGACCAGGAGCAGGCCGGTGATCCCGAGCAGCAGGGCCGAGTTCTCGAGCCGCGGGCCGATCAGGTCCGCTACCGACGTGTTGCTCGCGCTCAGCGAGTTCCCCATGTCGAGCGTGAGCGCGCCGCCGAGCCAGTCGAGGTACTGCGTCACGAGCGGGCGGTCGAGCCCCAGCTGCTGGCGCAGCGCCTCCAGCTGCTCGGGCTGGGCGCCCCTGCCGAGGATCGACTGAGCCGGATCGGACGGAAGCGCCTGGGTGGCCGCGAACACGACGACCGAGACCAGGAACAGCGTCACCGCTCCGAGCGCGAGCCGCCGCACCAGCCAGCCGTGACGCCGGAGCGCTCGCCGCCTCCCGGCGGCGAGCACCGGCGGCCCTAGACTCGACGCGTGCTGAGTGCTCACCGAGTGTCGGGCGTCAGACGAACCAGACGTTCTTGAGGGAGTAGTTCGACAGCGAGAAGCCTCCCGCGTGCGGCACGAACCCGGAGAGCTTCGCGGAGTAGCCGTCGATCAGCTCCGGGAACGCCCACACGGCCATCCCGCCGCGCTCCGACTCGATCAGCATCATCTCGCCGACGATCTCGTTCTGCTTGTCGGGGTCCGTGGTGCGCAGCGCGTCGTCGAGCAGCCCGAAGAACTCGTCGTCCTCCCAGTGCGTCAGGTTGTATGGCGAGTCGGGGAGCAGACCCTGCTGCACCTGCAGCAGGTAGGGCTTGGCGCCCCACCAGTCCCCCATGAGCTGCCACTTCTTGTAGTTGTCGCCGTACATCGTGCCCTGGTCCACCTTGTTCAGCTTGGCCTTGAAGCCGGCCTCCGCGACCTGCGCGGGGATCAGCTGGGCGGCCGCGAGGAGCCCAGACGCCGTGTCGGACTGCGTGAGCACGACCGGTGTGTCTCCCAGGCCGGAGGCCTTCAACAGCGACGTGGCCTGCTCGACGTCACGCGGCTTCGTGTAGTCACTCGGATAGGCGGGATCGACTCGGATCCCGGGGATGTCGTAGCCCGGCTCGCCGTACCCCGCCAGCGCCTGCGCGACGAGCTGATCGCGATCGAGCGCCAGCTTCAGCGCCTGGCGCGCCCGCACGTCCGTCCATGGCTTCTGGGTGCAGTCCATGTGCAGCGCGCGCAGGCCGCTGGTCTGCGACTTGAGCAGCTTGAGGCTGTCCTCGCGCTCGAGCACCGCGACCTGCCCCTCGGGGATCGCATCGATCGCGAGCACCTGACCGGCGATCAGCGCGTTGACCTTGGCCGCCGGATCCGCGAAGTCCAGGACCTTCACGGTGTCCACGTACGGCTTGCCGGTCTCCCAGTAGTTCTCGAAGCGCTCGAAGGTGGCCTCCCTGCCGGCGGTGAAGCTGGTCAGCTTGAACGGGCCGGTGCCCACCGGCTTCGCCGGGTCGAACCCGACCGGGATCAGGTGGATGTTGTTGTAGTTGTCGGTCAGCAGCGTGTTGCTGAAGACCGCGTTCGGCTTCTTCAGCTTGATCCGCAGCGTGCGTTTGTCGAGGGCCTTGGTGGCCCCCATGTCGACGTCCAGCAGCTGCGACCGGATCTGCGCCCCGTTGTCAGGGTCGAGCGCGAACTCGAGCGTGTGCTTGACATCCTCCGCCCCAGCCGTCTTGCCGTTGTGGAACTCGAGGCCGTCCTTGAGGCGCACGGTCCATTCGTCGCCGGCCTGGTTCGGCTCGACCTCCTCGGCGACGACCAGCTCGATCGGGCCCTTCGGGCTCAGCGTGCCGAAGCCCTCGAAGACCTGCTGCATGCGAGCGTGGGCGATCGCGACCGGCGCGTAGAACGGGTTGAAGACGTCCTCGTCGGTGCCGCCGGTGATCCCAAGCACGAGCTCTCCGCCGCGCTTGGGCTCGCCGCTGGGGGCCGACGCCTCCTGCGCGGAGTCGTCGTCGTCTCCGCCGAAGCAGCCGACGCCGGTGGCGGCGACCATGCCCACCGCAAGGGCCGCGCTTCCACCGCGCACCGCGGTGCGCCGCGTGATCCTGCTGTCGAGAGGGGACTTCGCGTCGTCTGGGTCACCGCTGAAACTCATGGCCAGGCCTCCTGTCTCTTAGCGTTGGAGTTGGGCGCTTTCCCGTCGCGAGCCGAGCCGGCACCGACCTGTGCGGCAGCGAAACGACGTCGTTGGGGCTCGCGGTCGCCACGCGCAGGCCCCATTCGAGGATCGTCTCCGTGCTGTCGTACATGATCGAGTCCCACCAGTCGGGGAAGCGAGACTGCATTGCCGCCACGACGCCTGCGCGGGCGCGCTCGTCGAGGAGGCCGAACTGCTCGGGGTTGTGCGTCGGGCTCAGCTCGCGGCCGATCTCGTCCAGGAAGGCGTCGAACCAGGCGACCGATTCGTCCAGGATCTGCGGGCCTGCCGCTCCCAGGTGCCCGGTGAGCACGTGGCGGGGCCGCAGCGCGCGCAGATCGTCCAGCAGACGGCGCCAGGACCCGGCCCAGTGGTCCTGAACGGCGTAGGTCAAGCGGTTCTGGACCAGGTCGCCGGCGATCAGGAGCTCGTGCTCCGGGATCCAACCGACGACCTGCGACTCACATTCGGCGGGGCCGCATTCGAACAGCTCGATCGTCAGGTCGTCGAACGTCAGCGTCGCCGAGCCGTCGAAGACGATCGTGGGAAAGACGATGGAGTCGGCCGTGAGGTCGTGCCACGACGACGGCGTGCCGTCCAGGTGGGCCTCGGCGTTCGCGCGCAGCTCCCGGTCCACCCCGGCGCTGGTGACGATCGGTACGCCGGGGGTGTGCTCACGCATGATGGCGTTGCCCCAGTAGTGATCCGGGTGTGCGTGCGTGATGACGACGCAGTGCAGCGGGGCGTCGGTCCGCTCGCAGATCCGGTCGCGTAGCTCCAGAGCCGAGGCCGGAAACAGTTGGGTGTCGAACAGCACCACGCCGAGCTCGGTCTCGACGAAGTAGGAGCTGGTCAGCCACGGGTCGTGCGAGCTCTGGTACGTCACCACGCGGCCGGACGTGCTGGATGCGTCGATGCCCTCCTGCGCGGCCAGCCAGCGCTCGTCGGCATCCCATTCGAACTGAGCGGTGGTCGAGCTGTTAGGTCGTTGACTCATCACGAAGGGAGATGCTGACCCGGGCGCACGCAAAAATTGGGTCTTGTCGCCAACTCGGCGTACTGTATACGCTTCTACGTCCTTGAGTCAACGATCTGGGTCACGAATTGGTGCGCAGCCTCGCGCTCGAGCTCGGCCCGTACGGGATCACGGTGAACGCGGTGGTCCCCGGCTGGTGCCGACCCCAATGAGCCTCGACCCGGCGCGGTCGCTCGGACCCGAAGGGGTCGAGTCCTACGCGAGCTTCGTTCCGGTCGCGCGCAATGGCACTCCGCGCGACGTCGCCGCGGCGTTCGTGTATCTGGCGAGCGACGAAGCCGGCTTCGTCACGGGGCAGACGCTGAAGGTGGACGGTGGCGTGTCCGTACGCCCGCCGGGCTGAGAGACGACAGTACAGTGAGCGCGATGCCACCCGCGAGCTCGGACGATCGGCACCTTGCCGTCGCTGTGGAGCAGGCGCGGCTCGGGCTGGCGGAGGGCGGGATCCCGGTTGGATCCGCGCTCGTCGTGGACGGCGAGGTCGTCGGGCGCGGACGCAACCGCCGCTTCCAGCGGGGCAGCGCGGTGCTCCACGCGGAGATCGACGCGCTCGAGGATGCCGGGTGGCTCGAACCCTCCCTCTATGCCCGAGCGACGCTATACACGACCCTCTCTCCCTGCCAGATGTGCAGTGGCGCGGTCGTCCTCTATGGCATCCCGCGCGTCGTGATCGGCGATTGCGAGACGG
>Ga0209574_10000300_pt1 | contig 12798 bp, 13 predicted proteins | sample AgamicMgMarz_FD_187168 | JGI IMG/M metagenome (GOLD analysis project Ga0209574, IMG submission 187168) | Agave microbial communities from Guanajuato, Mexico - Mg.Ma.rz (SPAdes) (version 2) | ecosystem: Host-associated > Plants > Phyllosphere > Phylloplane/Leaf | place: Guanajuato, Mexico... | reverse complement strand
CGCAGAGCGGGGTGTTCGGCACTGGCGCGGGCAAGGCGTCGATCACGAGCTCCGATGCCAACGGTTACGTGATCGTCGGCAACTCGGCCTCGAACAACACGTTCACGATCACGAAGTCGGGTGCCACTGTCACCCGGACCTGCGCCACCAAGGGCAGCGGAGCCTGCCCCAGCAGCGGCAGCTGGTAAGCGGAAGCCACTCTTCCGGTTGCAAACACGGGCGGGCCCACGGGCCCGCCCGTTTGCGTTGCGGGGCTTTAGCGCACAGTGCGCCGAGCCGATTAAGGGTCCAGACCCGCCAGACCTAGGCACCAAGGAGAAGTCATGCTGCGGAAGCTCAACGAGCACACAGGTGAAGGGCAGAGGGGCTTCTCGCTGATCGAGCTCCTCGTGGTGATTCTGATCATCGGCATCCTGGCCGCGATCGCCCTTCCCGCCTTCCTGGGGCAGCGCGAGAAGGGGCAGGACTCGTCGGCCAAGTCGGCCGCTCGCAACCTCGTCACGGCGATCGAGTCGTTCTATGCGACCAACAAGACGTACGTTGGCGCCAGGGCCGATCAGGACGTTCAGAAGAGCGGCGTGCTGGGGACGGGCAACGGCCAGGCCGACGTCACCGACGCAACCGCCTCTGGTTTCACGATCGTGGGTCAGTCCGCGTCCGGCAACGCCTTCACCATCGAGAAGGCGGGCTCCACGGTAAGCCGCTCGTGCACGACCGAAGGCAAGGGCGGCTGTCCCAGCGACGGCAGCTGGTAGGCCGCTGTTACAGAAAAACACTCAGCTGCCGATGCCCACTAGAACTGGACTGGACCTCAAGGAGAGATCGATGCTGCGGAACCTTCATAGTCGTATTCACCACGGGGAGCGAGGCTTCACTCTGATCGAGCTCCTTGTTGTCATCCTGATCATCGGCGTCCTCGCTGCGATCGCCCTGCCCGCGTTCTTGGGGCAGCGTTCGAAGGGCCAGGACGCGGACGCCAAGTCGGCGGCTCGTAACCTCGTCTCGGCGATGGAGTCGTTCTACGCGACCAGCCAGACGTACGCCGGTGCGGCCACGGCGACCGACATCACGCAGAGCGGGGTGTTCGGCACTGGCGCGGGCAAGGCGTCGATCACGAGCTCCGATGCCAACGGTTACGTGATCGTCGGCAACTCGGCCTCGAACAACACGTTCACGATCACGAAGTCCGGTGCCACCGTGACTCGGACCTGCGCCACCAAGGGCAGCGGAGCCTGCCCGAGCAGCGGTAGCTGGTAACGGCTGCCATTCTCAAGACCCCTGAGCGCGGGCGGGCCCTCTGGCCCGCCCGTTAGCTTCTTCGAGCCATGGGCGCCGAGCTAGCCGCAGCCGCCGTACTCGGGGCGCTCATCGGCAGCTTCCTGAACGTCGTCATCTACCGTCTCCCGGCGGGCCAGTCGCTGCTCACACCCGGCTCCCGCTGTCCGTCCTGCGGCGCGCCCGTGCGGGCGTTCGACAACGTGCCGGTAATGTCGTGGCTGGTCCTGCGAGGTCGCTGCCGGAGCTGCGGAGCGTCCATCTCGCCGCGCTACCCGGCGGTCGAGCTGCTCACGGCGGTGTGCTTCGCAGCCGTCGTGGCAGTCCGTGGCTTCGACGACGGTCTCTGGCTCGAGCTGCCGTTCGTCGCCTCCCTGATCGCGCTCGCCGGCATCGACCTCGACCACAAGCTGCTGCCGAACAGGATCGTCTACCCGATGGCGGCCTACGGGCTGGTGGTGAGCCTGCTGGTCGTCACCGATGACTTCCCAGAGCACCTGATCGCCGGCGTCGGCGCGTTCGCGTTTCTGCTGCTGGCGGTGCTCGCCTACCCCAGTGGGATGGGAATGGGTGACGTGAAGCTGGCCGGGGCGATGGGCCTGTACCTCGGCGTGTCCGTGATCCCGGCGCTGCTGGCGGCGTTCCTCACGGGGACGGTGTTCGGGCTGGGCGTAATCGCGCGCGAGGGCGCCCAGGCGCGCAAGAAGGCGGTGCCGTTCGGGATCTTCCTCGCGATCGGCGGCGTCGTGGGAGTGCTCGCGGGGCCCGAGCTGATCGACGTGTACGAGTCGAACTTCCTGCACTGAGCACGCGGGATTCAAGGGACTCCGCCCCGCCGCCGATATTCGGGGAGAAGCCATGGCGTTCTCCCTCCGAAAGTCTTCTGACCGCGGCAGCATCGGTCTCGATATCGATGGTCGCTACCTCGCGGCCGCACAGGTCAATGGCGGCCGCGTCACCCGTTGCGCAAGCCAGAACCTTCCCGAGGGGCTGGTGCGCGACGGCGAGGTTGCCGATCCAGATGCGCTGAGTCAGCACCTCAAGAGCTTTGCCTCGGCCGCCGGCCTGCCGCGCAACGTGCGAGTCGGCGTGGCGAACCAGCAGATCGTGGTGCGCGTCGTCGAGCTGCCTCGCATCGAGGACGACAAGCAGCGCGACGCCGCGGTGCGCTTCCAGGCCTCCGAGGCGATCGCGATGCCCCTCGACGAGGCGGTGCTCGATCATCAAATCGCCGGCTTCACCACGGCTCACGACGGCACCCCGCGCATGCAGGTCGTGCTCGTTGCCGCTCGCCGCAAGATGATCGAGACGCTGCTCGAGGCCGTCAAGGCCGCCGGGCTGAAGGCCGAGGGTGTGGACCTCGACGCGTTCGCCCTGGTGCGCGCGCTCGCCGTCGATACCGAGGAGGAGGACCCGCGCGCGCGTGTGTTCTGCCACCTGGGCGGCGTGACCAACCTCGCCGTCGCCGTGGGGACCAACTGCTTCTTCACCCGTCCGCTGTCCGCCGTCTGGGACGAGGAGGACGCCGGCTCGCGGCTCGCCGACGAGATCCGCCTGTCGATCGACTACTACATGACCCAGCCGCAGGCCAAGCCCGTCGGCGAGGTCGTGCTGTCGGGTCCGGGCTCGGCTGACGGCCAGCTGGTGGAGAGCCTCGAGACCCACCTGGGCATTCCCACCCAGGTGCCCGCGCCGCTCGGCGTGCTCGACGGCTCCGTGCTCGGCCCTACCGAGGATCCGCACCGCTACACGGTGGCGGCCGGCCTCTCGCTTGGAGCAGCCGCGTGAAGCCCGTCAATCTGGTGCCGCAGGATCAGCGCCGGCGCGTCCCCTCCGAGGGTGACGGCAAGAGCGCCCCGATCGTGCTCGGCGTGCTCGCCGCGCTGCTCGTGCTCGTCGTGGTCTACGTCATGACCGGCAATTCGGTGACCGAGCACAAGAGCGACGCCGCTGCGGCCAGCGCCGAGGCCGACCGCCTCGAGGCGCGTGCCGGGCAGCAGGCGAGCTACACCGACTTCGCCCAGATCGCCGTGACCCGGATGCAGTCCGTGTCCGACGTGGCCGCCAAGCGGTTCGACTGGGAGCGCTTCATGCGCGAGCTCGGGCGGGTCATGCCCGAGGGCAGCTGGCTGCAGTCCGCCGACGCGTCGGTGACCGGGGATCCGACCTCGGGCGAGGCGACGACCTTGCCCGCGGACCCGAGCGCCAGCGCCACGGTTGCGCCCGCCGCCAACCTGGTCGGCTGCACGCCTGACCAGGACGACGTGGCGGGCATGATGGTGCGTCTTCGCCAGCTCTACCGCGTGGACGACGTGCTTCTCAACGAGTCTTCGCTCAGCAAGGACGCGGGACAGGCGACGGCCGTCAGCTGCGGCTCGCTGTACACCTTCAACCTGACCGTCAAGTTCACGGCAGCCGAGCCCTCGAAGGAGGCGCCGCGCGGTACCCGCAGCGTGCCGGCTTCCCTCGGAGGTGGGTCATGACCCTCACCGCTCGGGACCGCAAGATCCTGATCGCAATCGTGCCGATCGTGGTCCTCGTGGCCTACTGGTTCCTGCTGTTCGCGCCCAAGCGCGAGGAGGCCAGCACGGCCAAGAGCGATCTAGCGACCCAGCAGGCGCGTCTCGAGAGCGCGCGAGTCGCGGCCCAGGCCGCGGCGGGCGCTAAGGACGACTTCGACGCGAGCTATGCCCAGATCGTGCGGCTCGGCAAGGCGATTCCGTCGACCGTCGACATGCCCAGCCTGCTGGTGCAGCTCGACGCGGCCGCGGCCGGAACCGGCATCCGCTTCAAGAAGATCGCGACCGGCGCCCGGGCCCCGGGCGCCACGACGACGCCCGCGCAGGCGACGACACCGCCCGCTGGCTCCGAGTCCGGCACCACCGGGACGCCCGCGGCGGCCGGCGGCGAGACCGCTCAGAGCCAGCCCGGCGCCGCGGCGGAGTCGGCCAACAACGCTCAGCAGACCGCCAACCAGGACGCGGCCGCGGCTGAGCAGTCGGGGGTGCAGCCCGCGGATACGCAGACCTCCACACCCGCCGGCGCGGACACCGCGACCGCCGCCGCGACCGCGACTGCGCCTCCGGGCCTCGAGACCGTTCCGCTCGAGCTCGAGTTCGAGGGCAACTTCTTCAACCTGGCCGACTTCTTCCATGACGTGAAGCGCTTCGTGTCCCTCACGAACCGCAGTGTGCTCGTCAGCGGGCGCTTGGTCACCGTGGAGAGCGTGCGGTGGACCAGCGACGAGGAGATCTTCCCGCGCATCCGGGCCGAGATCACCGCCACGATCTACCTCTCGCCGAAGGCTCAGGGCGTCACTGCCGGCGCGACCCCGCAGGGTCCCGCGCCCGGCACGCCCGCCTCCGGCACGACCCCGGCCCCGGCCGATGGCACGCCCGCCGTGACGCCGACCGCCACCGCGACCCCGTGAAAGACATGCAGAACTTCCTAAGCCAGGTGTTCAACGACCTCCGCGCGCGCCGGTTGCTGCCGGTGGCGGCGCTGCTCGTGGCCGGGCTCGTGGCCGCGCCGCTCGTGCTCTCGAAGAAGGCCGAGGAGCCGCCGGCGCCCACGCCCGACGCGAGCACCCAGACTCAGCCCGAGCAGCCCAAGGGGCCGGACGAGCTCGCTCAGGTCAAGCTCGAGGACGAGTTCGGCGAGGGCAACGGCTCGTCGCTGAGCGCGTTCGACGCGGGCAACCCGTTCGCGCCCCCGGAGAAGGTGCTCAAGGCCGCGCGCAAGAAGGCCCAGGGCGATACCGGCCTGATCAGCCCCGAGGGGGGCACGCTCACGCCCGGCGCCGACACCGGCACTGGCGGCGAGACCGGGGGCGGCACGCCCGAGGGTGACGGTGACGGTGATGGCGGCGGTGGCACCAAGACCGCCCAGTTCACCTACGTCCTCGACGTGACGTTCTACTCCAACGGAAGCAAGCGACGCTTCCAGAACCTGAAGAAGCTCGACATGCTGCCCAACGAGGCGGCGCCGCTGCTGATCTTCATGGGTGTGTCCGACAACGCCGGCAACGCCGTCTTCCTGGTCGACTCGACCCTGTCGGCCACCGGCGAGGGCCAATGCAAGCCCAGCCGCGACGACTGCGCCTTCCTGTACCTGGGCGCGGGCGCCGAGGAGCAGTTCACCAACGAGGACAACGACTCCTACCGGCTGGTCATCAACGAGATCAAGAAGGTCAAGGTCGGCGATCAGACCGGCACGGCCGCTTCGGATGACAAGGCCAGCGCGTCGGCCAGCAAGTCCGCGCGAGCGGCCGTCGGAGCCTCGCCGCAGGCGCGTCGCTTCAGCTTCCCGACGCTGACCGACTTCGTCGTCGAGTCCGGCGACGGCACGAAGAACTCAACTGGCGCGGATGAGCGCCGATAGAAGGGGTATGGCAATGCGCCGTCTCATCATCATCTGCCTGCTCGCTCTCTCGGCCGTCGCGCTGCTCGCGGCCGCGCCGGTCGCGAGCGCAGCGGTCAAGCCGCAGATCACCCGCGTCACGCCGATGCGCGTCAGCGTCGGCAACCTGCTGATCATCCGCGGCAAGCACTTCCGCGCGCGTGCCAAGAGCAACACCGTCGTCTTCCGGGGTGCCAACCGGCGTACCGCGTTCGCGAAGCCGCGCCGGGCGAGCGGCAACAAGCTGGTCGTGCGCATCCCGCCGGCGGTCTCGAGCCTGCTGACCGTCAAGAGCAGCCGGCAGCGCCCCACGCGCCTCAAGCTGCGCGTGCTGGCGGGCAAGTTCAGCTCGTACACGAGTCGGCGGCTGTCGCCGGTCGTGACCGGTGCCGGCAACGGCGACGGCGGCACCGACGCGGCCAAGGTCTGCAAGGACGACGCCGATCACGACAACGACCTGCTGCCAAACGACCTCGAGAAGCAGATCGGCACCGACCCCTGCCTCGAGGACACCGACGACGACAAGATGACCGACGGCTGGGAGTACTACGCCGCGAAGGACCTCAACATCAAGGCGGTCCCATACCCCGGCAAGCGTCCGTTCCCGAACGCGCTCGACCCGTCCGACGGCGGTTCCGCTCCGTCCAGCAAGTTCGACTACGACGGCGACGGCCTGACCACGCGCGAGGAGTACCGCGCGTGGCGGATCACGGGCAGCTCGTTCATCGCGTCCAAGGCCGGCGGGCTCGACCTCGAGTCGCCGCTGGGCTACAGCGACGGCACGAAGTTCAGCCGCGCGAGCGAGACGCCGGGCGTACCGAACTGGCGCAGCAGCGACTACGGCCTGGCGAACCCGTTCCAGTCGTTCCCGAGCTTCTATGAGTTCAGAGGTGTCGGCGACTGGCGCGATTCGGAGCGGGACGCCGACGGCGACGGCCTCGCCAACTTGCTGGAGGCCGCTCGCGGACCGGGCAACAACGGCTGGTGGCAGAAGTTCTGGGCGAACGACCAGAGATTCGCCCCGCCGATCGAGCCGTGGAAGGACAAGGCCTACTGCGGCGAGTCCCCGGGCTACTTCGACGAGCGCGGGTTCGCCGATCTCGACATGGCCGACTCGGATGTCGACGGCGACTCGCTGCTCGACGGCGAGGACGATCAGGACAACGACGACGTGAACAACATCACGGAGCTGTACGAGACCGTCAAGGACGGCGACCACAACGGCAGGGAGACCGCCCCCGGCGGCAGGTGGATCCAGCCGGCCTGGTGCACGTACCCGGAGGACACGGTCCCGTCGCTCAACTTCGGTGGCGTCGACTCCGCGGTCAACGCGTTCAACCCGTGCGCCCCGAACCCCGCCTCGCGTACGTGTCCGGACGACAAGCCCTTCTAGGGGCGTACCACTCCCGCGACCTGGCGCCCGCAACCTCATAAGTAGGGTGTGGGCGCCATGTCTTTGCGCTTCGTCACCGCGGGCGAGTCCCACGGCCCTGGCCTCACGGCGATCGTCGAGGGGCTGCCGGCCGGCCTCGAGCTGAGGCCCGAGGACATCGACCGCGACCTCGCCCGCCGCCAGCTCGGCCACGGCCGCGGCGGCCGCATGAAGATCGAGAAGGACCGCGCCGCCGTGGTCGCCGGCGTGCGCCACGGGCGCACGCTCGGGAGCCCGGTCGCGCTGCGGGTGGACAACCGCGACTACCGCAACTGGGAGGAGCGGATGAACCCGTGGCCGGTCGACGCCGAGGTCGCCGAGGTGCACCTGCCGCGCCCGGGCCACGCCGACCTGCCCGGGCTGCTCAAGTACGGCCACACCGACGTGCGCAACGTGCTCGAACGCGCCTCGGCGCGCGAGACGGCGGCGCGCGTCGCCGCCGGCGCGCTCGCCAAGGCGCTGCTGCGCGACCTCGGCGTCGTCGTGCTCTCGCATGTCACGCGCATCGGCAGCGTCACCGCTCCCGAGCGCCACGACCTGCGCCCGGAGTACTTCGAGGGGGTCGACGAGTCGCCCGTGCGCTGCCTCGACGAGGAGGCGAGCGCGGCGATGGTGGCCGAGATCGACACCACCCGCAAGGCGAACGAGTCGCTCGGCGGCGTGTTCGAGGTGATCGCGTTCGGGCTGGTGCCCGGGATCGGCTCGCACATCTCCTGGGAGGAGCGCCTCGACGGCCGGTTGGCCGGCGCGATCATGTCGATCCAGGCGATGAAGGGCGTCGGCATCGGCGACGGCTTCGACCTGGCCGGGCGGGTCGGCTCGCAGGCCCACGACGAGATCTTCTGGTCGGAGCAGCAGGGCTACTTCCGCGAGACCAACCGCGCCGGGGGCGTCGAGGGCGGCATGACGAACGGAGACCCGGTGGTTGTGCGAGCGGCCATGAAGCCGCTGCCCACGCTGACCAAGCCGCTGCGCAGCGTCGACATCGCCACCAAGGAGCCGGCCGCCGCACTGCGCGAGCGCACCGACTCGTGCACCGTGCCCGCGGCGGGCGTGGTGGGCGAGGCGATGGTGGCACTGGTGCTGGCCGCCGCCTACCGCGAGAAGCTGGGCGGCGACCACATCGACGACACCAGGGCGGCCCTGCGCGCCTACGAGGAGCGCATCGGTTGGAGTCGCAGCTAGGCGCGATCGTCCTGGTCGGCTTCATGGGCGCGGGCAAGTCAACCGGCGCCCGGTCGCTCGCAGCCGAGCTGGGCGGACAGGCGCTCGACTCCGATCGCGAGATCGAGGCGCGCCTCGGGGAGCCGATCGAGTCCTACTTCGACCGGCACGGCGAGGAGGCGTTCCGCGAGCAGGAGGAGAGCGTGGTGTGCGAACTGCTCGCCCGCGAGGACGCTCCCGTGATCGCCCTCGGCGGCGGGGCGCTCCAGTCCGAGCGGGTCCGCGAGGCGCTCACCCGCCACACGGTCGTGCACCTCGAGATCGACCCGGACGACGCCTGGCACCGCGCGTCGGGCAAGGGCCGGCCGCTCGCGCGCGACCCGGGCCGATTCGAATCGCTCTGGCGCGATCGCCGCGCGCTCTACGAGTCGGTGTCGGACGTGCTCCTCCCGCCGGCGGACCGCGACGCCCTGCGGCGCGCGCTGCCGTTCGTGCTGGCCCTGCGCGAGGCCCCGTCCGGGACCCGGCTGGTGTGGGCCGCCGCGGAGTCGGGTGACTACCCCGTCTACGTGGGTCGCGGGCTGATCGAGTCGGGGTTCTTCCCGCCGCTGAGCGGGCGCCGCTTCGTGGTCACCGACGAGAACGTCGCGCGCGTGCAGCGCGTGGCGGGCGACGAGCGCATCGTGGTGATGCCCGGCGAGGACCACAAGACGATCCACGGCGCCGAGCACGTGCTGCGCTCGCTGGCCCAGGGCGGTGCCGAGCGCGGCGATCTGGTCGTTGCCGTCGGCGGTGGGGTGGTCGGCGACATCGCCGGCTTCTGCGCGGCCGTGTACCAGCGCGGCATGCGCCACGTTCAGCTGCCGACCACCCTGGTGGCCCAGGTGGACTCCGCGTACGGCGGGAAGACCGGGGTCGACCTGCCCGAGGGCAAGAACTACGTGGGCGCCTACCACCAGCCGTCGGCGGTGCTCTGCGACCCGGCCGCGCTCGACACGCTGCCGGTGAAGGAGGTGGCAGCCGGCTACGTGGAGGTGGTCAAGACCGCGCTGATCGCGGGCGGCGGCCTCTGGGCGCGCGTGCGCCAGGGCGGCGAGATCGGCGGGCAGGACATCATGGGCTGCTTGCGCACGAAGCTGGCCGTGGTCGCCGAGGACGAGCGCGACGGGGGCCGCCGCCAGGTGCTCAACCTCGGCCACACCGTGGGTCACGCGATCGAGGCGGCCACCGCCTACGGGCGCTACCGGCACGGCGAGGCGGTCGGGATCGGCCTGCTGGCGGCGCTGCGGCTGTCCGACCGCGATTCGCTGCGCGCCGAGGTCGCCGACCTGCTTGCCGCCCGCGGGCTGCCGCTGGCGTTTGCCGGCGCCTCGGTCGACGACGTGCTCGCGCTGGTCGAGCGAGACAAGAAGCGCGCCGCCGGGCGCGTGCCGTTCGTGCTGGTGGAGGCGCCCGGCGAGGTCACGCACGGGCACGACGTCGACCCCGCCGCGCTGCGCGCGGCCGTGGAGGAGGTGCACGGCGAATGAAGCGCCGCATCGAGGTGCTGCACGGCATCAACTTCGACGTGCTCGGGCGCCGCCCGGCGGCGCACTACGGGGGGCTGACGCTCGAGGCGCTCGAGGTGCAGATCAAGCGCTTCGCCGACGAGCTCGACCTGAGCGTGGCGTTCTCCCAGACCAACCACGAGGGCGACTACTGCGAGGCGCTGCACAACGCCACGGGCGAGGGGCTGATCCTCAACCCGGGTGCTTGGACGCACTACTCGTGGGCGATCCGGGACGCCCTGGAGGTGACCGGGCTGCCGGCCGTGGAGGTGCACCTCTCGGCCGTCGACGAGCGCGAGGAGTGGCGGCGCGTCTCGGTGATCCGGGACGTCTGCATCGGCACGGTGTCCGGCAAGGGGCCGGACGGGTACCGCGAGGCGCTCGAGCTGCTGCGAGAGCGCCTGGACGCATGAGCCGCGCCGACCGCGTGGTCGCCCTGCTGGACGAGCGCGAGCTCGACTGCCTGCTGGTGACCAACCTCGTCAACGTGCGCTATCTGACCGGGTTCACGGGCACGAACGGCGCCTGTGTGATCACGCCCGACGAGCGCCTCTTCCTGACCGACTCGCGCTACGTCGAGCAGGCCAAGCAGCAGGTGACCGAGTTCGAGCACCTCGAGGCGAGCCGGGAGCTGCTCGGCGACCTGGCGGCGCGACTGCGCGGGCGTGCCGGGTTCGACGACGCGCACGTGAGCGTCAAGGCGCACGCGGCGCTCGCCGAGAAGGTGCCGGACGGCGTCGAGCTCGCTGCGGCAGCGGGGCTCGTCGAGGGCCTGCGGGCGGTCAAGGACGAGGCCGAGCTGGCCGCGATCCGGGCGGCAGCGGCGCTCGCCGACGGCGCCTACGAGCAGCTGCGCGACACCGGGCTGGTCGGGCGCACCGAGCGCGAGGTGGCGCGCTCGATCGTGCGCCATCTCGAGGACCGGGGCGCCGACGAGGTGTCGTTCCCGCCGATCGTGGCCGCGGGGGCGCACGGGGCGCTGCCGCACGCGTCGCCGCGCGACGTCGAGATCCCGAGCGGCGTGCTGGTCGTGGTGGACCTCGGTGCGCGGCTCGACGGCTACTGCTCGGACTGCACGCGCACGTTCGCGACAGGCCCGCTCGAGGATCGCGCGAGCGAGGGCTACGAGGTGGTGCGGCGCGCGCAGGAGGCGGCTCTCGGCGAGGTGCGCGCGGGCGCCGTGGCAAGGGAGGTCGACGCCATGGCCCATGAGCTGGTGGAGTCGGGGTTCGGAACCGGCTTCGACCACGGCCTCGGCCACGGGGTCGGCCTGGAGGTGCACGAGGGCCCGCGGCTGGCGCGCACCGCCGAAGGATCGCTCGAGACGGGCAACGTGGTGACCGTCGAGCCCGGCCTGTACGTGCCCGGCGACTTCGGCATCCGCATCGAGGACCTGGTGGCTGTCACGGCCGATGGGCGCGAGGTGCTGACCGGGTTCCCGAAGGAGCTCGTGACAGTCGACGGCTGATGGCGCTCGCCGCCGTCGCCGCGTTCATCGGTGCGTTCGTGCAGTCCACGACGGGCTTCGGGTTCGCGCTCGTGCTCAGCCCGGCGCTGTTCGCGGTGATGGATCCGGTCGAGGCGGTGATGACGCTGATCGTGCTCGGGCTGGCGCTCAGCGTGATGGTGCTGTTCGAGCGCGGTCGGCCCGAGCACGTGGACTGGCGCGCGCTCGCGCCGATGCTGCTGTGGGCGCTGCCCGGGCTCGCGCTCGGCGCCGTGGCGCTGACCCGGCTCTCCAAAGAGGTCCTCCAGGTTGTCGTGGGGGTGGGGGTGATGGCCGCGGCCGCCTGGCAGCTCAACCGGCGCCGCGGCGGCGCGGACCCGCATCCGGTGTCGACCGGCCTGGCCGGCTTCGCGAGCGGCGCGCTGACGACCTCGATCAGCGTGAACGGGCCGCCGGTGGTGCTCTGGCTCGAGGCGCGCGAAGCACACCCGGAGGAGTTCCGCGCGTCGCTGGCGGCCACGTTCCTGGTGCTGAACCTGGCCGGCGGAGCGGTGCTGGCGGGGGCGGAGGGCAGCGGCTCGCTGGAGGCCGGCACGGTGGCGCCGCTGCTCGGGCTGGTGGCGGCCGGCTACGGGCTGGGCGCGGCGGCGTTCCGCCGACTGGACCGCGAGCGCTTCTACACGCTGGTGCTGGCGCTGGTGGCCGGCACGGGGGCGGCGAGCGTGGCGGCGGGGCTCGGCGTGTTCTGAGCGCAAGCAAACGGCAGCACTAGAGGGGCGCTCGCCTCGCTCCGGCGGCGCCGTTTGCATCGCGTGGTGCAGTGCGGCTGCTGGGTATGCGAACATGTGTTCGGTCATGGTCGTCTGCGTCTTCTACCCCCGCTTCGAGCTGCTCGCGGGACTGGGCGACCGTCGGGCCCTGCTGTCCGAGCCGGTTGCCCTGGCGCCCGAGGCGGCCCGCGAGCAGGTCGTGGGCGAGGTCTCCGCGGCTGCCGAGGCGTTTGGGATCGTGCGCGGCATGCGCCTGGGCGAGGCGATGTCGCGCTGCCCGGCGCTGCGGCTGATTCCGCCTGATCCCGAGGGGGTTCGCTCGCTTTGGAACGGCGTGCTCGACCGGCTCGAGGCGATCGGCGCCGGGGTGGAGTCCGACCGCGCGGGTGCGGCCTTCTTCGAGTCCGCGGGCCTCCACGGGCTGCACGGGGGAGACCTCGCCGGGGTGCTGGCGGCGGCTCGCCGGGCGCTCGGACCGGGCGCCCGCTTCGGGGCCGCACCCAGCCGCTTCGCCGCCCACGCGGCAGCCCTCCAGGTGAGGCCACGCCGGGGCCGGCGTGCGTACGTGGTCGAGGAGAGCGCCGCTCAGGACTTCCTCGCTCCGCTGCCGGTCGCCCTGCTGCGCACCCGTCCCGAGCTGCAGGCGCTGCCGGAGGTCTTCGAGCGGCTCGGCATTCGCACGCTCGGCGAGGTCGCCGAGCTGCCCTCGCGTGCGGTGGCCGAGCGCTTCGGCCATCCGGGGCTGCTCGCCCACGACCTCGCGCA
>Ga0209574_10000298_pt1 | contig 12825 bp, 13 predicted proteins | sample AgamicMgMarz_FD_187168 | JGI IMG/M metagenome (GOLD analysis project Ga0209574, IMG submission 187168) | Agave microbial communities from Guanajuato, Mexico - Mg.Ma.rz (SPAdes) (version 2) | ecosystem: Host-associated > Plants > Phyllosphere > Phylloplane/Leaf | place: Guanajuato, Mexico... | reverse complement strand
CATACCAGGGAATCCACCCATACCAGGTGATCCGCCCATACCAGGGAATCCACCCATACCAGGTGATCCGCCCATACCAGGGAATCCACCCATACCAGGGAATCCACCCATACCAGGGAATCCACCCATACCAGGGAATCCACCCATACCAGGGAATCCACCCATACCAGGTGATCCGCCCATACCAGGTGATCCGCCCATACCAGGGAATCCACCCATACCAGGGAATCCGCCCATGCCAGGTGATCCACCCATGCCTCCATGTCTATCAAAACTTTGTCTTGTGCTATCCATATTATCTCTCCTTCAAATAGGTTACAGTCTAGACTATGTAGAAACAGTAATAAGGCATAGACATATACCTATTCCCCCAAAAAAATAATGAAATTCCCAAAAATTTATTACTTATATTTATTAGATAACGTATTGGATTAAAGAGTAACAATATCATAATTGCTAAATATTTATATACCCCACACTTTTAACGCCTTCATCACATCATCATTTTCACCTGGTGGTCAATTGTTTCGGTAATATTGAGCAGCAAGTGACACAACACTTACTGTTCTTTTTTATTTAAGTTATTTAAATAAATAATTTGTCGTCATTTCATCACAATAAATAAGTTCAACCTAAATTAACCTTGAAAGACTAACTTAAGTTGAACTTATTAAGATATAAAAGCACCTTCGAAAGGATGCTCTTTTTTTCGCAAAATAATTTCGTAAGAGTACAAATCGCTATATCTTCGTTCTAAATCACCGAATTGAATAGTACTATTTAGTTCTTTACCTTTTTGGATTAATTCAAGCTTCTTCTTTCCTGCCTACCTCTATTTTTGATAGTAGAGCATCTATTTTAATATTAACTTGACTATTAATAAATAATTGTAATTATTTATTAATTCTTTTCCCTTCAGTTTTTTCTTTTTCGTAGACTGTGTCCCTAAGGTCATCAAACTTCTCAACTAAATCTGCTCTTCCTAATTTTATTAAAGAATTATACCACTCTTCAATAGAAATTAATTTTATGTCTTCATTTCCATGGTTGAATTTATGACCTCTTAAATATAATAGCCAAAGTTCTCTACATTCTTTTCTAGCTGTATACTTTTTTACTGTATCGTCTGTGAAATAAGCAAATGAGGATAATTTAGCATCAATCCAAATATCTTCATTTATAATAAAGTCGGGTCTAACATTGTCTATCCATTTATTATAAGAAACCTCATTGAATAAAAGCTCAATAGCTTCTTTTGCTAATTCTTCAAACTGCAGCCCATAAGACCACAATTCCTTGCCTAAATGCTTCATATTAGCAAATTTATCCTCCATATTATATTTCACAAAAAATTCTTTAAGCCCACCATGTGTTTTAATAATCCAATCTCTCATTCCAGTTAATTTATAAGTAACAAAGTCGGCCGAAATAAGCACTTGCCCCTTTTCTTTTAGCATTTCATTTATTTTTTCTAAAACAAGTTCATCTGAATATATAGTGTTATTAATCTCAACGTAATCTTGCAAATCAAAGGTATTTAAAAACTCTTCAAAACTTCCATGTTGGTTATAAATATATGCATAAGCCCCCTCATATTTGCCCTTTATTATTTCTGGGTTAAATACACCACCATTTAATATGAATTGTTCTTTAATCAATCGATAGCATAGAGCATCATTCCAGTTATATTGAGCGTAATAACTCTTATTAAAGGCATTAAAAATTCGCTTTATTTCATCTACCGTCAATGTTTCAACCTTATGTTTTTGGAACTTTACATTTCTAATTTCATTAAAGATATTCTCTGATAAAACTCCCTCACGTTTTAAGATATTAAAAGCAGCACGTGTCTTTTGAAGGTAGTTATTAACGCTAGATGCCTTTACTCCTTTTCGAGCAACCTGCTTAAAGCGGCTACTTGTATCAGACTTTTCATGAAGCAACCAATTAATAAAATCTCTCGCATCATCCAAGGTAATATCAGAAACCTGTTTGCTGCTTTCGAAGAATGTAATTAAATCGTTAAAAACGAAATTGTATTGATTTAAAGTAGATTGAGCCATGCCTTCTAAAGTTTTAATCTTAATAATTTTCTCTTTAGCTTGTTTAAGATTTATTTGAGTTACTTTTGCTCCCTTTCTTATTCGCTTTGCACACAAAAAAGGCAACCCCCTTTGAATATGGAAGTTGCCTTAACAGTTCAGGTAGTTTTTTTATTATAGACAATTTTTAGCCTTCATGACTATTTACCTACCCTCTAAAAACCTTATTATATCAACGTTTAGTAAGGATTTCGCAGATCTTGAATCAGCTGACCTACTTGTTTTTTATCATTCGAAAAATCACCTTACTTAATGTCAATAAATGTTTTTATCCTACTTTTCTACTATACTCCAAACAAAATGACTTTAAAAGAGATAATGGGCTATTTTTTGAAACTCTTGTCAATCTTTTCTCCCTATCAATAAAGAAAAACAGCACATCAATGTGCTGTTTTTCTCAAGTTTGTATGATTTATGACACTATATATCCTTAAATAGAATCAAATACTTGACGCAGTTGAGCTGCGCTTTTATTGATCGCCTGCTGAGCGAGTGGGACAAATTCATGAAACCCTAAAAATCCGTGAATCATCGTTTCATAATTTTCATAGGTGACGGGAACACCGTGATTTTTTAATGCGTCCGCGTAGTCTTTTCCGCTATCTCTTAGAGGATCATACTGTGCTGTAATAATGGTAGCGCTCGGTAGACTCGATAAATCTTCTAGTAATACCGGAGCGTTATAGGGATGCTGTTCTTCTTCTTTATTGTTTAAGTAGTGAAGACGAAACCAATCCATAAGATCTTTTGAAAGAAAATATCCTTCCCCATTTTCTTTCATAGAGGCAGGGTGCTGATTTTTAAATCCTACAGATGGATAAATAAGCAGCTGATGAACAATAGACGGACCCTGCCTTTCTTTTGCTAAAATGCTCACAACCGCAGCAAGGTTGCCACCGGCACTGTCGCCACCGACGGCAATTTTATTTGAATTGATATTTAATTGAGACGCATGAGCTGAAATCCAATCCAGGGCGTCATAGGCATCGTTTACTGCAGCGGGAAATTTATCTTCGGGAGCAAGACGATAATCAACAGAGACCACAATACAGTTTGCTTCATTTGCATACGACCTGCATATAGAGTCATGAGTATCCAGGCTTCCTAATACCCAGCCTCCTCCGTGGTAGTAAACAAGAGCGGGAAATGGCCCTGTTCCTTCAGGTTCATAGACTCGTATAGTGAGCGTACGTTCATTTAATTCAATTTCTTTATTATATACTTTTTTAACTGCTTCTTTGGAAGGAGTTAAAGACATCTTTTCCATTTCTCTCAGCTGCGGGGGTGTAACGTCCTCTAAAGAAGGACGGGGCATTTCATTATATTGATTTAGGAATATTTGAATATGCGGATCTAACGGCATTCTTCTTCTCTCTCCTTTCAAGGTAACTCTATATGTAATGATGAATGAAATTTCAGAAAAAATCCAATATATTGTCTTCTCAGCAGACTTTTGTTTGTTTTAATTAAAAATGGGTATAACAATTAAATAAAGAGGATGATATTCGTATATATTTTATTCTCACCTATATAAATACAAATACGTACAAAGGAGGCACACCGATGATTATTGTTTATATAAGCTTAGCTGTTGTTTTGGCATCACTTGCGTATCTTATTTACGCAGGCGTATCATTTAATAAAAAAATCAAACCAACTGTGAACTCTGTAAATGCCACTTCTCAACATCTTCAAAACGAAACTGATCATATCAAAGAAAAAACAAATCATTTAAAAGTAACACAAGCAGCGATTAAAACGGATGTACAGTACAAAAAAGATTCGGTCAAATATACAGCCAACTCATTTAAACAGCTTGTTAATAGCTTTAAACGTTAAAAAAGGAAACCTCTATAAAGGTTTCCTTTTTTATTACATCGCCTGAGACGTATCTTTAGGAGGCGCAGCCGTTTTGTTTCGGTGGTAAATAGCGTTAATCTCTCCTCCAATAACGAGAATTAACCCCGTTAAAAATAGCCAAAGCATCAGAACAATCACGCCTCCTAAGCTTCCATAAGTAGCAGAATAATTGCCAAAGTTGCTTACGTAAAATGAGAACCCTAAAGATGTCAGCTGCCATAACAGCGTAGCAGCGAGCGCTCCGGGCCATACATGAGCAAAAGGAAACGTTTTGTTTGGAGCTAATCTGTATAATACGGATAAAACAAGTACCATAATGCCGACACCGATAATCCAGCGCAGAATATTTAAAACCACTGTTGTACCTGAAGGAAGAGAAAACCATTCGCTTATCCAATTTAACAAAACCCCTCCGAACACTGGTAAAAGAAGCGATACAACAATTGTTACAATTAATCCAATTGTTAAAAGAATGGACAAGCCTCTTACTTTAATAAACGAGCGCTGTTCTTTCACGTCGTAGGCTTGGTTCATTGCACGGATAAAGGCGTTCATACCGTTTGAAGCAGACCAAATGGTTCCTAAAATCCCTACAGTCAGTAACCCGCCGTTTGGTTGGCTTACAAATTGAGCTACGTTATCTTTAAAGATTGCAGCTGTTTCTCCCGGCATAACGCTTTGAAGGACATCGATTGCCTCTTCCGGTTTAATAGATAGATACGGAACGATGGATATCAGTAAAATAAGCATAGGGAATAATGATAGCATATAATAATAAGCTTGCTCAGCCGCTAGTCCCGTTGCTTGGTCTTCTTGAATTTCTTTACCAAGACTTTTTCCAAATGATAATAGCTTTTTCATGATAAACCTCTACTTTCTCTTTTTTTTGTTCTTTTCCCATTTTATGCACCTTTCAACCTTGAAAGTGGAGAATTTCAAGCAAAATCTCAAATCAAACGACCAAGAGAAAGTAGAATGATGTTTCCTACACAAAAAAAGTTCCAGCTCAAAAGAGCCAGAACTTTTCATCAGAGTATTTATGTAGAGCAGACTAGCGAATGTGTCCTTGTGCACCACTTAATTGCTGTTGCGCCATTGCAACAAGATGCTTCGTCATTTCTCCACCAACGGAACCATTTGCACGAGCCGTTTGCTCAGCTCCAAGCTGAACGTTAAGTCTTCCCGCGATTTCCGTTTTTAACTGATCAAGAAGCTGTTCAGCACCTTGAACTAAAATAGGATTACGATTTGCCATGTTTATCACTCCTTTCCTTCAACAGCTTATATAGGTTAATGTTCCTTTCACTTGAAATTTTATACAACATCCTTCAAAAAAAAAGATCCCTGGCTATCGCCGAGATCTTTTTTCTTTTTAAGCTTTTTTACACTCGTTCAAGAGGCATTGTGCAGCAGCGGAAAGAACCGCCGGACTTAATAATTTCAGATATATCAACTTCAATCACTTTATAGCCCCGTTTCCTTAACTCTTCATTCACTTCTGTATTCATTGGCAGGCTGATCACCCGTTGGTTACCGATGGATAATACATTGGTTCCCATCGTAAACTGCTCTTCTTTTGTTACTTCAATTAAGTCATATTTCATGCGAAGTAAATTTAATTCTTTCTCATGTAAAGCTGGTGAAAATACAAGCGCTTCTGTAGGTGATAAAATATTTAACACACAATCAAGATGAAGATAAGACCGGTCAATAGGAATCGGAACAACCTCATACGCTGGAAGCAGCTCTTGGATATGCTCCACGCCTTCTTTACTTGTACGGTCGCTGAGTGCAATAAAAATAGCTTGTCCATCAATCAGCACATCTCCACCTTCAATGGGATGGTCCGGTACCTGATGGAAAGGAATAACTTGCTGCTGCAGCCACTCTGCTAGCACTTGTTCTTCTCCACTTCGAATTTCGCTGCCCATTTTCGTGACAATAATGGTATCTCCGAGCGTATAGCCAATATCCCGCGTAAATACTTGTTCTGGAAATGGCTCTTGTGCAGATAGCCCGATGACTTCTACTCCTTCTTTTTGAAGGCATTCGACAAATTGACGGTGCTGCTTTGAAGCCAAGCTCTCATCAATATTTTCGTCGGCATAATGCTTTTGTGTTTCATTAATAATTTCTTCAATTTTCATATATGTAGGCGGGCAAACAATCACACGTTTTAATGTATCATATTCATTTTTACACCCATAACTATTCGTCATTTTAGCTGGCTGTTTCATTTGCATCTTTTTAAATCCCCCTTCGTGCATTTATGTACAGTGTTCCCTAAATCTCCTGAAACATAAACACGATTTTACTGAGGAAACACCCCTGCGCATCTATCTAAAAAGCTTTTTCAGGCAAGAAAAACAAAAAAACACAATACTTCTTCTAATTACAATAACTGTTAGTATAAAATAGTCTAGTAACTGTACAAAAAATTGGAGGTTAATATGAATAAAGTAGCGAACGCATTATATGCGGGCAGAAAAATTTTATTAATACTGTGGATCATCCTAATTGTCGGATTTGGCTTTTATGCGGCTAAGCTTCCTTCTGTGCTGGGAGGAAACGGATTTGAAATGAAAGGAATGTATAAAGATACCGAGCAGCTTTTAGTTAATAAATTTGATGTTAGCGAAGCTCAGATCATCGTTTTGTTTGAAAAAAAAGACGGAGTTTCTGCCTCGAAATTCCAGCAAACGATCGCTCAGTATATGCAAAAAGCAAAGGACAAATCAGACGCGTCGAAAGTCGACATACCAACGGCTTCTAACAAGATGATAAAAGGAAGCACAGCGTATGGAATTATCCACTTTAATCACGATGATGGAACGATGGATAAACGAGTGGAAAAGATCAGAACTCTTTCAGCTGAAGAAAAAGAAATGAGTGTAAAATTAACCGGTGGTCCTATTATTGAAAAAGATATGAATACAGCAAGCCAAGCAGATTTAGCAAAAGCGGAAGCTATTGGCATTCCTGTTGCTTTAGTTGTGCTTCTTCTAGCTTTTGGCGGCGTGGTAGCCGCTGCAATCCCTCTGATGATAGGAATTGTAACCGTCGTTACCACCATGGGTGTTGTCTATTTCTTTCATCCCTACACAGAGCTGTCCATCTTCATTTTAAACGTGATTCCAATGATTGGATTAGCTCTTAGTATTGACTTTGCCCTTTTATTTATTAATCGCTTTAAAGAAGAAATCCAAACAAAATCAGTAGAACAAGCAATCAAAATTACCATTCAAACAGCAGGACGCTCGGTCATCTTCTCAGGATTATGCGTATTTATTGGATTAGCGGGAATGCTGTTTATTCAAGTGGATATTTTTCAAAACGTCGCTCTTGGAGGAATGGCTGTTGTTTTTATTGCTGTGTTTTCAGCTCTTACGCTGCTTCCTTCCATACTGGCTATATTAGGTACACGCATTAATCGTTTACGCATCTTAAAAGTCAGTGAACAAGGCGGTCAGTCTAGGTGGCGTTCATTCGCTACATTTGTTATGAAAAAGCCTGTAACTATGACTATTGTTTCTCTTATCATTCTGTTAGTAGCACTTATTCCCGTTCGAGACATGCATCTAGAAATACCGTCTTCAGAAGCGCTGCCAACAAAATACGAGTCTCGTCAAGCTTTTGACACGTATAACGATACGTTTATAAATAAAAACACGGCAGACGTTTATTTTGTGCTAGAAGCTAAGCAAGATATGCTGAATGAAAAGCCTTTAACAAATGCCTTTACTTTTATAAAACAATTAAAAGAAGATTCGTTAGTTAAGCAAGCCGATTCTATTTCTACCGCTTTAAATGTAAAATCGAGTGATCAGCTTCAAGCTATGCTGGAAAACCCACAGATAAGTGCGCAGACAAAGCCAGCTGTAGATTCGTTCATTAACGGACATTATATGCTTATAAAAGCTACGCTAGATACAGACCAAAATTCAGATGAAGCAAAAGATTTTGTTCGAAAATGGAAAGACAAACGTTCACCTTTCACCGTTCATATTGGCGGCTATCCAAAATTTGAACAAGAAATATTCGATGAAATTTATGAAAAAGCTCCATATGGTTTGGCTCTTGTTTTATTTTCAACGTATGTCATTTTAATGATTGCTTTTCGTTCTGTCCTCATTCCTTTAAAGGCTATCATTATGAATATTTTAAGCTTAACAGCTACGTTTGGTTTACTTGTATGGCTGTTTCAAAATGGCCATTTAGGTCTTACCCAATCTAATATTGCTTTAGTGCTGCCGGTCTTTGTTTTCGGCCTTGTATTTGGGCTCAGCATGGACTACGAAGTCTTTTTGATTTCGCGCATCCACGAAGTGTATCATCAAACCCACGATAATAATGTGGCAACGGTAGAAGGCTTAGCTTCCACTAGCAAAATTATTACGAGCGCTGCTTTAATTATGATTGTGATTACAGGAGCCTTTGCTTTTACAGATGTAACGCCTGTTAAACAAATGGGTGTAGGAATTGCTTTAGCTATATTTATCGATGCAACGATTGTCAGAATGCTTCTTGTCCCTTCTCTTATGAAATTGCTCGGAGATGCCAACTGGTGGTTTTTCACTAAAAAACGCGATAAGTCCAGTTCCAATGAACAGTTAAAATCATAATAAAAAAACCCGCTCACTTGAGCGGGTTTTGCATTGAAGATTTCTTTATCGACTTAATTTTGCAAAAGCGATAATGCCTTCTTCATCGTCTAATTCCAGTTCTAGTCCTGCTGCGTATGGGTCTACGTTCATTTCCGTATCCAGCCAAAAGCGCAGCGCTTCAATAATGTTCAAAGTAATATGAACCTGCTTACGATCATGCACGTATGACTCTGCTGAAAAACCGTAGTCATCATCATACATTAGCTCAATCTCTACTTCTTGAGGCTGAACTTGTTTTTTTTCTGCGATATATAGGCACATCGCATTGATAATATCTTGTTCAGAAATTTTTATTGTCTCCAAGATTTCACTTCCTCATTTTTACGCTTGTTGCTACGTACGCTTTGGAATAACTTTACTACAAGAAGGATTAAAGCTACAATCACAAGCATGTTTACCATAAAACCTAAAATTGGGCCTAATGGTCCTAAGCTAGATAGTAAGCTTCCGAATAATAAGCCCGCAATTCCTCCCATTAAAAGACCTTTCATTAAGCCGCCGCGCTTTGAGCTAGCCGCTGTACTTTTAGATGATGAGTTTTTAGACGTATTGTTTTGCTTAACCGAATTACTGTTATTGTTTTTAAATAAGCTTGATTGGTTATTGCTTCCGCTGTCAAAAGAGCGCTTTCCTGATTTATACCCTTTTGCGCTTGCTACGTTTGAACCGTCATGAATAAGTGATCCACCAACTGGTGAAAACACAACCGCTAATGCGATAAATGCGGCCAATAATTTTTTTACCATTGCTTTCCCTCCACTAAATGACTAACGTCACATATGTTTTTTCATATATGATTTCCATATATGTTCCTACGTTTTATCATACCAAAAGGTTTCACTTTTTTATATAAAAATGCATCAAGCTCCATCAAATGTTCACAGGATCAAACTTTTGCACGTATTTCGTGCTTATATAACATCATTTAGATATAAATCAAAGACATTCATAAAACTAACAAAGGTCCTTCATCTTCATTAAATACAGCTTATTTTACACTTTCCTAAAAATATTATCTAAAGTAACTGTTGTAGAGTTCTTTGGTTTTTCCACTTCTTTAATAATGTCTTTATAGGCTACCTTTTCCTTTATTACTAATTAAAGGATATAGTGCTTATAGGACGAATACCATACAGGAAACAGCGCCTCAAACATATAGTACAATGCATTAAAAATTGGCTCTGAAAGCTTCTAATGCTGTACGTTTGCAGTTAATTGATGGTCAATGCTTCACGTTATCTACTTGCCTTTCATAAATAAGAGTTTTCTCTTATATGAATATGTATAGATAGACTAAAGTTAAAAAGGAGAGATACGATGTTGAATGAACAGCTCCCATTATCAACAGCAAATTTATCAGATGCAATGGAAGGTGCAAACCACTTAGACTTTTCTATTAAGCCATTGCAGCGTCATTACAAACTATTTGGACCGGCTCTTACTGTAGATACGCCTGCTGGCAATAATTACTCAGTGCTTGAAGCGATTCGACTAGCGGAGCCCGGAAGCGTGCTCGTCATTGATGGAAAAAGCTACTGTAACCGTGCCTTAGCAGGAGATTTCGTAGTAGCCATGGCGAAGCTTGTTGGAATAAGCGGTATTGTACTAGATGGTGTTATACGAGATCAGGAAGACATTGAAAAGCTCAATTTCCCCGTATTTTGTAAGGGCTCTACGATCGCAGCAAGCAGCAAAAAAGAAAAAGGGATAGTAAATGGAACCATTTCCTGCGGAGGCGTGAAAATCCATCCTGGTGATTTTATTGCAGGTGACGACGGTGGAGTCATTGTCATTCCTAAGGAGGAAGCCGAAGAAGTATTAGCAAAAGCACGAGAAAAGTGGCAAAAAGATAAAGATAGAGAAAACGAAGTATTAATCAGCAAAGAAACTGTGTATACGTATTTAGATAAAGCTCTAAAATAAAAGACCTCCGCTTGGAGGTCTTTTATTTGTCATATTGTAAAAATTCTAATCGATTTCCGAACGGGTCGTGGACAAAAAAACGCTCTCTCCCTGCAATAGGCTCTTCTTCAGAAAGAGTGCATCCTGAATGTGTCAGCTTACGTTTAAGCGTATTGATATCTTCTACAACAAAAGCAGGATGCGCTTTTTTAGCAGGTATGTAGTCATCTTGAATACTAATATGCACTTCTTGAGTTCCACATTGAAACCATATGCCGCCTCTGTGCCTTAGATTTTCCGGCTTAGGCACAGTTTTCATTCCTAAAAGATTTTCATAAAAATTTCTTGCTTCTTGCTCGCATCCTTCTGGACCAAGAAGCTGAACATGATCAATTCCTAGAAACATCCACAAACCCCTTTCCAAACACGTCTTCCTAGAAGTTATTAATCAATGACTCTAGGATTGTGAATAACCTGCAGCTCTTTTACAGCTTGCTTCATTTCGCTTTTACAAATTGGACAAGTTGGCTGATCTCCGCTTTTGAAATTATCTCGAACCCAACAATTACACGTATCTGATGTACATTCCCAAACTTTTGTTTCTTCAATAACAGCCGGCTCTAAATTTTTACGATTATACATACACATCGTCTCCTTTAAACAGTACTTTTTAAGTGGATAATAAATGAAGATTAACTTAGCGTGTAAATGTGGTAAATGGTGCAAGATAAAGTGATACTATACATCCGTAAATCAATCTTTGAGGAATACATACGGCGTCTTGAAAGACTAAAATATAAGTGAAGTCATAACAAAGCAGATAGCAGTTGCTATTCTTAAAACAACGGGATAGTCTGAAAAGAACAAAAATGAAGATCACAAAAATTATATATTTTACTATTATAACAGAGTTTATATTTTTTTACAAATCAGCTTCCATTTACTTATTTTTCTTTGCATAAAAAGAAAAAAAGCGAGCAAATAATTCTGCTCGCTTTTCCATTTTTATCGAGTTTGTCCGTTTCCACTCATAATATATTTAATTGTCGTAAGCGCAGGAAGTCCCATTGGACCGCGTGCATGGAGCTTTTGAGTTGAAATACCAATTTCGGCGCCAAATCCTAAAGCTCCTCCGTCAGTGAAACGCGTAGAAGCATTATGATACAATGCGGCTGCATCCACTAAAGACATAAAGCGTGATACGGCTTGTTCATCTTCCGAAATAATGGCTTCAGAGTGTTTTGTACCGTATGTTTCGATGTGGTCAATCGCTTCGTCCACACTTTCTACTACCTTCATCGCGATAGCTAAACGCAAATACTCTTCAGCCCAGTCTTTTTCAGCCGCTGGCTTTGCTCCAGGAATTTCAGCCACTGCTGCTTCGTCACCGTACACTTCAATATTATGATCGTTGAATGCTTGAATTAATTCATCTTTATGAGAATCGAGCCAGCTCTTGTGCACAAGAACCGTTTCCGCTGAGTTACACACCGCAGGTCGATCTGTTTTTGCGTTAATTAAAATTGGAATGGCCTTTTTAACATCAGCTTGTTCATCGATATAAATATGGCAGTTTCCAACTCCCGTTTCCAACACGGGTACCGTTGCGTTATTGACGACTGCTTGAATCAGTGAAGCTCCTCCGCGCGGAATTAGCACGTCAATATGCTCTTTCATGGTAAATAATTCTTGCGTAGCCGAACGATCCGTACTTGAAATAAACTGTACCGCTTCTTTAGGAACCGGCGTTTCATCAAGAGCCTTATGGATAATGTCCACGATAGCTTGGTTAGATGAAATAGCTGAAGAGCCACCTTTTAACACAATGGCATTTCCAGATTTCAATGCTAGCCCTGTTGCATCTACCGTTACGTTTGGACGTGCTTCATAAATCATTCCGATAACGCCAAGAGGCACGCGTACTTGCTTTACATCTAGACCGTTATCCAATGTCCAGCTTGATAAGATATCTCCTGTTGGATCGTCTAGCTCAGCAACTTCACGAAGGCCGTTGGCAAATTCTTTTACACGTTCCGCTGAAAGAGCAAGGCGGTCCATCAGCGCTTCGTCAAACCCTTTTTCTTTCCCGTTTTTTAAGTCTACTTCATTTGCTTTTAAAATATACTCCGTGTTGTTTTCAAGTGTAGAGGCAATCGTTAACAGCGCATCGTTTTTTTGTTCTGTTGTTAGTAAACTTAATTGCTTAGCTGCTTTTTTTGCTGAAATAGCTTGTTCTTCTACTGAATACTTTTCATTTGTTTGTAACACCAAATCACTCCTGGATTCGTTTTAGTTTT
>Ga0209574_10000297_pt1 | contig 12843 bp, 9 predicted proteins | sample AgamicMgMarz_FD_187168 | JGI IMG/M metagenome (GOLD analysis project Ga0209574, IMG submission 187168) | Agave microbial communities from Guanajuato, Mexico - Mg.Ma.rz (SPAdes) (version 2) | ecosystem: Host-associated > Plants > Phyllosphere > Phylloplane/Leaf | place: Guanajuato, Mexico... | reverse complement strand
TATAGTTGGAGCGTTTTTATCAATATTTGATACTTCACTAATATAGGTTTGAGTATTACCTGCATTATCTTCTACAGTGAATATATAAGTGCCATTGTCGGTTACTTTATAATCTGTTTTTTGAGCATATGTAGATGTTCCGTTAGGAAGAATAATACGTTTAACTCCTGAATCAGTGTCGCCAGCAAATATCGTAATTGTTACGTCTCCACTAGTTGATGTATTTGGTGTTTTACTTTCGTACCACACAAATGGTTTAACTCTTTCAATGGTATCCACTGTGTAAGTTGCTGTAGTTGTATTACCCGCTACATCGTAGAATGTAAATGTATAATCACCATTATCTGTCACTGTATAAGTTGCGCTGCCTCCTGTTTTAATGGTGCCGTCTGGTAATTTTATTTGTTTCATACCTGAATGAGCATCATTACCAGTTGCTGTTAATACTATATTTTGATTCGTCCAGTTTGTGATAGATGCTTTAATGTCATCTTCAGGTTGAACTTTATCTATATAGTAGATTCCACTATTCACGTTATTTACCATACCAGCTACAGTTTGTACTTGTACTTCAATCACATGTTTACCAGTATTTGTGAAAGTAAGCGTCTTACTTGTATTACCTGTAATTAGTGAACTCCATCCAGTCCAAGTAGAGCCATTGTCACTAGATGTTCTGTACTTCCAATCTTTAATACCTGATTTACCAGTAGCATATGGTTGTACAACTACTGAAACGTCCTTGTTTGTCCAGGATACAGTATTTGGATTGTACGTTACATTAGGTACTGATTTATCAATATAGTAAGTACCGCTTGTCACAGTTACTATGTTTCCGGCGTTATCTGTAACCTCAACTTCAATTTTCCAGATTCCGCTAGATGTTAAATTAATTGTGCTTGTTATGTCTCCGGATGTATAGGTAGACCATGCTCCGTAATTACTTCCATCATCTGAAGATGTGCGGTATCTCCATTGTTTTACATTAGAACCACCTGTATCAGATGGGTCAAAGGATACAGCAATATCTTTATACGTCCATGGAGAACTATTTGGTGTAAATGTGCCTGATGGATTTGTCATATCGATGTTGTAGCTTCCGCTAGTAACAGTTTTACTATTACCTGCATTATCTAAAACATTTACTTGAATCTTCCACTGACCTTCACCACTTACCGGAATAGTCGCAGTAGCTCCACCAGAAGTATAAGCAGACCATGCCCCGTAATTGCTGCCATTATCTGAAGATGTACGATATCTCCATTGTTTTACATTAGAACCACCTGTATCTCCAAAACTTGTACTAACATTTAAGCCTGTATTTCTCCAGGATGCACTATTTGGATTGAACGTAGCAGCTGGAGCTGTTTTATCTATATTATGAGTTCCGCTTGTAATGGTATTAACGTTACCTGCCACATCAGTTACTTCAGCTTGAATCTTCCATTGTCCTTCAGAAGTCAATGCTATAGTTCCACTTGTATCACCACTTGTGTATGAAGACCATGCTCCGTAAGTACTTCCATTATTTGAAGATGTACGGTATCTCCATTGTTTAACACCTGAACCGCCAGCATCACTTGGATTAAATGTAATATTTATATCATCATTTGTCCATGAAGTAGTGTTAGGATTAAATGCTCCACTTGGTAATGTTTTGTCAATATCAATTGTGCCTTCGCTTGTTTCATAATCAACTGTTACATCATAAGCATATTTATAGTTTTTATATGCAATTCCGCTTTTATAAACGGTTCCTGTATAATCTTGACTATAATCTCTTACTTGTTTTGTCCAGTTCCAATACACAATATATACTGGATATAGAACTGATTTTCTATCAGGGTCAGCCCCTGCTCCTGTGTAATCCCAACCAAATGTACCGCTACCACCATGATTATTGTAATAATCCCACCAGTCATAGGTACTTCCTCTCGGGGAGAATTCTCCACCGTTGTCCAACCATGTTTGTACAAGAGATTTGTCATTGGTATTGACAATGTAATTTCCAGCGCTATATCTATCTATAGAATAATACCAAACATAACCAACTCTCATTACTGGACCTATTTGTTTTCCTTTAACCCAGTATCCTTCATCCGTAATAGTGTCTGAAGGTACAGTATTTACATTAGCTTCCTTAACATTTAACAGTCTCTTAGACTCGTAATTAGGATAATTTGTTGGTGATGATGCCCTTACAGAACCTGTCTTACTTAGTGTTCCTGTGTAATCATCTTTATCATATTCAATTGTTGATGCGAAATCATTTCCACCATCTTCTGTATTTTGAGTGACAGTTTCAGTAACAGTTTTCGGGTATCTATTTGGGTCAGTATATGCTTCTCTACTCACGTATGTACCATTACTTACAGTAATAGTAACTTTATCCCCATTTACTGTATAAGTAACATCTCCTGTATTTGCTTTAATTGAATTTACTTTAGATAATCCTGGTATTGTAATAGTTTGTGTTCTAGTACGGCTACTACCTTCTGCAAAATTTACAATTTGAGATGTTTTATCATTTCCACTTGTAAGGTCATTAGTATTGCCTGCATTATCTATTACTTGCACGTTTACCTTCCATCTACCTTCTGAGCTTAATGGAATCGTTCCATCGGCTCCTCCAGTTATATAAGAAGACCATGCTCCAAATGTAGCTCCACTATCTTTAGAGGTACGATATCTCCATTGCTTAACTCCTGAACCTGAATCACTTGGCTTAAATACTACTGACACAGTTTGATTTGTCCAAGGTAAAATATTAGGAGTAAAGGTTCCTGTTGGGTCCTCTCTATCTATATTAGTAACATCATATGTCTTTGAAGAAATGTTGCCAAATTTATCTTCGAAATCAAATTTATATGAGCCATTTTTAGTAGCTGTATAAGTCGCTGTTGAGCTACTTACATATGTTCCATTAGGAAGTTTGATTCTTTTCACACCGGACTGACTGTCTGTTGCTGTAGCAGTCAATACAACATTTCCAGTAGTTGGAGTAGTAACATCAGCTGTTACATTTCCTGTTGGTGGAGTTACATCTGTCTCATAATTCACTGTTACATTGTATTCATAAGTATAATTGCGATACTTAGTACCGCTTTTATAAACGGTTCCTGCATAATTTTGTTCGTAAGTGCTTACCCATTTAGCCCATGACCAGGTAGTAATAAATGTATCCACTAGGTCAGACTTTGCACCCAAATTACCTGGACCTGTATAATCCCATGCAAAGTAACTATCTCCATTATGATTGTTGTAAAAATCCCACCAATCATACGTATCACCTTTAGGCGCATCAATAGTTCCACCAGCATTTATCCAGTTTGCAGCTGCTGTTGCTGCTCTACTTGTGCTTTTTACATAATACCCTTGACTATAACGGTTTACTTCGTAATACCAAACGCTTCTAACGTGTGTCATATCGCCAACTACTCCTGTTCTTGTCCAAGCCCCTTCTGTTGTAGGGTTCCAATCAGGAGTTTGATATTGGTCATCTACAGCAATTAATTTATCTGTAGCGTAATTAGGATATTTAACCAGAGATGTTCTTGTTGAAGAGCCACTTTTGGATAATGTTCCTGAATAGCCACTTCCATCACTATATGAAGCAGTACTCGCAAAACTGTTTCCTCCAGTGTCTGTCGTTTGAGACACTGTTTTAGTCACATCTTTTTGATACATTTTAGGGTCAGTATATGCTTCTCTATTTGAGTAGTCCCCATTATCAACTTCAATAGTAATGTTATTACCTTTAACGGTATACGTTACATCCCCGTTATCTGTAGTAACTGAATTTACTTTGTATAACTTTGGGATTGTTATTGTCTTACTTTTTGCTTGTCCTGTACTTTCGGCAAAATTCACAACTTGTGAACCTGTGGCAGCATTTGCAATTGTTCCGCTGAATGAGCCACCTAATATTGCTGCCGATGCAATAACTGTGTTTAAAACTTTGCGTTTCATAGTTCACCCCATTTCACATTAAATTCTTTTAAAATATATATCCTTTTGTAATAAAATCAAGTTTTTCTTTTAATATCACAAGTAAGAAAATAAGCAAATAAATTATTTAATTTGTTTACATTAAAGAAGACAATTACTTGATAGTAATTTGACCTATACCTTCTTATTCGTATTTTTTGCAGAATAGGACATTTTAGTTTCTTTTTAAAATTTATAATGATACAACATGAGGAGGATTTACATTGACTAAAATTATAACTGGTATTGCCGCTTCGAATGGCTTTGCTATTGGAAAAGCATTTATTTTACAAGAAGATACATTTAATATAGAGAAAAAGACAATTAATAATATAGCAGCGGAACTCACAAAGTTTACAAATGCTGTTTTATCATCTAAAGAGCAATTAACAAAAATTAAAGAAAAAGCTCTTGTTGATTTAGGTGCTGATAAAGCAGAAATTTTTGAAGCACATCTGTTATTACTAGATGACCCTGAGTTAATAGGTACAGTTAAAACAAACATAAAAGAAAATCAGGTAAATGCTGAGTATGCGTTGCATGAAGTGTCCACTACCTTCATTAGTATGTTTGAAGCTTTAGAAAACGAATATATGAGAGAAAGAGCTTCTGATATTCGTGACATTACTAGACGTGTTCTAGCTAATTTACAAGGTGTTGAAATGACTAGCCTTTCTGAATTAAAAGAAGATACAATTATAATTGCAAATGACCTAACTCCATCAGATACAGCCCAATTAAATCCTACGTACGTTAAAGGATTTGCAACGGATATTGGTGGTCGTACGTCCCACACAGCTATCATGGCACGTTCACTAGAGCTACCTGCGGTTGTAGGTACTAAAAATGTAACAGTGAATATTAAGGATGGGGACCTTATCATTATTGATGGAAAAGAAGGAAAAGTTTTAATAAACCCCAGCCAAGAAGAATTATCTACATATGAAAAGATACGTGAATCATTTTTATCGGAGAAAGAAGCTCTTAAGAAGCTAGTTAATCAAAAAACCGCTTCTAAAGATGGACATCACGTTGAATTAGCAGCAAACATCGGTACTCCAGAAGATTTAAAAGGTGTTATTGAAAATGGAGCGGAAGCCGTGGGTCTCTATCGTACAGAATTCTTATATATGGGAAGAAACGAACTACCTAATGAAGAAGAACAATTTAATTCCTATAAAGTAGTTCTTGAGAAAATGGACGGTAAGCCTGTAGTCATTCGAACTCTAGACATTGGTGGAGACAAAGAATTAAGCTACTTAGACTTACCAAAAGAAATGAACCCTTTTTTAGGCTATCGTGCTATTCGTCTATGTTTAGAACAACAAGATATTTTCCGTACACAATTAAGAGCTTTACTACGAGCAAGCGTATACGGAAATTTAAAGATTATGTTCCCTATGGTTGCTACAATTGAAGAGTTTAGAGAAGCAAAGTCTATTTTAGAAGAAGAAAAGCTAAACCTTATAAAAGAAGGACATGCTGTTTCAGATACACTTGAAGTAGGAATTATGGTTGAAATTCCATCTACAGCGGTAGCTTCTTCAATTTTTGCAAAAGAGGTTGATTTCTTTAGTATTGGAACAAATGATTTAATTCAGTACACGATGGCAGCAGACAGAATGAACGAACGAGTATCCTATTTATATCAACCTTATAACCCGGCAATCCTTCGCTTGGTTCAAATGGTAATTAACGCAGCTCATGCTGAAGGTAAATGGGTAGGTATGTGCGGAGAAATGGCTGGAGACCCTATTGCAATTCCCCTTCTTTTAGGTTTAGGCTTAGACGAATTTAGTATGAGCGCTTCATCTATTTTACCTGCAAGGTCTCTTATATCAACACTAGATAAACCTTTAATAGAATCACAATTAAGTAATATTTTATCTATTCCTACTTCAAAAGAGATTGAGGAATATGTAGTGGAAAACTACAAAAAATAAGTGAGTAAAACAGCGAAAATCTTCTACTAAAATTATAGTAGGAGATTTTTTTATTCTTGAGCAAAGCATTTTATAAATAGCTAAAATAATTCATTTAACTCTTGCTGTAAACACCTTATTATAAGCTCTCAAGGCACACCATTTTGTTAGTTAGCACGTTAGAATAGTATGGTATAATTAACAAAAATGGAGGTATTTAAAGGATGAAATTATTATCAAAACCAAAAGAGTTAAGCTATAAAAACCCTAGGAGGTACGATACTTTTTATTTCTTTCAACTAGCATTAACTGAGCGAAATTGGACTGGAAATGACTATATTGTAAAAGAAGAGTGTTCATGGTTTATAGACGAGCTAAAAGAACTTGATGAAGTATTTTACAAATTATTTGGAAACATTTTAGGTAAATCTCGTTTTACCTTCTTAATGGATACATCAATTTTTTCAGAAGAAATACCGGAAAGTTATAAATTAAATTATAAAATAATAGACTTTTTAGAAGAACTTGATGATTTTAGTGAACTTGATAGTTCTGATAACGAACAAGTTAAAAAATCAAAGAAGTATCTGGCTAAACTTAAGAATTTCGCCACGAAAATGGAAAACTTGCCTTATATTTATCGGTGGAGCTTACAAAATGAACATCACCCGTTCGCTACTGAAATAAAAGCTCTTGTTGATAAGGAAATTGAGCGAATTGGAAATAAAGCAAAAAAAGATTGGATAAATGATGTTAAAAAAGTCGGTTCAATGCAGAATAAGTTGGTGAAAAAAGGGGAATTTGATAGTAAAGCAGAAGAGAAGCTTGAAGAGTTGCAAGTACAACTGGTTTACAACTGCGAAGTGAGAGATAAGAAATTTGTTAGTCAAATTTTAAAATACAGTTTATCTGAACCTTCTCTATTCTTCTATGGCATTTATTTCATTGTTCAATACTTTAAACAAATGGAGGATTTAATGCCCCCTGGTCTTGGTTTTGAATTTATTTCTTTTGAAAGAAATGGAAATAAAATTGATGTATTTTTGAAAGACTCTACTCATCAACTAAATGAAGATTTTTTATTACACGAAACTTTTATTAGTACACTACCTAAAGTAAAGCGAAGGATTGATGGTAAAGTAGCAAAATACCAGACATTGTATGATGTTAAAGGACAAAAATTTGATGATGAGGAACAAATTAAAAGTGTGCTTCGGACAATTTCAAACTGGATTATTGAACGTATTCCTTCTGATGCAAAATTTGTTTTTCCTAATAAAAAATGGTTGCATCCAGTTAAGAATAAATTATTTAATTCATTAAATATTAGTAGTATGTTTTTTGAAGATATTTCCATTATCGGAGGTCCTGATGAGAATGAACTCCTAATTAAAACACATGCATTTATGTCTGAAAATAACGAGGTTCTCTTTCCATTATTTGACCCTAATAGCTGGGATGAGTTGAATGCTGTTCAATGTGCTCTTATTACGTATGCACTTTGTTTACTACATGATGTTACCATTGAAAAAGACTATGAGTTAATTAACCAACCCACAACTACACATCGTGGAGAAGTATTTGACTATTTGTTAGTTACAAAAGAAGGCACAGGAACGGTTACTCCTCTTCAATTAAAACGCCCTAATAAAGAGAAAGTTATTAATGAGGAGAAAGCTGAAGTTGAGACCGAAGAACATAAAAAGTCTGAACACTGGGTTAGCTTCCATTTCAGAAGGCTTAAACAAGGCTACAAAGCGTCTGACAAGCAAAAAGAGGTTGCTGCTAAGTACGGCTTTAAAAACCTCCCTGAAGGCTTTACATTCGTTGATTCATTCGTACGAGGAGAGAAACGACAGGAGGATGACCGCTTACACTTTTCTGCTCTTGATGTATTAAACAAAACTTTAAGTAAATTAGACACTTACAAAGAACTTGAAAATATAAAATAAGTTAACAAGAGCATGTATCTTTTTATTAAAAGACACATGCTCTTTCTTATTTTCCTGCTTTAAGTAAACTAAGTATCTAAATAAAAATATTTCCCTACATCTGGATAGTCCTTATGTAATTGTTTTATATCATCTTTTAATATTACCTGCACGTTATTCACACCTTCTCCTTGTTCAATAAAAATACCACATTCACTTTCTTGTGTTTCATATATAGAAAGTTCATATTTCTTAGAATTAATGAAGAGCCGTACTGCTCTTCTTGGAATAATAGGAAACACTTGCTTCTCTAATTCTTCTCTGCACAAATCTAACCTTAATTGGTCTACCTTGTGCTTGTTATACTTGCGCAGCGCATAAAAGTTTTGCAAGCATATGTTCATTGATATTCTTCCATAAAACGTAATGATAGAGAGTTCTTTATTCCCCGTCCATTCGTAAATAAATAGAATATCATTATCTATGTATCCATAGTCTTCTCCGCTAAAACAAACCCGGTTAAGCCTTATAAGTTGTTGTATCATTAAAGATAACTCTTCTGTCGTAGCGTAAGGTCCTACTCTTCTGTTCCACCTTGTGAGAGCATGCTCATATATAACAATATTAGCGTTTTTTAATTTTTTCTTTACGTATTTAGGCACGCAGTGTCTTTTCCTTAGGAAATTTCTACCTTGCATGTTATTCTTAAGTTGTAAGATACCGTTCATAGCAGGAGAATAATTTGGGTTTGGTTCAAAACTTTTACTCCAGATTTCCAAATTAATCACCTTCTTTTATGAAATAAACTATTTATTTTATATCATATTTTTTGCATTTTTTTGGAAACCCTTTAAAAAATACAAAATTACCCAAAATAATTTCTGTAAAAAACTATTTTTCTAGTACTATTTATTTTAAAAAAGGATGAATTAAATGAGTAAAATTAAAATATTAAACTGCATCAATGATTTTTTTGAAGAGAATAAAGAAGAACAAAAAATTACTTTGCTGATAAATAATATTTTTTCTGTCAAGTTTACTGATGTTAACGCAACAGTTGACGCTTTCGATGCCGATAGCATGACTAAAGCATATCGTATTATATATGACATAGATATTTGTACATTTGAAGATATAAAACAAAGTTTTAAAATTGAGAGCTTTTTAGTTACACCTTATAGTGGAAATGCTACGTATTTATCGCCTTCTTTTCATGCTTATAGAGAAAAATCCATTTACCACAAGAAATCTAGTCACTACTATTTAGTTGACAACAATTATGCTTTGGGAACAACAAAAGAGTTGGTCAATACTATTGAATTTTTAAATACCTACATAGACAATTTTAGAGAACTTAAGGTAGAAGAAAATTCGGTTACGAATTTTCTTTCATGGGCTGTATAATTAAAAAAGGCTAATCATTTTTAATGATTAGCCTTTTTTAAGAATTTCATATTATTAAATATAGCTTAAAGTTAGTGCAATAATATGCGCTATGTACTAATTGAATTCTGTTAATATGTTTTAAGGCATTTAAAAATAGTTTAGCAAAGTAATGAGCCCAAATAATGCAAACAACCTAATATACTTAAGCGCAAATAAAGCTACAATTGGAGAGATATCTATCATAGCTATCGGGGGAATGAACCGCCTAAAGAACGAAAGATAAGGTTCCACTATGTTACCTACTATTCGAAGGGGTTTGCTTTCTCTAACAGCTGGTACCCATGAAGACAATATGTATATAAATATTAAAAACTGATATACACTAAAAGCTGAAGCAACAATTTTAACAATGACTGATTCCATAATCCTTCACCTCTTTCTGAATTTATTCTCCTTAAATACAGAAACCCTAATACATTTTTCTGCATTAAGGTTTAGGTTATTATACATTTCATATTAAATTAAAAGCCCCTTTGCTTATAATTAAATTATGTATATTCTACTTCAGATAAGTTATTTCTATATGCATCACGAATAAGAATGTCTACTTTGTGTGGGTTCACGTATTCTTCTTCACCGCAACGCTCACAATGATAATATGGAACGTTATGAACATCAATTTCCTTATCAAAAATTGCATGTGGCATTGTTCCCTGTTTTTTAGTAAATTCACCATTGCAGTTAGGGCAGTATTTTTTGTCTTTCATTGTGTTACACTCCTTCAAAGATAAACAATCACTTACTTTTAATAGGTAAATGACAATATGTATTTCTTATGATTTTCTATACTACAACATTCTAACAAATTTCCCATAGAGTTTGTAGCTAAATTCAAAAAATATATATATTCTGAATTTATTTTTCTGAATTTAAATCAAAAAATAAGACGTAAATCAGAATTTTTCACTTCCACTACAGCTTTTACATAGTTTCTCTTCGTCTGTTGGGATAGGTTTGTTGCATTCCTTACAAAAATCGTAGCAATTATAGCAGTAATAAAATCCACCAATTAATTCCATATCTTCTTTTTCGTTATAATTCCCACAGCAATAACAGTTATCTAGTTTCATATTCTAAACTCCTTTGAGTAAAAACCGCTTTAAGCGGTAATTCAATTAATCACGATTAGAAAGTTTCATATACTCTTCTTTATTTAAAAAGAGTGTAAATTCTTTAGTTTTGTTGCAAATCGTACAATGTTTTTTTAATTCCACCCAGTAGTTACCTTCTTCCGACTTAGATATACTACCAAACTTAAACATTAAGTTATGCGATAAAACTTCGTAATGATGTTTGTGTGTGCTCTTTTTAGCACTTTTTTTCACCTTTTTTCTATGTTTAGGAATTTCGTTATTTGTATTATCCATGGTTTCCACCTCTTTATAATGATTAACAGATAATAAGGTTTTTATTTTCTTCCGTGAATTATAACAAAAAAATCTATAATTGGTAATTTTTATTGACATTATTTTTTCTAATTCAAAATTTGGGATTGCTTAATATGAATATATAAATTATCAATTACATCTAATTCTTTTTTTTCATCAATAAACAATTTAAAATTAATTGTTTTTCCTGAGATACGATAGAAGACAAAGAAATAATATTCTTCAAGATACTTAAAACGATTTACATAAAAATACTTGTTTGTTTCTCCCCAGTCATATAACTCTACGTATTGCTCATTTGTTTCTAATGTGTCGCTCCAGGTATGAATCATGGAACCTGATAGTTTCTCTACTTGTTCCCACCCTCCTAATTTTTCTTCTAATTTTAAATAATTGCTTTCTATGTCTGTGCGTTCGCATTTTGGAAAATGCATAAAACCTAGCTGCTTACGAATTAACCAAGTGAAGTTTTTCATTGGGGGATTAAGTAAGTTAGATAATTTGCTCTCTTCCTTAATAATTTCTAAAACATCAAGGAGTCCTTGATTACCAAGTTCAAATGGTACTATTACGTCTTCCCTGTCCTTGCATTCGATAAGAAGCTCATCCATGTTATACAGTAAAATAAGGTTTAATGTTCTGCCTGCATAATGCGCTAGTTTTCCACTACCCACTCGTGATTCATTCCCCTCTTGTCTTTTAAAATACCATTCAAACATATGGGATAGCTCATTATCTAGTAAAAACATAAAGTTCGGGTTTTCTAATGAAAAATTGTACAGAAACATTGCTATTTTTTTCGCTTTTTTTATTTTTAATACTAATTCGTTTGTTGGAAAACTAATTACCACGGCACTTGTTTCCCAATGCTTACAATAACTTATGTACTGTCTGAATAAAAAGGCAACGTGTTGTTGAATCTCATTAGAATTAGCAGGGCTGCCTAAAAAAGAACTGCGCACATAGTCCATTGAGGAAAGCGATGTAGAATAAACAATTAACCCCTTTCTATTTTCCTCATATAAGCTTTTCCAGTAATTAATAGATGCTACTATTACTTTTTGAACAAATAGTTTTAGTTCGGGATTCTCGCTGAATAAGGCTGAAAAGTAATAAGGTAGTCTGTCTTTTGATAAAGATAGTTTTACAGCAGCATGATTAAAAATTGATTCTTCTTCAAGCACCTCGCTACTTACACTTAGTTCATATTCCCTACTGGGTTTGTCCTTTACAATAAATTGTACCGTTACTTTTTTTTCTTCTATTTTTGTATCTTTATATTTAAAAGGCAGGTCGATTTGAGACTCTTTCATATTTTCATTAGTACTAAACAATCGGTTTAACTCCTTGTGTAATTCTTCAATTAGTCTATACATCCCTATCATCTCTTTCAATACATACTTTTATAATGTCTATATTGAAGTTTTTTGTTTTTGTTCCTTTTACAGTACATAAGTTTCAAAATAAAAAACAATGAATTCTTTTAAAATTCATTGTTTTTACTTTAGTTTAATAAGCCAGTAGGGATAGGAATTGAAGTAGTGCTAGTGTTCTTCAATCTTGAATTTATAAAATATGTAGCCCCTGTTCCATCTTGCTCAATAAAGATATTGATGTTATTGGATAGTGTTGTATTTGGTATCGAGCCGCTTGGCTTAGTGAATACAACAGTTTGATTGTAATCCGGAGAAAACTGTAACCAATTTGATTTAGTTAATACCCCATTTAAAGTAGCTTCAATTGAACAGTTGTAATCATAGTTTTTTCCATTAATGGTATAAGACGCTCCAGAAACAGTAAATGTTCTTAATCCCTCAGGCGTTTCACATTTAATAGTTCCATTAGTTACGGTCTGATTCCAGCTTAAATTAATGGCGCTAGCATTGCTCGTATTTCTTTTGCCGCTTAATGTGAATTTAGTTGTTGTTTTATCAATATTCCCTACTTGATATTCAACAGAAGCGTACTTAGCTCCACTTTGATTATAGGCGGTAATTAAAGTGTTTTCTTTCACTGTTACTAAACATGGTTTGGTTGAACAAGTGTAATTCTTATAATCTTTTTTATAAGACAATGTACCCGTGCCGTTAATTTCTAATGTTACATCGTCTTTTACAGAATTTCTTGTTTTAGCTACAACAGTTGGAATATCAAGAAAAGAGATATTAC
>Ga0209574_10000295_pt1 | contig 12848 bp, 7 predicted proteins | sample AgamicMgMarz_FD_187168 | JGI IMG/M metagenome (GOLD analysis project Ga0209574, IMG submission 187168) | Agave microbial communities from Guanajuato, Mexico - Mg.Ma.rz (SPAdes) (version 2) | ecosystem: Host-associated > Plants > Phyllosphere > Phylloplane/Leaf | place: Guanajuato, Mexico... | reverse complement strand
CTTCCGTTTCGCGCTTCACGTAAAGATTATTAAAATTCGGTTTTCCGCCGCCGTCAACCAGCAAAGTTTCGCCGTTCGGAAAAGTGACAAGTGCCGAATCGCCCTGCCCGACATCGAGAAAATCAAGGTGCAATCTGCCGTCGGCGGGCGGTGCGCTGAGCGGGTGAAAAACAATAAGCGAACCGAAAATTACCAGCGAAAGTGCCGCAAAACGAACAAAAATCTTAAGGCTCGCAGTTGAAAACTTTGAATTCAAATCAAACGGATTCCAACGATACAGCAAAATCGTCAGAATCAAAATCGGTACAAAATAGAGAAAATAAATTGCTTTCATCGTTCCCGAATAAACGGGAACGCGAAAGCTCGCCCAATTATTTTCGACGAAAAGATTCGGCAATGAAAGCAAAATCCAGTTCAAACCTTCCGTTAGTTTTACGAGCGGCAAAGCCAAAACATCGCTGAATTGCGCAAAAAAGAGCGCGATAATTGCCGCAAAGCTTTCGAGCGCGATGAAAAATCCGACCCACAGATTGAGCAGGACCGAAACGACCGAAACGCGGTGAAAGTAGAAAACCGTCAGCGGTAAAAGCCAGATTTGCACGATCAGCGACACCAAAATTCCTTCAAAAAGATAGCGAAAAACGCTTTGCCATCCTTTTGCTTCGAGGATTTTCAAATACGGCGATTTAAAGATTTTCGCCGACCAGATTTGTTGTTTTGCTTCAATCTGCCAGGCAGTTTCGCGCCAGTAAAGCATTTCGCAAAACTTTTTAAGCCAGCCGGAAACATTCGGCGGAAAAGGCGTTTCGGCAGTCGGTCGCCATTCGCCGATCGCGCGTAAATTTTCGATCAGCGGAAAAGCGAACGCGACGATTGCCAGAACGCTCACAAACGTTAGTTGAAAAGATTGCGAAAAAAGGTCTTCGGGTCGCCAGACAAGCAAAATCAAAGCACAAAATCCGAGCGAATTGAGAAGTGAGCCGTTTCGATAGATCACCTGCGAAAAAAGCAAAATCGTGAACATTATCGTCGCCCGAATAACCGGCACGTCCGCGCCGACAGCGATTGAATACGCCCACAAAAAACCGCTTGCAATCACAAATTGCCAGAATCTTTTGCGCGTAAAAAATCTGACCAACAGAAGCGTCAAACCGCCGATAAACGTAATATGCAAACCCGAAATAACGAGAACGTGAAAGGTTCCGCCCTCGCGGAAAAGCTCGGCAGTCGGTTTATCAAGAAAATATTTGTTGCCGAGAAGCGACGCGATCATAATTCCGGCGGTCGAGACACCGAATTTTTCACGAAAATCTTTGATTAAATTTCTGCGGATTTCATAAAGCCACGCTAACGCCGCAAAATTATTTTCCTCGCCGATTTTTTCGACGAGAAGCGGGCTTTTGATTGTCGCGGTCGCATCAATCGCCTGTTGATCGAGAATTTCTTTGCGCGAAACAACGCCCGGATTTTGAAAACTGTCTTCGCGCAACAGGCTGCACGCGGCGCGCATCCGCGCGCCGTATTCCAGGTTTAACTGTTCGTATTCACGGGCGATTTGCTCGTTTGGAACGGGCGCGAAAAGCCTGATTTTGCCCGAAACTTTTTGTTCGGCGGTTTTATAAATCAGTTTTTCCGCGTCAACTTCAACGAAAAATCCGCCGACCGCTTCTTCGAATTTTCCGCGCAGAACGCCTTCGATCTCAACGAATTCGCCTGAATTGATGCGCTTTTCATCGTAGATATTTTCGAGACGCGTTGCGGAGATTGTTTGATTTTTCAGCTCGAAGCAAAAGGCTCCGGCGGCGAGAAATGAAAGGGAGATAAAGATGACGGCAAATTTTTGTTTGACGAAACTTCCCGTTAAAATTCCGCAAATCAGACAGAAAACCAGCGGAATTTTCCAATTCGTCTCGAAATATTTTCCCGCCAGAATTCCAAACGCAAAACAAACGGCGAGCCAAAACAATGGGTAAAGCGAAAAATCTGCAGTTGAATTTTGTTTTTCCGTGGCAGACATTTGGGGAAATTATCTTATTCGGTTTTTACTAAATTTTGCAGCTGTCGAAACCGCCTGTCGCTGATTCCCTGCACCAGAATCAGATGTTCCACGCGGCGGAAATTTCCGTATTTTTCACGATGCTCGACAATTCTCTGCGCCAGTTTCGCGCCGACATTCGGCAGCTTTTCGAGCTCTGCGACCGAAGCCGTGTTGATGTTGACAGCATTTTCCGAGGCTTCGACTTTATTTTCAACCGTTAAAAGTTGTTGTGTTTCTTTTTTGTTACAAGAAACAAGCAAAAAGCAAAAAATCAGTAAAGCTAAAAGTTTAATTATGAAACGGTAAATGTTGAAATAATGTAATTTACTGGAACCCATTTTTTCTTCGCATCGATCGTTTTTTCTTTTGCATTTATTGTGTGCAAAATGCTAAAAGTTCATTAAATTGCAACATTTAGCTTTGTGGAAAAGGAGTTTTCCACAGAGTTTTCCACCGATTCCTGTGGAAAACTGTGGAAAACTTTTCAGCCGTTAATTATTCATTTCTTCCATATCCTGCAAATCTTCGTAAGCCTTTTGCAGGATCGGACGAGCGCGTGTGCTGCCGTCCATTTCGCCGATGTAGCCTTCGCGCACCATCGCGTCGAGAATCGCGGCGGCGCGTCCGTAACCGATTCGCAAATGGCGCTGCAAAAGCGAAGTCGAAGCGCGTTTTGCTGACACGACGCTTTTGACCGCGTCCCAGAACAAAGGATCTTTCTTGCCCGGCAAATCGCCCGAATCGTCTAATTCGTCATCGGTTTTCGTGATGGTCGTATCGTATTCTGGATTGCCCTGCGCTTTGATATGTTCGACGATCTTGAAGATTTCCTTTTCGTCCACAAACGCGCCGTGAACGCGGATCAGATTCGAAGTTCCGGGCGGCAGAAACAGCATATCGCCTTTACCCAAAAGACTTTCCGCGCCGTTAGCATCAATGATCGTGCGCGAATCGACTTTTGACGAAACGCGGAAACTGATGCGCGATGGAAAATTCGCTTTAATCAAACCAGTGATGACATCGACCGACGGGCGCTGCGTGGCTAGAACAAGATGAATCCCGACGGCGCGCGCCATCTGCGCGAGCCGCGTGATCGATTCTTCGACATCTTTGCCCGCGACCATCATCAGATCGGCGAGCTCGTCAATGATAATCACGATAAACGGCAATTTTTTCCAGGGTTCGCCGTTCTCGTCAAATTGCCCGCTGTCGTTGCGTTTTTTAACCTGTTCGTTGTAGCCGTCAATATTGCGAACGCCCCAGCCCGCCAAATCTTTATAACGGCGTTCCATCTGTCCGACCGCCCATTTCAGCGAAATCGCGGCGCGTTTCGGATCGGTAATAATCGGCGTGGCGAGATGCGGAATATCCGCGTAAATACCGAGTTCGACCTGTTTCGGGTCAACCATGATGAGCTTTACTTCGTCGGGTTTTGCTTTATACAAGATCGAAACGATCAGCGTGTTGACGCCGACCGATTTTCCCGCGCCGGTCGCGCCCGCGATGAGCAGATGCGGCATTTTCGCCAGATCCGCGACATAATTCAGCCCGTCGATCGATTTGCCGAGCGCGATCGAAAGCATCGAATTCGAATCTTTGAATTTTTTCGATTCGATAACTTCGCGCAATTGAATCGTTTCGCGCTCGCGGTTCGGAACTTCGATGCCGACAAACGCTTTGCCCGGAATGCGGTCAATGCGGATCGATTCGGCTTTGAGTGCCAGGCATAGATCGTCCGCCAAACCCGTTACGCGCGAATATTTCACGCCCGGATCGGGTTTGAATTCGTAAGTCGTAACGACCGGACCCTGACAAATATGCATGACACGTCCCGTTACGTTAAACTCTTTGGTTTTATCGGTTAGCTCCTGCGCGATGGCGAGCAGCTCTTCGTCTTTCTGCTCGATTCGCGCCGTGGCGGGCGTTAAAAATTCGGGCGGCGGCAGAATATAATTTTCAAAATTCTGCGGCTTTTTCGGTTGAATTATTTCGGGTTCTTCGATGGGAACTTCGAGAAAGTCTTCGTCCAATTCGCCGGTCTGCTGGATCGGCGTGATCGGGATTTTTTCGCTTTCGGCGACCAGATCCACACGTTTATTTTCAGTTTCAAAAATTTCTATTTCAGGTTCTTCAAAAATTTCTTCCGAAGCCGAAATCGTCGGAATAGTTTCTTCGACCGGTTCTTTTCGGGCAATTTCGTCCCAGGCGATTTCTTTTTCGACAACCTGCGGCTTTTCTTCCGTCGTTTCGGGCGATTTTTTCAAATCCTCGAAAAGCGCGGAAACCGTATCGCGGATTTTGACTTTTTTTGTTTCGGTCGTCGCGGGAACAATATCGCCCAACGAAATTGTCGGTTTTGCTTTCTCCGTTTTAACAGGCTGCGGTTCCGGTGTCTTGTCCGTTTGTTCGATAACCTGCGCTTTTCTTTCGGCGCTTCGTTCGCGGCGTTTCGTCAGCCATTCGTTAAAATGAATGCCGAAATTTTCAAAAGCCATTCCGAAACTTCCGAAAATTGAAGATAGTGAAAGACTTGTAATAATTAAAAGCGAGGCTAAACAAATTGTAGATAAAACAATTCCTGTTCCAATTTTACCAATCATTGCTGTTAGAACCGTTTCAGCAAAGAACTTGCCAATCATTCCGCCTTCAAAATTGAAAAGTCTAAACAATCCTGAAGCTGAAATAACTAGAAGTGAATACCCAAGAACTTGTCCCAATGAAAGCTGCAATTTTTTGGATTTGAAAATACGCCATGCCATTATAGCCAACAATACAGGGACAATATAAATCACCAACCCAATGAATTGGAATATCCAATCAGCGGAAATTGCTCCAATCCAACCAATCCAGTTTTGTCTTTTATCTGAAGTGAAACCCGTTCCATTACGTGAAATATCATCAGGACTATAAGTAAATACTGCCAAAAATACTAAAACAGCCAAAGCCAAAAAAATAACCGCGATTACTTCGTTAGCTCTTGAATCAGAATTAACTGGTTTAAGTTGTTTTTTTCTTGCCGCTGTCGTTGCCATTTCTTTATAAAACTATTTTTCTCAAGCCGGAGCCTGCGCGCCTTTTTTGAAAAGTAGAAATTCCTTTATAAAATCGTCGATGTCGCCGTCCAAAACCGCTTCAACATCCGAAACTTCAAATTTTGTCCGCGTGTCTTTGACCAGCCGATACGGGTGCAAAACGTAGTTGCGAATCTGCGAGCCGAACGAGATATCCTGCTTGGTCGCTTCGAGATCGGCAGCATCGGCGCGCCGTTTTTCAAGTTCGAGCTCGTATAATTTGGAACGCAAAACCTGCATCGCGACGGCGCGGTTCTGAATCTGCGAACGCTGATTTTGACAGGTAACGACGATTCCCGTCGGCAGATGCGTGATTCTGACCGCCGAATCGGTCGTGTTGACGTGCTGACCGCCCGCGCCCGTCGAACGATAAGTGTCAACGCGCAAATCCTTATCGTTTATTTCAACCTCGATATTTTCGTCAATTTCGGGCGAAACGAACATCGAAGCAAACGAGGTTTCGCGGCTTCCGCCCGAATTGAACGGCGAAATCCGCACCAGGCGATGAACGCCCGCTTCGTTCGCCAGAAGCCCGTAAGCATAATCGCCTTCGACGCGAAACGTCGCCGATTTGATGCCCGCTTCACTTCCCGATTGCTCGTCGATGAGGTCAACTTTGAATCCTTTGCGTTCAGCCCAACGCAGATACATTCGGAGAAGCATCTGCGCCCAATCCTGCGCGTCCGTGCCGCCCGCGCCCGACTGAATCGAGCAAATCGCGTTGTTCGGATCGGTTTCGCCCGAAAGCAAACTCTGCGTTTCGGCAAGCGAAACTTCGCCTTCCAAACGATTGATTAAATTTTCAAGTTCCTTCAAAGAATTTTCGTCCGACGCGGCAAATTCGATCAAAACTTCCGCGTCCGAGACGGCAGTTTCAAAATTTTCCTGTTGTTCCAGAGCCTTTTCGATCCGGCTTCGCTGCTGAACGATCTTTTGGGCTTTTTCCGAATCGTTCCAAAAATCAGGCTCGGAAATTTGTTTTTCTAATTTTTCAAGCTCGCCGCGTTTTCGAGGCGCGTCAAAGAAACCTCCCAAGTTGGATAACTTTCTCTTTTATTTCTTCGTATTTTGTCTGTAAATCGTTTAATTCCATTTTAATTTAATCCAAAAACAATTTTAATCCATCTCTAAAAACTTGAAAACTTTTTGAAGTATTTATTTCAGGATTCATAAATGGTGCGATATTTTTCGCAATTTCAGTTTTAGACATAAAACCTTTCGTATAATAACCTGCATTAGATAAAACTCGCTCCAAGGCTTCCCAAGTCCCGCCTTTAATTTCATCTGGATTTCTATAGGGCTCTCTTTTGTTAAGACTTTGTGAAACTTTTGGATGATTTTCTCTTATTGCATCAATGTCTCCAAAAAACCACGCTTCAATTTCTTCAACCGCAATTCGGTTTAAAACTTTGAAATCTTCAGACTTTGCGGGGGTTGTCAGACCTGAATCTTTAGCAAAATCTTCAAGCTTTTGTTTTAGCTTTTGGCAATCTTCGCGGTCTTCATCAATTAACACCACAATTCGCCAATCTTCTTGTAATTTCAAAATATTACTATAGCCTTTCAACCTATCTGGCAAATTTTTAAGAAGATTGTGCTTTCCGCGTAAATCGTGAATTCTAAATGTTGTTTCATCTCCTAAAATTTTTGGAACTATTTCATTTAAAACTATTTCAGCAGAGGCTTCTTCAAGTAAAAACTCAATATGCACCTATTTTTGAACCTCCGAAAAATAATTTTCCATCCACAAATCTCCCAATTTAGCTCCTGCCTCAAGCATCTCTTTAACTCCTTGTATTTCAATCGTTTTTTCAGCCTTCGTATATCCTTTTGAATCTCGATACAGAATGAACACTTGCTCAGGACCCAGGCTGTTTACAAAAAAAGGAGAATGAGTTGAAACCATTAGCTGGGTATTTGCCGAGGCTGTACGACATTCTTCGGCGAGTTCAGGCAAAAGATGTGGATAAAGATGATTTTCAGGTTCTTCAACTCCAATGAATTGTGGTGGATTAGGATCATATAAGACAGTTAGATATGCAAGCATTTTTAACGTTCCGTCTGACGCGTATTTAGCTTGGATAGGCTCCGCAAAAGGCGCATCTTTTATACGTAAAAGAAGTCTTCCGTCTGGCATTGTTTCTGCTTCAACTTTTTCTAAGTGTGGAATCCGTCGTGAAAGAGTTTTTAGTATTTTTTCTAACAACTCAGGGTGTTGTTCTTTAAGATACTGGATAACATTAGCAAGATTGTCACCGGTTACTGAAAGCCTTTCTTGCGGTCCCGCATCTGGCTGATTACGAGAAGTTTCTGCTGTTAAATATGAAAGATACCAACCTGTAATAAATTGTCTTAACGCACTAATTCGAGGATGACTTGCTAACTGCCCTAGGGTATTTACAGCCAAAATATCAGGAGCCGAAAGAGCTTCATCTATTCTTTGAGCAGACTCGTCAGGTTCCTCCCCTGAAATTACTTGCCCTCGACCTAAATTAAAGTTTAAAAATTTAAATGGCTGTCCATATTGTCTTCCTCTTCGCCAACTCAGCCATTCTTCTTTAACATAGGCTCCTTTTTCATTTTCATCAATTGCCAAATGATAATTGATCGGTGAAGAGTTTTTATTTTCTTTATATCTAATTTCGATTACTATCGACTCACTTGAACCACGAGTTCTAAGCTCCCGGAATTTCCCGCGTTTATCAACAGCTTTTCTTAAACCAATCGAAAAACATTCCGCAAGAAAAGCAAAAACATCAAAAATTGTAGATTTTCCACTTCCGTTCTGACCAAGCAAAACAGTTAAAGGTTTAATATTTTTGAGTTCTAAATCCTTTAAAGCACGAAAATTTTTTACTCGCAAATATTCTATTCGCGGAACATTACGAACCGAAGTTTTCTGTGTTTGATTGCTCATTGATTTTTTCTTTTTAGAAAACTTAACAATAATAAAACTAAACTGACCAGCGAACAAAGCCAGGCGAACCAATCGCCGTATTTTACATAAATTGTTTGGTTGCCGTCGGACTTTGAAATCGTCCAAACCCGCGTTGCTTCCGCATAAACATCTGCCGCGTCCCGTATTTCGCCGCGTTCGTTGATATAAGCCGTCACGCCGACGTTCGTGACTCTGAGCAGCGGGCGATTGGTTTCAACGGCGCGAAAGACCGAATTAGCGAGATGCTGGCGCAAAACGGGCGTGTTGCCGAGATAACCGTCGTTCGTCATCTCGATCAGAACGTCGGCGCCGCGCCGCGCGTATTCACGGGAAAGCTCGCCGAAATGCGATTCGAAACAAATCATCACGCCGCCTTTTGCTTCGCCGAACGACAATAGATCGTATTCATTGCCGAACTCGAAATTCCCGACAAAAGCGGGCATCTGGCTCGCCAGCGGTTCGGGAAACGGAATATATTCGCCAAACGGCAGCAGGTGAATTTTGTCGTATTGCGCCGTTTTTTCGCCTTTTTCGTCGATCATCACGGCGGAATTCAAGAAATGCTTATTCGCCGACATTTCGGCGGAATTGAACAAAACCGACGCGTTATTTCGCACGGCAAAATCGCGCAGGAATTGTTGCAGATCTTCATCGCGCCCGTACTGAAAAATCATCGGCGATTCGGGAAAAATGATGGCTGTCGGCGTTTCCTTGCCTGTCGTTCGTTGTTTTAAGGCGTTTTCGGCGAGCTCAACGTGACGCGCGAGCAATTGCTGATATTTTTCAAGCGTCAAGCCGTTCATCGGCACGTTCGGCTGAACGGCGATGATAACAGATTCCGCGTTGCTTTCCTTGTCAACATCCCCCCGCGCAAAATCCAGCGAAACTCCGGTTATAATAAGTAGTTGCGGAATAATTGCCAGCCAGGCACTATTCTTTGTCCTTTTTATAAATGGAACGGCATAGCAGGCATTAATTAAGACACAAATGAAACTAACCAATAAAACACCGCCAAACCCTCCAAATCCGAGCAAAATATGATTGAATGCCTGCGAATAACCGATCGCGTTCCAATTATTGCCCGTCAGCCACATTCGCAAAAATTCCGTGAATGTCCAGAGTAAAGGCGCGGACAAAATTGCGTAACTTCCGAATCGTTTGAGCAGAACCGAAAACAATGCCGCAAAGATTCCGGGGAAAATCCCGACGACCGAAGCCGCGCAGAACATAAAAAAATAAACCAGGAGCCACGGCAACCCGGCGTAAGTTATCGGCGCAAAGGTCAGCCACCAGCAAGTTCCGAAAAAGAAAACCAGTCCGAAAAGCCAGCCGACCAGAAATGATTTGACGACCGAGTCCTTTTCGCGCTCGATCGCAAAAAACAGGGGCACGAGCGCCACCCACGCCAGAAACCAGAATTCAAATCCGGGAAACGCCAAAATCAAAAGCATTGCGGAAACGATCGCTAAAACCGCGCTGAAAGGCGAAAGCAGATTTTTTCTGAGGCGCGACAATTTATTCATCTCGCCAACAGTTTAACAAAATTTTTGGCGGGTCGTGAGCTGAATCCGTCAATTTCATTCAATTTGGAAGAGCTTCATTCAGATTGAACGGTCAGGCTCAATGGGCGCACAAATTTTGTCAATCAAAGATGACGATTTTTGTCATTCGGTTACAATATTCGGTAATCTTTCAGTCAAATTGAAACCTTTGCTTAAAAACAATCGAAAAAGGTCTGACCAAATACAAGCAAACACTGATTTTTATTAAAATTCAATAAATAAACGCTTTAAAAGCAGGAGAGCCTAGTCATTGCTGACTAGGCTCACAATCGGAAGGACAACTGAAGGAACGCTCGGAAGGTGGTCGAGTGCAGTGGCAAACCGCGCTCGGAGAAGTGTTGGCGGCGGGGTCTTGATTAACCTCATCAAGCTAGCCGCTTTACACTATTGCACGTAGCGTGCCAAAGGAATTTTGGACTTTTGATTTTGGATTTTGGATTGGTCTTTTTTCATTATAACCCAATATATATAGGGGTTTAATTGATTTCTTCTTTTTGGAAACCGCAAAAATCCAAAATCCAAAATCCAAAATCCAAAATCCAAAGTTACACTATTTGGTAGAACATCTCTCGACGAGTCTCTGCAAACCCTCGACTTCCTGTTTTTTCTCTTCGATCTGTGCGGGCGAAGTCGAATCTCTTTCCAATTGACTCAAAGCCTCAAGACCGGAAGTCATATAATTTTTCGCTTGCAGGCAATCACCTTTTTCGACATATATTTTAACTAATGCGATGTAGGCATTTATCAAACGGTTATCCCAGAACAGGGCGGTTTTCAAACTGCTCACGGATTGTTCTTTATCGCCGCGCCGCAGATGAATCATCCCCAGAAGATAATAGCTTTCCGCGCTCATCGGTTCGCTGACCAGCACGCGCCGCAAAACCGTCATCGCGTCGTCATCGCGTCCGTCTTTGTAAAACTGACGCGCCTGCACAAGCATCGCTTCGGTTTCATTGACCGGCGCTTGCACGGTTCGGGTTTGATTTTTGAGCAGAATCACGCCGACAAAATCTTTGCGCGGCGGTTGAATGACGCGCATCCCGATGGCGTCTGTCGTTTTTGAACGCGACCATTCGGTTTGCAGTTTTGCGTAACGGTCGCCTTCGGTCAAAAATCTTCTTGCCTGATTGTCAAAATCGGCGGCGGAGCTGTCTTTCAGCAATTCCAGGGTTTTTGCCAGAAGAAAATAACTCTCGCCGTCTTTCGGACTACTCGCCAGCACGGGGCGCAATTCCTGAGCGGCTTCGGCGTATTGCGAATTCAAAAAGCGCGCAAATCCGTAATTGAAACGCACATTCGATTCATCGGGCGCGGAGTCCAGCGCTTTTTTCAAAAGGTCGAGCCCTTCCGTCAGGAGCGCGGCGGATTTACCTTTGTTTTTCTTCTCGGCACGCGAAGCCTGAATGGCGATGGCGCCGATCGTGTTATAAACACTCGTTAATTTCAAATCTTCCGCGAGCGGTCGCAAAACCGCCAAAGCCTGCTCGTAATTCTGCTGTTGCCAGTGAATCAAGCCCGTATAAAACGCGGCTTCGGGATAAAGCGTCGATTCTTGCGGAATCCGCGAAAAATAATCGATTGCCTCGTTAAATTTGCGCTGGTTCAGAAACAAATGCCCGATTTCGAGCGCGGCATCCGGATAAGTGGCGCCGCTCTTTTCTTCCGCGTAGATCCGCATCGCGTTTTTCAAATAATTTTCACGCGTTTGCGGGTCGGCTTCCGAAGCCAGCAATCCTTTGATATACGCTTCAAAAGCCCGCGCCGGAACTTTATTGGCGGATTCGATAAACTGGTTCTGGGCAAACGGCAAAGCCTTGTCGCGCTGGTACAAGATCTGATAAGCAACTTGCCCCTGGACGGTTTGCAGATCCGCCAGAGCGGCGTTCAGGTAAACATCGCGCGTAATGCGTCTGCCGTCGGCAAATTCTTCGCTTAAAAACCTGCCTTCGTTGACGCGGATAATTTTCACCGTCACGCTGACGATCGCCGCCGTTTCGGCTTGCGCGGGAACAATATTGTATTTTCCGGCAATCAAAAGCGTCGCCTTACTTTCACGCGCGAGCTTCAGAGAAGTTGCGAGGCTCGGCAAACTCGTCAAAGGAACGCGCAAACGTTGCTGGATGATTTTGCGCTCGTCGTTTGAAACGACATTCAAGCTCGGAACTTTCAACAGATCCGACAAAGAATCGGCAAAACTTTCGCCAACCCAGTTAAATTCGGCTCTTTGCGAGGTATTTTCAAACGGCAGAATCAAAACCGTATCGGTTCCCGTCGGCACGGTTTGCGCTCCGGCAAAGGCGAACGCCGACAACACGAAAACGATTGTAAATAATAGATTTTTCAGCATTTGTTCCCTATAAAATAAAAAATTCGCTTCTGATGAAGCGAATCGGTTTAAATAGATAGATGCAGATTTTCTAAAAAAAGATGGTAGTCGGTACGGGATTTGAACCCGTGTCGCCGCCGTGAAAGGGCGGTGTCCTAGACCCCTAGACGAACCGACCACATAAGTGGTTTGTGATGAAACTAGTTTCTTCTAACTACAAGAAATTACTTTCAATTTATGCATTCAAATAACAAACCTCGCAACAAAACGAATAGTAAGAATATCGCACGAACTTTTTTATTGTCAAACCGCACACGGGAAATTTTTCACAAAAACTTCTCAGCCGCTTTCAAAAAAGGATTGAAACGATGTTTCGAGATACCTGCCTTTTTCGGCTAAACCTTTTGTTTTTATGGTAAAAAAATGTTATTTTCCAACTATGAATTGCTGTTAAAAACTTTAAGACAACTGCCGACGAAATTTTCAACTATTTTTTCCTTTACATAAATTTTCGGTAAATTAGCAATTTAATTTAAACAGACCGTCATAAAGTTAACAAAACTTTATGAGATGTAGTTTTTTTGCGGATATGAGTCAAAAAAAGAAAATTTTTGTGTTCACAATTTTCTGCTTCTTATTTTTAAGTCAAGCAATTCCCGGTTTTAATTTACAGGAAACCGCGCCGCTTTTACTAAACGCGCCGGTTTCGCGTGAGCTCAAAAACGGTGCAAAGCACGTTTTCTCCGTCGCGGCGCGGGAAAATGAAATTATTGAAATTACCTGCGAACGAAAAGGACTTGATATTGCGCTCGCGGCTTTTGCGCCGAACGGCGAAAAAATATCAATTTCAAACGCGCCAAGCGGTTTTGCCGGATTCGACAGATTATTTTTCGTTGCCGAAAAGACGGGCGAA
>Ga0209574_10000293_pt1 | contig 12929 bp, 13 predicted proteins | sample AgamicMgMarz_FD_187168 | JGI IMG/M metagenome (GOLD analysis project Ga0209574, IMG submission 187168) | Agave microbial communities from Guanajuato, Mexico - Mg.Ma.rz (SPAdes) (version 2) | ecosystem: Host-associated > Plants > Phyllosphere > Phylloplane/Leaf | place: Guanajuato, Mexico... | reverse complement strand
GTAGATAGAAGAAACTCATCAAAAAGAAGCCTTGCTATATAAAGATTAAGGCTTCCTTTCTCCTCAAGTAATTGAGAAACAGACTTCTTATTAATGCTTTAACGTTTATATTCCAAATAATTAAAGACCTCACATATCACATTCTGCTTGTCAAGGCTACTGATTTGGGGATACAGGAAATAAATTGATTAATAAATTCATCGATCTCTGTCCTTGTAATAATATAAGGGGGGAGTAAACGAATAGTATTTCCGTTTGTAAGGTCCACTAACATGCCCTTATTCAGTAATTCTAACTGTAGCTTTTCTACGTTTTTATAAGTTTCATGAATACTGATTCCAAACATCATTCCACAATGACGTACTTCGCCAATAAAAGAAGGGTTATCCTCCTGAATTTTTTGAAGTTTTTCATTTAAATATAAGGACATTTCATAAGAACTATGCATTAGACCCTCATCAATTAATGTGTTTAATACAGTTAATCCTAAAGCCGTACCAATTGGAGAATGTGCGAATGTTGTTCCGTGATCACCTGGTGAAAATGTATCATAAAGTCGTGAACCCACGATTATCCCTCCTAAGGGTGTACCGCCCCCTGCACCTTTACCAAATTGAATAATATCAGGTGTAATACCAAAATGTTGATAAGCAAATAATTTCCCAGTTCTCCCTATGCCACTTTGCACCTCGTCAACAATAAATAACATATTATACTGTTTACAAAGCTCTTCAACACCCTTTAAATATTCCCCCGATAAAGGGTATATCCCTCCACTTCCTAATATTGGCTCTAGCATAATAGCAATCGGATTTTCCTTGAGTATGGCTCTTTCTAGTTCCTTTAAATTCTCTCTTTCCACTTCATATACAGGAATAGACGTATGAGGAAAGTCCTGATATACACTTTCTTGTCTTGTAAAGTGAAGTGCACCTAATGTACGTCCATGAAAACTTTCTTTGAGTACAATGACTCCATCACGTTTTTGACCTGTTATGTACCTGTACTTGTGGATTAGTTTTAAGGTTGCCTCAGTAGCTTCTGCACCAGAGTTTGTAAAATAAACTTTCCCATCCTTTAATGAATAATCGACTAACTTTTTTGCATATTCAATAGCAACAGGGTTCAAGAAATGAAAGGGAAGATGTAGGGATTTCTCAACTTGTTCATGAGTGGCTTTTACAATATTAGGATGATTGTAGCCTAATATATTCACTCCTACGCCAGAGAATAAATCAAGGTATTCCTTCCCATTTACATCATAAAGCTTACAACCTTCTCCCCTTTTTATAGCCACCGGCATTCGCCGATACGTAGACATTAAATATTCTTTATCTAATTGAAACCAATCAGTCACGAAGTATTCCCCCTATATGTAATAACATTGACTTTATATTAATTATCGCAACTTTCAAAATATTTAATATAATTTAACACTTAATTTGCCATTTTATTAGAAACCTTCACTTTTCCTAACCTGTAAAGAGGTTTCAATAATCATATCTAATAGCTTGTTATAAGGGATTCCCGCAGCATGAGCACTTTTGGGCAGTAAGCTATTTTTCGTCATCCCCGGCAATGTATTCACTTCCATAACATAAGGAATTTCATCTTTTATAATCATATCTACTCTGGCATAAACACTGCATTTTAGCGCTCTATAACAGGCTATTGCAGCTTCAGCGACACGTTCATGAGTTGTAGCCGGAAGTTCTACAACCTTTTCAATTGTAGCGCTATCATCATATTTCGTATGATAATCAAAAAAATCAGCCGTATGTTGAATTGAAATGATTGGTAAAAGTTTTCCGTTCAAAATAGAACATGTAATTTCTTCGCCCTTTATATATTTTTCAATTACTACCTCAGAATCCCATTTGAATACATCCTCAAGGGAAGAAAATAAAGAATCCTTATTGTATACAATCTTTACCCCTACACTAGAACCACCTGAATTTGGTTTTACTACTAACGGATACCCCATTTTATCTATTTTATCAAAATCAGGCTTCTCCATTTTTGAAAGATGAATCCAATCAGATGTTTGAATGCCCTCATAACGAATCATTTTTTTCGACATATTTTTATCCATGCAAATACTACTTGATAGCATACCACTTCCGGTATATGGAACACCCAGGGTTTCTAGGGTACCTTGAATCGTGCCGTCCTCCCCGTATTGTCCGTGAAGAGCTAATAAGGCAATATCAAGATCCTTTGCCTTTTCAATAAGTTCTTTTTTGTTATTTAATTTAATAGGCATGACTTTGTACTTATCTTTACCCAAATGTGCAATCATTTCTTCCCCTGTCATTAGAGAAACCTGTTTTTCGGAGGATACTCCTCCCATAATAACGCCTACTCTCATTTTTCTAACTCCTAATTTGTATTTTTTAATGTCTCACCAATTATCTTAATTCCACGTACAATATCTTCTTCTGTTAATCTAGAAAACCCTAAGCGAAACGTATTACTTCCTCTTCCATCTGTATAAAAAACATCCCCAGGAGAAAAAACAACTCCCTTTTCGTAGCATTTTTTCAAAAGTGTACGCGAACTAATTCTTTTTTCTAATTCTATAAAAAGGTGAAGTCCTCCATCTCCAGTCATTCTATTTAATGGAATATACTTATTACAAGCATGACGGGCTAATTCGTATTTTTTCTTATAAACTGACTTGGCCTTTTTTAAGTATTTTTCAAAATAGCCATCATGTAAATATTGAAAAAGTACTGCCTGATCCAATGTAGATGTGTGAATGGTTCGTGCCCTTTTCATACTTTCCAGCCAGTGAATTAATTCCTTATCTGCTAAAATCCAACCAACACGTAATCCTGGAAAAAGAATTTTTGAAAAGCTGCTGATATAGATAACATTGTTTCCAGATCCGGCAAAAGTCAATAAAGGTGCTAAATGGGAACCTGAATAACGTAACTCTTCATTAAAACCATCTTCCACGATAGGAATTTGATACTTTGAAAAGAGTTTTATGATTTCAGTCCTTTTTTCAGAGGAGGTGACAATCCCGGTTGGATTATGATAAGAGGGGATTAGATAGGCAAAATCAAAATCCGATTCAGATAAGCTTTTCTCCACTTGATTAATATCGATACCATCATCCTTCATTTCTATACCATGGATATCAAGTCCGTGTAATCGAAAAAGCTTTAATGCAGAATGATGGGTAGGATTTTCACATATAATACGCCCAGATTTTTTAGTTAAAGAAGACAATAAAATATCCAGGCCCTCAGTGAAGCCATTTGTGATAAGAATATCCTTATTGGAAATATCTATCCCTTTCATTTCCATATAGTGAAGAAGGTAATTAATTAGAGGTTTATAACCTTTTGCGTATCCATAGTTCAAAAGGATATCTCCTTCAATGGACATCCTGTTTAAAAAAGCCCTTTTAAAGTTTTCGACGTCAAAAAGCTTTTCGTCTGGAGCAATGCTATTAAATGAAATCATGCCTTTTTCCCAGCGAACACCGTGCTTCATTAAATCTAATTCGTCAGCTAGCAAGATACCTTCGTTAAGCTTTTCTTTCCAGTTAATCTCAATAGATGGTGTTTTGGATGTATCGACTTTCCCTATAAAATTCCCTTTTCCTTTTATTGCATAGATTAGGCCTTCTTGTTCTAAATCCGCATAAGCAGTGAGAACTGTATTCCTGCTGACGGATAATAATTTACTAAGTTCTCGTGTAGACGGGAGCTTCTGGTGCTCCAGAAGGTGTCCGTTCATAATCATTTTTTTAAAATAATCCTTTAATTGAATATAAACCGGACGGTTATCGGCAAGCTTAAAATCATTAAACACTTCTTTTGCCTCCTTGCTATCATTTTTACATAATTATAACTATCTCAAAAGGTCCACCACATATGGATTTTCTTTAACTAGTGGTATGGTTTTAGGTACTGTTTATACAACTTTGATATGGAGAATGTCGTAAGTTTAAACTCACTTCACCTTCTTATCCAATAATAATTAAGCTTTATTAGTTATCGAATTTTATTTTAATGATACATTAGTTCGTGTTGCGCAATCTACAAGTACATCAAAGGGGTAGAAGAAGACCGTCACAAAGAATCCCTTGCTTCAATGAGAAAAGGCCTTAGGATAACCCTTGAAAATTTTTGAAATATAAACACAGATAGTGATTTATCATGCAAATAATAATTATCCATATTCTTATGAGGGAAAAATAAGCAATTTTTCTACAAGGTGGGTAAATGATAAAGGTATTTTAAATAAAATACTTTAAAGATTACTTAAAGGAATAAAAGAATTTGATAAATTTAGTTCAAATAAAAAAACCTTAGTTCGGCTAAGGTTTTTTGCTTATAGGGGTCCTACCAACAAAACGCGGAAAACATACGCTAAGCAAATACCAATTTAAAAAAAGTCGATTCCTGTACACTAAGGGAAAAACGGCTTCTTTTTATCTTGTTTGTTTTATTCTAAAAGTCGATTTATTTTCGTACAGAATTGCTTGTTTAACTAACCGATAGTTAAAGTACAATTTTTCATAAACTTTTTTGTAGAATAAGAAAAAATGCGACCTTCTCCTTGAAGAATCGCATCCTTTAGTTTAAGTAAAATACTTCACGATCTACTTCTATTACTAAACATATACCTATTATTCATTAGGTATTTTCTCTTGTTTTCTTTCTAACAAAGTCCCACTCTACCTCTATTCTAATTTCCGCATTTATCGTCCAAAAGAGCGACTGAAAGATTGTCCAGATCGCACAATCTGACGTGCATTTTTTAAACGGAGAGACTCATATTCCAAAAGAGCCTCAGCTGCTGCAGATCCTTTAATTCCCTTTGCAACGCAGTCGGCCAAGGTAGCAGCATCTTGTAATGAAGCATTAAATCCCGATGCAGTTAGTGGTGTAGGTACATGTGCAGCATCTCCAACGATTGCTATACGTCCTTTCACAAGATTATCAGGAACGTATTCGGCAATCGGTGTTCCTGTAAGGTTACGTGTTTGAATGCTATGAAGAGTCGCGTCTAACCATGGTTGAGGCCATCTAACAGAAGCTTGTTCAGCTAGCTCTATTAGTGTCTGTTCTGGAATGTCAGGAGCATTAAGCGAATGTCGCACAATGTTTCCTTCCACACAACCAAGACGACGTAACAACTCATTTCGAGTGTTATCGTACCAAGCCCATCCTAGTCGTCTATGTCCTAGAGCGCGAGAACCGTCTGTTCCAGCAACAATAGAACCGAGTAGAAAGTCACCATTCCCATCTGGCATAGTAGTCAGCGGGGCATTACAACTTGGTCGATGTTCTTCAGGGATATCATTCTCATCTACAATAGCTACCCATATCAAGTATCCCGCAAAAGTTGCGTCCGGTTTATACGGTGAAACATGATGTCGCACCGTGCTGCGGTGACCATCAGCACCAATCAAAATATCTCCACGGAATGTCTCTCCCTTTTCTGTCACAACCCAAGCAGAGTCGTCGTCCTGATTAACAGTTTGAACGCGAGTATCATAACGTAAGTCGATTCTAGGATCAGCTTCGGCTTCTGCGCGCAATCGAGACTGTACAGATGACCAAGCCTCAACAGACCTAATACCACCAGAAGCAAGTTTTCTTAAGACTTTCGCTGTTATAGTTCGAAAGTGGGTTCCTGAAGGAGCTGATTCAGCGCATCGTGTGCAATGTATCAGCTCCTATAAAATTAAAACATGCTCCCATAATCCTAGCTTTCCCTTTGCTGGAATAAATTCATCCAGCATCTGCATATCCTCAACTACCCAAGCATAACCTCCCACTATAAAGTTACCCATAAAATAGTCATTCCCTGATACGATTCGACCATCCTCCAGAATGGCCCATGTCTCATTGTTTTCAGTTACCTTCAAACAATCTACAAGTTTGCATACAGCAATGATCTGGCCAGTTGGAAGATTCTCTGGTGTGTATCCGTGCTTACCAAGCAACGACTTTATGGCTATATGGTTAGAGACGTCTTTATCTATTTTTTTACTTGTGTGAATGGCAAGTGGCCCCCGATAATTCGTTCTCCATGACCTTGTTTCATATGTTGCCTCTCTAAGGACAAAAAGGCTTGCCCACGGCTGGATCATTGATAAAACCTTCATTCTGACAGCCTCCAACCTATAGAAGTTTATTTTGATTATAGAGTGTCCCTTTAAAGGAATATTATGAGCAAAAGGCAGAATATCAGTTCACGGAGATCCAATTTATGAGGCATGAGTAACTCCTCATTCGATGCAAATTTCAGCACCTATTTAGAGCAAAAAAACAGACCTTACTATAATGAAGGTCTGCTCTTACTTACTTCCTTATTAATTTTCTCTGTATGACGACAAGAAGGGAAAGAGGAACAGCCAAAAAAGCGAGTGCCATTCCCATCTCGTACGACTAGATCCTGCCCACATTTCGGACACTTACGAGGTTCTGGTGTGATATTTTCAAAGATTTCTCGTGCCTTGAAAACAGGCTTGATTTCATTAATAAACTTTTGAAGATCCGCACGATCTACTAAGGTCACATCACATGTAGCTGCAAGCTCTTTTGCTTGTTTCGTAAAATAACTATTGGTCACAACCCATGCTTGATTCGCTTTATAATACGCTTTTGCTGCGTATACTTCTTGTACTGCTGAAAGGCTAACTCTATTTTTCGCGCTATACCGTTTGGCCTGAATCACAATCTTTTCTTTTCCTTTCATCACCAAGTCAGCTCCAAAGTCACCAGATGATGGTGTTACTTGTATCTTGTACCCTAACTGTTGGAAAAGAGCCTGCAAGTAAAACTCGAACTGCCTCCCATCCATTTTATCAATATAGGGCATGCCTGATTGGGCTAATTCTTTCCTATACTTCCGTTCACGAAGAACACGGTAAGCAAATCGAGAAAGCTTAAATAAAATGATGATAAGAAAGAGATAAAATACACTTTGAAACACTTTATCCATTCATTGAAAGCTCCTGTTCAGTTTGTTTATTCCGGAGACGTGATGCCACAGGTTGAATGCTTTTTCCATTCTTCTTTAATTCGTCGTTCCAGTCTTTCGCTCCCTTTGGAATATCTGTTCTTATTAAATCAGCATTCACGATTTGGTTCATTTTGTCAATAAATTCTTTTCCTCCTTGATCATTATCGACTGCTAACACCATTTCTTTGATGCTTAAGCCTTCTCTTTGAGCTTCAATATAAGACTGAGCAACAGTTTTAGGCTTTAAGCCATTCATACTAATAAGGCGTGTATTCTGCAATTGATTCTCCTGTATACTCCAATAAGAAAGAAGATCAATTGGGCTTTCAAAGAAATGAATCCTATTTGGGTGACCAACATCAACTGAAAAGCCTGTATGTGGGTTATCGTTCGGTAAGACTTGTTTAAAAGAACCTCGTTTATTTTTTATCGAAGCTGTTCCTTGCCGATCTGCCCCAATCATCTCTCCTTTACCTCCATGCTCACGCCATTTAAACACCACATTGTTCCGTTTATCCTGGGCGATTAAATCTTTTGGAAGGAGACACTGGACTAATCGAGGATCTATTTTACGTTCTTTTATGAGATAATCTTTTATCTTGCTTTGATCGTTTACTTCTAACTCTTTTGGGTAGCGAAAAGGCTCTTTTGATACTGAAACCGATGGTTGCTCGTGCGACTGAGAAAGCTCTTTATAATCGCCTTTGTTAATATCTAATACAGCTTGTGGAAACGACATCCCATAATACATTTGGGCGAAACTAATCGCTCCGTATCCAGTTTCATTCCGGCTATTCCAAGCGTACATATTTCCTTTGATGAGTAAGCTATCATGTTCCGTATGACGATAATACTTCCCTTCTTTTACAAAGGTTTCGCCTTTGGCTTCCAGATACGACAGCAAATCAATATCTCGCGCTTTCATAATCTCCTCCTCCTTGACGTGTTTTCGCTCCCTCACCTCAATCCCCCCTACTTCACCGTATGAAAAAAGAGGACTAAATATAATATTTAGCCCTCTTTTCCTTTTCAAACTTTTGCCATTTTTAGCGTTCTATTTCTTGCATTTCTTTCCGTTTTTTTGAAGAATTTGCTCCATTATTCCGTGCGAAAAATTTAGTGAATACATTTTGCAGATTTTCTTTTTTTATAACTGATTCCGTTAAGGAAATGGCTTCAAAGGGAATTTGTTGCAGTTGTTCACCACTAGTATTGGCTCAAATTGCATAAGAAAAAGCAGAGGAATGAACAACCTCTGCTTTTTTGCATTTAATTTTATTAAGTTACATATAGATGATGGATAAAGATTGTTAATTTTGAAGAAGAAATCTTTAACTAACTCCTTTATTCTTTACCTGAAGCAACTGATCCATATTCCTTATCAGGTAGAGCAATTATATCTGTATGTTTAGGGATATGACCCAATAAACGTAACATGGCTACAATTTGCCCCTTATGGTGAAACTCATGTGTAATTGTATGCATGAGCAATTGCCGTGGAGTCTTTCTTATACTATTAACCTCTGGTCTCCAGGCAAGTTCTCCTTCAATAATGTCATCGAAATGATCACTAAATTGTTCGAATACGGCATCCACATATGCATCTGCTTGTTCAAAATAAAGTTGAATATCACTTATCTGCATATTACTAATTACTTCTTTTGTTAAAAGAGGTGATTTCGTTTGTAAAAGAACAAAAGAACCGAGCCACGCATGGTAGCAACCTGCAATATGAATCAAAGAATCTCTTACACTCTGAGAACCAAATCCCAGTTCTTTTGTAAAATCATCTTCATTCAACTCTTTACATTGCGCTAATAAGATTTGACGTGTTTGTTTTACCCATTCGTACTCTTGTTTTTCCATATTATCTACTCCTTTGTTTGAATATTCCCACTTATATTATTAAGTTCATTGTACAGCAAATAAGAAAAGCCAACATTAATAAAATTTAGTGTAGTCCCCCCTCCATTTAATAGGTAATCGACCAAAAAAAAAGAGCTTTATGCTCTCTCATCATTCTATCTCTCGACTTCTTTTCTTTTAGATTAGTAAATAATTGAATAAAGGTTTAATTATTTTGAATGAAATTTATTTCTACCAAGTTTAAATCCAGACATCATTTTCTGCTGTTTGCCCAGTTCTCTTATCCCCCGTATTAACAACACCCTTAGGTTCTACGAGCATAATTTTACACTCTGATTCTGCATAAGGCTTATGTTCAAAATTTCGTGGAATGACAAACATTTCACCTTGATTTAATTTCACTTCACCATCGCGAAATTCAATTGTTAAGTGACCTTCAATTACCATAAAGACCTCATCTGTATCTTCATGCTTATGCCAAACAAAGTCCCCCTGTACCTTAACTAGTTTAAACTGATAATCATTCATTTCAGCAATAACTTTCGGAGACCATAGCTCTGTGAATTCAGCTAATTTTTCTTGTAAATTAATCGGAGTATATTCCATTCTTTTCTCTTCTCCTTTTTTATCAATTTATTAAATACATAACTAACAGAAAACTATCGTTTGGGTTAAAGATAACCAAAAGGGGTAAATTTTTACAAATATTTTATAAATCTTGTATCTTTTATAGATATTGAACCCTTACTTCACATCTTCATCTTCTTGATAGGAGATCGTCTTTAGTTCTTCTAATTCTTGTTCATACCAAGGTTCCTCTAAATCCACAAAAAGCTTCTGTGTTTTAATATTCATGGGCACCAACATATTCTCTTGATGCACGACATATTGATGAAACTCCTTCGCTTCTTCTGGACTTAAATTCACCTCGACTTCTTTGTCTTGATATTGCACAATGGCATGATCCTCTCCTACAGCTTTAATTGAAGCTAACACTAAATCTTTGTTAAAATACATATTTCGTTCCTCCTCTACATTTTTAAAACTATCTTTATATAAATCCATCAATGAGATGGTTGTTTCCCTCTGGACTCTTCCCAATCGATCCGTTTTTGACGTTGATTTGCAATACGTTTCTCAACAGCTTCCTTCGCAACCTTTGTGCTATCTAACTCTTGTAAATCGGTTGTCATTAATCCATCAAAACCGTGATGGAAGAAAAGACCGTTCATATATTCAATTAAAATTTGTGTGTTTTTATCAGCACTATTTGCCCCAAGACGAATCTTTGTTAATTCATCTTTTAAAACCCGATGTAAGTTATTGCTAACCACTTCCGAAATATATTGCAATGACCATTCCTTTTCCTTGGTTTCTTGATACTTTTGGCAAATATCCATAATAGCTTCGCCCGGAAAACGAAAGTGGTGTTCTTCCATATAAGCTTGAATATATTCATCTGTTTTAGTGTCTAATGAAATCGTACGTAGACGCTTCTCCATCATTCATAAACCCTTTCAGCTTCTCGATTATGTTCAATATCTTTTTGCAATTGCTCATAATGTTTTTGGTTTTTCCAACTGTCATATTCTGATTTAAACGCTCGCTCCATCTTTTTTAATGCAAAATGCATAGAGACCTTTTGATTAAAACTTGCGGGGCGTTTTGATTGTTTCTTGCTTTCTACCATTTTTTTAATCTGTTGCTGCTGCTTATCATAATCTTTCATTTCTTTTAAAAAGGCGTTCCCCATTCGCTTATAAAGATCATCTATTTTTGTTTGCTTATAGTCCTTGTATCTCTTCTCATCTCCTTTTCCTTCACCGTAAGCTTTCTTTAGTTCCTCTACTTCTTTATCTAATTTTTTAAGCAATTGTTGATATTCATTGCGATGATACTTTTCAATATATTTTTGACTCAGCACATCAATAAATGGCTTCATTGGTTTTAACGTTCGGTAGCTATATTGCCATTGCCTTTTATCTTCTGGAAGATGATTATAGATTTGGAGAAACAATGGTTGAATATCACGATTCTTCCACCTTAATGAAGAATCCTGTTTCTTTTTGCCGACCATATCCTTTCGAATTAAGTCATTTATTTTCTGCTGCTGCTCCCCTCGATTTAAAATTTGATTCACGACTGTTGATTTCATTGCATCCAATGTTTTAGGTTTCCTTTTTCCTCGCTCACGAGTAGGTTGTGTTTCTACTGTTGCAATATGAATATGAATGTTCCCAGTGTTGTAGTGAATGGCAGCCGACCAAACAGCCGACTCATTTAACCTTTCCCTTTTAAGCATTTCCTTCATGGACTGACGGGTAATGTCCATTATTTTTTTCTCATCCACTGTATGAGTATCAGCATCATATAAACCATTTTCTTGGAGCCACGGATTATGAAATGTGATGACATCTTGCCACATAATACTGTTATTTTTTTGTGATTCCTCAAAGCTTTCTTTCAGTTTTGCTTTTTGTTCCTCCGTTAAACGATCGTACTTATGTGTAAATAATGAAGATGTTTTATCAGGGTTTCCCATATAATCTTGATAAAGAGAAAAGGAATGCGCTACTGACCTATCTTCTTGTTTTGCTTCATCCCGATCTACATATTCAACATATTGCTGAAAGGCTTTATGATGAGAAGTAATAAATTTTGTTTTTACTACAACGCCTGGTACAATATTCGTTCTGTTAATAGCCTTAGACATTCTGCCTCACCTCACTACTTACTCCTCTACTTCTCCAATCATTTCGAGTAGAATATGGTTCATGTTTTCCATCGATGTCGCACATTTTTCCATCATAATCATATTCTTTTCGATTAAACTTTCTAGTTCATGTTCTCGCTCAACTTGTTCACGAAAAAAGGCCAGTGTTTCAAGCTGACCTTTTAAAAATTCCTGACGAGAAATCTTTTTTTCTTTTGCCATTTCATCAATTTTTTTAACTGCAATAGGATCAACATTTCGAATTTTAATTTCCATTTTATCCGACCTCTCTCAATTTGTAGTGCTCTCCCCAAAATAAAGAGAAGAGCATAAGGGGTTTTTGCCCCCACAATGGGTGGGGGGCTAGGCAAAGCCTAGCAAAACCGTGGGTACATCAAAAAGCCCAAAGTGGCGACTCTCTGGCGACTCAAAAACGGTGTCCGGCGACTCTCTGGCGACACATTGGCGAGTCAGTGGCGACACCTCTTTTTTCACTTCATGGCTAAATCTTGTTGCTTTTCATTCAATTTTTGGAGCTTTTCTTGTAAACTTTTTTGTTCATCTTCATAGAGCTGAATGCTTTCATCACTCGACTGAATGGCATCCTTTTTCATCGCAATTTTTGATTCCGTATCTGCTTTTTCCTCCTCTACTTGATACTTCATATCACGTTGTAACTCGTTCATTTCTTGTTGTGTTTGACGCTTATGTTTGGCTTCTACTGTGATTGCTTTTTCATAGTTTTTCATTTTCTTTTTGACAAACTGCTTCTCTAAATCATTGACCAAAAGCGCATATTCTTGTTTAGTTTTTGTTCCTTTTCCTTCTTCACTTTTCGTTTTTCGTTGGTCAGAATAGAGCGTTGTAATTAACGCATGAGCATCTATTTCCTCTGTTGAATCTGTTTCTGAATCACTCGTTACATCATCTACGTTTACCGTTTCTTTTTCTTCATTTTCTTGATATAGATCAAAGGCAAGTGCTTCCCAATTTGGAGATAGATCGCTGATTCTTACCACATAATAGCCATCATCTTCATACAATAAATGAACAGGTAATTTGATGTTTGGATTCGCTTTTTCTTGTGCAACAAAGCTTACTTCTTCTTCATCTGTTTGATCCATTTTGATGACCATATCCAGTGAGCCATTAGCCGGATGATACACACGATTCTCAATGGTTACGGTTCCTGTTATGTTAGAAGAAACTGCCTCATAGGTTTTGGTATGATACAAAGGATCTTCTGTTTTTAAATAGAATTTTGATGTCAGTAAGGATAAAAAACCGATAAAGAAAAAGATCAACATTGCTGTATACTTCCATGACCGATTGCGATTTAAATTAAATCGATAATCTTCAAATT
>Ga0209574_10000292_pt1 | contig 13043 bp, 14 predicted proteins | sample AgamicMgMarz_FD_187168 | JGI IMG/M metagenome (GOLD analysis project Ga0209574, IMG submission 187168) | Agave microbial communities from Guanajuato, Mexico - Mg.Ma.rz (SPAdes) (version 2) | ecosystem: Host-associated > Plants > Phyllosphere > Phylloplane/Leaf | place: Guanajuato, Mexico... | reverse complement strand
CCAATGTATCAACAGGCTCCAATGTATCATCACGGTTATGAAAACGAATCGTTTGAAGAACATGCGATGGGCGCTCACATGGCACCGATGCCAATGTATCCAATGCTGCCACACAGCTGCTATGGACCGGTACAATGTTCTCCTTGTCCGCCTCCATGGGGATATCAGCAGCCCGTTTATCCGGCCTATCATCAAGCGCCAATGTATCCACAAGTACAAGGAGCTATGACAGGTGGCCATTATGAAAGTTCTTCCGATGGTTTTGGAAACGCACCTTACCATTATGGGCAGCAATATGCGCCACAGCAGCAAGGAGACTGCGGATGCGGTGAACCAAGACCTGACGACTATGCACCACAGCAGCCTTATCCACAGTACCAACAGCAGGTACCTTATGGCTTTCAGGACCCAAGGGCACCCTATCCAGCCCCATATGGCATGATTGGTGTACCTCCGTATCCTGCGTTTGACCCAAATGCATTTAGTATTCCAGAATATGATGAGTACGACGAAGATGAAGATTGATTATTATACACGAGACGATTTTAATTTAAATCGTCTCTTTCTCTATTTGAAAAAAAGAGATATTCACGTTGAGACCTACCGTATGAAAAAGCCTCATGTCATCATAGCGGATACGAATAAAGGAAAAAAAGTAATAAAAGCATACAGAGACAAAGGTAAAATTGAACATGTTTATCATTTTTTATCTCAGATTCAACAAGGGTACGCTGTTAATTTCGAAGCTTACCCAGAAGGTGAACTTTATATAAAGGACCGTCATTTGTATTGGGCGATGATGCCTTTTGTTAAGCAAGTAAAAGAGGTAACGTATGAAAGTTTTCAGGATCGCGAAGAAGTATTACAAGCATTGATCCGCTATCATGGAGAAGTTCATAAAAAGAAAATAGCCGCGTATACAAAGCTTTCTGAGTATGATCTTATTTTAAAATGGAAAAAGCGGCTTTCCTCTTTTCGAGAAACCTCACATATATTTAGGGAATTTAATCAATTTCATGTATATAAAGATATTGTGACTTGGGGAGAAAAAGCTTTAGTCTTAATGGAACGTTTCAAAGATAGTGGGTTGAACTGTTCCATTATTCACGGTGACGTTGCTTCACATAATTTCTTGAAAACAAACCACTTGGGTATTGTTATGATTGATTTTGACTTATCGGCTAAAGCTCCTGCTCTTTATGACTATGTTCAGCTTGTCCAGCGCTTTTTGCCTTACGTCCAGTGGTCGATGAAAGAACTACTTCAACACTCGAAAATAAAAGAATTAAGCAAGCAGCGTTTTTTTCTTGCTTCTTTACTATTTCCATCGATGCTGATGAGAAACTGGAATATAAATGCCTCTGCTTTATCATGGGCAAATCGCCAAAGGTTAATGCAGCAATCAGTCGAAGAATGGTCACAGCGTACACGTTTTTATCGAGTGATTTACCAGCACTTACAAAACCTACATGACATGTAAAGAGTTTATAAACACTTCATCGAATAAGAAACGGCTCGTCTTTTAATCCTAATAGTAAGCTCAGAGTAAATAGAGCTTAAATTAGGGGGCGATTATGTTGAATAGGTATGTAGCAACTTCTTTAGCTTTTGCATGTATGATGGGACTTGGCGCTTGCAATAACAAAGACCAAGGTATGGAACAGCGCTATACAGATACGACACAGCCTGTTGGGTATCATACAAATGAAAAAGCGAATGAACATCGCGTAGATAATCCGAAAGGTCCAATGACTGAAGTTTTAGATGGGAATGGAACACCTAATTATCCGTTAAACGTAAGTGATGGACGTTTTGACAATCCGACAAACCCTTATGGAAACATCAATAATACAAATGATCGTACAAATGGCGTTGCTAATATGTATTATGGTGAAGATTATCCAAGAGACTTTACGGAAAAAGTGGCTGATCGGGCTGCAAGCGTTAAAGGTGTAGAAAATAGTCGCGCCGTTGTCCGTGGAGATCAGCTATTAGTTGCTGTAGATCCGGCCAAAGACATAAATAACGGCCGTTTAAAACAAAACGTGCTCGATAAAGTAAAGCCTATTGCAAAGGACTACAATGTTCAAGTAAAAGTAGATCATGATGTATTTATGAACGCTCGCTCTCTTGATGACGATATTCGAAATGGAAAAGACCGAAATACGATTCAAACTAATTTCAATGGTCTATTTGAATCAGTCGATGAGAATGTCAATCATAAACATCGTTAAATGAAGAAGCAGCTGTCTGTGAAGGACGGCTGTTTTTTTGATGAGAAGACATATAAAAAAGCTGCCATTGAAGCCAGGCAGCTATTCCTCGAACATGTAACTATTAATTTTTCTTGTTAGAAGCAGATTTGTTTGTTGTTTTGGATTCCGCTTCTTCCTTTTGAGCGTTAGTTTCATTTTGTTTGAGGCGACCTTCTCTTTTTTTCGTATCTGCTGGTGCCGTAGCGACACTCTTTGTATTTTTTACATTTTTTGCAGAAGAGCTTGTCTCATTAGCTTGTGTGTTTGGCTTCTCGTTGTTAGTTGTCTGACTATTTTCGTATTCAGCTTCCACGTCGCTTGCTAGAGCTGCAGAAACTTGAGCGTAAGTATGGTCTGTATAGTTCATCATATTTTCGTATACTTCAGGGCTCGCGAGTCCATCAGGTTCTACGCTTGCTTCTTCTTTCTTAATTGTTTCAGTCCATTCTTTTGTTTCTTGAATAAGTTTTTTTCCTATAATTACTTCTTCAACAATAACTGGTCTTTTGGTTATTTCCACTCGTTCTTCCATGATTGGAACACGAATAATTTCATCTTCTGTAAGTGGCCCAGCGTTATAGTCTCCGTCAACTACAGGGCGACGTTCAATATAAAACTCTTCTCTCGTAACAGGAACGTGTACAGTTCTTTCTTCCTCTATTACTTTTTTGTGGAGTTTTACTTCACCGACTTGGACGCGTTCTTTTAAGACATCTAATTTTTCTTCACGTAGTTGGACGGCTCTATGCTCGTTGTGTTCCGTATAGGTTCCGTACGCTGGAGTTTGTTCAGAGCTTACGGCATCTATCAAGATTAGAATTTTACCAGCAGCTACATCTGTCTCGCACTGCACGGCTGAGAAGTCTGGTATGCCCATGCGGATTAATTTTGATTTCAAGCCGTTTCCTTGTTTGAGGCCCATGCCGCCTGTCATCATGGTAAAAAAGTTATCCATCATGACGCCAGCTAATGAACTTACGGCAGGTGAACCAGCTTCAATAATTACATTTGTATCGTGACCTATTTGAAATGTATTGCTTTTACTGTTAGAAATAACCATAATGTCTGTTTCTCGATAACCTTGACGCTTTAAATTATGGATAACATCTAAAGCTTCTTTCTCTGAAAAAAAAGTTCCGACTACACGTTTATTCATTCTCATTACTTCAGCTCCCTTTTTTGTGAAAATAGATAATAGAAGTCCTTACAATTACTTCCACTATGTACATACCCTGCGAAAATTTAATTAAAACGTTCAAGAGAAAATTTTACAAAAAGTGTGCAAATGTAACAAATACTCCATGTTTTCTTAACATAATATCGTAAAAGGGATTTGCTTCATAAAATAAGAGGATAAAAGAAAATAAGTAGGTCAAACTATTAGTGTAGATTTTCACAAAACCTTTTTAGATAATACTAAAAAGAGTATGATTAACGTGTGAGGTGAAGGTGAGTGAAGAAAGTCATTCATCAAGCAGCTTTTTTAATGCTAGTAAGTATTGTGCTTTGTATAATGCCATACCGTGCAGATGCGAATGAAAAGGAGCCGATGACATTATTTCTTGAGCGCGTGTACGTGGATGGAGTCGTAAGTCAAGAGGTGATCAAAAGCCCTTCTATGACGAAAAAACATTTAATGAAAAAATATAAAAATTGGCGACTGCTTAAAGAAACGGATCAAGAGCTAGTTTTTAGAACAAGCATAGACGATATTTCACCTATTTTAAAAGAAAACGGTTATGTAGGGCTTTCTGTTAACGGTATTCTCTCAGCATTTGAAGGCAAACCAGCTTCGTCGCAGCACATTATACAATCGTTTTTTCAAATTGACATCAAAAGGCTTGAGAGCTATCAGCATGAACAATTAAAGAAAGGTATTCGCGTTCAATCAAAAGATGAATATCTTTCCCTCATTAATTTCTATAAAATCTATCAGCTCCAGCAGCGGCCGCTTTCAATCAAGCAGCCGTTTTTTAGTATGGTAAAATAATTATTGAATTCAACATTCTAAATTGCTTCTATTTGCTTTTGGCGATATGTTAAAATGGTATTCAGCAGTCTAGTATTGTATATATTTTAAAAGGTCATTCATCAATAGAAGTGTGCGGTTCTGTTTTTTACAGATATTGTAAAGATAGGTTGACAAAGATGAAAAGAGGCAAACGTTCTCTTGAACGTCTTTTTAAAAAGCAGCTTTAAAGGAAAATAGAGAACGATGCGGGCAGGATTCTTCGTAGGCAAAGTTGAAGATCACTGCCCGCGCGTACGTGATTAAGGAGAGAGCTTATTGTTTGATTATATCAAAGGCACTGTTACATATATAAATCCTGAGTATGTAGTAATCGAAAACAACGGGATAGGCTATCAAGTCTTTACGCCGAATCCATATGTATTTTCAATTGATGAACAACCCAAGACGGTTTACACCTATCAATATGTAAGAGAAGACGTAATTGCACTTTACGGGTTTGCTTCCCGAGAACAAAAGGATTTATTTATGAAGTTAATTAGCGTGTCAGGAATCGGCCCAAAAGGCGGTTTAGCTATTTTAGCGTCAGGTAATCCAGCGCAGGTTGTCCAAGCTGTGGAAGAGGAAGACGAGAAGTTTTTAGTTAAGTTTCCAGGAGTAGGTAAAAAAACAGCTCGACAGATGATTCTAGATTTAAAAGGAAAGCTGCATGATATTGTACCAGATGCCGTTCCTTCTTTATTTGCAGATTTGGACGCACAAGAAGTCAAATCTCAAAGTTCAGAAGCACTCGATGAAGCGATTGAAGCACTTAAAGTATTAGGTTATGCAGAAAGAGAAATCAAAAAAATTGTGCCGGCTTTAATGAAGGAAACGATGACAACGGATCAGTATATTAAAGAAGCGTTAAAACGATTATTGAAACAATAAGTAAGGGAGGAGTAAAATGGACGATCGTATTGTAACGGGAGATGTTCTTGGTGAAGAAGAAATCATCGAGCAAAGTTTGCGGCCGCAAACCTTACAGCAGTACATTGGTCAGCATAAAGTGAAATCCCATCTTGACATTTTTATTAAAGCTGCCAAAATGCGAAGCGAAACGTTAGATCACGTGCTTTTATATGGTCCTCCAGGATTGGGGAAAACAACTCTTGCTACTATTATCGCTAATGAAATGGACGTGCAAATCCGAACGACCTCAGGACCAGCTATTGAGCGTCCAGGCGACTTAGCCGCAGTTTTAACCAGCTTAGAGCCTGGAGATGTGCTTTTTATTGATGAAATTCATCGATTAAATCGTTCGGTTGAAGAAGTACTATACCCAGCAATGGAAGATTTCTGTTTAGATATTGTTATTGGAAAAGGACCGAGTGCACGTTCCGTCCGTCTGGATTTGCCTCCGTTTACGCTAGTAGGTGCAACGACAAGAGCAGGGCTTTTATCTTCTCCTTTGCGTGATCGCTTCGGCGTTTTAAGCCGTTTAGAATATTATCAAGAAGAAGATCTTGCTTCGATAGTAGAAAGGACAGCCGCTATTTTAGATGTAGAGATTGATGAGAAAGCTACGTTTGAGATGGCTAGGCGTGCTAGGGGAACTCCGCGTATTGCGAATCGCTTGCTTAGAAGAGTCAGAGATTTTGCTCAGGTCAAAGGGGACGGAGCCATAACCGAAAGACTTGCCAACGAAGCATTAGAAATGTTGCAGGTGGACCGTTTAGGTCTTGATCATATTGACCATAAATTATTAAGAGGGATTATCGAAAAATTTAGAGGCGGACCTGTAGGGTTAGACACCATATCGGCTACTATTGGTGAAGAATCTCACACAATTGAAGACGTATACGAGCCGTATCTATTGCAAATCGGCTTTTTGCAGCGAACGCCGCGAGGACGAATTGTGACGCCTTTGGTTTATGATCATTTTCAGCTGGAGGTGCCTGATCAGTGAATGATATGCCTAAGATGCTTATCACATTAGGAGGCATTTTAGTCGTCATTGGGCTGTTATGGCAGTTCGTTGGCAAGCTTCCTGGCGATATTTTTATCAAAAAAGGAAATACAACCTTTTATTTCCCGATTGTGACATGTATTCTAGTAAGCGTTGTGTTATCACTTATTTTTTATGTAATTGGCAAATTTAAATAATTAAGTAGAAACAGGTGAACATTTTGAAAGTAGATTTATTTGATTTTCATTTACCAGAAGAATTGATTGCCCAAACGCCGCTTGAGCAGCGAGATGCGTCAAGACTCATGGTATTAAACAAAGAAACAGGAAATGTGAAGCATCATATGTTTCATGACCTTCTTGATTATGTGCAAGAAGGAGATTGTTTAGTGTTAAACGACACGCGTGTTCTTCCTGCACGATTATTTGGGATAAAAGAAGATACAGGTGCTAATATTGAAGTATTGCTTTTAAAACAAACACAAGGCGATACGTGGGAGACGCTTGTAAAACCGGCTAAGCGAGTGAAAGAAGGCACGGTTATTTCGTTTGGTGACGGACGTCTGACAGCTGTATGTAAAGAAACGAGCGACCAAGGCGGACGTTTGTTAGAGTTCAACTATGAAGGCATCTTTTATGAGGTTCTAGAACAACTGGGAGAAATGCCGCTGCCGCCTTATATTAAAGAGCGCTTGGATGATCAAGAGCGCTACCAAACGGTTTTTGCTCGCGAACAAGGTTCTGCAGCAGCGCCAACAGCAGGTCTTCACTTTACAGAAGAGATGCTTGAACAGTTAAAAGAAAAAGGTGTGCATATTGCATTTTTAACGCTTCATGTTGGATTGGGTACATTCCGTCCAGTCAGTGTTGACGACTTAGAAGAGCACGATATGCACTCAGAGTTTTATCAAGTGAGTGAAGGAACCGCTGCTTTACTAAACAGCGTACGCGAAAAAGGCGGTCGCATTATTTCAGTAGGCACAACTTCTACCCGTACCCTTGAAACGATTGCAACTGAGCATAACGGCAAATTTGTTGCTTCTTCAGGCTGGACCAATATTTTTATCTTCCCAGGGTATGAATTTAAAGCAATTGATGGAATGATTACAAATTTCCATCTTCCAAAATCTACGCTCATTATGCTTGTAAGTGCCTTAGCAGGAAGAGAAAACGTTATTTCTGCCTATGAACAAGCTGTAGCAGAGAAGTATCGCTTTTTCAGCTTCGGCGACGCGATGCTAATTTTGTAATTTAACATGAAAGGAATACATCAATGACAGCAATTCGTTACGAACATATAAAAACTTGTAAACAAACAGGAGCGCGTTTAGGGATTGTCCATACGCCTCACGGCTCATTTGAAACGCCTATTTTCATGCCAGTAGGCACATTAGCTACAGTAAAAACAATGTCTCCGGAAGATTTAAAAGCAATGGGGGCAGGCATTATTTTAAGTAATACGTATCATTTATGGCTTCGTCCAGGTCATGAAATTGTTAAAAAAGCGGGAGGCCTTCATAAATTTATGAACTGGGATCGTCCCATCTTAACGGATTCAGGCGGCTTCCAAGTTTTTAGCTTAAGTGATTTGCGCCGTATTGAAGAAGAAGGCGTTCATTTCCGCAACCATTTGAATGGAGACAAGCTTTTCTTATCTCCAGAAAAAGCGATGGACATCCAAAATGCGCTTGGGTCTGATATTATGATGGCATTTGATGAATGCCCACCTTATCCAGCAGAATATGACTACTTAAAACGCTCAGTTGAACGCACAAGCCGCTGGGCAGAGCGATGCCTTGAGGCTCACAGCCGCCCTCAAGACCAAGGTCTTTTTGGGATTGTTCAAGGCGGAGAGTTTGAAGATTTACGCCGTCAAAGTGCAGCTGATTTAGTTTCAATGGACTTCCCAGGTTATGCTGTGGGAGGGCTGTCAGTTGGAGAACCAAAAGATGTAATGAATCGTGTGCTTGAGTTTACGACGCCATATTTACCAACCGACAAACCACGTTATTTAATGGGAGTGGGATCACCTGACTCGTTAATTGATGGAGCGATTCGCGGGATCGATATGTTTGATTGCGTATTACCAACGCGTATTGCACGTAACGGAACGCTTATGACAAGCGAAGGTCGTCTTGTTGTTAAAAATGCAAAATATGCAGAAGACTTCGGTCCGATTGATCCAAACTGTGACTGCTACACGTGTCAAAATTATTCAAGAGCGTATATTCGCCACTTAATTCGTTGTAATGAAACGTTTGGAATTCGTTTAACATCTTACCATAACTTATATTTTCTGCTAAACTTAATGGAGCAAGTCCGTGAAGCCATTCGCGAAGACCGACTTGGCGATTTCCGCGATGAGTTCTTTGAAAAATATGGGTTTAACGGCCCGGATGCAAAGAATTTCTAGGTCACTACAGGAATTTTCATCAAATTTATGAATGAGTACCTGTTGATAATATAAATAAAAGGAGGAGTTTTCATGGGTGTTTTACAAAATATTTGGCCATTACTTTTAATGTTTGTCATTTTCTATTTCTTGTTAATCCGTCCACAGCAAAAACGTCAAAAAAACGTACAGCAAATGCAATCAGCACTTAAAAAAGGTGATAAGGTTGTTACAATTGGCGGTATGCACGGTTTGGTAGACGCAATTGATGAGTCACAAGTTGTGGTTCGCAGCACTGACGGTTCAAAGTTAACGTTTGACCGCAATGCTATTCGTGAAGTAAGAAGCGTAGATTAATAAAAAAAAACGTCACGTACATGTACGTGACGTTTTTTTATGCTTCTCGTGAACCGGCAATGTTTACGCCAACAATTCCCCCGAGAATAGCGACTCCAATAAATCCAGCGTGAAATAAAAGCTGCTGTGCAGAAAACAGGTGACTATAGCCGAGAAATTGTAGTAAAAACATTAAAAAAGAATAAGAAACACCAGTGGCTCCTCCAACGAGAAGTCCCTTTGAACCGTTTCGGCCTCCCGCGATAAATCCTCCGATAAACAGTGTAATAAATGAGAGAATAAGTAAAAATAAACGTACGGATTGTTCTTCAAGCGATGTGAATTTTAAAATAAGCGAAAAGATAATGCTAATCGCTAAAGCCATCACTAAGATTGTTGCTACTCCTGCAAATACAGCGTTGCTCATTCGCTTTGCACCCAACTTGTTTCCCCCTCATGAAATAAAAAGATAGGTGAACCCTTAGTACGAGCATATTCGGGATGACTTCAAAATAGACGCATAAAAGTAAGGCTATTTTAAAATAAATGGTACAAACTACAAGGGAATACATAAAGGAGGTCTTTGCGGTGGAACTATTAATCATGGTTGCGCGAACCGTGCTTTTATATGTAGTAGTTTTAATTATTTTTCGCGTCATGGGTAAAAGGGAAATAGGAGAGCTGAGCATTTTGGATTTAGTTGTCTTTATTATGATTGCTGAAATGGCAGTAATGGCTATTGAAAACCCAAAAGATCCTTTGCTGTATTCAATTCTTCCGATGTTAACGCTTCTCATTATTCAAATCGGCTTAGCTATATGGTCTCTTAAAAGCAATCGAATGCGAAATTTTATTGATGGCAAACCTAGCATTATTATTGAGAATGGAAAAATAAACGAACATGAAATGAAAAGGCAGCGATATAACTTCAATGATTTGCTCGTGCAGCTGCGAGATAAAAATATAAAAAATGTAGCTGATGTTGAATTTGCTATTTTAGAATCTTCAGGAAGGCTATCCGTGTTTGAAAAAGATCAGCAATCAGGTGAAAAAGGCAATTTGAATTTGCCTTTTATCATCGACGGCATTATTCAAGAAGAGCATCTGCTGCATGAACATAAAACGACGGAATGGTTAAAGGCAGAGCTGGAAAAGCTAGGGTATTCAAACTTAGATAAGATTTCATATTGCAGCTACGACAACGAAAAATTTTTTATAGATTTGGTGGATGTGAAACAATAAAACGCGGATTGATCCGCGTTTTATTTTCGTTTAAAATAGCGTAAAACAGAAAAACGGTTTAATTCTTCTTTTGTTATCAGTCTAAAAAGCAGCAAAAACAGTACGTATACAACGCTTGTAAGTGCAATTGATAAAACGGTTCGTAAGCTCAAAGGGATGGAAGTGAAAAGATTCATATAAGCGAAGTGTCCGGTAAAACCTGATATTCCCATTACAGAAAAACTGCGAAGATACTCAAACACATGAAGCTTATACGTAATTTTTTTCATGACGGTAGACAGGTGTAAAAGAGTGACAAGCATCATTCCCACAACAATTGCAAGGCCAGCTCCCATAATGCCTAGATTGGGCTGAGTTGCGAGTAAGAAGATAAGAGATGTTTTGACCGCTGCTCCTATAAAACTGTTAATCATGGCGGCTTTTGCAAGGTCTAGCGCTTGCAGAACAGCTTGAAGCGGCCCTTGAAAGTAATAAAAGATAAAAAAAGGCGCCATTACTTTGACAAAAATAGCAGCTTTGTCAGAACCATACATCAATTCCATTACCGGATTAGCAAATACATAAAGAACAACAACGGCCAGCCCGCCTGTTACAAACGACAAGCGGAGAGCTTGATGAAGCCGATATTCGATTTGTTTCATTTGATTCTGTGCAAGAGATTCACTGATTGCGGGAACCAAAGAAGTGGATAGAGACACCGTTACAAAAGAAGGCAACATCAGGAGAGGGAGTGCAAAGCCTGTTAATTCCCCGTACTGCTTCGTTGCTACAGCTGTCGCTACTCCTGCAATTGCTAAACTTTGAGCTACTACAATCGGTTCTAAAAACCAAGAAATTGACCCAATCATGCGGCTTCCTGTCGTGGGAAGAGCGATTCGCATTAAGTCAAAGAACGTATCTTTGCCTGCATGTAAAGAAGCAAAAAATTTTCGTCTTACCGTTATTTTCTTCTTTCGCTTGAACATAAACACCATATAAAACAGTGAAGCTAGTTCTCCAAATACGGAAGATAGCATAGCGCCAGCCGCAGCGTACTCAATTCCATAAGGCAAAAATGCTTTTGTACATACGGCAATTAACGTAATGCGCACCACTTGTTCGATAATTTGAGAATAAGCGGCAGGCTTCATTTGTTGCTTTCCTTGAAAATATCCGCGGATGACAGACGAGACGGCGATGATTGGAATAACTGGAATAATCGCAAGAAGCGGATAGATCGTACGTGAATCTGTAAAGAAGGTTTTTGCTACAACGGGAGCGAATAATATTAATCCGAGCGTAAATAAAACGCTCAGCGTACACGTAATACTTAAAGAGACGACAAGTATTTTTTTTATTTTATGCCTGTCACCTAAAGCTTCTGCTTCTGCCACTAACTTGGATATGGCAACCGGTAGCCCAAGCTGTGTTAAGGTGATTACTAATACCAGCGTGGGGACCGCCATCATATAAAGTCCCACACCTTCGTCTCCAATCATTCGAGCCACCACAATTCGATTGACAAACCCGAGTACACGTGTAATTAAGCCAGCAATTATTAAAATAATAGTTCCCTGTAAAAATTTAGACATATACTCACTGCTTTCTTGAGGTTTATACAGTGAATATATGCGCCCCCGGTGTCCAAGCATGACAAGTATTCCTCATACGAGAAAGAAATTTTACGCAAAATGTCAAACGGAAAGGAGGATCGATATGACACATCCATTTATTTCAGCTTCGAAAGAACTTATACAGCCTGTCTTATCCAGCAAAATGGAAGAATTTCATATGCTTGGATATGAAGAAGTAACGGAGAACGATTTATTGAGTTATTTAGAAATGAAAAAATGGAAAAAAGAAAAGGAGCTATCTCTCCATCAAGTTGTAAATGATATTTTATCTGTTAAGATCACGCAGGTGATGAGCTATGTAACAATTGAATCTTATAAATCTGATATGTTCTCAAGTGTTAATAATGGAGAAGACTGGAAAGAATTATTAAAGTAGAGCTTGTAAAATACATGTATTAAAATTTGATAAGGTCTTTATTTGACAGACATTAGGTTATGAATGATAATTAGATTGGTCATTTATCTATTGTTATCATTTCATGTTTTTTACATAAGAAGGAGGATTTTCTGTCGATGGTTAAAAGAGGACGTATCGTTGCCTTTTTCCTCTTAGTACTGCTTGTGTTTAGTACAATCGGAACAACGATGACTGGAATTACAAAAGATATTAAACTTGGCCTCGACCTTCAAGGTGGATTTGAAATTTTATATAAAGTCAGTCCAGCTAAAAAAGGCGATGTCATTGACAAAAAGGCACTTAACAGCACGGTTGAAGCGCTCCGTCAACGTGTCGATGTACTGGGAGTTAGTGAGCCCAGCATTCAAATTGAAGGAAACGACCGCATCCGCGTTCAGCTAGCTGGTGTCACGAATCAAAAGCAAGCCAGGGATCTGTTATCAACTCAAGCAAACTTAACGTTCCGTGACGTAAACGATAAGGTGCTGATGGATGGTACAGACTTAGCGCAAGGCGGAGCAAAGCAATCGTTTGACCAAAGCAATCAGCCTAGCGTCTCACTAAAATTAAAAAATGCGAAAAAATTTGAAAAGATCACGCGAGAGCTTTCTCAAAAACCAGCACCTAACAATTTAATTGTCATTTGGCTGGATTATGAAGAAGGAAAAGACTCGTACCAAAAAGAAGCGACAAAACAAAATCCGAAGTATCTATCTGCAGCCTCTGTTAGCAGCGTGTTAACACAGCCAGATGTTGAGATTTCAGGTGGGAACTTCACCGTGAAAAGTGCAACGCAGCTGGCGGAATTGCTAAATGCCGGGTCGCTGCCGGTTAAATTGGATGAGCTATACTCTACATCCGTTGGAGCACAGTTTGGAGAAGAAGCTCTTCA
>Ga0209574_10000289_pt1 | contig 13098 bp, 15 predicted proteins | sample AgamicMgMarz_FD_187168 | JGI IMG/M metagenome (GOLD analysis project Ga0209574, IMG submission 187168) | Agave microbial communities from Guanajuato, Mexico - Mg.Ma.rz (SPAdes) (version 2) | ecosystem: Host-associated > Plants > Phyllosphere > Phylloplane/Leaf | place: Guanajuato, Mexico... | reverse complement strand
TGCGGCGACGCTGTTCTGCGGATTGGGGGTGCTGGCCTGCGACGACGAGGCGAGCATCGGGTGCGAGTGAATCGGTATTTGGTTGACGGTCAGCGTCACACTCTCTGTGCCGGCCTTTTCTCCGAGCTGGTAGTTCTGGCTGATGCCCGGCCCCTGTCCCGCGTGAATCGGCACGCGTCCCTGCAAGTCTGGCAGCCCGAAGGTTTCTTGCCCGTCTCCGCCGTAAGTCGTTCCGATGAGCACGAACAAGGCGTCGTTTTCAGAGATAGGCATTAGCTGCCCGTCGCACATGGCCCAGCCCGCCGGAGCGAAGCTTCCACCAAACATTCTAATTTCACCGATAAATGGATCAGACATTCTAAAGCCTCCTTAGTTGCGCGATGGGAAGACGCCGATCAGCGCGATGATGTAGTTCAAAACGAGATAAGGCTGCATGTTGTTATGCGGCTGACTGCCGCCAACATTACTGACCGTGCTCGGATGCATTGCGCCTAAGTTGATTGGGTCGCGGTAAGTCTCCGCCGCACGGCGCGCGAGCACGTTGCCGCCGGGCACGAGCAGCGTGCCGACATCGGAGCTCGCCTGCCCGAAGTGCAAGTGCTGCGGCATCTCGCTGATGGTCACGGTATGTGCCTCTTGGCCGCCTTTCTGTCCGAGAATGTTAGTGCCTCGGTGCAGGGGGGCGCGCCCGCGCAAATCCGGGAGGGCGAAGGTGGTCTGACCGTTGCCGCCGTAGGTCGTGCCGAGAAGGGAAAAGAGGGCTTGGTTCTGATTGATGGGCAGGAACTGACCGTTGCAGAAGGCCCATCCTTGCGGGGCGAAGTTCCAAGAAATAATCTTGATTTCTCCCAAAAATGGTGTTGGCATTTTTTCTCCTTACAGGTGGAGGCCGGTCAAAAGTTAGATAGACCACTCGGATCAAGAGTCCCCCTTGACCGGCACAAATCTTGGTTGTACTGCTGGTGTTACTTAGATGGTTTGCGCCTTCCAATGCTCTACGAGGGAACGACATTCATAGAGACTGAAAAGCGCGCTGACATTAAAGGTCTTGCTGGCTCCCATGAACGAGGCGCGGAGGATTGTACTCGTAAGCCCCAAGCAATTCAAGAAAAGTTTTCCGCCGCGCGGCGAAATTTTGTTGTATGATGAAAAGAGCTTGTCTGGAGCTACCTCGTGAAGAGTTTTGTCGCAGTCACTTAACCAGGACGCCTCCCAGTCTCATAGAAATACAACCTTTAATTGAAGGAGAAATTCGATGCCTACATCACGTAGAGAGTTTCTGAGGGCCGGGAGTGTCTTCGCTCTCGCAGCCGGGCTCTCTCTGAGTTTCGCTGACGTAGCAATGGGCCAGAAGCGGCGCAAGACCGAAGTGGACCAGAACCCCGTTGTCCCCCAAACTGCACAGCGAACCCCGCTCTTTCGGATGAGCCGAGAAACTTTTGCCCCCTACGTCAACACCACTTTTACGCTTGACCCGGGACACACTTTTCCAATCATCATCACGCTGATTGCCGTCAAGGATTTACGTTCGGAGTCGGAAATCAAGCAGAACCTTCCGGGGAGGGAATGTTTCTCGCTGACCTTCAGAGCGCCGGAGGAGGACTTGCCGAGGCAGGGCACTTATCGCATGCGGCATGACGCGCTCGGAACATTTGATCTCTTCGTCGTCCCTGTGACTGACAGTGAAGGCCAGCGATTCTTCGAGGCAATCATTAATCGTCTATAGTCTGCATCGCCACACTGCGCCGTGAGTAGATAGTCTCTAAAAGGGCAGCGCAACCACAACACGCGAATTAAGAACAGACAGGTTGGAACGAGTCTCAAGCGAGGCAGAGAGAGAGAGATGCTCTGAGGCTTCTGCTCTGGCGTGTGCTAACTAGAGGTGTGCCCTCTTATCTCTCTCGGCGCGCCACTCGAACAAGATATTCATGCCGTCATCTTCGAGCGGAAGAAATCCGAGCCGCTCGAAGATTTGGCGTGAAGGGTTATATGTCTCGACATGAATCTTCACGGTTTTGCCTGCGGAAGCTGCTTCTTCCATGAGGGCTTTGATGAGCGTCAGGCCGATGCCCTGATGGCGATGCTCCGGCAGCACTGTGATGTCCAGGATGTGTATCTCACTCTCGCGGCGATCCACATAAATCCTCCCGACAGGCAAGCCATTAAAGAGTATGACATCGTGTTTGGCCTCCGGCGTGTGCGTCTCGTAGTGCTGCTTTTGGGCTGTGAACTGCATCCGCACGAAGGCTGCGCGCTGCTCGTCGCTCCAAGGCACGTGGGCCATCTCAGCCGCGCGCGTCGTCGTATAGACCGAGAGCAGAAAAGGCTCGTCGTCCGCCTCGACAGGCCGGAGCGTGACCGGCCCCCTATTAGTCGCGCCGTCTTCCATCATGATGCTTCGTCCTGCTTGATGAAACGGTTGAAGGCCGCTTCGTAAATCATGCCCTCTTGGTTTCTGCCGATAGGCACCAGAAAAAGGGTGAGCGTCCCGAGCGTGTCATGTTCTATCTGACGGATGGCCTGCGGAAAAGGCATCTCCAGCGGGCCGCGAAAGTGCAGCGCGAACTGTTCCTGCGTCGGCGTGGAAAGAGCCTCCACAATCTCAAACAGTTCGAGCTTCAAGGGGTCTGAATTCTCTACGGGGATGCGAAACTCCGTATTTAAGACCTCGTCGAACTCTTCTCTCTTTATTCTCCTGTCCATCTTTCTCTCTTAGTCTCCCTTCACAAGTTGCTGCTCTAAATTCGACTGCTTTGTGGCCGCCACTCCATCTCGAAGTGCATGCCGCTCTCGCCCGTCCTGACAAAGCCGAGCCGCTCGTAGAGACGCGCCGCGCGATTTGTTTTGACCACTTGAAGACGACAACTCTTTGCGCCTTCCGCCGCCTCTTCGAGCAGTCTATTGATAAGCTCCGCGCCGATGCCGCGCCCGCGATATTCGGGCAAGAGCGCGATGTCCGCCAGCACAATATCTTTCTCAGACCTTGCGACATAGAGCCTGCCGACTGCCTTTTCGTCGAGCATAATAATAGCGTGGTCTGCATTCGGATACTGCGCGCCGTATGCTCCCTTCTGGGCCATAAACTGCAAGCGCAGAAACATCTCCTGCTGTTTATCGTTCCAACCCCACGCCGCCAACTCTTCCGCGCGCGTCCCGGCATAAACTTCAAACAGAAATTGTTCGTCTGCGACAGTCACCGGACGCAACGTGAGAGCCATCTTTTTCCTCTCGCTCGAAAATCTTTTATTGGCCCACCGGCTCGGAAATTATAGCCTCTATCTGGCGCAGGTGACGCCCTTTGTGTATGCCCAGCAGGATGAGCCATTCGTATAGATTCATTGGGCCAAAGGCCGGGTGCGGATAGCTCACATTTGAAAGGTTCGTCTTCAACATACGCGGGCGCAACTCTTCGAGGGTTTCGCGCACGGCGCGCATGCGCGCCAGAGAATCCGTCGCAGACAGGTTGCCGCTCGGCAGAGCGGTTTCGGGGGCATTGTATTTTTCGCGCTGGCTGCGTTCGACAATCTTCTCGACAGAGATTGGCCCAATGCTTCCATCCGCGTGGGCCTCGACTCCCGCCGCCTCCGCTTTCGCCAGCAGCAGATTGATGAGCTTCAGAATACTTTGTTCGACCAGGCTGACGTGCTCGACGATTTCTCCGACAGACCAACTCTGTGCATCTGGCCGCGCGCTCAAATCCTCCGCGCCGAACGCCTCCACGCGCCCGGAAAAGCGCGCGTCTATCTCATCCATCTCATCGAAAATTTGCGAAAGGCTTTCATAAGCCATCAGGGGATTCTCCTTTTAAGAAGCTGTGTCATTGACTAGCCGAGCAGGGCCGCCTGTGCGCTCAGGCGCAGGGCGTGCCAGCGCATGAAATTTCGTATCTGCTCATTCTCGAAATTACGCACGAAGCCTGTCTGCACAAAGAGCGCTTCGGGTTGTGGCCATTCGAGCGTGACAATCGGGTTGAAAGAGACGGGCAATTTATCGGTCGCCGCATCTTTCCCGCCGCTCGAAGTCTTGCTCTTCTGCGCTTCCTTCTCATCATACACGCGCGAGGCCGCGAGTAAAGGCTCGCGCAAGTTGATGGCGGCCTGCGTCGGCGTCTCACCGAGCGCGTCATAGATTTTCACGTTCGTCTCGAAAGCGGTTGCGACCTTTGAAGCATCCGGCGACCACACGGGCAGCACGTCCGTCATCGCGTCATCCAGCAGACGCTCGCTGCCATTGAGGCCAATCAGGCGCGGGCGTCCGGCGGGCAGCAGAGGCCGCTCGCGCCACTCGCTCTCGCGGCACGCGAGCGCGGCAAGCTGCTGGCCGTCCGGCGACCACGAAAGATAAAAGTAGATAAGTCCTTCGCGCGTCGTGAGCGGTCTTAAATCAAAGCCGTCGCGGTTGCAGATGTAAATCTGTTCCGTGCTAAAGAGCGGCAGCGTCTGGCCCACGCCCGGCGGCGTCGAAGGCGAAGCTATCGGGCTCGGAAAAACTTCCGGCAACAATTCTTCGAGCGGCGTCGGCGTCGGCTGCGGCGTCTCGCTCTTGTAAGCGATGAAGGCGACGTAATTTCCATCCGGCGACCAGGAGACGGCAGGAGCAAAGACGACCGCTAAGCCTGTCGGCGTGATGTGGCGCAGAAGATTTCCTTCGGCTCCATATAAATCTATACGAAATTCGTTCGGCTGGTCTGCGCCCGTCGCATAAATCGCTAAGGCACGTTGTCTGTCAGGCGACAGCGCCGTGCGCAGGAGCGCGTCTTCCGTCCGCTTCGTCGTGAAATCGTTCTGGATGGAGGGCAGCAGTTCGCCGTTATTCTCTGCGGCGCGCGGCGGGGCGTCCGCGTCTGGCGTGAAGCTGTAGGCGAGTCGCTGTGCTGGCACGTCGCGCAGGGTGCGCGGGCGCACGCCCTGCTTCTGGCCGCCACGATTGCGACAGCCTGCAACGGTCAACAGCAGCGCGCACAAGATTATGAGCGACAGAAGAGGAAACAGTTTGCGATTCATTTGAGCCGGTGATGATAGGAAGGCATCACAGACATTGTCAACGCGCCCTGCTGCGCGCCGTTGAGTTGTCCGAATTTCAACTGCTCCAAGAGATTGTCTTCCTGCTGGATAATCTCGCGCGCAAAATTCGGGTCGAGCGCGAGGACGGCGCGCATGGTGCTGCGCGGCGAGAGATGCTCTTCGTCCGTGTCGTCGTCGTCAACGCAATTATGCTCAAGCGTGCGCGCCAGCCTTTGCCGCAGAGTCTCTGCGCTCGGCGTGAGCGCAATCAGCCTGCGCGCAGCACGCATCCCGACCAAATCGCAGGTCAACTCTTCCGCCTTCTGCCCGTTAATCTTCAAGCCCGTCAAGGTCGCCGCGCGCCTTCCGATAAGCTGGAAAAGAGGCTGCAACGAATTTGGCCTTCCGTCCGCGATGTGCGTCAGTTCGTGCGAGAGCACGCTAATCATTCCTTCGTCGGACGGCAAGCCGACGAGAAAGATTGTGCCGAAGCGAATCGTGTGCGGGTCGCTCATCATGACTGCGGCGTTGTCGCGCAAATCCGGGTCTGGAAGAATGTCTGTCACGGCCTGCACGCGCCGCGAGGCCGCGCGCACGCGCCAAAGTGGAAGCTTGTGTTCGACCGCCAGCTGGCGCAGCGCCTGCACGACCAGTTCTTTGGCGACGGGCAGAAGTCGCTGAGCCCTCTGCGCTCCGATGACCGCCTCTGGATGATTGAGTTCGAGAGAAGGCCGCTCCTGCATCTCGTCAATCGGGACGCTGCCCAAAGGGTCGCGCACGCGCTCGGCGCAGATAACGCCCATCGCCTGTTCTATCTTTTGCCTGTCGAGCGCGCTCGGTTGCGCTGGCGGCTTCGCTTTCGTTGCGGCGGCTGCGGCGGGCGGCCTTCTGGTACTGCTGCGCCGCTTCTTCTGCCCGTAAGCGGAGAACATTTCGAGCGGAGCGGCCAGCGCGATGATGAGAATTAAGAGACAAGCCTTTTGGAGAGAGATTCGGGCGGAAGGCGAAAGGGCGAAATGACGCGCGGCATGTTGCGGCTTTTTGTTTTGAAGTTGAAGCGGATTTTTTTGTGCCTTCATCTTTTTAGACAACACATCCTTCACTTATTTCGCCAGACGGGTTTGCGCTTTTCCATAAAGGCGCTGACGCCTTCCTGCGCGTCTTCGGTCTTCATCAATTCATTTAAGTACAAGTCTTCGACCTTTTTCAATGCCTCTTCAAAGGTCTGGCCGCGCGCCAAATCGAGAGCGCGCCGCGTGGCTTCGAGCGCGGGCGCGGAAAGCTCACGAAGTTTAGCAAGCACTTCATCTGTCTTTCCCAGTAGCTCAGAGCTTTCCACCACATAGCTCACGAGTCCCAGACGCAAGGCTTCTTCGGCGTCTATCAATTCGCCCGTCAAGACAAGCTCGCGCGCGCGCTTTTCGCCAATCACGCGCGGCAAGAGAACTGCCGCGACAGGCGGAAAAACTCCGAGCTTAATCTCCGGCTGGCCGTAACGCGCGCGACGGCTTGAAATCACAATATCGCACGCCGCCACAAGCTCGCAGCCGCCGCCGAGAGCCGCGCCGTCCACAACAGCAATCGTAGGCTTGCCCGCCTGTTCAAGCAGGCGAAAGATATTGTGAAAGGATTCGAGCATCTGATAGATAGTCTCCGCCGCGTGCTCTTCGACGGCCACGCCCGCGCTAAAGGCACGCGCCTGCGGCGTCGCCTCAAAGACAATCGCCACGACTTCTCTGTGTGTCAGGCACTCGTTAATCGCCTGACCCATCTCGCCCATCATGGCGATGTTGAAGATATTCAAAGGCGGGCGCGCAAAGCTGATGCGCGCGACCCTGTCTTCGATGCTGAGACGGATGCTCTGGTACATAAAAAAAAGTGACGAGTGATGAGTGATGAGTGACGAGTTAAAGACTTATAAGAGCTTTTATAAAGCTTTTCTCTTATCACTCGTCATTCGTCACTTGTGACTGCCTTACAGACTTTGCCCGCCGTCCACTTTGATGACTTCGCCAGTGATGTAGCGCGCGCGTTCGGAGCAGAGAAAGGCGACTAAATCTGCTACGTCCTGCGCTTCACCGACTCTGCCGAAGACGGATTCGCGGATGGCTTCTTCGCGCACGCTGACGGGCAGGCGCGCAATCATCGGCGTCTCTATAAAGCCGGGCGCGACGGCGTTGACGTTGACGCCAGAGCGTCCGAGGTCTGCCGCGCTGGCTTTCGTCAAGCCAATCACACCGGCCTTCGATGCCGCGTAGTTGCTGATGCCAAAGCTTCCGCGCAAAGCCTGTATCGAAGTGATGTTGACGACCTTGCCCGACTGCTGTTTGCGAAAGAGCGGCGCGACCGCGTGCAGGTAATTAAAAGTCCCTTTGAGGTTGACGTTGAGCACTCTATCCCACTGCGACTCCTGCATCTCCCAGATGGGAGCGTCGCTGTAAACGCCCGCGGCGTTAATCAAGATGTCCACACGCCCGAGACGCACGCGCGCTTCGGAGACGATGCGCGAAGCCTTGCCGTGATCCGTCACGTCCGCGTTAAAAGTTGCGACGCGCGCGCCCGTCTCTTTCAAAAGATGCGAGGTCTGAATCATCACCTCTTCGCTCGCCACGTCAATCAGAGCCACGCCCGCGCCCTGCCGCGCCAGTTCCAGCGCGCAGGCCCGACCGATACCGGATGCCGCGCCTGTCACCAGCGCGACCTTGCCTTGGAATTCCATCTCTTCTATAAACCCCTTGCTCTCAAAAAAGTTTTGGCATTCTACCCTTTTAACTTTTCCTGACCAACGGCGCGCCGAGCCATTGTTGATAAAGACGCTGCTGGTCTGCGTTTGGTTGGGCCACAGGCACTATGCTGTAAGGCGCGACGACGCGCCCGCCTAAGGTCATCTCAATCATGCGCAACTCGTCGCGCCGGAAGAGAGTGACAGTCACTTTGTCTCCGGGCCGCTTCTCCGCGAGCCGCGCGTCCCACGTCTCCAGATTCACGCGCACTCCGTCGAGCGCGATTATCTGGTCGTCGAACATGATGCCCTGCTCGTAAGCGGGAGTTCCGGCGCGGACGTTTCTGACCATCAGGCGGTCGCTGACCTGCGCTAAGGTCGCGCCGAAGTATGCGCGCTCGGCTGGCGGCGCGGAGGATGTAGAAGTCGCGCCCGTCGTCTCAAGCCGCAATCCGACCGCCGAGAGGATGCCATTGTAATCAAGCTCCTCGCGCCCGCGCACGTATCTGTCAAAAAAGCTTTCGAGGCTCGTGCCCGCCGCGCGTTCCGCCGCGCGCTGGAAATCTTCCGGCGTGTAATTGCGCCCCTTCTTCGCAAAGTCCGCATGAAGAGAACGCAACACGTCGTCAAGATTGCGCGCGCCGTTCGATGCGCGGCGAATCTCCACATCGAGCAGCATGCCGACGATGCCGCCCTTGTCATAGTAAGAGATTTGATTGTTGACGGCGTTCTCGTCCGGGCGATAGTACTTAATCCAGGCATCAAAGCTCGCTTCCTCGATGCTCGTCTCAAAACGTCCGGGCCGGTTCTGCAAGTCCTGTATGCCCGCCGCAAAGACTGTCAAAAATTGCCTGTCGGAAGTCAGCCCCGCGCGGCGCAGGATGAGGTCTTCGTAGTAATCCGTCAAGCCTTCCGCGACCCACAGCAGACGCGTGTAATTCTCCTGCGTGTAATCGAATGGCCCAAGCACATCGGGGCGAATCGTCTTCACATTCCACGCGTGAAAGTGTTCGTGCGCGACGAGCGAGAGAAAGTCTATGTAGCTTGCTTCGGGCCGAAAGCCGTATGGCCGCCAGATGAGCGCAGTCGAGTTTGTGTGCTCAAGACCGCCGCCGCCGGGCGCGCGCAGGCTCAAAATAAATGTGTAATCGCGGTAAGGAAACTCATTGCCGAACATCTCGCCAGCCGTCTCGACAATCTTCTGCACGTCGCGCCGCATGCGCTCCGCGTCATAGTTGCCTTTGCCGTTGATGACGATGCGGTGCGGAATGCCTTTGACTTCAAATGAGAGCGTCTGAAAATTTCCGACCTCGAAGGGTGAGTCATAGAGGACATCGAAATTCTCCGCGCGAAAAGTATTGGGCTGGCCCGCGACGGCTGGCAGACCCGTCGCAATCCTCCATTCGCCAAACGGCACGACGCGCACCGTCGAAGCAGCTTTTATCTGACCAGCCGGATACATCAGCGTCGCGGCGTTGTTCCAGAAAGCGTGCTCGTCATTCAACTCATTCGTCCGCACGGTCAACTCGTTGGCATAGACCTTGTAAGTGACAACTATGTCTCTGCCTCCTCCGCCCTCTATGCGCCAAGTGTTCTTGTTGACCTTGCGCCACCGCAGAGCGCGGCCCTCAGCATCCTTCGCGGCGAATTCCTGCACATGCCGCTCATACTCGCGCACCAGATAAGAGCCCGGCGTCCAGACAGGCATCATGAGGTCTGTGATTCTGGTTCCGGGTTTACGAAGACGCATCTCAACTTCGAGCAGATGCGTGTGCGGCTTTGACATCGAAACCGTATAACTGATGTTCGTGTCCGCGGCTGTGTTCTGCGCGCGGACTTCGGCGGCGGTAAATAAAGTAAGGATGACTGCCAGCACTGCGGCGGCATGTAAGCGAGCATCACGCATCATTATCGAAAGCGCCCTTCCGTGTGAATTGATTTTACAGGGGAAAGTTTGCGAAGCGGCATCTTACTACGAAACGACGGCGCGCGACTATTAAGGAAGTAAAATCGCGGCCTGCGAAACTTTCGCCATGAATGAGAGTTAGCATCCTCTTTAAGAGAGAGAGGCATAAAGGAGATGAACGTCATGGCGATTGTGGCATGTAGTAAGTGCGGCGCGAAGAATCGTGTGGACGAACAGGCTGCTCTGGCGAGCAAGCCTGTGTGCGGCAAATGCGGCACGCCTCTGGATGGCAAGGCTGGCGCAGGTCAGGCCGATACGAGCAAGCCGCGAGTTGTGACGGACGCGAGATTTGCGAAAGAGGTTTTAGAGGCAGACCGCCCAGTGCTGCTCGATTGCTGGGCTCCGTGGTGCGGGCCGTGCAGGATGATTGCGCCCGCGCTCGACCAACTGGCTGCGGAATCAAACGGGCGTTACATTATCTGCAAGCTCAATGTTGACGAGAATCCGCAGACGGCTGCGCGCTTCGGCATCCGCAGCATCCCGACGCTGCTCATCTTCAAGAACGGTCAACTCGTGGACACGCTCGTCGGCGCGCAATCCAAGCAGGCCATCGCCGCCCGGCTCGAACGCGCCGTCTCCGCAGCAGCATAATCATAAGTAGCAAAAGGAGCGATGCTTACTTGGGCTTATCGCTCCCGGCATGTCTCTTCGGCTCAGGCATTGCTGCTTGAAGCGCTTCCGCGATCTCCGAAATGCGAGCGAAACTTACGCACTCATATTCTATTGCTTCGTATCGTTGAATCTGCTGCTCTTGCATCCCCAAACGTTCCGCGAGCTCCTTCTGACTCAGCCCGGATGCAATGCGCGCACGAATCAAATGTTGAGGCACAACCGCGATGTATCTCAGATCGGGAGGCGGCACCTCTCCCATCTTCAACTCATCATACTCATGCAGTTCCTCCTGTAGAGACTTGAGCTGGCTGCGCAAGGCGTCTTCCTGCGCCTTAATCAAACGCGGGTGCGTTGTCCGGTCATTAGCCGATTGCTTCTTGAACGACTCCAGAGCAGCATCAAGTTTTGCCGCCTGCGCCTTCGTGATCCGATATTGACGTTCATTCTTAATCATTTACTATCCATTACCCAAAAATAGTTCAATAATCCCTTTCGGTGCTCCCGTCTGTTTGTCGACTTGAAAGAATTCCAGAAATGTTTTGCCAGTGATTCCCTCAGGCACATTTGCCGGGAAGAACTCTGCTCCGAAACGAGCTTTCTGCGCCGCGCGCCCATCGTCAAAATCAAAGAACACCGGGTCTAGCACATCAGCGTCAACACCGGAGATGTCCCAACAGACATCGATGTCGTTTGGCATCTGTTTGGTCGTCACAAAACTGCCGTCTATATACACGCGACGACAGCCCGCCGCTCCCAGCAGCTTCAAAGCTTCGCGCAGTTTCTTCAGTAGCTCCTCTCTTCTCTCATTGCCTCCAAAACGCTCTCTCACCTCTTTCCAAGTCGCAGGATGCACCCCTTCGGGCAGCAATCCCTGCGCATCAAAGTTCGGAATCAAGGCTTATCCTCCTCTTCGCGTAAAAACGATACAAGTCATAGTCACCTCCAAGTAAATAAACTATCATTGAGGAGAACGCAGTTGAATGAGCTACCACAGCATTAAATGGGAGAGTAGCTGACCTCTCGGTCTAATTTGGCTAAGAGCTTTCTTGCCCTATCTCATCCGACACAACCATATTATTGTGTTACTGCGAATGTCAAGAGATATTGTGAAGAGCGAAATTTGCGAACCAGCCAACCACCTATCAGCATTCCTATCATTCTCTGTGTCGCTTGACTCGCCGCGACATTTGGCATAGAACCGAGACGATTTATTTAATCAGGTTTTCAGGAGTCAATAACATGAAGCTCATGCTCATCTGCGCCGTTGTCGCGCTCGCGGTCGCGGGGGCGGGTTGCAGCACGCCGACGCAGACGACCAACAATGCGCCGGACAAGTCTGCGACCGCTGGCCCGACAGCCACGCCCGCAACTGCCGCGCCGCCACAGCAGTCCGGCTCTAATATTTCCGATGAAGAGATGATAGCCAGAGAGAAACAGATTTGGGAGACGCTCAAGCAGAGGAACTACAAAGCCTTTGCGGAGATGCTGGCCGAAGACCAGTTTGAAATCACGCCCAACGGCAGCCATGACAAAGCCGGCACGCTGACGCAGGTTCAGGGGACAGATTTTTCAGGCGCGCAGCTTAGCGATTTCAAGGTCGTGAAGATTGATAAAGACGCGGCCATAGTGGCCTATATGGTCAAAGGCCCGATTCCCGCTTTCAGCATCGCGGGCGAAAGGCACAGCACCGTCTGGGCCAATCGAAACGGGAAATGGGTCGCCGTCTTTCATCAGAGCACACTGGTTTCAGGCACGCCGCCCGTCACCGCGCCGCCATCCGGCACTGGAAAACCGCAAGGCGGCTCATTGAAGCCGACTAATTAAAGCGAAAAAGAGATCTCCCGCAAAGTCTCTGGTGGCGCAAAGAAAAGATTTCAATTCTTCTTTGCGCCACCAGAGACTTTGCGGGAGACGTATCTTTTTTCGTCTGGCGAGTTTCAGTTAATGCCGTGGTCGCGCAGCTTGACCAGTTCGTCAATCGTCAGATTCTGCATGCCGCGCTCTTTCAGCTTCCGTATAAATTCGGCAGTGACGCCGTGATCTCTCATCCGTATCAGCTGCTCCGGCTGCAATTTGTCATAGCCGAGTTGCTTGAGAGCAGAGATATATTCCGCGCTCACGCCGTGATCCCTCATCTTGACAAGCTGCTCCGCGGGGAGACGACTGTAGCCAAGCTGTTCGAGCCGCTTGATGTACTCGACGCTGACGCCGTGATCCCTGAGCCGCACAAGTTGTTCGAGCGGCAGACGCCCGTAGCCTGCGGCTTCAATCTCTCTGGCGAATTCCGGCGTCACGCCGTGATCCCTTGTCCGTATCAACTGGTCGAGCGGCATACGCTCATAACCAAGCTCGTCAAAGCCTTTGATGAATTTGAGACTTACGCCGTGGTCGCGCATGCGTATGAGCATTTCAAGAGTCTGCGGATTATAGCCGAGCGATTTCAGACCTTTGACGTATTCCAGCTTGACTCCGTGCGTGCCCGCGCGGACAAGCTGCTCCGTCGTGGGCCGCTCGTAGCCTTGCGCCTTGAGCTCTTCGATAAAGGCGAGGCTCACCTCATGAAGCGTCATGGAGAACTGCTGCTTCTCGTCCGGCGCGTCATAGCCGAGGCGTTTGAGTTCTGCGACGAAAGATGGATTCGGAGCATAAGTCCAGTGGCCGGAGCCCTTGCCCTCTTTGAACCAGCCCTCGCAACTCAATGTCCCTGCATCGCGCTGGATTTGAAAACGCACATTCGAGCCGCCGGACATAATCTGCGACTGCGAAAGCCCTTGAAGCCGCGAGGCTTCAATCTC
>Ga0209574_10000288_pt1 | contig 13130 bp, 15 predicted proteins | sample AgamicMgMarz_FD_187168 | JGI IMG/M metagenome (GOLD analysis project Ga0209574, IMG submission 187168) | Agave microbial communities from Guanajuato, Mexico - Mg.Ma.rz (SPAdes) (version 2) | ecosystem: Host-associated > Plants > Phyllosphere > Phylloplane/Leaf | place: Guanajuato, Mexico... | reverse complement strand
AGCTTCTTTATTAGGATGTCCGACGTAAATTAAGCCTAGGAGCTTATCACCGTCTTCTAGAGATAAAAAGTCATTCAGTTCTGACTGATAGACAATTTCACCTGTTCTCCAAATTGTTGCTAAACCTTGCTCTTCCGCTACCAATAGCATATTTTGTATACCTGCTGCTACAGCAGAGATTTCTTCAATTTCAGGAACTTTTCCAGAAGGACTTACTGCTACAGCAATAATGACAGGAGCGCGAAGCGGTCCTTTTTTTGCTTTTGTTGTTTTTTTCAATGCTTCTTCTTCACTTAAGTGAGCAGTTTTTTGCTTCATAATACGTTCCATTTCGTCTCCTAAACGAGCGCGTGAATCTCCTGTAATCACTCGGAATTTCCAAGGCTCTGTCTTTTTATGGTTAGGAGCCCAAGTGCCGGCTTCTAACATAAGGTTAATAGCATCTTCTGATACGTCTTTGTCTTGCATAGCCCCAATCGTTCTTCTAGCTTTAATAATATCTAATACGCTCATGCTTTTCGTCTCCTTTTTCTACATTCAATTTATTATAAGTATGTATTTGTCTTGACTATAGAATAATTGAAAATCATTCTCAATGTCAATTGTTTTGCCATCATTCGGGTCGCGATAAATAAATATGCCAATTTTTTAAGCATGTTTGTTTTTTTAGCAGGTTTTCTTTTAATTATTTGGCAGTTTTGTCAAATAAAAAAAAGATTTGGAACATGTAGTCCAAATCTTTTTTTATCTTATACCCAGCCGCGGAAACGAGAAGCTTCAGCTGATTTTTTGATTCCTGCCATGTAAGCAGCAAGTCTCATATCTACGTCATTTTCTTGAGCGATTTGATAGATCGTCTCAAAGGAATCTACCATTACCTTGCGTAATTTGTAAGCTACTTCCTCTTCAGACCAGTAGTAGCCTTGATTATTTTGCACCCATTCGAAGTATGAAACCGTTACGCCTCCAGCACTTGCTAAAATATCTGGCACTAAAAGCACGCCTTTTTCATCTAAAATACGCGTAGCCTCAAGTGTAGTCGGTCCGTTCGCTGCTTCGACTACAATAGAAGCTTTAATGCGATGAGCATTACGAACCGTAATTTGATTCGAAATGGCTGCGGGCACTAAAATATCACATTCTTTTTCTAATAGTTCTTCGTTTGTCATCACATTGGTAAATAAATTCGTTACGGTACCAAAACTATCGCGTCGGTCAAGCAGGTAATCAATATCAAGACCAAGAGGATCATAAAGAGCTCCGTATGCATCTGAAATGCCAATTACTTTTGCTCCTGCATCATGCATGAACTTAGCGAGAAAACTGCCGGCATTTCCGAAGCCTTGAATAATAATTCGCGCTTCTTGCAAGTTGAGGTTTTTCTTTTTAACAGCTTCTTCTATACAAATGGTTACTCCTTTAGCCGTTGCAGTTTCGCGTCCTTGAGATCCTCCGAGTACGATAGGTTTTCCGGTAATAAAACCAGGAGAATCGAACTCACGCAATCGGCTATATTCATCCATCATCCACGCCATAATTTGAGAGTTTGTATAGACATCCGGTGCAGGAATATCTTTAGTAGGCCCAACTATTTGACTGATGGCTCTTACATAGCCGCGGCTGAGTCGTTCTAGTTCACCAAAAGACATGTTTCTTGGGTCACATACAATTCCGCCTTTACCGCCGCCGTACGGAAGGTCGACAATTCCGCATTTTAAACTCATCCAAATGGATAATGCCTTCACTTCTTCTTCATTTACTTCAGGATGAAAACGTACCCCTCCTTTAGTAGGCCCGACAGCATCATTATGCTGAGAGCGGTAGCCTGTGAAGACTTTTACCGATCCGTTATCCATTTTAACCGGAATGCGAACCGTCATCATGCGCAGCGGTTCTTTCAATAAATGGTATACTTCTTCACCATAACCTAGCTTTTGAAGCGCTTCTTGAATAACCGTTTGAGTAGATAAAAATAAATTAAGTGATTCCTGTTCTTGCTGCTGTTCTTTTTTTAATTCACTAGCTGTTTTTGTAATGGACATTCTGTTCACCCCATATTTAATCATTGAATTTTCTCAACGATTTAACATGCAATTCCTGTGCCAATTTCCGCTGCTTTACAACGCTTTTATATTATAAATAATCTGCATTAGCAAGCCTTATATTCCCTGCATAGGCTGATATTAGTATATACTTAAAGAAATAAGACAAACTATTTATACTGCAAAGGAGGAGAGTGCTATGTTACATGAAAGAAAAGAACAAGAACGAAACAATCACTGTATAGAATGCTGTTCCATCTGCGGAGAAAGGCTAACATCTTTTCAAGAAAAAGAAATCTTCACATGCGACAGCTGCTTTGAACAGAAAGTCAACGATGTGCTTTCTGAGCTGTAATCAGGTACTCTATTTTTTAGAAACAGGTGTCACAATATTAAAGTTTGGATCGATAGAATCCTGACAAGACAAAAAGAAATCCCATTTCGATTTATCTCCTTGAACAAATATGACCGAGCTATAAGAGTGATCATTTGTAGTTGTGAGTCGATATAAGGTATCTTGCCACATCGTTACCGTCACCTCAGCTTTCTTTCGCGTATCTCCAAGATACCTAAAGATTCCATGCTTAAGTTCTGTGAGAGCTACTTCATTACGATCGGGTATCACAAACAATATACGATGGTTACATGCACCTGCCTTTAATCCATCTACGCGAATGCTAAATAGTTCTAAAATATTTTTTAAAGGAAGTGTATCCCATACTTCTTTTGTGATAATGTTGGCAGGCAGCGGTATATTACCTAAACGAAGCTCATTGGCTCCTGTTAAATACTCATTTCGCCAAGGGCCAGATTCAGCTGTATACCCTAATTGTTCAAGCGCGTCTGCACATAAAAGTTTTGCCTTTACATGGTGAGGTTCAGCGTAAATAACTTGTTTGGTCACTTCAGCTACCCATTGATAGTCGCCTTGTTGAAAACAGCGCTGCGCTTTTTTGACAATGTTGTCCGCTCCTCCCATATACTCTACATACTTCTTAGCTGACTCTTCAGGAAACAGTTTATTTAAATCTACAGGATTGCTGTTATACCAGCCCATATAGCGCTGATAAACCGCTTTTGCGTTGTGGTTAACCGTTCCATAAAAACTGTTGGTATACCACTCGTGAGATAGGATTTCTGGCAGCTTCATCATTCGGCCGACGTGATCAATGGTATATCCTTGATTCATGAGCCTTAATGTCTGATCATGAATATATTGATAAACGTCTCGTTGATTTTCGATATAGGTAATACACGACTCGTGTCCGAACCTTGGCCAATTATGTACCCCAAATACAGTTGTTAGTTCTTGGCCAAATAAATCGATTGCTTGCTGCAAGTACCTTGCCCATGCTGCTGCGTCTCTTACTTTTGCTCCTCTGAGCGTATAGAGGTTGTGCTGAGTAGCCGTACAGTTTTCTGCAATACACAGAGACTTTTCACTAGGAATATAAATATTCATTTCAGCAGGCGCTTCCGTTCCTGGCGTAAGCTGAAACTGAAATGAGACGCCGTCAATTTTCTTACTTACATAAGAATGATGTTCGGAAGGACGAATTTCTTCTATTCCTTTAATAAGCGTGATTGTTCCAAACGAAATTTCTTTTCCGATACCGTTGTCAATTAAGCCTTTTTCATCGCGTCGCAGTCGAATACCGTACATGTATTGACTTCTTCGTGTCATTGCTGTTGCCGCCGTGACGTTTTCATCGATAACAGCATCCATAAACCCAGCAGGAGCATAAACTTTACTATTTTTATTTTGTGTGGAGTGAGGTAATATCCCTAGAACTCCCCCGTAATGATCTATATGCGAATGAGAGAAGATAACGGCTTTGATAGAGCGTTTACCGCAGTGCTGGTTTACTAGTTTAAGCGCTTCTTCTGCTGTTTCTTTTGACGTCAAGCAATCAATAACAATCCATCCCGTTTTTCCTTTAACAAATGTAATATTAGCCATATCAAAGCCTCTTACTTGAAAGATATTTTCAGTTACTTGATATAAGCCGGCTTGTACATTTAATTTTCCTTGTTCCCACAGTTTAGGGTGGACAGTAGCAGGTGTAGATTGTTCAAATAAAAAAGCGTACTTTCTTAAATCCCATACAGGATACAGCTGATTTTTTTGAAAATCAGAGGAAAAGGTACGCGTATAAGAGCTTGGTAATCCGCAAGATTTTGTTCTAATTTCACTTGTTCCCAGTCTATGTTTTTATAAGTCTCAGCATTAGTCGCTGCAGTCTTTTGAGTAGCATCTTTTCGGTGAATCGTTAACTCCTGTTCATAATCAAACAGCATAACCCCCTCCTTTTTATTACTTTATGCGTAAAAATAAGACGAAGTACAAAAAGGGAGGGAAAATAGAGTCAACAAAAAAGAAGATGCGCTTAGCACGCATCTTCTTTTTTATACTGAATGTTATGTTTGAATAGTCGAGTATTCTGTCTTAATTAGACAGCCTAGCACTTAGTATAACGATTGTTTACCAATGTGCCTTTTGTAATCAAAACAAATCTTCCTTCTGAGGTGCTCAATACGTTTCTTGAAGTCGCTGTAAAACAATGCATGTGTACAGTCTCTCCTTTCTTGTATTGGGCTTACATAGAATGTATACCCTCGGAAAAATAATTGAAACCTAATTGGGAGATTTTTTCAAAAAATAATAAATCCATTATGGTTAGGCTCTTTTGTCTCTATTTTTTCACCCAGTTGTCATTATCATCTTTTTTGTACTTCGTTTTCACCGCGTTCCAAGCAACTTTGTGAGCGGTAGCTTCTTCTTTGTATTCATCACTTGCTGAATTGAATGCTTCTTTATAAATTTCCTGAGCGTGATGAGGAAGATTATCTTTTACTCCATCCGGCAGTTCTTTTAATGAATTGTAAGGCATGATAGTATTCCTCCTTGAAAACATCTTTTACTACTGATTTACCTGTTTTCAAATAACATAAACATTTAATAAATATAGTCCCTATACAAGTCGGACTGAGTGACCTTTTTATAAGCGAGTCCGTGTTTTTTAGCAAGGGCTTTTACTTCATCTACACAGCTTTGAGCGCTTCTTGGGGATACGTAAATTTCATTGATAAGCTGATGCAAATTACATGTAAGGAGGTTGCCATGCTCGTGAGAAAACTCATACGATCTTTTTTCAAGGATATCCATTCGTTTTTGCCATTGATTTGGGGAAATACCTTGAATTTCGAATAGCTTTTGCAGCTTCCAAGCGTGTATACGACTTGCTACAATAACAAGCCTCAATTCATTTTCATGCTGATAGGATTTGCGCTTGTAAAATAACGTGTCATATACAGAGTGACTGATCATTTCTTTTTGGAAGTCTATGTACTGCACTTTGCCAGAGAAGATTTTATAGCGCAAATCTTTAATACTGCACAATAAATTTTCATAGGTGGTTTTAATAGCTACGCCATCATTCCCCTTTAAATATAGATCCCACATTCCAGCGGCTTCGTAATCATTGATATGCCAGGATGAAACAGCAGAAAATTCATGGATTTTTCTTATATAGGTTCTAGAGGTACGGTTATGACGTTCTCCTTTTTTTCTTAACTCTTCTATGTTCCACATTGAAGAGCATCCTTCAAGGGGGTCCGAAAATGCATCAGGTTTTGCGAAAAAAAGCGCATTGGTTTCCAGTAAATCTTGAAAATCAGACAGTGGCATAAATCGCCACACCGTCGGATTATTGTGCACCTTATAGCGTTCATCATAATCGTCATAGCTAGATTCGAATCTTTTGGCATATTCGTAAGCTTTATCTCTATAAGCTAAATCCATTGGTTTTCCTCCTCTGAATGCATGTTCATACTTGAATTATAGCACTTAATTGTTGTAATTTTCAAAATTATCCACCTGTATTAAGAGAGTTCTGTTATCAGAAAAGAAGACACGCCTCAACATCTGCAGCGTGTCTTCTTATTTAATGAAATGAATGTTTTGCTTAACACTTTCACTTTCTGGCTGATTTAATTCCAATAAATAAATTTTATCCGCTCGAAAATCAGTATTCTTCATTTCTTTTTTCAAGGTACGAATAAAGGCAGCTGAACTTTTTCCGTAGGCTTCAAAATAATGAAACGTGTGTACAACAAATAGAATCGATGCTCCACTGTAATCTTTTTTGCTCTTTTTTTGGATGTTTTCTAGCACTTTTTCTATATACTCTTCTACAGAACCTTCCGTCTGGATACGAGGTAGAGCAAAATTTCCTGAATTCACCCTCTGTGCATCTTCAAATTCCAGTTTCCCATCTTTGTAAGAAGTAATTTCAATTCGTTTTTCAGTACCATCCGGTTGAAGAATTAATCCGTCGTATCCTTGACTTCCAATAATAAGCTTCAATTTTGAATTCCTCGGACAATAGGAAGATTGGCTGAAGCAATAAAGCGGATAAAACTCTTCAAAAAACTTTTTGAAACGCCCTTTTTTAAGTCGAGCTAATTTTATATATTCTCTGTTTTGATGAATCATTTGCTGCGTATGTTCAAAATACTGCTTCATTTCTTCTTGCGTCCTGTACACATCAAGATCTTTAAATAATTCATCCATCTTTTTCACCTTCAATCCCACCCACTAAAAAAGTCTTCTTACTTAGTAGATACATATTCATAAATGTGTGTGACAATTTTCTTTTTTTTAAGATATAGCTTTTTTAAAACAAAACGTGCACACTTTTCATTTTTTTGCATATCCTGTTATTCGTGCGTTCAATCATGAGCGTACATTTCAGCCTTTAGTTGTAAAAGATGAACCGCAAAGTTACAGCTGATGGCGGATGATATGCGTCTGATTATTTCATAAGCTATAACAAACAGGAAACTTAACAATAATTGAGGTGTTGAAAATGTTTGATAATGATTACGTAGTTAAAACCATTCACGATTTACATGTAAAACATACAGAAAGCAAATTAAAAGTCTTCTTAACTTATTTTTGTCATAAAAGATAACATGTATTTATAGGCAGTAATATATAGTCAATTGTTAGTTGGAGTTTTTTATAGGAAGAAGAGTTTGATACAAATAAAAAGGAATAGTGGGTAATCCGCTATTCCTTTTTACTATACTTGCAATTCCCGAATAAGTTCAGCAAGAATTTTAATGCTTCTATCGATATCTGGTAAAGAAGCATAGGCGTAAGAAAGCCGAAGATAACTGCCGGTTTCTTGTGCATAGATACTTCCGGAATTAAGCAATATTCCTCTTTTTAAAGCACGAGAGTATAAAGATTTCATTGAAACAGAAGGTTGAATATGCACCCATATAAAAAAGCCTCCTTCAGGATTCGTCCATGTCGCTACATCTCCTGCATATGTTTCTAAAGCATTCAGCATAACTTTTCTTCTTGTTCGCAATTCGGTTCGTACCGTTTCCATATGCTGTTGATATAAGCCATGTTCAAACCATTCTGCTGCCACTCTTTGAGACAATGAGCTGGATCCATAATCTGTTTGCATTTTAATATCCGCCAAACGCTCAATGACTGGTTCTGGGCCGACTATCCATCCGATACGTAATCCCGGGCTTAATGTTTTAGAAAGACTGCTAACATATAACACGTGTCCATTTTTATCTAAAGCCTTTAATGGCAACGGAGGCTGTTTATTTAGCCATAATTCGCGGTATAAATCATCTTCAATAATAGGAAGCTGATGTTCCTCACATTCTTTCAGCAAATCGTAACGCCTTTTTGAGGACATTAATGTTCCCGTTGGGTTATGGAAACATGGATTTGTATATAAAATAGCTTGCCCTTCTTGAGGGTCGGCGCGTTTTATAGCTGTTACTTTTATTCCTTCCTCATCCATAGAAAGACCTTTGAGTTTCATTCCGGCTGATTGAAATACATGTAAGGAGTATAGATAAGAAGGTTTTTCTAGCAAAACCGAAGAGTTCTTTTGCAGCAGTCCAATTGAAATAAGCTGAAGAGCTTGAAGAGCGCCGGAAACAATTAAAATAGAATCTGGAGAAGATTCAATCCCCATTGTTTTCATATACGCACTTAACTCTTTTCGTAAAGGAAAATACCCCTTTGGTTCTTCGTATCCCAGAACCTCCATGTTTTTTGCTACTTTTTCCATAGCGTATTTCATTTTATCTTTAGGAAATATGTCAGGTGAAAGCTCTCCTTTGCTTAATTGAATAAGGTTTGAGTTAAATTCGGATTCATTAATATCTTGTACCATTGCTTGACTCGGACGATGCATCCCTGATTTCACATGAACATTCCAATCGGGCGGAGTCGTAGCCAAAAGTGTCCATGTATTATTTATAACGATTGTTCCCTTTCCCATCTTACCTTCAATTAAACCGTCCGCTGTTAATTCCTCTAATGCCGTGATGACCGTACTCCGGTTAACATCGAACATAGCAGCAAGCTTTCGCTGACTAGGAATTTTACTTCCAATCGGCCATTCTCCACGCGCAATTTTCTCTTTCATAAAATCAATGATTTGCTTGTATTTTGGATAACTCGAGCTGTTCTCTTGATTCATACATTTACTCCTGTTTTTAAAGTGGTTGGGTTAATTGCTTTTAAACTGGTTGAAGACATTTTATCAAATGTTTATTAACATGGGAACCACAATAGATAATGGTTGGATTCAAAATGAAAAATGGAGATGAATAGCATGAAATTAACGTTTAGTTTGGTGTTCTTACATATACTGATGATTAGCTTATGGGCTTCAGCATTTCCAGTTATTCAAATAGGGCTGGAATCGTTTTCTCCTCAGCACCTCGCTTTTGTTCGGTTAAGTATTGCTTCTGTAGTGCTGTTAGTTATTGCAATAGCCACACGCATGCGCTTGCCTGATATAAAAGATATTCCACTTCTTTTAGCGCTCGGTTTTTTAGGTTTTACCGTATATCACACGGCATTAAACATTGGAGAAAAAACGGTGAGTGCGGGAATTGCAAGTTTACTGGTCTCGACTACTCCTATTTTTTCTTCGCTTTTAGCTATTTTTCTTTTTCAGGAGGAGTTCGGAAAAAGAAAATGGATTGGATCTGCAGTAAGCTTTGCGGGTATTGCACTTTTAACCTTCAGCAAAGAGAATTTTGTACACTCAGTTAATGGAATCTTACTGATTCTGCTAGCTGCCCTTGCAGAAAGCATCTATATAGTACGTCAAAAAAATTTATTAAAAAAGTATGGTTTCCTTTCTTTTGTGACGTACAGTATTTGGGGAGCTACAATTTCTATGCTTGTTTTTTTACCTGGGTTAGAAACAGAACTTGTACATATCTCTGTCAGATCAGCGATAAGCGTGATATATTTAGGATTATTTCCAACCGTTATTCCCTATATGGTACTCGCTTATCTGACATCGCGTATAGGTTCTGCTGAGGCTGCCATTTCTCTTTACTTAACTCCTGCGCTGTCCTTTTTCTTAGCGTGGCTGCTTTTAAAAGATATCCCGAGTGCAGCTTCCATTGTTGGAAGTATCATTACGTTATGCGGCGTGTTGCTTACACATAGTAAAAGAAAAGTAGTGATAAAAGAGACAAAGTTCACAATGCAAAGGTAATGTGTATGCTTTAAGGAATTCTCTTAGATGCTATGTTTTTTATTTATATATTTTATTTAGAACATACTTTAATTTCTTCTTTTTGCAGTTTAATTAATAATTAATAAAAAAGCGCCTTTCTTTAATCTTGGTTTAAGATTTAAAGAAAGGCGCTTTTTTATGTAGTTTCTAATTCTGCTTTTATTTTTCCAGCCACTGCGTGAGTCAGCTGCTGAAGATCGTAAATCTCTTCTCCTGAAAGTACTACATGTCCGTTTAAAACGTGGTTATGTTTATATGCTCGATACGTCACTTCGATACTTTTTATCGCACGCTCTACTGCATCATTCACCATAATGCTTTCATAGTGATAGGATAGTGTTTCAATTCGAATCTGCGTATTTTTCATATTCATTCACCCTCCATGAGCCGTTGACTAAAAATATGACTGTTAGAGGTGAACTATACATAGAAACTTTTTTGTTACCATCTACTTTGTTATTTAGAACATATTTTAATTACTTAATTGATCTCTGCTATTCTTTTTTTACAAAATACCAAAATAAACCCCCGCTCTTCGGAGCGGGAGTTTATTGCTTGTAGTACCAGCCTTTTTTATCTAAAAACTGCTTAACTTTTACAAAATCCAGTCCAGCTGCGGTAAGTTCAGCGGACGGATTACCTATTGCATGTACGTTTAATTCACTGTCAATTCCTTCATTTTTTAAGAAAGCACGAAACTCTGTTTCCATGTCTTTACTTAATCCGCCTGTTTTAATTGTAATTGGGATAGGTTCTACGTCTTTCATTTGCACAAATCCGCCTGGAACAGCCCATGCTGCATTCGTATACCCATATACGCTAAATACCGTGCCTTTTTTTATAGTTCTGAAATTCTCTGTTACATTCGCATATTTGTAGACTCCGATATCCTTCTTCGCTTTTACTTGAAAAGAATATTTATCTCCGAGTGAAGTAACCTTTGGTAATGATTCTTCTATAGGATTACTTACACCCTTAAGTAATTCCATCATTTTAGCTAATGTTTTCTCATCAGCTTTTCCAGTTGACGTTAATCCATACTTTTCTTGAAGAGCTTTAACAGCTGCAACAGTTTCGCTGCCATATTGACCATCGGTTCCTTGCTGGGAAAGCTTAAATCCTAATTTAATTAAGTTTTGCTGCAGTTCTTTTACAGCTAGTCCGCTATCACCTGGTTGTAATTGTGCTGATGGCTTATTATTTTCCACCACCGTCACGCCTGTATTAATACTATTAAAGAAATCCAGATCCATTTCATTGATATCAACATTGCCTTTAATCCCGTTTACTTTTCCTTGATCTGTATATTGAAACATAGACCATCTATCCCAAATCGCCGTATCACCTGGGTTAGCAAATCCCTTAGAACGGTTGCTTCCACTGTAACGAGCTATCCATAGCGGATATCTTGCCACAGCGCTTGTGAAATTGGATTTAATAAAACTATACCCCGTGTAAAGAATAGGCGTAATGCTTGTTTTCCTTTCAATGTACTCCATCCATCTAACTGCAAAGGCTGTGACCTGCGCTTTTGTTTTCCCTTTATTTTCTTCCAAATCTAAGCAATGAGGCAAATCAACCTTCATGCTGCCTAATTTATTTAAAAAGAAATTAACTTCTGCAATGGGATCATTATCAGCATGAGCAAAGTGATAAAAGCCTACACGTAGACCTGCATTTTTTGCACCTATATAATTATCATATGATTTTTTATCTAAGAAGGTTGTACCTTCTGTTAATTTAATATACGCGCCTTTTACACCATCCGACGCCACTTTTGCCCAATCAATTGTTCCGTTGTGATGAGAAACATCAATGACCTTAATATTTTGATTATTACGGTTTTGCATTGCTATCACTCCTTCATACAAACTATGAATAAAAAAGGAAATGGCAACTGATACAGGCCTATTAAATAGATATTAGGCTTTATAAAAAAACTACAATAAGAAGGGATTTTGGTAGCCTTTCCTTATTATAAGAAATGAATTTGTGCAATTTTATAAAGTGAGGAAAGCCATATTCGTTTATACTAATAATATGAAGATATACTGAATAAAAAGTGGAGGAATATGATGTCTTTAATAAAAGAAGCACGTAGATATGCAGAACACGCTCATAGCGGCCAAATGCGCAAGCTGTCCGATATACCTTATATTGTTCACCCTATTAACGTAGGTAATATTTTAGAAAAAGCGGGTTTTAGTGAAGAAGTAATTGCAGCAGCTTATCTGCATGATGCTGTAGAAGATACAAGTGTAACACTCGAAGAAATTATACAAAGATTTGGTTTAGAGGTAGCTGGTATTGTTGAAGCTCATACAGAAGACAAATCAAAAAGCTGGGAAGAACGTAAACAGCATACAATTCAAATCGTGAAAACTGGTTCTCTTGAAGTGAAATCTTTAATTGTAGCAGATAAATTAGACAATTTACGGTCTTTAAAAGAAAGCTACGATCAGCAAGGAGATACGATTTGGAATAGCTTTAAAAGAGGATTCGAAAAACAGAAATGGTACTACGAATCCATCAGCAAATACGCTGCAAAAGGATTGGAACCAAGCCAAATTCCAAGTTTTTTTTATACGTACAAACAAGAAGTAAATGATTTTTTTAGAAGTTAATATTCATATGAAGAAATTAGAAAACACTGAAAATAACTATTGCGAACGCACGCCATACGTATTAGAATATAGTAGAGTCAACACGCAATAAAGGCTCTACATAATCGGGACTGTAGTTCAGTGGGAGAATACTTGTCTGGCAGACAAGGGGTCGTGGGTTCGAATCCCATCAGTTCCATAAAACCAGTCGTATCAAGAGTTTAAAACACTTTAAAACTCTGCAGGATGGAATGGTTGCAATACTATTTCATCTGACCTCTTCATGATTTTCATGAAGAGGTTTTTTTCTTTTTACGATTGATCCTCATGATTTTTATGATTATTCTTTTCACTGCTCCTGCTGACAATTTCTCTAAGTTCGCCCTCGTCGCCTTTTGCATTGATGATTTCAAAAAGCTGATTCAGCCCTTCACTTGTTTCATCATTTGGTTCTTTGCCCATTCTATCCCCTCCTTTTGCTTCTAGGATGCCCATTTTTTTCGCATTGTTTCATGTAAAAAGCAATTCATCAATATGAATCGGCCGTAAAAGTATACCTTTACGACCCTTGTACGATTAATGGTTATACAGATATAATCAATCAATTCTTTAAATTTTGCAGCGTTTTATAGGGCTTCTAATACTCATCTATAATGAAATGATCATCACAAACTTCGTTAAAATCGTTCTCTTCGTGGAGATCTACTTCTTTATCTTTAGATATCTCGGTTTCTGGTGTAAATAGTTTAAAAAGCTTGTTTAGCATTGTTCCACCTCATATCTTTCATTAATACATTCAGTATGATTAATTTATATGAAGCCAGTATGAATTGAAACTTAAGATAACGTAAAAAGATAGACCCGGTACTGAGCCTATCTTTTCCTATCGCTTTTACAAAATGAAATTTCCC
>Ga0209574_10000287_pt1 | contig 13155 bp, 14 predicted proteins | sample AgamicMgMarz_FD_187168 | JGI IMG/M metagenome (GOLD analysis project Ga0209574, IMG submission 187168) | Agave microbial communities from Guanajuato, Mexico - Mg.Ma.rz (SPAdes) (version 2) | ecosystem: Host-associated > Plants > Phyllosphere > Phylloplane/Leaf | place: Guanajuato, Mexico... | reverse complement strand
CCCACACAGGCTCGCAGATGAGGCCTGGGGCGCGAATTGAAGCGAGTGCGACGAGGAGCCCAGGTCCTGAATCGCGGTGCCGATCTCGGAGCTGATCAGGCGCGCGTGCCGGCGCGAGACGAATGGATCGTCGAGATGGACGTCACAGCCGTTCGCGCGTCCGATGACGCCGCCGCCACCGAGACGCCGCTCACGGTTGCCCGCGGGATGTACCTCCAGCATGGAGATGGGCATGGCCTCGACCGTGAACGATCGACGCCCGGGTCCGTTGTGAACAGCCACCAGAAGGTAACTCCACTCAATCGCTCACCCCGCCTGGTGGCCCAAGGCGCCCCCTAAGCTTGGCGGCATGACCACATTCCGACTTGCCGACGTCGAGGTTCCCCGCGTCGGGTTGGGCACCAACTGTCTGACGACCGCGCCCGAGCACGTGGCGTTCGTTCGCGAGGCCGTGGCCGCGGGCCTGCGCCACCTCGACACCGCGCACAGCTACACCGATGGGGACAGCGAGCGTGCGATCGGTGAGGCGCTCGAAGGCGCGGCGGAGGGCGTGCTGGTGGCGACCAAGGGCGGCTACGGCGACGGCGAGGGCAAGCCGGAGGTGCTGGAGGCGCAGATCGAGCAGAGCCTGCGCTCGCTGCGAACCGACGCGATCGGGCTCTACTACCTGCACCGGGTGGACCCCGAGACACCGCTGGAGGAGAGCCTGGGCGCGATCAAAGCGTACGTCGACCGCGGCGCGATCCGCCACGTCGGTATCTCGGCGGTGAGCCTGGAGCAGATCGAGCGCGCGCGGCAGGTCGTGCCGATCGCCGCGGTTCAGAACCACTACAACCTCGACGAGCGCGAGGACGAGCACGTCGTGGACTATTGCGAGCGCGAGGGGATCGCGTTCGTGCCCTACTTCCCGCTCCACGGCAGCCGGCCGGGCGTCGCGGCCGCCGCCGAGCGGCTCGGCGTGACCGAGACCACCGTCAAGCTCGCCTGGCTGCTGCAGCGCTCGCCAGCCATGGTGCCGATCCCGGGCACCCTGTCGATCGAGCACCTGCGGGAGAACCTCGCGGCGCTCGAGCTGGACCTGGGCGAGGCGGGCGACATCGCCGCCTGAGGCGGCGGCTCGACTTCCGCTCGCTGGCGGATACTCCGCGCCCGTGCGCTTCTGGATCGCCATGTTCCTCGGAAGCATCGCCGCCGCCCTGTTCGGGGTCGGCACCTTCGTCGTCGACGGCAGCGCGGGCACGGCGCTTCAGCTCGCCGGACTGGTGCTCGGCGTGATCGTGGGGCTCGTCTTCACCGGCGGCCAGGTCCTCCCGTAGCCCAGCCGGGCAGCACACCCGCGGCCGGCCGCGCTCGATGGTCTGGCGCGCCGAGTCAAGGCCGGCGTCTAGCCCGTCACCCCTCCGCAAGACGGAGCTCGAAGATCAGTCGCTGGGCTGAGGACAGGCGGGCCGACCAGCCGTAGCTTGTGGGCATGCCAACCGCGCCGCTGATTGAGCACACCGTGCGACCGGCGACCGGAACGGGCATGAGCTTGGAGAACCCCTACTGCGTCCGCTATGTGCTCGACGGGCAGATGATCGCCCGGCAGGGCGCGATGGTCGCTTACCGAGGCGACCTGACGATCCAGACCAAGAAGCAGGGGGTCAAGAAGCTCCTCAAGCGCGCGGTCACCGGCGAGGGTCTGGGGCTGATGGAAGTCGCCGGCTCCGGGGAGATCTGGCTGGCGGACCTCGCCAAGAACGTGTTCGTCCTAACCCTCGCCGCCGGCGACGACCTCTCGGTCACCGGCAAGAGCGTGCTGTGCTTCGACCCGTCGCTGGCCTACGAAATTCGCCGGGTCAAGGGCGAGGGCATGGCCGGCGGCGGCCTGTTCAACTGCGGCTTCTCCGGCGCAGGCGCGATGGCGGTCACCGCGCACGGCCAGCCGATGGTGATCCCGGTGACCCCAGCCGCGCCCGTCTTCGTGGACACCGACGCGATCATCGGCTGGTCGGCAGCGCTGGAGACTTCGATCCGCAAGTCCGAGAGCGCCAAGTCGCTGCTCAAGGGTGGATCCGGCGAGCTGTTCCAGCTCAAGCTCGAAGGCGAGGGGTCCGTGATCGTGCAGCCCAGCGAGGGCCCCGTCACCCCCGACGGCAACGGAGGCCTCGGCGACGCGATCGGGGATTTCCTCGGCGGCTAGTCGGTGGTCTACCCCCGGAGCTGTGTGAATCCGGGTGGGGTTTGGGACTCCAGGCGCTGATGCCGTGGGGGGACCGCTGCAACGACGACGCAATTTGCCCAGCGCCGCGCGAGGGGACCTTTCGTTCTCTTGCGCCCGGCACCCATCTGGCCGATCCGATGGGCGCGAGCCGCGGCCCGATCGTCGAGCCCCTCGCAGAGGGCGTCCCGCGACTCGCCGAGCGAGACCGGGAGATCGGGGAGTGGTTCGCGCTGCTCGACGCGATCCGGATCGGTCGCGCACGAGAGCGCCAGCTGGCAGCCGAGCTGCTCAGCGAAAGGATCTGGGCGACAGCGGAATCCCGCGGGAATGGTCCCTCGCGACGAGGCAGGGGTGCACAGGCGAGCTGGGGCGGTCGTGCGTGGCGAGGGCGAAGGCCTCGCCAGTTCCCGAGCGAGGCGCCCGCCTGGCAAGGACGCAGTGAGCGACGCGTGCTCCGCACGCGAGCGAGCGAGGACGCCGCCAGGCGATGCGCCGCAGCCGGGAAGTGGCGAGGGCCGGAATCGAACCGGCGACACCACGATTTTCAGTCGTGTGCTCTACCAACTGAGCTACCTCGCCGCCACCCAGGCAGCCTAGCGCCGGCCGTTAGGGGTTGCTCTTGCGCCCGTCGGAGATGTGCGTGTAGCCCATCGCCTCGTAGTCCATGACCGGTCGCACCTCGATCGCGCCGGACTGCAGCGGGATCTTCTTGGCCCAGCTCAGCGCTTCGTCGAGGTCGGCGCAGTCGAGCACGTAGAAGCCGCCCAGCTGTTCCTTGGTCTCGGCGAATGGGCCGTCGGTGACCATCGGCTCGTCCGGCTCGCTGATCCGCAGGGTGGTGGCCGTGGAGCTTTCCTGGAGGCCCTCGCCGGCCACGAACACGCCCGCGTCGGCGACCTCCCGGTCGAAGGCTGCCCAGCCGTCCATGACCGCCTCGACCTGCTCCGGGCTCGCCTCCTCGGCGCCCTCGTGCTCATCGCCGTGCAGGATGAACATGTACTTCACTGTGACTCCTTCCGTCGGGCGGCGCCGCTCGCCGCCGGCACCCTAACGACGAACGGGCGGAGCCAGGATCGACACTACGCGATGCCTTCGGCCTTGTACTCCCGCAGGAATCCTTCGAATAGCCGCCGGTGGCCTTCCTCGTCGCGGAGGATGGCGATCACCATGTCCTGGGTGACCGGGTCGCGGCCTTCGCAGAACTCGATGATCTGGTTGTAGTACTCGATCGCACCGCTCTCGGCCTCGATCACGCCTTTGATGACGTGGACGATGTCGATCTGGTCGTCGGGCGGCTGCAGGTAGGACTGCTCGGCGCTGAAGTCGAGCGAGCCGGGGACGACGCCGTAGAGCTCCTTGATCCGCGAGCCGAACTGGCGGGCGTGGCCGAGCTCCTCCTGGATGTCCTGGTCGAGCGACTCGATGATCTCCTGGGCCCTTACGCCCTCGGGGTTGATCGAGTTCGCGATGTAGCTCATCACGGTCTCGATCTCCATCCAGTACGCCTTGGTGAGCATCTCGATGAGCTGGCCGCGGGCGTCGCTGAGCTCGTCGCTGAGGATGCCGTGGCGCAGTGAAGTGTTCGTGTCGGTGGCCATAACCTGCTGGTACCGCGCCGGCGCGCTCGCCAAACTAGGCTGCGCATATGAGACCTCGCGCGAAGCTTGCCCTGGCTTTCGTCCTGCTCTTGGTCGCCGCCGTTCCGGCCCTCGCCGCGACCACTCCGACCGGCAGATCGGCCGACGAGATCCGCGCCTACTACGACTCGGGGGACTGGAACGAGGCGATCGCCATGCAGGCGAGCAAGGCCCAGGCCTTCCTCGCCAAGCGCACGCACGGAAAGCACGCCGCGAAGAAGCCGGCGCTGGTGCTCGACATCGATGAGACCGCGCTGAACAACGTCGCCTGCCTCGAGGATCAGAACGGCATCCCCTACGACGCCGCCGTCTACGCCGGCTGCGTCGCCGCCTACGATGCCCCCGCGTTCAAGCCGGTGCTCAAGCTCTTCAAGCACGCGAAGGACCTGGGGATCAAGGTCTTCTTCATCACCGGTCGCCCCGAGCAGATCCGCGCCGGCACGCTGCAGAACCTGAAGGCCGCGGGCTACACCGGCAAGTATCGGCTGATCCTGCAGCCGGCGGACTACGCGAAGGAGTCGAAGGTCCCGTTCAAGAGCGGCGCTCGCAAGCAGATCGAGAAGCGCGGCTTCACGATCGTCGCCAACGTGGGCGACCAGAAGAGCGACCTCAAGGGCGGGTTCTCGGAGCGGACATACAAGCTGCCGAACCTCATCTACTTCACCCAGTAGAGCGCCCGCCGCGCTCGCTCTGGGACCGCCTGCTGGCGGAGCCCGAGCGAGCGCCGGAGCACATCGCGCTGGCGGCGTCCGAGCGCTTTGGCCCGCAGGCGGAGGAGTGGGTGCGGATCGCGGGTGCCGGCCACACGCCGGAGCAGCTCGCGAAGGTGGCCTACCGCAAGCACGTGCGGATGGCTCGCCTCGAGGGCGGCGCGCTCGGGATCGGCGGCATCGTCACGGCCGCGCCCGACATGGTCGCGCTGCTCTGGATCCAGAGCCGGATGGTGTTCTACATCGCGGCCGCCTACGGGTATGACCCGCGTCATCCGATGCGCCCGGCCGAGCTGCTCGCGCTTCAGGGCGTGTATGACACGCCCGCCGAGGCGCGCGCGGCGCTGGACGGCATGGGCAAGCTGATGGCCCAGGCGATCGTCGAGAAGGCGCTCGTCTCGCGCCACACGGACCGCCTCCATCGACGCCTCCTGAAGTACCTCGTCAAGCGCATGGCCCGCCGCTACGCCGGCCGCTACATCCCGCTGATCGGAGCGCCGATCGGCGCGCTCCAGAACGCCGGCGCGACCAAGGACCTGGGCCGGCGAACGCTCGACTACTACGCGCGCCCGTAGACGGGCACCGCGGCGCCCGAGATCGGCCCCGACTCGTCGGACACGAGGAAGCGCACGACCTTCGCGATCTCGTCCGGCTGCACCCATTTCGAGTAGTCCGCGTCCGGCTGGGCGGCGCGGTTGGGCGGCGTGTCGATCACGCTCGGCAGGATCGCGTTGCAACGGATGCCGTGGCGCTTGTACTCGGCGTCGAGTGCCTGGATCAGGGCGAGCACCGCGGCCTTGGAGGCGATGTAGCCCGCGGCTCCCGGGAAGGGCCGCAGTGCAGCCCGCGCCGACACGCCCACGAACGCCCCGCCGCCCCGCTCGATCAGCCGCGGCATCGCGGCCCGCGCGAGCAGGAAGCCGGGCTTCACGTTGAGCTTCATCAGGCCGTCGAACTGCTCGGGGTCGGTCTCGTGGACGCGCTGCCCCTCGGCGTAGCCGCCGACCAGGTTCACGACCGCCTCGAGGTCGCCCGTCGCCTCGACCGCCTTGTCGACCGCCTCGGGGTCGAACAGGTCCGCTTGCACGAGCTCGACCGGCTCCGCGGCGAGCCGCTCGGCCTCGCTTTCGACCACCCAGGTGGCGGTGATCGCGTAGCCCCCGGCGAGCAGCTCACGCACCACGGCAGTTCCGAGATGACCGGTTCCGCCGGCGACCAGGACGGTCATGCGGGGAGCGTATCCGTCTGGCTGCGCTTCTACCTTGGCCAGACAGATGGAGCAGGCCACTCTGATCCCCTCGAAGTGCTTCGTTCGCGACCTGGTGGACGGCCAGGAGGTCGACACGATCTTCGTCGTGAGGGCCCGCAACCGGCGCCAGAAGCGCAACGGAGAGCCGTTCCTCAAGCTCCAGCTCGGGGACGCCACGGGCTCCGTGGAGGCCGTCGTCTGGGACGGCGTGGACGAGCTCGACGGGCTCTGCGAGGGCGGCTCGATCGTCCGCGTGCTGGGGCGCTACTCGGTCGACGAGCGCTACGGCCGCGGCATCACGATCCGGCGCATGCGCGCCGCCCAGGAGGGCGAGTACGAACTGGTCGACCTCGCCGAGGCGCCGCCGATCCCCTACCGCCAGATGGCCGCCGACCTGCAGTCGCTGGTGGAGACGATCCAGCGGCCGCACCTGCGCGAGCTGCTCGACCGCCTGATCGACCGCGCCTACCACGAGGCGCCGGCGGCCAAGTACTACCACCAGGCCTACCGCCATGGGCTGCTGGAGCACTGCCTCTCGGTGGCCCAGGGCGTGAACGCGATGGCGGCGCCGTTTCCCAAGATCGACCGCGACCTGGCGGTGACCGGGGCGCTCCTGCACGACATCGGCAAGGTCGAGACCTACTCCTGGACCACCGGGGCGATCGAGCTGACCGACGCCGGCAAGCTGCTCGGCGAGATCCCGCTCGGGTACTACCGGGTCAGGCGCGCGATCGAGACGATCGAGGGCTTCCCGCGCGCGGACGCCGAGGCGCTCCTGCACATCATCCTCAGCCACCACGGCAAGCTCGAGCACGGCAGCCCGGTGGTGCCCTGCACGCGCGAGGCGACGCTGGTGCACTTCATCGACAACCTCGGCGGCAATTTGGGGAGCTTCGACCGGATCGAGAAGGCGCTTGCCGAAGGCGCCCGCTGGTCGGACTTCGACCGCGGGCTGTCCACGGCCGCGTACTTCGCCGCACGCGAGCAGGCGGCATAGCGCGCAAACACGCGGCTCGGCCGCGTCCGCGCGGTCTGGCGTAACTTCGCAAATAGCGGCCGCGCGCGCGCCGGGGGGCAGCGCCATGCGGGTTTCCTGCTTATCTTCGTGCCGTGGCGAAGGACACCGAGAAGCTGATCCGGCAGCTGTCGCTGATCTCGTTCCTGATGGCGGAGCGCCGGCCGGTCTCCGCCCTCGAGATCAAGCAGGACGTCGAGGGCTACTCGCAGATGAACGACGAGGCGTTCGCGCGGCGCTTCTACGCGGACCGCGCGGAGCTCGAGTCGCTCGGCATCCACCTCAAGGTCGACAAGCCCGCCGAGGGCTACTACGAGGCCGAGAACTACTCGCTGCCGCCGGAGAACTTCTACCTGCCGGCGATCGAGTTCACGGACGAGGAGCTGGGCGCGCTGCGCATGTCGCTGTCCCTGCTCGACGGCGAGTTCGCCTACGCGGAGCCGCTGCGGCTGGCCCTTCAGCAGCTCTCTTGGGGCAAGCCCTCGCCGCTCGACGCACCCGAGGAGCTGTCCGTGGCGCTCGCCGTGACCGCCGGCGCCGGCGGCCGCGACCTGTCGCAGCGCCTGTCGAAGGTCGAGACCGCGATCTTCAGGCGCAAGACGATCGTCTTCGACTACTACACGATCGGGCGCGACGCCCAGGAGTCGCGCAAGGTCGACCCCTACCACCTGCTCTACAAGGGCGGGCAGTTCTACCTGATCGGCTACTCGCACGAGCGCGACGACGTGCGCGTGTTCCGCGTGTCGCGCATCCGCGGCAAGGTCGGCTACTCGTCCAAGGCCGAGCACGACTTCAACCGGCCCGAGGAGTTCGAGCCGCGCGAGTACGCGGTGCGTACCGACTGGCAGCTGGGCGAGCCGATCGGGCGTGCCCGGATCTGGCTGTCGAACCGGATCGACTGGCTGGCACGGCGCCACTTCGGCCACGCCGGCGAGGTGACCGAGGTCGACGACGGCGTGATCTTCGAGACCGACTACGCGAACGCGCGTCAGATGGTCTCCTGGGTGCTGGGCCTCGGCGAGCACGCGCGCGTGGACGGCCCCCCCGAGCTGGTCGAGGAGTGGCGCAGCCGTCTGGAGCTGATCGTCGAGCGCCACACCGATACGCCGGAGCTGGCCAAGGAGGTCAAGCCCAAGGTCGAGGAGGTCGAGGAGGACGACGACCGCGAGACCTCGCCGATCCGGCCCGAGCGCTTCGCCCGCCTGGTGACGCTGGCCGGCATCCTGATCGACACCGCGCGCGAGGGGGAGAAGCTCGACGTGGGCGATCTGTGCGCGCGGCTCCAGGTGTCGGAGACGGAGCTGCGCCAGGACGTGGACGTGCTCAACGTCGTGAACTTCGGGGGCGGCTCGTACGTGCTCTACGCCGAGGTGCAGGGCGACCAGATCGAGGTCGACCCCGAGCCCTACGGCGACAACTTCGCCCGCCCCGCCCGCCTGCTGCCGCTGGAGGCGAAGGCCCTGATGGCCGCGATCGATTTGATCGGCGAGCACCTGCCCGAGGGCTCGCTGTCGAGCGCCCGACAGAAGATCGTGGACGCGCTCGGCGAGGACCCGGCGCAGGAGGGCCTCCAGATCACCACGGCGAAGGGCGACGACTCGGAGATCGCCCGCGTGGTCAGCGGCGCGATCGCCGAGCACCGGCTGCTCGCGATCGAGCACTACAAGGAGGAGCTCGACGAGTTCACCGAGCGGCGCGTGGAGCCCTACAAGCTGATGAACGGCCAGGAGGGCTGGTACGTGCACGCCTGGGATCCCGAGAAGGACGACACGCGCTCGTTCCGGCTCGACCGGATCCGCTCAGCCACGGCCCTGGACGACACCTTCGAGCCTCGGCCAGGGATCGAGCCCGACATCCATGGCTGGCCGCGCACCGGTGAGGTGGCCGACGCGCGCCGCGCCCGCGTCTGGATGGCGCCCGACCGCGCCCGCTGGGCGCGCGAGGACAAGCGGGTGGTGGCCGAGCTGGCCGACGGCGCGGTGATCGTCGAGCTGCCCTACGCGGGGCACCGCTACCTGGCCCGCGAGCTGCTGAAGGAAGCGGGCGACGCCGTCGTGCTGGAACCGGACGACGCCCGCCAGGCCGTGTTGGAAGCCGCCGAGCTGCTGGCGGGCGCGGTCAAGGGCTAGCCGCCTTCGCGGGCGCCGGCGAAACAGCGGCAACCAGATGCGCGTACCAACGCTCCGGCCCCGCCCGGGTACGCTGCCGGCTATGCCTGGCCGGCGCGACGAGATCACCATGTCCGACGCGGAGCTGCGCGCCTTCCTCGAAGAGCGGGTCGTGATGCAGTGCGCCACCATCGGCCCCAACGGCCGGCCTCACATGATGCCGCTGTGGTACGTGCCCGAGGGCGTGGAGCTGATCTCCTGGACCTACGCGAAATCCCAGAAGTCGAAGAACCTCGAGCGCGACCCCCGCGCGACGGTCGGCATCGAGACGGGCGTCCAGTACCACGAGCTGCGCGGGGTGACGTTCGAGTGCGACGTGGGGCTGGAGCGCGAACCGGGGCGGGTCGAGGCCTATGGACTTAGGCTGTTCGAGCGCTTGGCTGGCGAGGTCACACCCGAGCTGCGCGCGATGATCGCGCAGCAGGCCCAAAAGCGCGTGGGAATGCGGTTCGTCCCCACACACACCGTGAGCTGGGACCACGGCAAGCTGGGCGGCACGTACTAACCATGCGCGGCCTGATCCTCTCCGGCGGGAAGGGCACCCGCCTGCGCCCGTTGACCCACACGAGCGCCAAGCAGCTCGTGCCGGTCGCGAACAAGCCGGTGCTCTTCTACGGCATCGAGGCGATGGCGGCGGCCGGCATCGACGAGGTCGGGATCATCATCGCCCCCGAGACCGGCGCCGAGATCCAGTCCGCCGCCGGCGACGGCTCCGCGTTCGGCGTCTCGATCCAATACATCGAGCAGGACGCGCCCCTGGGGCTCGCCCACGCGCTGCTCACCGCCGAGCCGTTCCTGGGCGACTCGCCCTTCGTCATGTACCTCGGCGACAACCTGCTGCGCGACGGCATCGTCGACCTCGTCGACACGTTCCGCACCGAGCAGCCCGACGCGCTGATCCTGCTGACGCCGGTGCCGGACCCCGAGCACTACGGCGTCGCCGAGCTCAACGACGGGCGCGTCGCGCGGCTGATCGAGAAGCCGAAGCAGCCGCAGACCGACCTCGCCCTGGTCGGCGTCTACATGTTCAACCCCTCGATCTTCGACGCGGCCCGCTCGATCGAACCGTCCTGGCGCGGTGAGCTGGAGATCACCGACGCGATCCAGACACTGGTCGACCGGGGCATGCAGGTCGACCCGCACATCGTGCACGGCTGGTGGAAGGACACCGGCCAGGTGCAGGACATGCTCGAGGCCAACCAGCTGATCCTCGACGACCTGGCCGAGCGCGTGGAGGGCGAGCTGATCGACTCGCGCGTGGAGGGCCGGGTGGTGATCGCCGAGGGCGTGCGGCTGGAGCGGGCCACCGTGCGCGGCCCGGCGATCGTGGGCCGCGGCAGCCGCATCACGGACGCCTACATCGGGCCCTACACGGCGATCGGCGACGACGTGACGATCACGCGCGCCGAGCTCGAGCACTCGATCGTGCTGTCGGGCTCAACGATCTCGGACCTGGAGTACCGGATCGAGGCGAGCCTGATCGGCAAGAACGTGCGCATCGGGCGCGGCCCGGCGCTGCCGAAGGCGTACCGCTTCGTCGTGGGCGACAACGCCGACGTGCAGATCCTGTAGCGCCTCTCGGCCTCGCCTCGGCCGCTGATCTCACGAGTCTGACGTTAACGCCGCAACAGGGGCCAAGGTCAGGTTCGCGGCGGCGAGGCCCGGCCCATCGAAGGTAGCTGGCATGCTCTTCGCCGATGAGGACCGTCGTCGTGGGAGCCGGGGGGATGCTCGGCCAGGATCTGGAAGCCGACGTCTCGCTTACGCGGGCGCAGCTCGACGTGACCGATCGCGATGCCGTGCGCGCGGCGATCACCGGGGACGACGTCGTCATCAACTGCGCGGCGTGGACCGACGTGGACGGAGCCGAGGAGCACGAGGCCGAAGCGCTGCGGATCAACTGCGATGGGGCCCGCAACGTCGCCCAGGCCGCCGGCCGCGTGATCTACGTCTCGACCGACTACGTCTTCGACGGGACCAGGCGCGAGCCGTATCTGGAGTCGGATCCGGCCAATCCGCAGACGGCGTACGGGCGCACGAAGCTCGCCGGGGAGCGCGCCACGGCCGAGGCCAACCCGCGTCACTTCATCGTGCGCACCTCGTGGCTGTTCGGCCCGGGCGGGAGGAACTTCGTCGAGACCATGCTCGGGCTCGGGCCCGAGGTGCGGGTGGTGGACGATCAGGTCGGCTCGCCCACGTTCACGGGCCACCTGGCCGACGCGCTCGTGACGCTCGCGCGAACCGAGGACTTCGGCATCCACCACCTGGCGGCGGCGGGCTCGTGCTCGTGGTTCGAGTTCGCCCGCGAGATCTTCGCCCGGGCCGGCTCCGACACGCGCGCCGAGCCGTGCACCACCGCGGAGTTCCCGCGGCCCGCGCCGCGCCCGCCCTACTCGGTGCTCGGCAGCGAGCACGGCGAACGCCTGCCCACCTGGCAGGAAGGGCTCGACGCCTACCTTGGTGTGCGCGTATGAGGCTGCTCGTGACCGGCGCCGCCGGCTTCATCGGCTCCACCTACGTCCGCCTCGTCAAGGACGAGCACGACGTGGTGGTGCTCGACAAGCTCACCTATGCCGGCCGTCGCGAGAACCTGCCGGAGGGTGTGGAGCTGGTCGTCGGCGCGATCGAGGATCGCGATCTCGTGCTGGAGCTGAGCGAGGGCGTCGACGCGATCGTGAACTTTGCGGCGGAGTCGCACGTCGATCGCTCGATCGCGGACCAGAATGCGTTCGCGCGCACGCACGTGATCGGCACCGGCGTGCTGCTCGACGCGGTGCGCGAGCACGGCGTGCCGCGCTTCCTCCAGGTATCGACCGACGAGGTCTACGGCTCGATCGAGGACGGCTCCTTCACCGAGACGTCCCCGCTCGCCCCGTCGTCGCCCTACTCGGCCACCAAGGCGGGCGGCGATCTGCTCGTGTCGGCCTACGCGCACACCCACGGCATCGAGGCCGTCATCTGCCGCGGCTCGAACAACTACGGGCCGCGCCAGTACCCCGAGAAGCTGATCCCCCTATGCGTGCTCAACGCACTCCACGGCGATCCGCTGCCGGTCTACGGCGACGGCCGCCAGGTGCGCAACTGGCTCTACGTCGAGGACTTCTGCCGCGGCATCCACGCGGTGCTTCAGGGTGGGCGGCCGGGCGAGGCCTACAACGTCGGCGGACCGGAAGAGTGCGAGAACATCGACGTCGTGAAGCAGATCGTCGGGCTGACCGGTGCCGACGAATCGCTGATCGAGCACGTCAAGGACCGCCCCGGGCACGATCGCCGCTACTCGCTCGCCAGCGAGAAGATCCGCGCGGAGCTGGGCTGGGAGGCGCAGGTGCGCTTCGCCGACGGCATCGCCCGAACGGTCGACTGGTACCGGGCCAACGAGGCCTGGTGGGAGCCGATCCGCTCGGGCGAGTACCGCGACTACTACGAGCGCCAGTACGGCAAGGCGCTAGGCGCCTAGCCCGCCGCCGGGGCGATGTTGTCGTTCACCCGGAAGAAGTTGTCCGGGTCGTACTTGGCCTTGATTCCCGCGAGGCGCGCCATGTTGCGCCCGAGCGCCGAGTCCACCCCGGCGTCCGGGGCCTCGTCGGCCCGCCCGGTGAAGTTCAGGTAGACCTCGCCGGTCCCGAACTCCTTGACGGCGTTCCAGGCATCGCGCACCCACGCCACGTTGGCGTCGTCGTCCGCCGCGTCGCTCCACATGCCGTCGATCGACACCATGTACAGCGGCTTGCGGGTGGCGAACGCCGTGTCCTCCTCGCCCACCTTGGCGATCGCGCCGCCCATGGCGAACACGTTCATCAGGGTCAGTGGCGCCGGGCGGTCGCCGGCCTTGGCCGCGATCGTCTCGACCGCATCGTCGCTCAGCTCGTCCAGGTACTGGGACTTCCAGTAGGACCGGAGCTGGTTGCGCGGGAAGAGCGGGTCGAAGCCGGTCTGGACGCCGACGAACGGCGTGGGACCCGACATGTCGAACAGCGGCGTGCCCAGCTCGCGCAGGGGCGCCGTGATCTTCAGGCCCTCGTCAACGTCGCCGACGAAGACGCCGCCCACGATCACGACCGGCCGGTCGTGGATCGCCTCGGGCAGCTCGGGGTTCGCCGGGAACGTGATGCCGACGCACACCGTCGTCACCTCGTCCGGCGCCTGCTCGACGTAATCGCGCCAGCCGCGCAG
>Ga0209574_10000283_pt1 | contig 13208 bp, 8 predicted proteins | sample AgamicMgMarz_FD_187168 | JGI IMG/M metagenome (GOLD analysis project Ga0209574, IMG submission 187168) | Agave microbial communities from Guanajuato, Mexico - Mg.Ma.rz (SPAdes) (version 2) | ecosystem: Host-associated > Plants > Phyllosphere > Phylloplane/Leaf | place: Guanajuato, Mexico... | reverse complement strand
GAGCAACACCGTGAGCTCGACCTTCTCGGCGGCCGAAGCCGCGAACGGCGTCCTGACCTGGGACCTGGGCACGGAGGTGCCCGAGGGCGACCTGATCTTCGAGTGGCGCTTCGCCACGGTGGTCCAACAGGGCGTGGGCGACTCGCCCGGCGACATCGAGGGCAACCTGATGAAGCTCGCCTACGCCAACACCGAGGGCCAGACCTTCCCGCTGCGAGACGAGGTCAACTTCGAGCGCTCGGCGGCCGAGCTCGACCTCGTCAAGGGCGTGCGCGACGTCAACGACGCGCCGGGCGGCGGCAACCCGCCCAACACCGACGGCGCCAACGTCGCCGCCGCTGACGACGTGACTTTCCGCGTGGACGTGAGCAACGGCGGCGACCTCGACGCGGAGGATGCCGTGGTCTGGGACCAGCTCCAGGACGGCATCACCTGCGCCGAGGTGTCGGCGATCAGCGACGCCGGCAGCTGCTCGGGCACGCGCATCACCTGGACCGGGGTCGACGTGGCCGCGGCTGGCAACCACACGCTCACCTACGACGTGACGATGCCGGCGGGCATCGAACCGGGCCGCCGCTTCGACAACAACGCGGGCGTCGTCAGCTACACGAGCGACACCAACACGGGCGGCTCGTTCGCCTACGTGCCCGCCAACAACATCGACCCGGGTGCCCCGGCGGCGAACGCGCCCGCCGCGGACGACGACTCGTTCGTGCAGACGCGCGGGCTGACGTTCGGCAAGACGCGCACCACAGCCGTCAACGAGAGCGGCAACAACGCCGCCGCGCAGGCCACGATCGGCGAGCGGATCGACTACACGGTGTCGGTGATGGTCCCGGAGGGGACGACGATCTACGGCTCCCCGGTAGTCAACGACCCGCTCGGCTCGCGCCAGACCTTCGTGACCCCGCCGGCGGCCGCCGCGACTCTCAATGGCGGCGCGCTCCCCGGAGGGTTCACGCTCGGCACCGTCGGCAACACCGTCTCGCTGCAGTTCCCCGCGACCTACACCAACGCCGGGGGCTCGGGCGACGACACCTTCCAGCTCACCTTCTCGGCGACGGTCGCCGACGTGGCAGCCAACCGCCGCGCGGCCGGGTTCGAGACGCTCACCAACAGCGCGAGCTTCCACTGGGAGGACGTGGACGGGACCGACCACGACCCGACGGCCGCCGTCAGCACCACGATCGTCGAGCCGAACGTGGCGGTGATCAAGAACGAGAACGACGGCGACGACATCGTCTCGCCGGGCCAGTCGATCAACTACATGGTCACCGCACAGAACCCCGCCGGCACGCGTGTCTCGATGGCGCACGACCTTCAGATGGTCGACCACGTGCCCGCCGGCCTGACGCCGACGGTTCCATCGATCTCATTTGGCGGCGTCTGGGACTCCGGCGCACGCACGATCACCTGGTCGATCGCCTCGCTCGCCCCGGGCGCCACGGCGGTGCGCACCTACGCGGCCACCGTCGACAACCCCGCCACGGCCGGGTCGGTGTTCGACAACACCGTCGACCTGACCGCGACCAGCATGGCGGGATCGGTGAGCGGCGAGCGCGGGCCTGGCTCGCCGGTGACGACCGGCTACGTGGCGAACACGCAGGACACGGTGCGCCTCGGCGACGCCACGCTCACGAAGTCGGTCGATCCGGGCAGCGCGACCGTCGGCGACGAGGTGGAGTACACGACCCAGGTCACCTTCCCGGCGAACGTCACTTACTTCGACGCGACCGTGATCGACACGCTGCCGGACGGCCTCGACTGGGACGGCACCGTCGACGTGACCTGCGACGGCGGGGCCTGCACGCCCGCCGTGACGCCGCTGGCCGCGGAGCCGCAGCCCGACGGCACGACCCGGGTGGCCTGGTTCCTGGGCGACCTCCCCAACCAAGCGAGCGCGCGCAACTACGTGATCACCTACAGGGCGCACGTGGACGACCAGCACGTGCCCGAGGGCACGCTGGTGTCGAACGGCGAGACGCTCACCAACGTGGCGGGCGCCTTCTACAACGGCACCAACACGATCACCGGCACCCCCGGCTCGATCCCGAGCGCCGCCAGCTTCAGCGACGGCAGCGGTCCCGATGACGCCGAGGTGGACGTGGTCGAGCCGGCCGTCGGCATCGACAAGCGCGTGTCGGGCGACGGCGACCTCGACGACGCGCGGCCGACCCAGCCGGGCGACTCCTACACCTACTCGCTGATCGTCAGCAACACGGGCACCTCGCCGGCCTACGACGTCGAGGTGACGGACACCCCCGACGCCGCGCGGCTCGACAACATCGTCGTGACGTCGAACCCGGCCGCGAACGTGACCGACGGCGACGGCAGCGACGGCAGCCTCGGCTGGACGATCCCGGGGCCGATCGCGCCCGGCGGCTCGGTCACGCTCGAGTACACGGCCGATCTGGTCCCGTCGGCGCAGCTCAGCGACGGCGACACGGTCGTCAACACCGCGGACGTCCCGCGCTTCTGGGGCGTGCCGTCGTCCGAGCGCACCTCCAACCCGGGCCGCGACTACCGCGAGTACACGAACGTGCCGGCGGACACCGTGACGCTCACGGTCGGCCTGCCGACGCTGGCCGTGACGAAGACCACGGGCGCGCCGGGCTTCCCGGACAGCGCGGTGGCGCAGGTGGGCGAGCCGTTCAACTGGCGCGTGGTGATCGCGAACACCTCCACGAACGCGACGGCCGAGTCGGTGGACGTGAGCGACGTGCTGCCCGCCAACTGGACCTACGTCGCGGGCAGCGCCAGCTTCGCCCCCGGCGGGAGCGCCGAGCCGAGCATCGCTGGCGGCACGCTGACCTGGGACGACATCGGTGACATCGCGCCGGGCGGCCAGATCGTGCTGACCTTCCAGGCGCGGCCGACGGTCGCGGCAATCTCCGATCCCGGCACGGGATCGGGCTCGCCGAACGTGAACGACGTGTCGGCCGCGGCGGTCGACGCGAGCGGTGCGAGCGGCTCGGCGGACGGCCCGTACGAGGACGACGACACGGCTCAGGCGGTGCTCGAGCTGCCGGAGCTGTCGGTCGAGAAGACGCCGGACGGCGCCTCGATCGACGCCGGCGCGCCCGCCACCTACACGATCGAGATCGCCAATGACGCTGACGTGCCCGCGCGTGACGTGGTGGTGTCCGACGTGCTCGGCGCCGGCCAGGCGTACAGCGCCGGCACGGCGAGCGCCCTGCCGGCCACAGGCTTCAGCGAGACCTCGGTGACGCCCGGGCCGGGCGTCGGCGAGACCACCGTCGCGTGGGCGATCGCCCAGATTGCGGCCAACAGCTCGGTGACGATCACGCTGCCGGTCGACACCGACCCGGCGCTCACCGACGACAGCGACCTCGTCAACGACGTGTCGGTGAGCTCGCGCGAGATCACCACGCCCGTCTCCGACGACGGCTCGTACCAGACCGACGTGGACTCCGACGTGGCGATCGTCAAGACGGCGCAGGCCGCGCCGGTGGACGCCGGCGAGGAGATGGACTGGACGCTGCTCGTGACCAACAACGGCCCCTCCGACGCCACCGGCGTGACGGTCGAGGACGTCCTGCCGGGCAACCTCTCGTTCGTTTCGGCCGACGCGCCCTGCGGCGAGTCCGGCGGCACCGTGACCTGCACGATCGGCGACCTGGCGGCCGGTGACTCGGTGTCGCTCGATCTCCGCACCCGGATCGATCCGAACGAGACGGGATCCGTCTCGAACACGGCGACCGTCGACTCGACGACGCCCGATTCCGATTCGACCAACAACGAGTCGACCGACACCAAGCCGGTTGGGGTCGAGGCCAACGTGCGTGTGGAGAAGGACGGCCCGGCCGCGCCGGTGCTGCAGGGCACGCGCTTCGACTACACGATCCACGTCGAGAACGCCGGCGCGTCCGCGGCCACCGCGGTCACGCTCAGCGACCCGCTGCCGGCCGGGGTGAGCTTCGAGAGCGTCGTCACCGACGTCGGCAGCTGCTCTGAGACGAGCGGCACGATCGACTGCTCGTTCGGGACGATGCAGCCCGGCGACGACGCCGAGGTGACGGTCACGGTGCGTGCCGACGACGTGGGCACGCAGACCAACACCGCCACCGTGTCGACCCCCTCCACGGAGAGCACCACGACCGACAACGAGGACGACGCCGACGTGGAGATCGTGCCGGCGGCCGACCTCGGCGTGGAGAAGTCCGCGCCGGCGACCGCCGACCCGGGCGCTCAGATCCCGTATGAGCTCGAGGTGACCAACAACGGCCCGTCCGACGCGACCGGCGTGTCGCTGGTCGACACCCTGCCGGCCGGCGTCCAGTTCGTCTCAGCCGATGCCGACTGCGGGCACGCGTCAGGGGTCGTGACGTGCGACGTGGGAGACCTCGCCGTCAACGACTCGCGCAGCTACACGGTTACCGTGGCGATTCCCTACGCGCTGGGCGGCCAGACGCTCACCAACTCGGTGGTCGTGGACGGCAACGAGGGCGACCTCGTCACCGCCAACGACACCGACCAGGCAGAGACGACGGTCGGGCCGGCGGCGGACCTGTCGGTGACCAAGACGTCGGGTGGCGCGACGGCCGGAGGCAGCGCCAGCTGGAGCATCGAGGTGCGCAACCTCGGGCCGTCGACGGCGAACCCGGTGACGCTGGCCGACACGCTGCCCGCCGGCACGACGTTCCGCTCCGCCACTCCCAGCCAGGGCAGCTGCTCCGCGAGCGGGGCTGACGTGAGCTGCAACCTGGGGGCGCTGCCGACCGGCGGAGGCGCCCAGATCTCGGTGATCGCCCACGTCGCCGCGGACATCGAGGGACAGGAGCTGACCAACCACGCGACCGTGACGGCGCCGCAGCGCGACCCCGATCCGACCAACAACGAGGGCCGGACCACCACCAAGGTCCAGCCCCCGCAGCCCGGCGGCCCGAACCTGACGATGCGCAAGACGGCCAGCACGCAGCGGCCCGAGCTGGGCAAGCCGTTCTCCTACAAGCTCGTCGTGGAGAACGACGGCGACCGCGCGGCGCGCAAGGTGCGCGTGAGCGACACGCCGAACGAGGAGCTCGACGTGCGGCGCGCGACCGCCAGCCAGGGCAGCTGCGACGTCGACGGCTCCCAGGTCACCTGCTCGCTCGGCACCATCCCCGCCGGGGGCAGCGAGACCGTCACCGTGCGGGTGGTCCCGGTGAGCCCGGGTCCACTGCGCAACAGTGCGACCGTCACGACCGGCGGCAAGGCCCTTGACGTCCGTCCGGGCGACAACGACGACGTGGAGAACGTTCAGGTCCTGGCGCGCAAGGCGGGCTGGAAGCTCTCCAAGCGGGCGCTGCGGCGCACCGTGCGCGGCGGCGAGACGGTGCCGTTCGCGATCACCGTCCGGACCGGCGACCGCGCCGTCTCGAACGCGCGCATCTGCGACCGGCTGCCAGACGGGCTGGTGTTCATGCGCGCGGGGCGGGCCACCTTCCACAAGGGGCAGGCCTGCTGGAAGGTGCGCTACCTGGCGCCCAACTCGGGTCGCACGCTGAGGATCATGACGCGAGCCGAGCGGAGCTTCCGGGCCCGGCGGGTGCGCAATGTCGCGGTCGCCCGGGCGCGCAACGCGGCCAAGCGCGCCGCGGCGGCGCGGGTCGGGATCAGGCCGGCCTTCGGAGGCCCCGGTGGCGGGGTCACCGGCTAGACGCCTCGTCCTGGTCGCCACCGCGATCGCTGTCCTGGCCGCCCCCGCGGCCAGCGCAGCGTCGGGCGGCCGCGCGCGCGATCCGTTCGCGCTGACGCCGCGGATGGCACATCTCGCCCAGGTGATCGTGCCGACCGCGGTGCGCTCGCGCCCGAGCGCGGGCAAGCGGCGCCAGCACCTCGGGACCGAGGCGCGCTGGGGCGGCGGGCCGGTGCGGCTGCTGGTGCTGCGCTCGAAGCTCGACCGGCGCGGGCGGCGCTGGCTGCGAGTGCGCCTGCCCGAGCGGCCGAACGACCGCGCCGGATGGATCCGCGCCGACCACACGCGCATGCGCCGCACGGCGTGGCGAGTTGTCATATCGACCGGCGCGCGCGCTGTTGAGGTGCGCCGCGACGGCAACCCGGTGCGCCGCTTCCCCGCTGTCGTCGGCGCCGACGTCACGCCGACGCCCCACGGGCTGTTCGCGGTCAGCGAGCGCATCCGCCAGTTTGGTGGCGTGCTGGGCCCGTGGGCGCTGCACCTCACGGCGCACTCGAACGTGCTCGACGACTACGGCGGCGGCGAGGGACGCGTGGCGATCCACGGACGCTCGGGCGCGCTGCTGTCGGACCCGCTCGGCAGCGCCCGCTCGCACGGCTGCATCCGCCTCGACAACGCGGCCGTGTCGTGGCTGGCGCGGCGGGCGATCGAGGGCGTGCCGGTCGTCGTCAGGGACTAGGCGGAGCGCCGCCCGCACGAACTCGATGTCGGCGCGCGTGTCGTCGAGGTCGCCCGGCGTCTCGACGATCGCCGGCGGCCCGGCCGTGCCGATCATCGCCTCGAGCGGCTCGACCCCGAGCTCGCCCTTGCCCACGTTGGCGTGGCGGTCCGCGCCAGTCCCGGGGGTCGCGCGAGTCGTTCACGTTGCAGCAGGTCGATCTCGCCGACGACCGCGAGCACCCGCTCGACGGCGTCGGAGAGCTCCTCGCCCGCCGCGTGCGCGGGGCAGGTGTCGAAGCAGAAGCCGAGCTCGAACGCGGTGTCCAGCTGGCCGATCGCGTCCCATAGGCGCGCCGGGGCGTCGAAGCGGCGCGGACGGAGTCGGCGCCAACCTCCGTCGCCGTGGCGAGCGGCTGCTCGGGACCGACGTGGGCGCATACGGACGACCTACTCGTCGAACTCATGCTCGTGTCCCTGCCCCGTGCGTGGCTTTGCGCCGAACCCTTGCTGGAGGCTCACGCCCGGCGGCGGCCCGCCCGGCTGAGGGTCGCCAACCCGGCCGCGCTGCTTGGGCCGGTCCGTGTCGCGGCTCGGCTGCACGCGCTTGGGCTCGTCCTTCTGCTTGGGGAAGTGCGGCGGCCACGGGGCGTCGCCGAGACCCTCCTCCTCGTCGCGGCGCGCGAGCTCGAGCAGCTGCTCCAGCGAGCCCGGCTGCTGGTCGATGTCAGCGCTCGGATCGCCCACGTCGGCCAGGCGCTCGCGCACGGTGTCCAGCCGCAGGTCGCCCGGCTCGGCGTCGGGCACCTCGTCCCAGCGCAGCGCGCAGGACACGCGCGCGTCGGGGGTGGGGCGGACCGAGTAGCAGGAGGCGACTGTGCGGTCGCGGGCGTTCTGGTTGTAGTCGACGAACACGCCGTGGCGCTCCTCCTTCCACCATTTGGTCGTGGCCAGGTCGGGTGCTCGGCGCTCGACCTCGCGTGCCATCGCGAGCGCCGCGCGGCGCACCCCGAGGAAGTCCCAGCGCGGCTCGATGCGGACGTTCACGTGGATGCCCTTCGAGCCGGATGTCTTCGGGAACCCGCGCAGGCCGTGCTCCTCGAGGACGTCGCGCACGACCATCGCGGTGCGGCGCACGTCGTCCCAGCCGATCCCCGGGGTGGGGTCGAGGTCCACGCGCAGCTCGTCGGGGTGGTCGAGGTCGGCGCGCCGCGCCGGCCAGGGGTTGAAGTCGATCACGCCGAGGTTGACCGCCCAGACGAGGTGAGCGGCGTCGTTTGCCACGAGCTCCTCCGCGGTTCGCCCGGACGGGAAGGCGACGGTGGCGGTCTGGAGCCAGTCCGGCACCTTCTGCGGCACGCGCTTCTGCCAGATCGGGTCCTCCATGATCCCGTTAACGAAGCGCTTCATCATGGTCGGGCGCTCGCGCACGTGCACCAGCACCGAGTCGGCCATGCCCACGTAGTACTCGGCGAGGTCCAGCTTGGTCCAGCCCGGCTTGGGGAAGTACACCTTCCCGGGGTTGGAGAGCCGGACCTCGTGCCCCGCCACCTCCAGCATGGTGTGCTCGCCCTTGGACGTCAGGGCACATACTCCGCGAGGGCCCACGCCAGACAGGCGAGCGCCGCCGTGGACGCTGCCGCGCGAACGGTGTTCCAGCGCACCCACCTGTCCTCGTCGAAGCGCTGGCGCACAGCCGTCAGGTCGGGGTCCGTGGCGGCCTTGATCTCGTCGTTTCGCGGGACGTTCACCTGAATCGTGATCACGACGACAGCCAGGTAGAGCACGAAGGCGGCGAGCGTCCAGGGCAGCACGTCGCCCTCGGAGGCGTTGAGCCCGGCCGCCGCCCCGGTCAGCAGCAGAGCCCCGAAGAAGGTCGCCATGAACGAGGGGTTGATGATCGCTCGGTCGATCGACTGGAACGCGCCGACGAAGGTCGAGTCGTCGGTGCGGCGCAGGCCGCGCATGATCGCGTTGCCGTAGATCCAGAACACGCCGGCCATCAGCCCCATGGCGAGCGTCGCGGCGATCAGGGAGGCTCCTTGGAGGGCGTTCATCAGCCGGCGAGCTGGCCCAGGATGGTCGCGGCGTCGAAGTAGACGCGCTCGCACACGATCCCCTCGCCCTCGAACTCGAAGACGGCGATCATGCGGCAGCTGAACTCGCGGCCGGTGGGCTCGAAGCCGCGCAGCGGGCCGAGGTGGGTGCCCTTGAGCGTGAACTCGACGATCACGGCGTCGTCGGCGTGGTGCATCGCGATCAGCTCGTTGCGCTGATCGGGGAACGCCGTGCGCGATTCGGTGAAGTAAGCCATCACGGCCTCGGGGCCGTCGTGCACGTCGCCGGTGGGGATGATCTCGTAGCGCGGGTGGCCGAAGGTGGCGAGCGTGGTGTCGAAGTCGTGCTCGTTCTCCGACTCCATGTGCTCGCGCACGACGGCTTCACGTCGTTCACGCAATGCGGTCATGGGACGGTATCTTCGCCGACCATGGGCGAACGCACGAGTCACGCACCGGGAACCTTCAGCTGGGTCGACCTGTCCACGACCGACTCCGAAGGGGCCAAGGCCTTCTACACCGGCCTCTTCGGCTGGGACACGGAGGACCACCCGATCCCCGAGGGCGGCGTCTACACGATGCTGTCGAAGGGGGGCAAGGCCGTGGGCGCCCTCTCGGCTGTCCAGCACGAGGGCCAGCCGCCCGCCTGGAACTCCTACGTGACGGTGGAGAGCGCGGACGCCAGCGCGGCGGCCGCGGACGAGCGGGGCGGGACGGTCGTGATCGGGGCCTTCGACGTCATGGAGGTCGGGCGCATGGCGGTGATCCAGGATCCGGCGGGCGCGTTCTTCTGCGTCTGGGAGCCGCGCGCGAGCATCGGCGCCGAGCGCGTGAACGAGCCGGGGGCGCTGACCATCAACCAGCTCAACACCAGCGATCCGGCGGGCGCCGAGCAGTTCTATGGCGGCGTGTTCGGCTGGCGCTTCGAACAGGTGCCCGGCGGCGAGCGCCCCTACTGGGGCATCTACAACGGCGACCGCCTCAACGGCGGCATGATGGAGGAGCAGCCCGCCGCCTGGTTGGTCTACTTCGGCAGCGAGAGCGTCGACGACGACGCCGGCCGCATCGCCGAGCTGGGCGGGCGCGTGCTGGTGGCGCCGATGTCGGTCCCGGGCGGGCGGATCCTGGTCGCGCAGGATCCCCAGGGCGCGGTCTTCGCCCTCGTCGACGGCCGCTTCGACGACTAGAGATATCGAAGGCTCGCGCTCTAGCGCCGCTCTTCGTTGAGGACCTTGACCGCCTCGACCACCTCGCCCTGGTCGTAGAAGTCGACGGCGATCATGTTCACGGGCATGCCGCGCTTGCGCTCGCACTCGTGCGCCCGCCGCAGCAGGAACTGCTTGGTCTGGAAGGGTCGGTTGGCGCGCAGCTGGGGCGGGAACACGTCGGCCCAGTTGTTGAGCATCAGCAGCGGGCTGTCGGCGTCGCCGCGCGCGCGCTTGCAGCTCAGCTCCCTGATCGTCTTCGCGCCCAGCGGCGTGTCCTGCACGAACGAGAACCCGTCCAGGTACCACGGATAGGTGCCGTCGGCGTCCTTCTCCGTGAAGACGATCATGCGCTTGCCCGAGTCGACCAGCTCGCCGAGCGTCGGCAGCGGCTCGTCGCGCGACAGCTCGGCGAGATAGTCGTCGAGCCCGGCCTCGTCGAAGAGCTTGGCGAGCTCGGCCGGCTTGACGTAGGGCTCGACGAACAGGATCACCACCTCGCCCGGGTTGGCCTCGAGGAACGCGCGCATCTGCCCGAGCGTCTCGCTCATGCGCGTGGCGCCGAGCTCGCAGACCGTGTGGCAGAGCCAGACGCCGGGCTCGCCCTCGTCGGTGCTACCGCCCAACCGGTGGCCCACCAGGCGCTCGGCGGAGGCCAGCACGGCGGGCGGGAGCGCCTTGGCGACCTTGTTGCGGTCACGCTGCTCGGTGTCGAAGTCCGTCAGCACCTTGCCGTTGTCCAGCTGCACTCCCCAGTGTGCGTCGATCAGGAACAGGCGGATGCCGTCGTTGAGCTGGCGCGGGATCGTGTGCCGCTGGTTGGCGATGAACCAGCCCCGGCTGTCCGCGGCGGAGAACGCGTTGTGGGTGCCTGCGAAGGCCACCTCGTTGAGCGGGCGATCGCAGAGCGCCTTGGAGCCGTTGCACCCCTCGGCCGGCACCGCCGCGCTCGCCGACTGACCGCGCTCCGCTTCGGTGATCACGACCACCACGACCAGCAGGGCCGCGACAGCGGCCACGCCGACCGCGCCCGCCACCGCCAGCGCGCGGCGCCGCACGGCCTCGCCCGCCGGACGTTCGGCTCGCCCCAGCAGCGCGAGCAGCTCGGTGACCCCGAAGAAGACGAGATAGGCGCCGCCCACGATCGCGGCGACCTGCACCGCCAGCGTCGGCGACAGGACGACCGCGACGCCCAGCGCGAGCGCAGCCGACCCGCGCAGGGCGCGGCCGCCCACCGTTCGAGGCCGTGCCAGCGCGCGACCGATCAGGCGCCGGGCCGGCGCCTCGACGTCGCCCGGGTCGAGCGCCGCGGCCGCCCCCGCGGTCACCACTCCGAGCAATGCAAGCAGCAGGCCCCAGCTCACGAGATCGCCGAGGTAGGCGTCGAGCAGACCGCGAACGGCGCCGCGGACCTCCTCGTCGGTCACCTCGTCGGTGCCCACCACGCCCGCGAGCACCCGCGAGCGCACGATCAGCAGCGTCACGGCGAGCAGGGTGCCCGCCGCGGCAATTCCAACCCCGATCCGCAGGACCGCGACGCGCCGCTCGGGGGCGACCAGAACCGAGCCGACGAACGCTACCAGCGCGAGCGCCGGCAGCAGCAATCCGAGCAGGCGCAGCTTGTCGGCCAGCGCCAGCGTCTGGCCGGCGAAGTCGTCGCGATCGAGTTTGAACACGTCGGGATCGATGTCCGCCGGGATCTCGCGACCGAGCTTGGGGGAGACCGAGCGCACGCCGAACTCGAGCACGGTCGCGGCGTCGCCGAGGTTCACCAGGGTGTCGCTGCGCTCGCGCACGAAGAACACCCGGTTCGCCTCGAGCGCCGCGCGCCGGAACACGCTGCGGAAAGGCTGTGTCTGCACGATCGCCCCGACGACCGACTCGAGCAGCGGCCGGGCGGCGACGAGGTCGGTCGAGCCGCGGTCGACGAGGTTGACGACGATCTCCCGGGAGACGAGGCGGCGCACGCCGTCGTCGTCGAGCGCCGCGACCGCGCGGTCGGCGAACGCCTCGCGGTCGATGACCTCCTCGCGCACATAGAGGGTGACGGTGCCGGCGAACAGCAGTAGAGCGCCCACCACCACCAGGACGATGCTGGCTGTCAGGCTCGTTGCGTTGAGCAAACGTCGCATGCGCTGGGACGATTCTCCCGGCTAGAGTGGGCGGATGCTGGCCGGTGACCTCGTTCTCGAGTTTGGGGGCGAGAGCTTTCTGGGCGGCGAGGCCGAGCGAGCGGGGCTGATTCTGCTCGCGGCGATGCTGCTCTCGTTCCTGTCGATCCGGACGAGCGCGCGCCTGATGCGCAGCCCCAAGGTGCCCTGGTGGCCCGGCAGCGTGACCACCGAGGGTGGGCTGCACGTGCACCACCTCGTGTTCGGGATCGCCGTGATGCTGGTCTGCGGTTTCGCGCTGGCGCTGCAGCCGGACAGCCCGTGGTTCGAGGTGGTGGCCGCCGCGTTCGGCATCGGCGCGGGGCTGACGCTCGACGAGTACGCGCTCTGGCTGCACCTGGACGACGTCTACTGGGCGGAGGAGGGGCGCCGCTCGGTCGACGCGGTCGTCGTGGCCGCGCTGATCGGCGGCCTGGTGCTGATGGGGTTCCTGCCGTTCGCCACGGACTCCGGCGTGCCCACCATCGTGGCCTCCGTGCTCGCCGCCCTCGCGCTCGCCACGATCGCGGTGCTCAAGGGCAAGCTGTTCATGGGTGTCGCGACGATGCTGGTTCCGTTCGTGGGCCTGGTCGCGGCGCTGCGGCTCGCCAAGCCCGACTCATTCTGGGCGCGGCGACGCTACCCCGAAGGAAGCCCCAAGCTCGCGCGTGCGCGGGCCCGGCTCGACTGGCACCAGCGCCGCTACCGCGCTTTCCAGGACCGCATCGCGGGCGCTCCCGACTAGCCCATGGCGATCCCGCTCGCGCTCGCGGCCGCGCTGCTGTTCTCGCTCGGCACCGTCCTGCAGCAGCAGGTGGCGGCCACGGCCTCCGAGCAGGAGGCGCGCGGCGCCGGCTTCCTGCTGCGCCTGGCGCGCCAGCCGCGCTGGCTGGCCGGGATCGTCGCGGACGCGCTCGGCTTCGTGGCCCAAGCGGCCGCGCTCGGCCTCGGACGGCTCGTGGTCGTGCAGCCCCTGCTCGCCACGAGCGTGGTGTTCGCGCTGCCGCTCGGGGCGCGCTTCGAGCACAAGCCGGTGTCCCGACCGGAGATCCTGGCCGCGCTGGCGGTCACCGCCGGACTGGGAGCCTTTCTCGTGCTCGCCGACCCCGGCGGAGGGGTGGACAACGCGTCGGCCACGGCGTGGGTGGTGTCGTTCGCGGTGGCTGCGGTGCTGTGCGGCGCGCTCACGCTGAGCGCGCGCGGACGCGCGCCGGTGCACCGGGCGGCGCTGCTGGGCACGGCGGCGGGCATCCTGTTCGCGCTCAGCGCCGCGCTGACGAAGGCGACCGTCGAGCAGCTCGACGACGGCGTGTTCGCGGTCTTCGAGCACTGGCAGCTGTACGCGCTGATCGTGGTGGGCTACGCGAGCATGACTCTGAGCCAGGCGTCGCTGCAGGCGGGCGCGCTGGCGCCGGCGGTGGCGACCCAGATGGCGCTCGAC
>Ga0209574_10000280_pt1 | contig 13345 bp, 10 predicted proteins | sample AgamicMgMarz_FD_187168 | JGI IMG/M metagenome (GOLD analysis project Ga0209574, IMG submission 187168) | Agave microbial communities from Guanajuato, Mexico - Mg.Ma.rz (SPAdes) (version 2) | ecosystem: Host-associated > Plants > Phyllosphere > Phylloplane/Leaf | place: Guanajuato, Mexico... | reverse complement strand
TGCCAGGGCGCAGATCGTCGAGCACGCGGGGCACGCGGTTCAGCTCCAGCAGGCAGCGCAGATCGCCGAGCTGGTCTCCGCGTTTCGCTCGAACCTCGTCTAGGCCGGGAGCTCGTCGACCACGATGTCGGCCAGGGCGCTCTCGTCCACGCCCAGTCCCGGCCCCGATGGCACCCGCAGCGTCCCGTTGACCGGGGCCGGGAGCGCGCGCGCCAGCGGCGAGTCGAACAGCTCGAGCGTCGCGAGCCCGCAGGCCAGCTGCACGTCCTCCGCGGCCGCCAGCTGCAGCGCGGCGGCGATCCCCCAGGGGCCGTCGAGGGTGCTCGACAGGAATGCGCCCAGCCCTTTCGCCCGCGCCAGCCGCAGCGCCTCGCGGGCGGGCTTGAACCCGCCGGCGCTGGCCAGCTTCACGTTGACCACGTCGCAGGCCTCGGTCTCCACGACCCGACGCACCGCGCGCGGCGAGCCGACCGACTCGTCCGCCGCGATCGGCGTGGACACGCGCCCGCGCACCTGGCGCAGCTCGTCGAGCGTCCGGCACGGCTGCTCCACGAACTCGAGGTCGTATTGCTCGAGCTCACGGATGTTTGCCACCGCCTCGTCGACCGACCAGGCGCGGTTGGCGTCCACCCGCAGCGCCGGCCACGGGCCGACGGACTCGCGCACCGCCGCCACCCGCTCCACGTCCCCGGGCAGCCCGACCTTCACCTTGAAGCAGGCGTAGCCGGCGCGCAGCCCCTCGCGCGCTCGCTCGGCCACCTCCTCGGGCGGCCCGCCGGTGAGCGTGACGTTCACCGGCAGGGCATCGCGCTTGGGCTCGGCCAGCGGACGCCCTTCCTGGCGCGCTTCGAGGTCGAGCCGGGCGATCTCCTCGGCCGCGCGCGCCTGCGGTGGGCGCCGCCCGCCGCCGCCGGTCAGCGCGGCGATCGCCCGCTCCAGTGGCACGCCGTCGTAGGGCTCGAACGGCGCCGCCTCGCCCCAGCCGACCGTCCCGTCGCTCGCCTCGAGCCGCAACACCACCAGCTCGCGCGCGCTGACCACGCCGCCGGCGGTTACGAACGGCTCGCGGAAGGGGAGCGACAGCCGCAGCAGGCGGCGCTTCACGACAGCAACACGCCGGCGGACAGGAGCAGCGAGAAGACGGCCAGCAGCCGTCCGGTGCCCGCCAGCGCCCCGTTCAGCGCCGGCCCGTCGGCACGCGCTGACACGGTCTCGATCAGCGGCGGCGCCAGCGGCAGCGCCGCGAGCGTGAGCAGCAGCCAGGCGCTCAGCCCGCCGAAGGCCCAGGTGGCGGCCGGCGCGGCGAAGGCGAGGATCACCATCGCCGTGTAGAGCAGGCGGGCGCGGTCGCGGCCGAGCTTGACCGCCAGCGTGCGCTTGCCGGCGCGCCGGTCGGTGTCGACGTCGCGCACGTTGTTGACGACCAGGATCGCGGACGCGAGCAGGCCGACCGGCACGGCCAGCGCGTACGCCTCCCATCGCAGCTGCTCCGCTTGGACGTAGTAGGACCCGACCACGGCAACCACCCCGAAGAACACGAACACGAACAACTCGCCGAGGCCCTCGTACCCGTAGGGACGCGGTCCACCCGTGTAGAGGACGCCCGCGAGGATCGAGGCGACGCCGACCACCAGCAACTCCCAGCCGGCGACCGACGCCAGGTAGAGGCCCGCCACCACCGCGACCCCGAACGCCACGTAGGTGCCCACCAGCACCCGCTTCGGTGGCATCAGCCCGCCCGCCGTCACGCGCACCGGGCCGAGCCGCTCCTCGGTGTCGGCGCCGCGACGAGCGTCCGAGTAGTCGTTCGAGAGGTTCGTGCCGATCTGGATGAAGATGCTGCCGACCAGCGCCGCGACGAACGGCAGCGCGCGGAAGTCATCCTGGGTCGCCGCCAGCGACGTGCCCACCAGCACCGGCGCCACCGCGGCGGGCAGCGTGCGCGGGCGCGCCGCGAGCAGCCACAGCCTGACTGTGCCGCGCGGGACCGCCGCTCGGCCGACCGCGCCGCTCACGGCCGCTTCGGGAACTTCCCGAAGTCCGGCCGGCGCTTCTCGCGGTAGGCGTCCCGGCCCTCCTGCGCCTCGTCGCTCGCGTAGAACAGCAGGTTGGCGTCGTGGGCCAGCTGCTGGATCCCGGTCAGCCCGTCCTCGGCCGCGTTGAAGCTCGCCTTCAGCAGGCGCAGCGCGAACGGCGACAGCTCGAGCATCTCGCTGCACCAGCGCACGGTCTCGACCTCGAGCTGCTCGAGCGGGACGACCGCGTTCACGAGCCCCATGCCGAGGGCCTCCTCGGCGCCGTACTGGCGGCACAGGAACCAGATCTCCTTGGCCTTCTTCTGGCCCACCTGAGCGGCCAGCAGGCTGGCGCCGAAGCCGCCGTCGAAGCTGCCCACGCGCGGCCCGGTCTGGCCGAAGCGCGCGTTGTCCGCGGCGATCGTGAGGTCGCACACCACGTGCAGCACGTGGCCGCCCCCGATCGCGTACCCCGCGACCATCGCGACGATCGGCTTGGGCGTGCGGCGCATCTGCACCTGAAGGTCGGTCACGTGGAAGCGCCCTACGGTCGCTCCACCGGCGACATAGCCCGAATCCCCGCGCACCTGCTGGTCGCCGCCCGAGCAGAAGGCCAGCGGGCCCTGGCCGGTCAGCACGATCACGCCGACGTCGGTGTCCTCGCGCGCGCGATCGAGCGCCTCGGAGATCTCGATCAGCGTCTCGGGCCGGAACGCGTTGCGCAGCTCGGGCCGGTCGATCGTGATCTTCGCGATCCCGTCGGCGAGCTCGTAGCGGATGTCCTCGTAGTCGCCGCCGCCCGGACGCCAGTCGGCCGCGGGCTCGATCTGGCGCTGGGCCTGCTGCTCGGTCCAGGGGGTCGTCATTTCGTCCACAAACCTTAGTTGCGCCCGTCCTGCGGGATACCCTGCGGCGTCAGTGGGCAGGGTCTTGATCCTCAGCGCGGTTGCCGCGCTCCTCGTCGGCGCGCCCGGCGCCAGCGCGGCCCGGCCGGTGAGCGAGCCGCTGCACGCGCGCGCCGGCGGCTTCCTGACGGCGCCCAGCGAGGACCGCCCGAAGACGATCGCGCTCGACTACGTGCGCGCCCATCCCGGCAGGTTCGAGCTCGACGAGGGTGACCTCGCCGACCTCGCGCTCGCCCGTGCCTACCGCTTCGGCCACGGCGCCGTGCACCTCCAGTGGGAGCAGACCTTTCGCGGGATCCCGGTGTTCGGGCCGGGCCTGCGCGCGAACGTGGACGCGGACGGCAGGCTGATCAACGTCGGCGAGGGCGCGCAGCCGGATCCGCGCGTCGCCTCGATCGAGCCGCGCCTGTCGGCGCTCGACGCGCTGATGGCCGCCGGTCGTGCCGCCGGGACCGCGGTCGTGCCGGGTCGGCCGACCAGCCGCGGCGGGGTCGAGCGCACCACCGCCTTCGCGGACGGCCAGCAAGCCAGCCTGACGGTGTTCGGCGATCGGCTCGCGTGGCGCGTGCTGCTCAGGGCAGACGCGCGGCACTTCTACGACGCCGTCGTCGACGCGACCAGCGGGGAGACGCTCTACCGGGTCAACCTCGTGCGCGAGGCCACCGCGCTCGCGTTCGACAACTACCCCGGCGCCCCGCACGGCGGGACACAGACGGCCAAGGTCTTCGACCCTCCCTGGTTGACCGCGCCGGACGGCCTGTCCGGCCAGAACGCCCACGTCTACACGGACCCTGAGGACGACATCGTCGGGTTCCCGCCGCCCGCTCCGGACCCGGCGCCCGGCCACGAGATCGCGCCCTCGGCCGGGGCCTGGAACTACACCCAGGAGGTTCACCCGGCCACATCCCCGGGTCAGGACTGCCCGCCGACCCCTGGGTGCTCTTGGAACAACTTCGATCCGAGCGGCGCCTTCAGCTGGCGCGACAACCTCGCACAGGCCGGCACGCAGCTGTTCTACTTCGTCAATCACTTCCACGATCACCTGCGTGACGCGCCCGGGATCGGCTTCGGCGCCAGCTCGAACAACTTCGAGGGTGGCGACCGCGTGAACGCCCAGGTCGACGACGGCGCCGCCACCTCGGGCCCTCCCGACGACGACTTCCCGGCCTGCACGGGCGGGCCCACCGGCGAGGGCTACACCAACAACGCCTTCGTCATCCCCGTGCGCGAGGGCGTGCCGCTGCTGATGCAGTTCTACCTCTGGTCGAGCTTCTGCACGAACGGCACCGAGTACGACGTCAACCCCGCCGACGACGCGCTGGTCGTCTACCACGAGTACACGCACGGGATGACGAACCGCCTGGTCACGGACGGCGCCGGCTTCCCGGCGATGATCGGGGCCCAGCCGGGGGCCATGGACGAAGGGCTCGCCGACTGGTTCGCACTCGACCTGCTCAACGCCGAGGGCTTCGAGCCGGACACGGCGACGCCGGGCGAGCTGATCGCGGGCAGGTACGAGAACACCCGTCTGCGAACGCAGGCCTTCGACTGCCCGGTGGGCGTGGTGGTTGCCGGCAAGTGTCCTGCGGGCGGCTACACCTACGGCGCCTTCGGGAAGATCCTCGGTTTTCCCGAGGTGCACGCCGACGGGGAGATCTGGGTGGAGACGCTCTGGGATCTGCGCACCCGGCTGATCGCCGACTACGGGAGGGGCGCCGGCATCGAGCGAGCGCGGGCGCTGGTCACCGACGGGCTGCGGCTGGCTCCCGCGAACCCCACCTTCCTCGACATGCGCAACGCGATCCTGCAGGCGGACCTGAACCGCGGCTTCGGCGACCGCGACCGCATCTGGGCGGTCTTCGCCGCACGCGGTATGGGTTTCCGCGCGTCGACGACCGGCAACAACGACACGGCACCCCGCCAGGACTTCTCGCTCCCGCCGACGGGCCCGCCACCCCCGCCGCCGCCGCCGATCGGCGACAGGACCCGGCCGAAGGTCACCAAGCTGTCGCTGTCGCGCAAGCGGTTCAAGGTCGGGCAGGTGACCACGTTCCGCTTCACGCTCTCCGAGGCAGCCACCACCAGGATCTCGATCGCCAGGTCCGCGGCGGGCCGGCGCGTGGGCAGGCGCTGCCGCGCGCCGAAGCCGTCGCTGCGCCGCCGCCCGCGCTGCGCCCGCTTCGTAACGGTGGGCAGCCTGCTGAAGCCAAACCTGCGGCCGGGCGCCCAGCGCGTGCGCTTCAGCGGCCGGGTCCGCTCGCGGGCGCTGCGGCCGGGTGCCTACCGGGCCACGATCGTCGCCACCGACACCGGCGGCAATCGCTCGCGAGCGGCCGCGGTGACGTTCCGGATCGCTCGCGGCTGATACGTACGCTTCGAGCGTGGAGGACTGGCTCACCGCCGCAGCGCGGGCCCGCCCCGACCAGGTCGCGCTCGTGGCCGACGAGGGGTCGCTGACCTACGCCGCGCTGGACGAGCGCGCGGACCGCCGCGCGCGCGAGCTCGCCGCCCTGGGAGTGGGCGAAGGGGACCGGGTGAGCGTGACTCATTCGCCCGGGATCGCGTTCGCCGAGCTGCTGCACGCGCTCCCGCGCCTGGGCGCCGTCGTCGAGCCCGGTCCGCCGGCCGATCCGCCTGTGCCCGCCGTGGGCGTGGGAGGCACGGCCGATCTGGGCAGGGTCTTCGATCCCGAGTCCGTCCACACCGTGATCCGCACCTCCGGCACCACCGGGACGCCGAAGGCGGTCGAGCTGACCTACGCCAACCACCTCGCCAGCGCGATCGCCTCGGCCGGCGCGCTCGGCGTGGAGCCCGACGATCGCTGGCTCTGCCCGCTGCCGCTGCATCACGTCGGCGGCCTCAACGTGCTGATCCGCAGCGTCATCAACCGCACGGCCGCGGTGCTGCACCCGCGCTTCGACGCCGACCGCTTGCGCGCGACCCTGGAAGCCGGCGAGGTGACGCTCGCCTCGCTGGTGCCGACGATGCTCGCCCGCCTGCGTGCCGCCGGGCTGCGCGAGACGCCCGGGGTGCGCGCGATCGCGCTCGGCGGCGGCCCGGTGCCGGCCGGGCTGCTCGACTGGGCGCGGGAGACGGGCATCCCGGTGATACCGGTCTACGGGATGACCGAGACCTGCTCGCAGGTCGTGGCCGGCAGCCCGGGCCGGCCCCTGGCGGGCGTGGAGCTCGAGATCGCGCTTGACGGCGAGATCCTGGTGCGCGGCCCGATGGTGGCGCGCGCCGAGCTCGCCGCCGACGGCTGGCTGCACACCGGCGACCTGGGCCGGCTCGACGAGCAAGGCCGCCTGCACGTGCTGGGCCGGCTCAAGGAGCTGATCGTGACCGGCGGCGAGAACGTGGCCCCGCTCGAGGTCGAGCAGGTGCTGCTCGGTTACCCGGCCGTCGCCGACGCCGGCGTGGTGGGCCTGCCCGATCCCGAGTGGGGCGAGGCGGTGACGGCGTTCGTCGTGCTGCGCGAGCCGGCCGACCGCGAGCAGCTGCGGGCCTGGTGCCGCGAGCGGCTCGAGCCGTTCAAGGTGCCGAAGGCGATCCACGTGGTCGACGGCCTGCCGCGCAACTCCGGGGGCAAGCTCTTGCGGGATCGGTTGGGCCGCGCCGGGCCCGGCTAGCCGAACCGCCGGCGCAGCCGCCGGTGGCGGTGGCGGAAAGTGATCCGGATGAAGCGCTCGAGCAGCGGCCCGAACCCGGGCACGCGCGGCTCGAACGACAGCCGGTCGCTCACGCGAGTGGCCGAGTCGCCGACCGGCTCGAGCGTGCGCTCGTGCTCCCAGACGCGCATCGAGAGCATCCGCGAGCGCTCGTGGAAGCCGCGCCCGGGCTCGAGAGCGATCAGCGTGAGGTCGTCGTAGTCGATCGGGATCACCCCGAACAGCAGCACCCAGGAGCGGAAGATGCGCTCGCCGAGAACGACCTCCGCAGGGTCGAGCGCGCGCACCCGCGCCGGCGCCGTCATCCGCATCAGCGGCCGCAGCTCGTCGTTGACTCCCTCGAAGGTGGAGGCGCGCGCCCAGACGGCCTCAGGCTCGGCTGCCAGGACGGACTGTTGTTCCACGACGCGCATCGATGAGTATCTTCCAGCGCCCATGATCTACGACAAGGATGCCGACCTCACCCTGCTCGATGGGAAGACCGTGGCCATTCTCGGCTACGGCTCCCAGGGACACGCCCACGCGCTGAACCTCAAGGACTCGGGCGTGAACGTGCTCGTAGGGCTGCGCGACGGCTCTGCCTCCGCCGACAAAGCCCGCGCGGACGGCCTGCGCGTGGAGTCGGTCGCCGACGCCGCCAGCCACGGCGACGTCGTGATGGTGCTGCTCCCGGACGAGAAGCAGGCCGAGGTCTGGGAGGCCGAGATCGGCGACGGGATCGCCCCCGGCAACCTGCTGATGTTCGCTCACGGATTCTCGATCCACTTCGACCAGATCGACCCCGGTCCTGAGGTGGACGTGGGGATGGTCGCGCCCAAGGGCCCGGGCCACCTCGTGCGCCGCCAGTTCGTGGAGGGCAACGGCGTGCCCGGGCTGATCGCGGTGCACCGCGACGCCAGCGGAACGGCGCGCGACCTCGTGTTGGCCTACGGCAAGGGCATCGGCTGCACGCGCGCCGGGGTGATCGAGACCTCCTTCAAGGACGAGACCGAAACCGACCTGTTCGGCGAGCAGGCCGTGCTCTGCGGCGGGGTCACAGAGTTGGTGCGCGCCGGGTACGAGACGCTCGTGGACGCCGGTTACGACCCGCGGCTCGCGTACTTTGAGTGTCTGCACGAGCTGAAGCTGATCGTCGACCTCATGTACGAGAAGGGCATCACCGGGATGCGCTACTCGATCTCCAACACCGCCGAGTACGGCGACCTCACGCGGGGCAGGCGCGTGGTCGGCGACCCCACCCGTGAGGCGATGAAGAAGATCCTCGGCGAGATCCAGTCGGGCGACTTCGCGCGCGAGTGGATCGCCGAGAACAAGGCGGGGCAGGAGAACTTCCAGCGCATGCGCGCGGAGCAGCAGGACCACCAGATCGAGCGCGAGGGCAAGCAGCTGCGCTCGATGATGGACTGGATCGACCAGGAGTTCTGATGGCCAACCCCTACCTGAAGCAATACCTGATGACGGCAGGCCCGACGCCCCTGCCGCCGGCGGTGTCGCAGGTGATGGCGGAGCCGATGCTCTACCACCGCGCGCCCGCTTTCGTGGAGGTGTATGCCCGGGCGCTGGAGCGGCTCAAGGCGGTGTTCGGGACCGCCAACGAGGTCCAGCTGTTCGCGGCGTCGGGCACCGGCGCGATGGAGTCCGCGGTGGCCAACCTGACGCGCCCCGGGGAGCCGGCGCTGGTGGCCAGCTGCGGCAACTTCGGTGAGCGCTGGGCCAAGCTGTGCGACGCCTACGGGGCCCAGACGATTCACTGGGCCAGCGACTGGGGGCGCAAGGTCGACCCGGCCGAGCTCGACCGCAAGCTCGGCGAGCACCAGGGGGTCAACGTCGTCTTCACCACCCTGTCGGAGACCTCGACCGGCGTCGTCAACGACATCCGCGAGCTGACCGAGGTCGCCCACCGTCACGGCGCCCTGATCGCCGTCGACGCCGTCTCCGGGATCGGCGCCGTGCCGCTGCCTCAGGACGAGTGGGGTGTCGACGTGGTCGTGTCGGGCTCGCAGAAGGCGCTGATGGCGCCGCCAGGCCTCGGCTTCGCCAGCGCCAACGACGCCGCGCTCGCGCACGCCGCGGCGGCGCCGGGCCCGCGCTTCTACTTCGACTGGGAGCGCTACGTCAGCGGCCAGCGCAAGGACCCGCCGGACAGTCCGTTCACGCCGGCGGTCGGCCTGATCCGCGCCCTCGACGTGGCGCTCGGACTGATCGAGCAGGAGGGCCTCGACGCGGTCTACGAGCGCCACCGCCTGCTCGGGCGCGCCACGCGCGAGGCCGCGCGGGCGCTCGATCTGGACACGCTCGGCGAGGTCGACGAGAACGCCAACGTGGTCACCGCGATCACGCTGCCCGGCGCGATCGACGGCGCCGCCGTCCCGAAGCTGATGCGCGACCGCTTCGGCATCGCGATCGCGGGCGGGCAGGGGCACCTGAAGGGCAAGATCGCGCGCATCGCCCACTGCGGGTATTTCGGGGCCTTCGACATCCTCGTGACGGTGGCCGGCCTGGAGATGGCGCTGAGCGAGCTGGGCCACGAGCTCGAGCTGGGCGCGGGCGTGGCGGCTGCCCAGCGCGTCTTCGTCGAGGCTGGCGTGCCGGTCTCGTCGCCGGCTTGACGTGAAGGTCCTCGTCAAGGAGACGATCGGCGACTCCGGCGTCCAGCTGCTGCGTGACGCCGGCTTCGAGGTGGAGCTGGGCGCCGACTGGGGCGACGGCGAGCTGGAGCGGCGGATCGGCGAGTTCGACGCGGTCCTGATCCGGTCGGCCACGCAGCTGACCGCCGAGCTGCTCGAGCGCGCCGATCGCCTCAAGGTCGTCGGCCGGGCCGGGGTGGGGGTGGACAACGTCGACGTCGACGCCGCCACCAAGCGCGGAGTCGTGGTTGCCAACGCGCCCCAGTCGAACGTGATCACCGCGGCCGAGCACACGCTCGCGATGCTGCTGGCGCTGGTGCGCAAGGTGCCCCAGGCGCACGGGTCGCTGACCGGCGGCTCCTGGGACCGCAACAGCTTCAGCGGCGTCGAGCTGTACGAGAAGACGCTCGGCGTGCTCGGGTTCGGGCGGATCGGCCAGCTGGTCGCACAGCGCGCGCTGGGGTTCGGGATGCGGGTGGTCGCATTCGACGCCTACGTGGCCGAGGAGCGCTTCCGCGAGCTCGGCGTGGAGCGCGCGAGCAGCTCGGATCAGCTCTACGCGCAGGCCGACTTCATCACGATCCACCTGCCGGTCACGCCGGAGACGGAGAACTGGCTCGACGCCGACGCCTTCGCGAAGATGAAGGATGGCGTGCGCATCGTCAACGTCGCGCGCGGCAAGCTGCTCGTCGAGGACGACCTGTGCGCGGCGATCGACGCCGGCAAGGTCGCCGGCGCCGCGCTCGACGTGTTCCGCAAGGAGCCCGTGACCGAGAACGCGCTGTTCGGCTACCCCAACGTCGTGGTGACCCCGCACCTGGGCGCGTCGACCACCGAGGCGACCGACCGAGCCGGCTACCAGGCCGCCGAGCAGGTCGTCGCGGCGCTGACGGGGGGTGTGGTCACGAGCGCGGTCAACGTGCCCGCGATCGCCGCCGAGGACCTCGAGGCGCTGGGCCCGTTCCTGCCGCTGGCCGCCAACCTCGGGCGCATCGCGGTGGCGCTTGCGGAGGGCACCTCCGTCGACGCGCTCGAGACGGAGTACCGCGGCCGCATCGCCGAGCGCGACACGCGCCTGCTCACCGTGCAGACGCTCAAGGGAGCGCTGATGGGGCACACCGAGGAGGAGGTCAACGACGTCAACGCACCCTCGATCGCCGAGGAGCGAGGCATCGCCGTCTCCCAGACCAACAGCTCGGCCGCGCGCGACTTCACGGATCTCGTATGCGTGACCGTCAGGAGCGGCGGTGCCGCCACGAGCGTCGTCGGCACGACGCTGGGCAGCCAGCACAATCCGCACCTGCTCGAGGCGTGGGGCTCGCGCTTCAACGTGCAACTGGAGGAGCACCTCGCGATCTTCCGTTACGAGGACCGCCCGGGAATGCTCGGGCGGGTGGGCACGATGCTCGGCGAGGCGGGCATCAACATCGTCTCGGCCGCCGTCGGCCGCCGGCCCGACGCGGACGAGCACGGCGGCGCGGTGATGCTCGTGACCGCGGACTCGCCCGTGCCGCAGGAGATCGTCGACCGGATCGTGTCCGGCGACGGCTTCGAGGCCGGGCGTACCGTCAGCCTCTAGCCCGCCGGCCAAGCTCGAGCTTGCGCTACCCGCCTAGGGCAGGCCGAGCTGGGGGAGGTTGACCTGCGGCAGCTTGAGCTGCGGCGACTGAACCGCGTCGGTCACGGGCTGGAGCAGGGGCGGCAGGGCGGGCAGGGCCGGAGGGCCGGGCGGCTCGGGCGTGGCCGGGAGCGAGGGAACCGTCGGGAGCGTGGGGACCGTGGGGACCGCGGGGACGTTCCCGCCGCCTCCGCCCCCGCCGCCACCTGTGCCACCGCCGCCGCCCGAGCTGGGCTGACCGCTGCCGGGCGACGTGCTGCCGGGCGTCACAAGCGATCGCGGGGCGGACTCCTGAGTCGGCTCTGAGATCGAGCCGCCCGGTGTCGTCCGATCCCTGGCGCGCGCCTGGGAGCGCTCGCCGCCGCGCCGGCTCTCGGCGCCCGGCCCGGATGGGCTCGGGGCGAGGCTGGTCTGCGCGGCCAGCTGCCGGTGGGCGGCGTCACGGTGGGCGGTCGTGATGGACGCCGGCAGGCCTGCTCCGCCGAGGCAGGCCCCGATCAGCGCCACGCCACCCACGCCGCAGGCGGTCTGGGCGATCGGCGCGACGCCCGCGGCGACCCCCGACTGGACGCCTCCGAGGCCGGACAGCAGGCGCTGTGGGGCCGCGGCCAGCACGCTGGCGAACCCAACCGACCGGCGGGAGGCGTAGTAGCTGACGAACGCCGTCACGGCGACCGCGTCGAGCTGGGTGCCGGCCTCGCGCTGGAGGATCTCGATCGCCTGCTTGTGAGTACGCGGCCTGCGGTAGGCGCGGGCCGACGTGATCGCGTCGAACGTGTCGGCTACCGCGATCACGCGAGCCCCGATCGGGATGTCGTCGCCGGCGAGGCCGTCCGGGTAGCCCGTCCCGTCCATGCGCTCGTGGTGATGGCGGACGATCGTGGTGAGGTCTGAGTCGCCGAGCGACACCACCATGGCCGCGCCGTCACTGGCGTGCCGCTTGACGAGCGCGAACTCCGAATCCGTGAGCTTGCCGGGCTTGGTCAGGATCGGGCGCGGCACGTTGATCTTGCCGATGTCGTGCACCAGCGCCGCCGACCGGATCTTGGCCACATGCTCGCGCGGCAGGCCCATCTCGACGGCGATCCGCTCGGCGTGGCGCGCCACCCGGCGGCTGTGGCCGTGGGTGTAGGGGTCGCGAGCCTCGAGCAGAGCGCTCATGCGCCGCAGCAGGGCGGCGCGGTCCTCTCCGGGCCCGGTGGGCACCTCGATCGCGGCGGTCGTGGCGTTGAGCCGGCGCTCGGCGACCGCTCGGCGCACCCAGCCCCACAGCAGCAGGTCGCCGAAGACGAGGTCGCTGGATTGCTCGTGGCGCGTCCAAAGCGCTGCCAGCGCACGGGCGAGCAGGATCGACAGGACGACCGCGGCGAGCACGTGCAACGCGATCTCGGGCGCGCCGCGCGCGGGACCGAGCTGCGAGACGAGGATCAGCGGCACCGCCGTCACGACGGCGGTCACACCGATCGAGAGCGGCAGGTAGCGCCCCAGGCGTACGCCGTCGGGCGCGTCCGCGCCCACGGCTCGTGCCGACATGCACATGTCTTCGACCTGCCCGCGCCAGGCTGAAGACACACCGCCCGCGCGCCGTACATTCGGCTAGACAGACTTGTTCACTCGAGCGCTTGGCGCAGGTCCTCGACGAGGTCCTCGGCTGCCTCGACGCCGCAGGACAGCCGCACCAGGTCGGGCGGCACGGCGGCGTCCGAACCCTCGACCGACTGGTGGGTCATCGCCTGTGGGACCTCGATCAGCGACTCCACGCCACCGAGTGACTCGGCCAGCGCGAACAGCTCGGTGGCGGAAGCGATGCCCGCGGCGCGCGGGTGGCGGAACGAGACCATCCCGCCGAAGCCGGGCCAGCGCACGTCCTCGACCTCGTCCACGCCGCGCAGGAACTCGCTCACCGCGCGGCCGTTCTCGGTATGCGCCGCCACCCTCAGGTGCAGCGTGCGCAGGCCGCGGTGCACCAGGAAGCAGTCGAGCGGACCGGGTACCGCCCCGACCGCGTTCTGGACGAAGCGCACCCCCTCGTGCAGCTCGGCGTCGCGGACGATCACCGCGCCGCCGACCACGTCCGAATGGCCGCCCAGGTACTTGGTGGCCGAGTGCACGACGGCGTCCGCCCCCAGCTCCAGGGGGCGCTGCACGGCGGGCGTGGCGAACGTGTTGTCGACCGCCACCAGGGCGCGGCCCGAATGGGCGCTGACGGCCTCGATGTCGACGACGTTCAGCAGCGGGTTGGTCGGCGTCTCAACCCAGATCAGCGCGGTGTCGTCGCGCACGGCGCGCTCGAGGGCGGCGATGTCGGTCTGGTCGACCAGGTCGTAGGTCAGGCCGAAGCGCTTGAGCACCTTGTCGACCAGCCGGTAGGTGCCGCCGTAGAGGTCGAGCGGGAGGATCACGTGGTCGCCCGCGCTGCAGTGCGCCGTCAGCAACGCGTGCGTGGCGGCCATCCCGCTCGCGAAGCACGAGCCGAGTCCGCCCTCGAGCTCCCCCAGCGCGCGCTCGAGCG
>Ga0209574_10000279_pt1 | contig 13402 bp, 20 predicted proteins | sample AgamicMgMarz_FD_187168 | JGI IMG/M metagenome (GOLD analysis project Ga0209574, IMG submission 187168) | Agave microbial communities from Guanajuato, Mexico - Mg.Ma.rz (SPAdes) (version 2) | ecosystem: Host-associated > Plants > Phyllosphere > Phylloplane/Leaf | place: Guanajuato, Mexico... | reverse complement strand
GTGCTTCTTGGAAAAATTCTCATTTAAAGGAGAAACGATTCGTCAGCAAAGGGAGTCGCCGACTACTGATAGTATGCGTTCTTTTTTCAAAACTATACTGTACAAAAAATAAAAAACACCCACAGAGGAGGGTGCTTTTCAGAGATATAAAGGAGGATCTATTTACCATGTGCTTCTCCCCGTCCTACTAGTAGGAACTTAAACTACTAGTCGGTATTCACAATATGCCCAATTAATCATTTGTTATACTAAAGATTATTTATTTTTTATTTCCTTTTCATCGCCCCGCCACGGCCACGCTTCAAAGTCTGTCTATTTGTTCCCATTATGTCCTTCCAGTTAACCTTTTCTTTACGTTTTCCCATCTTTTCTAGGTGTCTTAATTGATCTGTATTAAGATGATTTTTAACTTTCATTTCAATCACCTTCTTAATGAAATTTGACCTTTCAGACTCACTCGTATAACGTTTCAAATAGTTTCGAATAAAATCATTCAGATATAGAAAAAGCGTTCCTACGACTCAGGAACGCTCCCTCTTTGATACTTTCTTGATAATATAAATTTATCATTTGTTAAAGCAAGTACCACGACTTATTTTCGAGTTTTTTTCGATTTATATTAGGAATATTTTTCCCATTACTAACTTTTAATAACGGCTAAGTTTAGATTGAGAGCTAATTTATAAAAAGCCTTCCATCGAATCTTTGAGTATGTCTTTTCAGAAATAGGTGGTTGGAACTTAAAACTATACACATTGTAGTCTGTTAAATATTCCGTTTCCAAGGACATGTATCTTTCTTCGATTAAGAATCTTTCCATCTTCGGTAAACGGCTCACAGCTCTTTCCACACGAAAGCAAAAGTCTTTTCTCATCTTTTCCTGGTCCACATTATAAGCAGCAATGGAACCTGTTTGGTCACTGGTTTGATTAGTTGGACCATGATAACGAATTTCAGAACTAGCAGTAATAGATGCTTCTCTTTCTTCAAACGATAGGTACTTAAATAATCTATACTGTTCCAAAGCATCTTCTACCGCTTGTTGTGTCTCTTTTCTGGCTATCTCAGGAAGCATAAATGATAATTGGTTTCCCACCTTTGGATCCCTCCTGTGCTAAAATATAGGTACCGTGATCAAGAGAAATCTTGGTCTTTTTTTCGTTTATATAAAATATAATAAAGTTACCTTCTACTATATTGTTTTTCCTTTAAGGATGCTCTTAAATGAGCATCTTTTTTATGCTCTAAAAGTTGCTTACTTACAATATATTGATAATCCATGTAATTCACTTTCAGATGCTCTTGATTGAGCGTCTTTTTTTATGTTCTAAACTCCACATAATGCTAATATCCTTTATGGACCCGTTTTTTTCACCACTTGAAAACTTGACGCTCTTAGCTGGGCGATTTTTTACGTTCTAAATAATGGACAATCACCATAAGGTTTATAGAAGACCTTTTCCCATGACAAGATGCTCTCGGCAGGGCATCTTTTTTATTTCTACTAAACTGTTACATTAAGTTCTTCCATTCTATTAAAATCCTTACAAATTATTATTTAGTTTGTAAAACTTACTATTTTGAGTAATAATTAGTCTATCTAATATAGAAGAGGTGATGAGAATGGTAACGAAAGGTTTAACTCCATCTGCTTTAGTTAAAGACTTAATTGCTTTACCTACACCTTGTAATGATGTTGTCTACTACCCTGCTAACTTAGCTATCTTAGGAACTCATGAAGAATATTCTGTTTTCCAAACTTTAAGCCGTAAAAGTGGACTAGCTTATATAGCAGTTGCCCAACCAGATAGAGCTGAATTTAAATTAGCTGGTTCTAGAAATTCAATGTGTGAAATATATGAGGCTATTCCTTGGCCTGAATTTGAGCTAACGTATGGAGACAATACCTTTTATTACAAAGTAGCCTCATCTTCACAAGAAATGGAAGATCATTTTAACACTCTCAAAAAACAATAATTCATTTTATGGGTAGCTCTTTTTTATTTGATAAGAGCTACCTTTTTATTTAATTGGCTTCACCGACTTCAAAGCCTCGAAGATCTGCTCTTTTACGCCGGCTACATGCTTTTTCAATCCATCAATACTAATTACATCACTGTCTTTAATTTCTTTTTCTATCAAAGCGTTACAAGCTGAATGGATGGTGCTGTAATAGCCGATTATTTTAAATGCTTCACCATTGACATTTCCCTCTTTATCTTTTTGATCATATCGCTTATTTAAAATAACGTTTAGTGTATCAGACGTTATTTTGTAATCTTTACCGATCATGATTTCCATGTGTCATTGCCTCCTTCAATATAACTAATGTAATTAGCTCACCTTCGTGACCATCTAATATAAATATGCTTATTTCACGATTTGGTGTATTTGTGTTCAGTAACTTCATGCGTTCTCCACTTGTAATTACATTTTCTACAAACTCTTGTGCATTTCACTGTACGAAGATACGAACAACTATCTATCACTTTGCTATCCGTTAATAAACCGCAGTGTGGACGTTTCACGTTTATCCCTCCAAATTGTTTACAATAAGCTGAATCCTCTCGTTTTTTGAAACCTTTTCCAATTTAAAACGTAGTTATTAGAAAAGGGGGTTTAGAATATGAAAGAATACCGGTTTGAAAAAGTTGAACTAAAGTCCTTCACGCGCGATCCTAAAGAAGATTACCATGAGATTATCCATGAAGCTGCAAAGGATGAATGGGAATTAGTTCAGATATTTGCTCCTGGTACTGCTTCATATGGAACTGCCGCATATTTTGAAATCATTTTTTCTAGAGAAATGGATTAAATTGATAGGAAGAGATAATTAAATTTATCCCTTCCTTTCCCCGTTTCATTATTATCTTTGTTTTTGAACTTTGTAGGTTTCTTCTAATTCACTTAACGTTAATTCATACAGCTGCCGTTTATCTGGTGTTTTAAAATGGCCCATTCTTAGCAATTCATTTTTCAGCTCATCCTTACGCTGTTCAACAGCTTCTCGAAGCAAATTACGGTTAATACTCATAGCCAACCTCCTTTTAACAATTCACGCGCCATATACAGAAAGTGATGATATATGTAATTTCCTGTTGTACTGTTTGATATGAACACAGTAGAAAAGTTGTAACGTACCTCAAATGTTTTTAAGCTACCCAATAAAGCTTTAGGTTCGTATTTACTGCGGTACATTCCGTTCAAGATTTTTTGATAACCTTCCAGGTCTTCTACAATTAAAGTAAAAGGGTGTTTGGATCCCCGAATTAATTCATTTTCAAAACGTGTACGATCTTTAATGGACTCGACTAATTCATCTATACCATTTTTCCGTTCAATCACAGCGTTTAAATAAATGTCCCTTGTAATACCGAACTCCTCATTACGTGGAATCATGGCTGAATAATCCCCTGTTTTCATCGTTTTAAATTTAATTAGCACGTCTTTTTTGCGTAAATAGTCAAGTACATGCTGATTCTTTTGTTCTCTGGTATCCACAGTAATGACTAATGTTTTTAAGATTCTTTCTAACTCCGTTTTGGTATATGAGTAATGAACAATACTCATCAATTAGCCCCCTTTAAAGTACGACATCGCACGTTCGAAAATTTGACTGGAAAGGGTATCGGTTATGTGATTTTCATAGTTAGCAATAGGGTTAGAAAACTCAACCCATCCGTTATTCCACAGTTCAATGAATAATTGATTAACAATCATATCCAATGCCTCAGCATCATGATTAAGCCAGTTTTCAATTTTTTTATTCATGGCTTGTTCTATTCCTAAAAAATAATGAATAATCTTTTCTATAGTCTGTTTTATTGAATGGTCCTTTGGTGAATACTCCCCTTTTAAATATTGAATAATTCGTTTTTTATAGGTTTTAACGAATTCTTCAAGTTCCGGGTAGACATTCTCAGGATTTTCAATATATAAATTGCTGCCATCTAGAACTAAAGGAGATCCAATGGAAGCAAAATCATCACATATTTGTTTTGGATGCATATAACACCTCTGTTTCTAAAAAAGGGTTATCGAAGGGTTACTGAATTATTTTTTTAGTAACCTAACATAAACTCAGTCATATCAAGGCTTCGAGCCCCATTTTGGATTACTGGGTTATCGAAGGTTACCTATTTTTCTATTAAAGCTCTTATATATATATATTATTTTTTTATTTATTTATTTTTCGTGGGAATGGAACAGAGAAATTCAGTAACCCTCAGTAACCCCAACAAAAAATAAATAAATTTATAAACTCAACAAATCCTTATATATCAAGGCTTCAAAGCTTCTTTCGATTAATTGAAGTTACGTTATTTTGGGTTGCTTTTTGATTTATTTCAGTAACCCCTTCAGTAACCCGAGAGGCTTCACTTCGGAATAAGTTACCATTGGCGAACTGATTTAATGTAATTCCATGGAAAAAGGTCTTGTTTTTTGCACCTTTTTCTTTTTTATATCCTCTTATTTCTAATTGGCGATAAAAAGCACGGTTTTTAAGTTCCATTTCATTATTTTGAAAGCACCATTTTGTGTAATTTTCATAAATGGCTTTTGCTTCAATTTTTGCTGAAGGATGAACAGCACAATTTTCTTCAATGAATGGGCCTAAGATATCCATATCCTCACGATAGTTATCTGTTGCTTGTTTAACAGCTTTTGGGTCTTTCAATCCTTCACTCTGCCACTTCAAACAACCTTCAACCATCCAATTAAGAATGCCAGGCATTTCTCTTTTTAATTTTTCAGGTAAATCCGCATCCACTTTCTCTTCTGGAATTGTCACTGTAAAAGGCACTAACTTAATCCTGCGCCAAATGCCGTTGTCCCCACCTTTGACAATTGGTTTATGGTTAGTCGTAAAGAAAACCTTAAATTCCGGTGTAAACTCAAAATATTCTTGCCGTAAGAAACGTGCTGACATTTTTTCTCCACCAGTAATCTGCTTAACAAGTGCCTCTGACAACTGTTGCCCCTCTTCACTCTCTACAGCTGACACGAACCTAGCCCCATCCAAACGAGCAACATCGTTGTTAATTCCATTGTCGTTTTTCTTTTTCAAGAAAGTTTCACTATTTGTTTGCCGAGCATAATCTCCAAGAATGTCCTGGATTACATTAATAAAAGTTGATTTACCATTACGCCCATTTCCGAAAAGGAAAAACATGATTTGCTCTTTGGTCACGCCGGTTAACGAATAGCCAATAGCCTTTTGAAGATATTCGATTAATTCTTCATCTGGATCACCTGAAGGAGTAAGAAAAATACTTTGTAAAAAAGCTATCCAATTCGGACAATCTGCATTCCTTTTATATGGGATAGGTGAAATTTTCGTTAGTAACAAATCTCTATCATGTGGAAGGAGCTCACCCGTTTTCAGGTCAATTACTCCGTTATCACAATTGAAGAGAAACTTATGAGAATCAAAATCTTTTTTTCTAACGGAAACCATTGGACGGGCATCAAGTATGCTATTAATGCGAATGGCTCGCCTTTCACACTTCTTAGCCCAATCATTCAATAGTTTTGCTCTATACTTATCCTCTTCTGCCTTTGCTTCTGCATATAAACCACGCAACGTTTTTGCAGTTAAAGCTTCAATCTTTCGTTTCCTATCCTCTTGCCACTGTTTGCCGTTCCAGATAAGCCACTCCAGCTCATTGCAATACTTAAGGTCTTGACCATGATAATAGACAATTCTTTCCGCGTTACCTAACTCTGTAAGGTGGAAGCTTGGTGTCTTATCAATTATTTCTTCTGTATCTTCAATCCCTTGATCATCAGAAATATATATTTCATACGGCTTTTCTTGTGGTGGTTCATAATCAGCGACCGTTGACGGTGTTGAAAGAATAGCTGTTTCGATTGTCATTTCTCCATATGTTCTACCATCACTAGAATGAGGTTTGTCCCATTTCTCGCGAAGTAAAGCTGATTCTCGAAACATGGAATCCATTTTGGCTGCATCTTTATCTGTCCAGAAAGCTAAATAATTGCATAGGGCCATGTCTGTAGATGAATGATCACCATTAATCAAAATCCCTTGAAAAAGGTCTTTTATGTTGCTACCACTTTTACTATTGAACATTCTCTCCCATATTTCTGAATTAGGAAGACTACTAATGTTCACTTTCTCAAACTCTCTTGTACTAGCTTTTGCTCCCGGCTTAGGCTTTTCTTTTAGATATTTATCAAATAAGGATTTAAACTCTTCTGTCCGTTCTTCAACAGGTGTTTTTCCTAAACTGTTTCCGGTAAAGGTGAAATATCTGCCATGCCTATATATTTCTAAACCAATAGAAGGATTTTTTCTACCTGTGCCAGGTCCTTTTAACGGCAGCTTCCCTTTTGCAATGATGTGGATACCTTCACCACTTGGAGAATATTCGGTATAGCTTTGAATCGTTTCAATCACGTCTTCAGCTAATTCTGTAAGAGCCCCCTCACTTACACAGCGATCAATATCAACACCAACAAAAGGATCATCCTTTGAAAACATAAAGCCTATACCGTCATATTCACCTTGCTCATAAAATTTAATAATTGTCGGAAAGGTTGACCAGGTACGCTTATTATTTGATTGAGCCAGCTCCCCATTAATTTGATATGGAACTTTCGTTGGCTTACCATCACGCTTTTCTGAACGCCATAGAATCCAATGAGGAGTGTTTTTTAATTCATTTGGTATATTGTGAAAGTTATGGTTCATTTGATTACTCCCTCTTTTGAAAAGGGAGCTTATCGCCCCCTCCTAATCATTGAATCTATTTTTATATTTTTAGAATGGAACTTCTTCATCTGAAACTGTAATTGGACCCGGTGCTTTAGCTTCTGACTCTTTAAATCCATTTACTTGTGCGTATTTTTTTCCGTTATGCTCACGTTCTCCAACTACTAGTCGAAGAGGTTTATTTAAAAAATCGTCAGCCCATTCTTTGTAACTTTTAAATGACTTACCACTTGGGAAACCGGCTGCTTTTGATGCTGCATGAAATCTCCACATTGCTTTTTCTGTTACTGTAAAGTTGTCATAAAGAATTTTTTGACCTTGGGATGGTTGATCTACATCACTACGAATTTCATAATCTACTACAACTTGATTGTTGCCTGATTGAGCTGTTTTCAATTCATAATTAACGACTGTTACTTCATATTCTCCTGGCTTAATTGGTTCAAATCCTTTAGCTTGTTCGTGATCTACTGTAAACATTTAAAATTCCCCCTAGTTTTTTTGAATTAATTCATTTTGTAGACAACCTTTTCGATCATCAAGTTGATTTTTTGCGTAAGTACTATTACTGGCACTTAAAACAAATCCTCGTTCACCATCAGTATTAACAAGAATTCTGCCAACTACGTCACATAATCCAAGTACGTTATTAAGAATTTTTTTGTTAATTTGTGGATAACTCCGGTTATACTGCTGACCACTGCTATCCGTGTACAAGTCATCTGTTTCCCAAGCAGTCCAGATAAGGTTTGCACCTAAATTCTTTAAATATCGCAAACTATTGACTACTCTAAACTGCATATATTGATAGTCACCTTGTGAAGGGACACCTTTGTTTTTACCTTTACTACCAAGGTCTGAAAGTAAGCAACGTTCTAATTCACTAATGTTATCCACAACAATGTTGTCATATTTATTTTTATAGTGTTTGTCCAAATCAAGAATAATCTTTTCCCATTCTTCCCAAGTGTTTATATTACTTACGTAAGCAATATCAATATCAGGTTGACCCTTTAGCACCTTAGTTGTTCTATCTACGTCAAGGACAAGTGTTTTGCCTGGAAAAAACTTAATAGACGATGTTTTCCCCATTCCAGGTGGTCCATAAATTAAGTAAGTTGCTTGATTGCTTTGTATTTCTGCAGCACTTGTTATCTGCATGATTACACCTCCACTTTGAAGCTCAAGCTTGCAGGCTCAATCTCTACGCCTTCCACAATTGTTCCGTTTGAGTCAATTACTACCGCCTGTCCATCTACTTCATGAATGTGGAGGACCTTCTTTAGGTCGCCCCATTTCACTTCTTCTTTGATGAATTCAGTCATGCCAGTTTCTTTCACATGCTGCAAGAGCTTGTCCTTATCAACTGCTTTAGTCTGCTCTTTGGTAGCACGACTTTTTGATTTACCGTAAGGTGTAGAAATGGTTTTAGCCTTTGGATTCTCTTCTAATTGCTTAGCATGATAAGCCGAGACAAGACTTTCAAAGTAATTCTTATCACTGTGGAGAGCAATTAACTCACGATTCTCCCAATCATTAATTCTTGCACGTTCCACATCAGCTAATTGCTTAACTTCTTTTTCTTTCGCTGATAGAGCAGCTAATTTACGGAAAACCCAGTTTAAACTTTCTATATCAGTAACCTGAAAAGATTCTTTTTCAGACTGTTCAGTGTTTTTAACCTCTAAAATTTCCAGTTGTTGAAGTTGGTTCATGTATAGAACATCCCTTCTATATTGTTTTTTCTACCTAAGTATGGTAAAAATAAATTGTCATTGAAACGAGTCCACTCTGCAAAGTGGGCTTTTTTATTGTTCACCTGCTATTTTTCTAACTGAATCTCTTCTTACATACTTTGCTATGCAAATCGAATCATCGTGAAGATGAACAGTACCCCAGTCAAGCATTCCTTGACCTTCCACAATATTGTGATTACAACCATCACATACAGATACAACTTCAGGCTCTTTCTCCTGCGGATCTGCAATCCCATATCCTTTTTTTAAAACCATTGGATTTTCAACTTCAGTCACTTTACCACCTCCTTTAAGGTAAAGGTTCCAATAACGTTCATGCTGCTTTCTTGCGAATTCAGCGATTTTTGCACGACCACCAAGAACCATATTCATTTCAACTTTTATAAAGAAATTGGAAAGCTCTAATGCGCCCATGTTATTCATATTGACTAGCTCCCTTCTCACAATTCGTCAAAGTATTTATTTAAAAACACTTTCATGTCTTTAGCTTTGAATAACCATCTACCGTTCTTTTGCTTAGAGAAATTTCTGACTCTTGGATCGTATATTACATACTCCATCAACCAGTCATATGAACGACTTGTTTCATATTGAAGTCTTTTCATATCCCACCAGGTACCAATTCCCATATCAATTAAGCGTTCATTCACTTGACGTTCAACTTCTTTTTCTAAATAGCTGTTGTCGATGATAACTTGAACAGTTGGCTGCACCTATACCTTCTCCTTTCATCCAACTTGTTGGTTTTCACGTTCCATAATTGGTAAGATACCTTTTCGACTTTTTAATAATTCATAAATGAACAATCGCCCTTTTTGAGTCCAATAAGTATGCATCTTACTTTTTTCTGAATCAATTGTATGTGTCTTACTTTGTGTATAACCTTTATCAGCGTACCGTTGATATAAAAGCCAGCAATCTCCCTGTCTATATTGGACACCTAATTCATGGAGAAGTTTATTAAAAGTTCTTGCACTCATTCCGTAATCTTTTGCGATTTTGCTTACGGATAATAGTGACTTATTTTGCAATACTAAATCATAATAAGTGGCTTTCGGCTGTAACTCATTGATGATTTGTTCTTTCTGAGCATTTTGAAGTTTCAATTGTTGTTTCTCTTTCTGTTCAATAATCCATCTTTCAGCACGTTGAATTGGATCATCAATTGTGTAAGATGGCTGATTAAGATTGAAGAGCTGTTTTTCCATTTCTTCAAACTTCGTTACATAAGCAGCTGTAAAAATAATCCCTTTTTCACCAGTCATTTTATTAGCTACCATGTCGCATCCTTTGCGAGTAAGGAGATAGCAAAGATAAGTCTTGTTATTACCATCCGATTTATAGGTACTTTCAACAAAGAATTCCTGAGAACGCAATTTTGCGTTTTCTAAAGTTCGTCTATAATTTTCGATGTCACGCAATAAATCTGCATGGCGTTTGTCAATCATTTCAGCTACATCTCTGCTATCTGTTAAAAGTTGACCGTTAATATTTAAAATATGCAATTTCATTTATAGCACCCCACTTATCATTTTGATAATTTAATTATCAATCGGTATAAAAAAAGAGATAAATTTATTGACGATAATATTTTTATCCAATATAATAAATAATAGATAATTTAATTATCACTTTAAACAAACTTAATAGACGAATTTTTCAAAGTAATCCGGAAACAGTTTTTCTACAGGTTCATTGAAGTAAGCTGATAGTTGAAACATCAAATCTCTGCCAGGAGTAAATGTACCATTTTCTATCATTCGTAAGTAAACTGTAGAAATGTTATTATCTTCAGCAACCTTTTTTTGAGTGCCTTTTTTCTTACGACACTCTGAAAGAAAACATCGTTTAGTTGCCATTTATTAAACACCCCCTTACTGTACTTCCGATTATATTTGATAATTTAATTATCGTCAAGTGATTTTGATAAAAATCTTATCAATGTTTTGGAGGAGACTTTATGAAAATAGGTAAAACTCTTGTTGCTCTAAGAAAAAAGAGAGGAATCACACAAGATCAAATAGCCGACAACTTAGGTATAAAAAGAGCTAGATATAATTCATGGGAAAATGACATTGCGAAACCAGGTCTAGAAATGTTAGATAAAATTGCAGATTTCTACGGAGTAAACACCGATTATATTCTTGGCCGTGATGTTAATAGTAATACTGACCAATTATCAGATATTGACGAAGAAGTTCGTGTCATAGCAAGAAATATACAAGATCTTAATTCAGGAGATAAAGACTTACTCAAAGATTTAATTCATACAATGCGTCAACGTGGAAAAAAGGCGTTAGATGAGTAATGAGGTTTCCTGTAAGAGCAAGATATGACCAAGTAATGATTAATGTTAATAAATTTTTTGTTAATGAGAACATTACTGATTTTCCTGTAAATCCTTTCGAGGTTATAAAAAATAATAAATGGGGACTAATTACATATTCTGAACTCGCAACGATACATCAAACGGATATTTCTAATGTAATTAGTGCCTATCAAAGTGAAGACGGATATACCATTTACGATGGTACAAATTATACTATCGCCTATAATGACACTATTTCTAGTTCAGGGAGAATTCGCTTTACTCTAATGCACGAGATAGGGCATATCTATATGAACCACCTTGTGGATTTTGAGGCTACCATATTAAAACGAAGTACATTAACTGAATCTAAATATAGAATATTAGAAAATGAAGTGAATTCTTTTGCGAGAAACGCTCTTGCCCCAGCTATTATTGTTCGAAACTTACAATTAAATAAACATAATGACTTAGTTCGTTACTTTAAGATTTCTTCGTCTGCTGCAAGTTTTAGATTAAGAACATTAAAATTAGATTTCCAATATTTATTCACACCATTTATAAAATTACAATTGAATCAATTTAAAGATTTTATTTATAATAAAATCAATTCCAAGCAATGTCTTAATTGTAATCATTCTTTCGTACATGAAATTGCTGACTTTTGCCCTATTTGCGGACAAGATCGATTAATCAAAAGAGAAGGAGACAATAAAATGATATATTCAGGATACGATATTGATGAAAATAGTCGTGCGAAGATTTGCCCGAAATGTGATAACGAACAACTAGAAAATGGAGATTACTGTAAAGCATGTGGTGTATATGTTATAAACAAATGTGCAAATCGTGATTGGTATAATAATGAAATCACATGGGAATGTGGTACCCTTTTAGATGGAAATGCACGTTTTTGTACTACCTGTGGACATAAAAGCACTTTTTTCCAAAGTGGGTTATTAGCTTCTTGGGATGTAGAAAAAAGAGAACGTGATGAAGAAGAAGAACTTTATAGAAATATAGCTGGCCAAGAGGTACCTTTTTAATCTTTCTTATAAAAAACATCAAAGGAGGTGAAAGAGAAATGGCCAGTTTTAGAAAAAGAAGTGATAAGTGGGAATACCGTATTAAATACACAGATCCGGCAACCAAAAAGAAGAAGGAAAAAACAAAAGGTGGTTTCAAAACAAAGAAAGAAGCTCAACTTGCTGCTGCAGATGTTGAAAACAAATTGTTTTTTGGTGGACATACTCTTATAACCGGTCAAAAGCTTTTAATAAAAGACTGGCTTTCAGAATGGCTAAGTGTATACGGTAATAAATGCAGCTCTAGAACGTTAGAAAATAGAGAAACTCACATAAATAAACATCTAGTTCCTAATCTAGGATTTTATAAATTAAATGAACTATCACGACTTGACTACCAGAAGTTTATCAATGGATTAGCTGAAAAATATTCAAAAGAGTCTGTGAGAAACATTCATACCACGTTCAATTCAGCAATTAATAAAGCTGTTGAGCTAGAAATGATTACCCACAATAAATATCGAAATATTTCTATTCAAAAAGCAAATGATATTGCTCATACAAAAACGAATTATTTAACAAAAGAACAAGTTACGGTCTTTATGGATGAGGCAAAAAAAGCTAAAATTCATCATTACATTGTTGCAAGTCTCCTATTACGTACTGGGATGCGCAAAGGTGAAATGATTGCTTTAACATGGAATGATATTAATTTTGAGCATAAAACAATTAGTATTACTAAAACGCGAGATGATTTTGGAGAAAGACCACCTAAAACAAAAAAGAGCATTCGTACTATTAGTATCGATGATACGTTGATTGGTGATTTAAAGAGGTATCGTACTTGGCAGAAAGAATATAGGCTAAAGCAAGGACCTGATTATAAAGAAAAAAAATACCTGTTAATAGGCTTATATGGCGAGGAACTTACTAGTAGTACAGTAAATAAAATTATAACTTCGATAGCTAAAAAAAGTAATCTACACCATATCTCCCCTCATGGTCTACGCCATACACATGCAATCATGTTACTGGAAAGTGGTGCAGATATAAAATTTGTTAGTGACAGATTAGGACATACTACAGTGAAAATGACTGCTGATGTCTATATTCATATTACAAAAAAATATGAACAAGAAAACATTCTAAAATTAGAAAGTTACTTAAATACTTAAATTAGGTGGGCAAAAGGTGGGCAATTCACCCACCAGTAGCTTACAAAATCTTTAATATCAAAGATTTTCCTCTTGCTTCCACCACTCATCAAATATTATAATTGCTTTAGAACTAAAAGGATAAATCTAACGAAACCCTTTAATATCAAACTTTTAAATAAAAAAGAAAAAAACACCATCCGTTAATTTCAGATTATTTTTGAAGTTTAGGTGGGCAATTTGGTGGGCAATGAGGACAATCTTTCTCAAACATCATCTGAATAAAAAAGAAAAACAAAAAAGCACAGCGTGTATAAGTAAGTGCGCGAACACTCTTATACCGTCCGCCTAGCTAAGATAGGCAAACACTTGCTGTACCCTAATTTGTATTTTAATACATTATGGGTTCTCTTTGCAACGGT
>Ga0209574_10000278_pt1 | contig 13426 bp, 14 predicted proteins | sample AgamicMgMarz_FD_187168 | JGI IMG/M metagenome (GOLD analysis project Ga0209574, IMG submission 187168) | Agave microbial communities from Guanajuato, Mexico - Mg.Ma.rz (SPAdes) (version 2) | ecosystem: Host-associated > Plants > Phyllosphere > Phylloplane/Leaf | place: Guanajuato, Mexico... | reverse complement strand
CCCCCACATGCAAACGGCGCGGAGCCGGAGTTTGAGGTCTTGAAGATGATGAAAAGATTTACGGCAATTCTCATCACGGGCATCTTGCTGTGCCTTTCGGCAGGAGCGACACAGGCACAGGATGTCGCCTCCGAGCGATATGCCAGAAGGCGTGCCGCAGCCGCAGAGAGACGCGGCGCGAATAGTCGCTATTACAAACGCGTCTACAACAACAAGCGGTACGCTAACCGGCGTTATGCCAGAAGCCGCTACGCGAGCCGATACAATAACAGGCGATACAATAACCGTCAGTACGCGCGACGCTCCTATAATCGCGCGGCCTATGCACGCGCTGCCGCTCGCCGCTCATACAATCGTACCTCTTACAACCGCAGCTACTATCGCCGTCGCTAGTAGCCAACTCCTGCGGCCATGAGATGAAAACGAGAACGATGTCGCGTGCGACCCGTCGTTCTCGTTTTCCTTTTTAGCAGACGCCATTTGCTTTACTTGAGGAACAAAAGCCATGATGCGAACCCCGCTCATTACGCTCGTCATACTCCTCTTATCTTTCTCTTCCTGCTCGCAAGTCTCGCAGCAACAGACGCGACAGAGCGGCGACGGCAATGCTCCGGGCGCGAATACGAATGCGCCTGTCACGCAAACCGCGGGCTCGACTCCGAGTGTCGAGCAGATTATAGAGAGATATGTGCAGGCGATAGGCGGGGCCGCGCTCGCGCCAAAGCTGACTTCGCTGGCCACTAAAGGCAGTTTCGAGATGCCGGAATCGAATATCAAAGGCTCTGTCGAAGCCTACGCCAAAGCGCCTAACAAACTCGCGCTGAGCCTCAAATCCGATGACGAACTCATCTTCGTCATACAGGGTTTCGACGGCGTGACGGCGTGGGAGCGCAGGCTCATTCCGAACGAATCGCGCATTGCCTTGAAACAGATGAAGGGGTCTGAGTTGGCTGAGTTCAAATTGCGCGCCGAGTTCAACCGCGAGTTCCGGCTCAAAGAGCTTTACCCGAAGATGACGCTCAAGGGAAAAGAGAAGACAGAGGACGGCGAAGCCTATCTCATAGAGGCGACGCCAGCAGCCGGCGACCCAATCGTGATGTATTTCGATACCCGCAGCGGGCTGCTCGTTCGTGAGGATTCGACCACGACGACTCCCGAAGGCAAGATAGCTGTCGAGACATACTTTGACGACTACCGCGAAGTCAACGGCTTCAAGATGCCTTACACGGTCAGTTCCGTCTATCCCAACCCGGCTATCAATTCCATCATTCGTTTTACCGAAGTGAAATACAACGTGGAAATACCAGAGACATCTTTCCAGATGCCGAAGAAGTGAGCGGCAACGCGCATGCTTTCTAACGGGAAATTTCTTCTGGATGAAAAACCTGTGAGGCGAGGCCGTCTAAGACTTCATTGGCCCACACGAGACTTGTCTCCGCGAGTCGCTTCATCTCTTCATTGAACTGCTCGGAAGCAACAGGCTCTTGATACTCGCGCGTCAGGTAAAGAGCACGGTTATCCGGCTGGTACTCAAGCTCCGCATCTGCTGCATGAGCAGCCTTCGTCAACTCTTCACGCTTGAGCGCATCCATGACACGCGCTTTCGGCTCAAGGCGAAAACGATAAATGAGCGCGAGGCACTTGAGCATCTGCTGCTCCGCCCGGTATTGGAAGAAGAGTTCGGCAGCGCCATACATAGCTCCGCCGGCATCCTTCTCAGCTAGATTTGGGCCACTCGCGCCGTGCGCTTTAAAGAGGGCTTGAACAAGGCGTGCTGCTTCGTCTCGTGTCATAAAAGAGGTGCGCTGCCGCTTTTAACGGCTAAAGTCCCTGCGCCGCGCCTGCTCGAAGGGCACGCGACGCGGCAGATAAGTCTCGTTGAAGCCGTGAGCGTTGTCCGACTCGCTGAAGCGATGCACGACCGCGCCTTTGCCTGGACGGACGAATGGATTGGAGAACGGCCCCAGGCCGAACAACGTCGAGACAGGGTCGTTGCGGTTGACGTAATGCACGTACTCCGGCCCGTCTGGATAAGAGCCCGCCGCGCCGCCAAACGTCTCTACCCTGACATTGGAGAGCAGCCTGTCTGTCTCTGCTCTTGACAGCCCGTCTTCAATCCGCAGGCGATTTCGCACATCTTGCAGCGCGCGGCTGGTAATCAAGGCTCCCTGACTGTGCGCCATCAAATGAACGCCGCGCCCGGCTTTAATCTCATCATAGACTGTGTCGGCCAGCGTATCGACCGCAGGATTTCTGCCGATGTCCAGAGTGTCTCCCGCGCTCTGTATGACATCCAGCAGGCCGCCCTGCGTCGCGTTGTGAATGCCTATGACTGGAGAGCCCGTGCGATTGGCAATCTGCTGGAGACTGCTGAACTGCGAATCTCTTGGCGTGTTGATGCCGTTGATGTAAATCAGTGTCTCGTTTGAAGTGCGCCCGTTCTGCGGCTCGATGGTCGGGACTTGATTGAGCGGAGTCGTCGCCGGATAAGTCGCGCCGTTTGCGCCGACGAAGTGACCGTCATAGACCCTATCGGGCGGGGCGTCGCCTTCGCGCATGGCGCGGGTCGCGGCGAAAAGCTGCGCGTCCTGTATCTCTTGGCGCGAACGGCAGCCGCAAGCATTCAATATCCCTGAGCGCGATGCATAGCCTTCGTTCAAACCCGATGCCGGATTAAGACTTCCCTGCTCGAAGCTGTTCGCAGCCTCTGCAAAGAAATCTTGCGCCCCGTCGATAACTTGAGTCGCGTTCTCAATCACTCCTAGAGCCGTCGCGGTTACGCTTTCGTCTATTCTGCCAATCATCTTGACCTTCCAAATTGTGTTCGACCGGTTTCGCCGTTCTGAAAACTTGCGGGCCATGCCTCTGCAATTTAGTTATCGGTCTTTCCCCGAAAAGGTTGCGCGAGATGTTGGCGCAAGCTGAGAGAAATTCTCTTCAAGAGAGTCCGCCGAGGCCGCGTATCATGGCCTCGAAGGCTTTGTATGCCTCTTTGAAATAGTAGATGTAGCGATCCTTGAAAAGCGGCAGCGCGATGAGGACGACGACGAGGCCGACGGCCATCTTGACCGGCAGGCTGAGAAAGAAGACGTTGATTTGCGGCGCGACGCGATTGACGATGCCGAAGAAGACATCCGTTAAAAGCAGCGCAATCATGGCGGGCGCGGCAAGCTGGATTCCGATGGCCAGCACGCCGCCCGTCAGTCTCGTGATGAAGGCAGCGGCGGGCGTCCAACCAGCTTGCAGGTGCGGAAAACCTGTCGCGGGAATAAGCTCGAAGCTGCGCAGCAAGGAACTGATAAAAAAGTGGTGCGCGCCGATAACCAGAAAAAGAACGATGGCAAATTGCAGTTTGAACTGGCCCAACTCGGAAACGCGCGTCTGCAACTGCGGCGCGAACATCTCCGCCATCGTCGAGCCGCGCTGAAAATCTATGACACGTCCTGCGACTTGAATCGCTTCAAAGACCAGGGAGGCGACAAAGCCGAGCGTGAAGCCGACGAAAGCCTCTTTTATCAGGAGCGCGGCAAACCCGATTGGGCCAAAACCCAAGGGCGCGTCTTTGGGCAGCGTGGATTCCAGCGAAGGATACAGGATGATGACAAAGGCCGTGGCGGTGGCAACCTTCACACGCGCAGGCACTGCCGCGCCGCCGAAGAAAGGCACGACCACCAGAAAAGAGAGCATCCGCGCGAACGCCAGCCCGACCAGCACCAGAAAAGCCTGCGGGCTGTGGCCCACTTCAAAAATCCGCAGAACCGTTTCGAGCAGCTTAAGAAACTCATCCATGTCATCAAGGAAGGCAGAATCGAAGATGTAGAATGCAAACTCAGGGATTCGGAACTATTTTTGCACTTTACATCTTCGATTTCGCATTGGCTTTCACATCCCTGCCCCGACGCGAAGCATCTGCTCGAAAACTTTTTTGGAGAAGGCCAGCAAAGTGTCAAGCATCCATCCGGCGGTTATCATCAGCGTGAGGATGGTGGCGATGATCTTCGGCACGAAGGTCAAAGTCTGCTCCTGCACCTGCGTGAGCGCCTGTAGCAAACTGATGGTCAGCCCGACAATCAGGCTCGCCAGCAGCGGCGGCAGCGAGAGCCACAGAATCAGATAGAGAGCTTCGCTTGCAAGTGAAATATACGGACTCATTGTTTTAACACCTCTCCTTCTTCCTCATCAGGTATAGCTCAGAACCAGGTTCTGGATGAGCAGCACCCAACCGTCAATCAACACGAAGAGCAAGAGCTTGAAGGGCAACGAAATCATCGTCGGCGAGAGCATGAACATGCCCATCGCCTGCAAGATGTTTGAAACCACCATGTCAATAATCAGAAACGGGATGAAGAGTAGAAATCCAATCTGAAACCCTTCTGTCAACTGGCTCGTGACGAAGGCCGGAATGATAGTGCGAAAGTCAGAGACGGAAATGGCGTTCGGGTCGTTGCCATTTTTGACGGCCATCCGGCGCGCGAGGTCGAAAAACAGTTTGCGGTCACGTTCGTGCGCGTGTCGCTCAAGAAACTGTCGCAGAGGCTCGCGCCCGTTCTTCGCGGCTTCAAAGATCGTCTTGACGGACATCTCCGAAAAGATGGCGTCCGTGTCTCCGACCTTCCCTGCCTGCTCGTACATCTTCTCGACGACGGGAGCCATGATAAAGATTGTGAGAATCAGCGAGATGCCCGTGATGACCTGATTGGGCGGCACTTGCTGCGTGCCTAAAGCGTTGCGCAGGATTGAGAGGACGACAGAGATTTTGACGAACGAGGTGAGCATGATGAGCGCGAAGGGCGCGAGGGCTAAGACGCCGAGGACGATAATGAGCACGACCGGATTAGCCGTCCCGCCAGAGCTTTTTTCCTGCGCGTAAGCGGGCGCGCTCCACACGCAAGTGAGCGCGACGGTTGAGAGCAGGCACAGCATCCTTCTCATCTTCTCACCTCTTTCTATTCATCAATTGGGCCAGCCGTTCTGCGAATGCTCCGCGCGCACTGCTGGTCATGGTTTTGAAAGTCGGGCGCGTGCGCTCAATCTCCGCCGCAGCCTCTTCGGCTGTCTCCGCGTCCAGTTCGCTAACCAGCTGGACTCCTGCCTCCGAAGTGGCGATGAGCAGCCACCTTCCGGCCACCTCCACGACCAGCAGGTTCTTGCGCGCATCGAGCCCGATGCGGTCAACGATTTTCACCATGCTGTGAGCAGAGCGCGTGGCATTGAGCCGCGGCAGCACCCAACGAAAAACCAGATACGCCAGCCCACAGACAAACCCGAGCGCGAGCAGCGTTTGTACCATCATGACAAAAAAGCTCGCGCCGCTCGTATATTGCCCTGAATCGAACGACGGCTGCCCCTGCTGCCAGAGCGCAAGCAGCAGAGGCGAACTTTTTTCAAAGATTTCGAGCGGCATGAGCTTCATCCGAGGACATGCGTGATGCGCACGCCGAGGCGGCCTTCGATGTCTATCAACTCTCCGCGCGCGATGCGTCTTTCGCCCGTCGTCAAATCAACAGGGTCTGTGGCCGTGCAGCCCAGGTCGAGAATCTGCCCGGCGCGCAGGCTGGACAATTCGCTCAAACTGATGAGCCTCGTCCCAAGCTCTACATAAACGGTCAACATCAATTCATCGAGCGCGGCGGCGGCACTCTCTTCGTCATTGCTCTCTACGTTTTTTTCCTCTTCCATCATCAGCCTTTTCGCTTCCGCGCGCTCCAGCGCGATAGAGATGTTTTCAATTAACAACCGTGTCGTCTCGCCCCTTTTATCTTCATCCTCCGGACTGGGATTTTCAGGCTTTCGCTCATCGGCAGCCAGTCCGGCAATGCTGCCGCCCAACGTGATGTTATGTCCGTCTCCGGCGCGGACAGAGGCTCGGCCTGTAAACTTGCCTTTCCGCCATTTCACATTTTGCTGCTCAAGGAGCACGACATCGCCCGGCTCAAGTTGCGTGAGGTCTGCGACCGTTGCCTGCGTCCGGCCAATCGACAAGTGAAGCGGGACATGCGGCACATAACGCTCATAGCCTTTGAGCTTCTCTTCCGCCGTCTGCGCCTTTCGCGCCAGCAGCGGGTTGCGTTCGGCATCGAGCGCGGCAAGAGCCTGCGTAGTTAAATAGAGACGCCCGACGGCGCTCTTTGCTCCAAGCCAGAAACGCAGGCTCAGAATCAAACCGCGCGTGTGGCGCGCATCATTCTCCGTCTCGGCCTCACTTCCGACTTTAAGATTTCCCGCCAGCCATTGCGGCGGTTGCATAGTGATTCCTTCCAGCCGCAACAGAGGTTCGCCAATCTCCGCGTTCAACTCGCGTATGACGGCCAGACATAAAAACTCAAGGACGGCTTGCTCCGTCTTGGAAAGCTCGCGCACGGCTGTGGGTGAAGCTCCGTCGCCGCCCAACATGCGGTCAACAATCACAGAGCCGAAGCCGGAGATAATCTCACACGCGAGTCGCGCTCCGTCCGGCTCCAAAGCGACGGAGATAAAGACGCGCGGGGCAGTCTCCGGCCTCCAGACGACCGCGGGCAAATCGTCCTCGCGCAGACTAATCAACTGAAGAGAGGCTTCGTCCGCAGGGACGTGCGTGTAACGCGTGAGCGTTCCGATGATGGTGGCTTGCGCGCCGGAGGAAAGCGGCGGCGGAAGAGTGGCGATGGCGGATGAAAAGCGTGCTTCGTTTTCAGTGAGGCGCGGCAAGCGTGCATGCCAGCGCGCATGAAATCCGTCGGCTTGCCCCGCTTCCTCCGGCAAAGCAATCTCTTCCGCGCCGGTTTCAGCCGCACTCCTGTGTGCGCGATTGGCGGCAAACAGATCGACCGCAAACGGGTCTGCCGCCGGTTCCGTCTCGCTCGCCGGGACTAGCTCGACCTGGTCTGAAGCGTCAGCATTCATTTGCAAATAGGCTGCTGCGACGTAGCGTACAGCAGGAGGCACTCAAGGCGCAGAGAGCTACAATCTCCTGTCTAAGCCCTGTAACTTTTGTTCATCTCGACATCATCAAGGACGGAAGCGTCCGCAGTGTCTTTAGTGTCTTTGGCTTCGGACAAAGGCGAGACGGGCCGAAGCTCCAGCGTGTCGGCTGTCTCAAGCGTGTAGCCCTGCTGCCTGTCGCCCGTCGCTGTCTGATTGGAAGCGTCTTCGTTGAGCGACGTTTTCAACGCGGCGAGATTGACGCCGCGCGAACGCAGGAGTTCGGCCAACTCAGTCGAGCGCGCATCAAGCTGCGTCTTGATGCGTTCGCTGGCCGCGATGAATTCGACCGTCACGCGCCCTGTTTCGTCCGCGCTCAACTTGACGCGCAAGCCTTCGAGGACGGAGCGTTGAAGCTGCATCGTCAACTGCTTGCGCCCCTCCGCGTTTATCTGCGTGCGGACGGCGGCGACGATTCTCTCCAAATCTGCTATGTGCAGAATGGCACGCGCGCCGACGGCCTCGCCGCGCGGAGCAAGTTCGCGCACTCCGCTTCTCTGCTCAAAGCCGCCGCCGGATTCCTGCTCCCTGTCTTCCCGTCGCCTCGCCTCGCGCTCGCGCTCTGCGCGCTCGGACGGTTTAGACTCCTTGCTCTCAAAGTCATTGCTGTCCTGGTCGTTGTCGTCGCGGCTCTGCGTCGGGCGCGGTCGCGCCATCTCATCAAGCACGCTGGCGAAATCTCGACGCGTGACGGAAGCACTTTGCGCGTCGGCCTGCTCGTCGCGTTTGTGGCCGGGTTTAGTGATATTCGACGGGGGAGGCGGTGCCTGTGACGGATGCGTAACTTTCATGACTCGCACTCCTTCAAAGCCCTCTTACTCACGGGCGTAAAATCTCATTTCATTTTCAGAACTTTTTCAGCGGCATTGTCGGCCATCTCGCGCGCTTTCTCGCGCTTGAATGTCGTCCCGGACGCATCAAGCGTGAGGGCGCGTTCCAGAGCCTCAGCCGCCGCAGCATACTCGCGCAACTCGTACATAATCTCGCCGTACTTGTAATGCGCGAGCGGCGATTGCGGAGCGATTTCAGTCGCTTTGCGATAAGCCTGCGCCGCGCTGAGCGGTTTCTTTAGCTCTTCGTAGCACTCTCCCATGTTGATAAAAACATCCGCCGAGGGCGTGGATTTCGAGAGCGCCTCCAATTCACGCAAAGCCTCTGCCCATTTTTTGCGCTCCATCAAATTACGCGCCGTATTGAGACTCGTGCTGGTCGAAGAGTAGCCCTGCTCGCGCGCGCGTTCATAGCTCTGCAAAGCATCCTTATTCTTCCCCATTTTTGTCAGAGCGTCGCCCATGCCCTTGTGCGCTATCGCCATCTCTGGATTTAATTCCAGCGCGCGCTGGTACGCACGAACCGCTTCCGACGGTTGATTGGTCGCCAGATAGGCGTTGCCGAGCCCATAGAAAGCGAGCGCGGAGTCCGGCTGGGCCAGAGCCGAAGCATTGAAAGCAGTTCGCGCCGTGGTGTAATCCTTGCGCATGAAAGCTAGTTGGCCTTCGGCAAAAAGCTGTTGCGCTTTGAATTGAACATTGTCGGGCTCGCGCGCCAAGCCCTCGCGGCTGACGTTTAGTAAACGCTGCCACTCCGCTGTGGTCACACTGTCTGTCTGTTTCGGGTCGAGATAACGCTTGACTATCTCTTCCGCGCTGGCCGTCGAAACGCTTCTCACGGGAGGCGCGGCATTCGGATTTGAAGAAAGATTGAAACTGGTGCTGCCGGGAATGACCTGAATCGTACGCGGCTGTGAGACTTGACCATTCTGTTTAGTCGTGGCGACGTAATACCCGCGATTCAGATATTTGGTCAACGTGGCATCGCTGCCAGCCATGCCGAGCAAGTTACCGTTAATGAAGACCTGCGTGCCGGGCGCGTCCGTGACAAAGGTGACGCGCAGGCCGCTCGGTTTCGCCCCGCGTGATTTGCGGCTTTTGCTCGTCGAAGGAGAACCGGACGATTTCTCGCCGCCGCTCTCTTCTTTGGGCGCGTCACCGCCGCCCGAGACACGCTTTCCCAAATTCGACTTCTGCGCCGCCGCCGCGCCAAGCATGATGAAGATAAGGCTGCCAGCAATTATCAGTCGCAGTGCGCCTGGATAAAAAGCGAATTTTTTGGTCGGGTTGCAGTTCATTTTCGTACTCCTTGAAAGTTCTGCAATGAAATCAACTTTAAGCCTACAGGCTTTCTTTTCATTAACAAGTTGGTCTTTAAAGTCTCACTATCAGAAACGACGCTCAAGGTTTCTGCGGCTCCTGCTTGTTCTTTGCTCTGACCACCACGTAGCGAAATCCGAGCACGCTGTCGGCTGCGTCCGCCGGGACTTCCTGCCGCGAAGTGGCCGTCACAAATGCCGCGGGCTCTGTGGCCGCACCGCCTTTAGCGATTCTCTGCGTGACGCCTTTCTTTATTAGAGGGTTGCCGTCCGCGTCTCGCGCTTCGTCCGCCGTCCATTCCCAGACGTTTCCGGCCATGTCATACGCGCCGACGGGAGACTTGCCCGCCGGATAACTTTTGACTGCGCGCACCTGCCCTTTGGTTTCTTCAGTGGCAACAGCACGCTCATTCCACTCGTTACCCCAAGGGTACTTGTAACCCTCTTTCCCGCGCGCCGCGAGTTCCCATTCGGCTTCGGTCGGAAGCCTCACCTTCGCCTTAATCTTCTCCGACAGCCAGTTGCAGTAATCCACTGCATCCTGCCAGGTAACGCCTGTCACAGGCTCTGTCGCAGAGCCCGATGGAAACTCGCCATCCTTCCAATGCGCAGGCACTTTGTGTCCGGTCGCTTTAGCAAACTCTCGGTAATGTTCGTTGGTCACTTCCGTTTCGGCAATCGCAAACGCGCCGACAAATTCACGACGCACAGGCAATCCTGTATTGTCTCCGCCCAACACCACTTCGCCTTCCGGCACGGGCAGTTCGCCCGCGGGCGCGTTGATGGTCGGCTCGGCAGAGACGGTGGGCGTTTGCTGCGGCACCTCTGCGGTCGGCACGGGCGTCTGTTTGACTTCGGTTACGCCGCCCGCCGCCGAGCGGTCATGCGTGCCGAAAAGATACCAGCCGCCGTAACCTAAAATGAGGGATAGAATAAAACAGACCGCTCCCGCGATTGAGAGCGGAAGCAGGCGCGACGGCTCGACCGCCTCTGCAACGCGACTCAGCTTTTGCGAGCGGATAGGCATGTGCCATGTCTCCCCGGACAATAATTAGGAACGAGGGGGAAAACTCTAACCACGCCTTAGATTGCCGCCCTCATCGGGCCAGCGGACATCTTCATTATGAGTAGAGGGGACGCCTGCATTATAGCCGCCAGAGAGGTTTGCGGCAACATGTTAAAGGGGAGAAAGGCAAAAGCGCGGAGCCGTGGAAGACGCTCCTTCCTCTGACACGTCTACTTTTGCCTGAAGTTGAAGCTACTTTCGTTTGTGACGGATTAAGCCTATTTCGTCGTTCAATTTCTGCTCGCGCCGCGCTTCTGTGCGTCCCATTTGTTGTCGCCATCCTTCACGGTGCTTTTCGATGACGCGCAGTTCTTTGTAGGCTTCAACCAGAGCGGCCAGAGCTTTTTCCACTTCCTTCTCCGCACGCGAGACGGAGAGCCTTTGCTGATCGACCTCGACGGTCAACTGCTGTTCGGTGAGCCTCAAATCCGCCAAATGAGTGCGATGAGCAACTAACCTGCTGGCCTCTGCCGCGCCTCCGGCTGCCTCCAGCATCTGAGCCTGTGCGTCAGACTGTTGAGCCTTGCAGTCTGCCAGACTCCGCTCGCGCCTGACAAGCTCCTCCTCAGCCTCAGCCAGCGCAGCCCGCCGCGCTGTGACAATGCGCGCTCTTTCCTGTTTGGCCCTCTCGCGCAGATCGAGTATCGTTTGCAGCTTATACTTGCCACTCGTCATACCTGAATTATAACTCACACGACGCGCAAAGCCTTAACTCAAAATGTTTTGAGTTATCACTGCTCTTTTGCCCGCTTCTCTTCTAACCACCAAATTACTCACCTTCGCGGATTGATAGCGTTCTCAATATATTGATTGACACATCAAGCCGTCTCAATTATCTTTACGCCTTATGGACATACCTCAAGACCTGATTACAGCCACGGAGGCTCAGAAGTTATTACAAACGAGCCCTAATAAAATTGCTGCACTTATTAAAGAGGGACGATTGACGGCCTATGAAGACCCGCTGGATAAGCGTGTGAAACTGGTCAGCCAGTCAGAAGTCGAAAGCCTCAAAATCAGAAAGAGGGCAGCATGATTACAATCGCTATTGCCAATCAGAAAGGCGGCGTCGGCAAGTCCACAACCGCTGCGGTGCTTGCGACCGAGTTAGCTCTCAGAGAGTATGAGACGCTTATCATTGACGCAGACCCGCAGGCTAACGCTACAGAGATTTTCCTGGCACCAGAGGCCGTGCTGACTTCCCTTGCCGACGTAATCATCGGCGGCGATGGCAGACTAGCCGCCTCTATTACAGAGAAGCGCGTGACGACAGAGATTCCGCATCTGGATATTATCCCGGCCACGCTTGCGCTTGCTAATTTCGACCGCGAGCCGGCCCTGTCTGTGACCAAGCTGCGCACGGCTATTCGCGACCTCGGCGACGCCTATGACTTTGCAATCATCGACACGCCGCCTAATTTAGGACTCCTGCTGACAGCCGCACTGACAGCAGCATCGCACGTGTTAATCCCGGTGCAGGCAGCCCCTTTTGCTCTGACTGGCCTTCGTGACTTATTGCAGGTAATCGAAAACGCGCGTGAATTGAATGACAATCTGGTTGTTCTGGGCACAGTCTGCACTCTATATGATACGCGCACGTCCGTCTCCGGCGCGAGCTTTCGAGCCCTTACACAAATGCTTCCAGATAAAACCTTTGAGACAATCATACACCGGCAGACGAAGATGGAAGAGGCACCGTCCATGCACCAGCCTATCCAACTTTATGCCCCAAACTCGCGAGGTGCAGAGCAGTACGCGGCTCTGGCCGACGAGGTTCTCTCGCGCCTTGGCGTGAGTGCTAAAGCCCCACACCTATCCGTCGTGAAAGGTAACGAGGTATGACAGTGGCTAAATCCAACAAAACAAAGATTCAAAAACGCACACCGGGCCTCGTGATTACGCCGCCCGCCCCACGTCCTGCGAGCGCAGATAACCCATCCGCGCAACTCTTCCGCGAGGCGCGTGAAGCACTGACAGCCGAACAAACCGCTCCGCTCGAAGCCGCTGCCCCCTCTGTCCCTCTGTCCCCCTCTGAGGGACAGACCCTTATACCCTCTGACCCTCTGTCCACCAGACCCATTGCCCCCGAGCGGGACTTTAACAAGAGGGCAAATAGCATTGAGCGCGATGCCCTGCCCTCAGGCGTGTTTCCGGGAGCGAGCAAGAAGATATATGACGCTCTTTACTTGCGCACACGCGGGGCTGTGAAGCCTGTACGAACTATTAGGGCGACAAAGAAGGAAGTGACAGAGTGGTCAGGTGTACGAAATCGTAAGACAATTGACAGCCATCTCAGATACCTGGAAACATGCGGTCTTGTGATACGACATTGGGAGCTTGGTAATAATGAAGGCTATTTATATGAAATCAATATTCCCGAAGAAATAGGGCTAGGGGTCAGAGGGGGACAGAGGGGGGTCAGTCCCCCAGACCCCTCTGACCCAAATCTGGACAGAGGGTCAGACCCAAATCTGGACAGAGGGGGACAGAGTCAACTACCTGTGTTTTCAATAATTTACGATGAGCCTAAGACTTCTTTTAAAACAAATACTGAGAATGATGATGATGAGGCTGCCGCCAGCCTGGTGCGTGCCGCAAAAAAACTGATCCGAGAGATAACAGGCAAAGAAGCAACGCATGCCGAGTTGGGCAAAATCATCGAGATACTGGAGGTCGTGACGCTCGAAGGGAAAATTGCTGCAACACGCACAACAGTCTCATCCGCAGGCCCCTTTCTGGCAGAGCACCTGCGCCGCCGCCTCTTCAAGAAGGACAAGCAGCAGATGGCAGTGGAAACCTCAGCCACAGAGCCTCCTGCGCCCGCTATTGACCCTCAGAAGTGCCAGGACTGCAGCGGCACGGGCTGGCATTACCCGGCAGGCAAAGAGAAGGGCATTGCGCGCTGTAAGCACGCGCACCTCGCAGCGTCTGAAAAAGATATCCAGAATATTTAACTATACTGTCTCGGCTCTTTGCCAAGACGGTCATGCTTGAGCAGGGTTCACATTATGTTTCATAAGCTTTTATACATCTTCAGAAATTTCACTGAACAGAGTTCTCTACAAAATTAATGCGAAAGCGCTAGGAATCGCAATCAAATCAAATACTTACAGCAGAATTTCGGGCAGCCACAATTTTCACAGATTTACTAAACCAAGAGGATTTAAGAATGCCAATTCGCAGAGTTTCACGAAACAGTAAAATCTATTGATAGCGGACTTTGAGCGATAAACTCTTTCCTCCCAATCCTT
>Ga0209574_10000277_pt1 | contig 13437 bp, 12 predicted proteins | sample AgamicMgMarz_FD_187168 | JGI IMG/M metagenome (GOLD analysis project Ga0209574, IMG submission 187168) | Agave microbial communities from Guanajuato, Mexico - Mg.Ma.rz (SPAdes) (version 2) | ecosystem: Host-associated > Plants > Phyllosphere > Phylloplane/Leaf | place: Guanajuato, Mexico... | reverse complement strand
AGCAAAAGACATATTAACTTATGGGCAGGACGGTGGAAAAATTATGGCGAAAAATGGTTGGCTTGAAGAGCCACCACAAATGCAGGATAGGAACGATTTAACTAAATAATCAAGATAATTATTAAAACAATACAAGCTCTCCTTACTATTTATGAGAGCTTGTATTATTTCAGTTAGATAAAGTATCGTATATTGTAATGTCTAATATTTAACTAATATTAATCGCTAATTTTCCCCCTTTTTTAATTCTATTTTATTACATAAGTAAATATTAAAGAATCCATAACTTAATTAGAATACATACATCCCATCATGGGAACTTCAAAAGGTGTTTTTACAATATTTTCATATGGAATCATTGACATTATTAGCACCTAGTACTAATATCAAATTATATATCTTGCTGTTAAAGAAGGGCGGACATAATGAACTCAACTGCACGTATTACAGCTATTGGTACATATGTACCTGAAAAAAGACTTACTAATGATGATTTAGAGAAGATAGTTGATACAAATGATGAATGGATTGTACAGCGAACTGGTATGAAGGAAAGAAGGATTGCTAATGAAAACGAGTATTCTTCTACCCTAGCCTTCAAAGCAATCGAAAATTTGGTGGAACAATATCAAAAAGAATTGGTTGATGTAGATTGTATTGTTGTGTCAACAACAACACCTGATTATGCATTTCCAAGTGTAGCTAGTCAGATACAAGACTACTTCGATATTCCACAGACAGGTGCTCTAGATTTTAATGCTACTTGTGCTGGCTTTACGTATGGATTACATATGGCGAATGGATTTATTACATCTGGACTCCATCGTAAAGTTCTAGTTGTCACAACAGAAACTTTATCTAAAGTTACAGATTATACGGATCGTACTACTTGCATCTTATTTGGGGATGGAGCTGCGGCTGTTTTAGTGGAAAAAGACGCAGAGCAGCCAAGCTTTATAGCTACTCATATTGGGACAAACGGAAAAGGAGGTAAACATGTATACCGTACAAATTTATCTACTACTATGCATGGGCAACCTTTAAGTTCTAGTGCCAAGATGGTTCAAAACGGAAGAGAAGTGTATAAGTGGGCAGCTCGTACAATCCCCTTAGGTATAACTGAATTACTAAATGAAGCAAATTTACAAAAAGATGAAATAGATTGGTTTGCCCCACACAGTGCCAACTTAAGAATGATTGAGTCTATATGTGAAAGATCAGACTTTCCACTAGCCAAGACTTTGACTAGTATAGAATATATGGGTAATACCTCATCTGTTTCAATTCCACTAGCGTTACAAATAGGGATAAATGAAGGGAAATTAAAAAATGGAGACACCCTCTTACTTTATGGGTTTGGAGGAGGTCTTACACACGCAGGACATATTATTAAATGGGATTTAGCAAAATAGTAAGAATTCATGAAAAGCTTTTTTTTTACTAATTAAGGGCTTTTTGCTAATCTGCGGCTGTATCCGTTATACAAAACTAGTCTCCGATAACCATGGTTATCGGAAATCACATAAACAAAAGCCCTTAAACTTGTAAGGGCTTTTGCTTTTAATAAATTTCTTCTGATTCATTTAACATCATATCCAATACTTGACTTACCTTTACCGTGTTTTTACTTGCAAGTCCTTCTTTTAAAGCTGTATCTATTAAAACTTCTCTAATACGCTCTATTTCTTCTAATAGGACTTCCTGAGTTATATTTGTATTTCCCATCCAGATAATCACCTAATTTATTTCCATGTTAATTATTAATAAATTTCACATTAACTTTTTATAATACATTTTTCAACACTCAAAATTTTACAATTTTTCACGCTGTTGAAACCTAACTATTTGTAAATTTATTCTTTTGTTAAGGTGAAAACTGTAATTTTTATAACGGTAAAGTAACATGTAATAAATAATTAAATTTGATAATTTTATTTTCATAATATAAGTAATAGTTGACATATTTTCGTTAAAATAGTTTTAGAAATTACTCATATAGTAGAAAAAGAACCAATTTGTCGCCATCAAGAGTAAATAAAGAAACTATGATTTTTATAATAGAGTTTTTATATTTACTTCTTCATATAAAAGGTGTTAACTTTTTATTTTAGATAAGAATTATTTTATTAAAAATATATTGGTATTAAATACTTATACATTTTTTGTTAGGTTATTATGAATATAGCAATTTATCAAAAGGGGAGTAGAAGATAGATTGGTATACGACAAGAAGTGAAAATCGTCATTTGTCATTAGTAAGAGTGAATAGTTAATTAGTAATTCACATAAAATACTTTATCATTTACTTAACGTATTTAGATTATCATGAAATAAAAAAAGAACCTTTACTTTAAAGCGTTAAATTGTTACCATGTTATTAGACAATCTTTCTTTTATTGCTATTCCTTAGCCAAAAAAGCACAAACCATAAATAGTGGGTTTGTGCTTTTCTGTTCTTACAGATAAAGTAAAATCCACTTACCATAATTCATGTTCTAGGAAACAAAATATATTTTATAAAAAATATTTATATTTCATGTTTCATTTTCGATCAAAGGAGTAAAGTATTATGTTGGATTGGAATTTTACAAGAAACAGTTTTTTTAGATCTGTTTCTTTTTTTTATTTAAGATTATAAAACGAATAATAAATAGCAAATTGAGCAAACTATCCAAGACGTGCTGCAGATTGATTACCATTCATGAACCAGAAAAAACTACTGAACATGGGGGCAGTCCCCATGGCCAGTAGTTTTTTCTGTTTTTAGGCTGTATAGGATATACAAAATTAGTTAACATAATCACAGTTATTGGAAATCAAAGAGGCGATTCTTGTTGAACTAATACCTTTGTTAGTTCAACAAAATTTTCGATATTCATATGATAGTTTGTGTCCTACAACTAATTTTGAATCTGAATTTTTCGTACCTTTTTGACTAAAATAAATATATATTTCTAACTTTTAGTGGATTATGTTCCTCTTCTTTTACTTTCAAAAATGTATTGAAATCCATATAAGAGAAAAGCCTTGTAAAAGAAGTAAAGGAAGAATTGAAATGCATTAAATCGAACTAATTTAAATAATTTTATCTTTACAAATAAAGTTTTAGCTAAGAATGCAAAAAATAATTGGAAAAGAGCATTTAGCGTAATAAACTTTTTGAAATTTCCGTATGTCCATTTTAATGACCATAAAGCCACCGCCAGCATTGGACCTATTAAAAAAGGAAATTCATTATAAATAAAGGAATGTGGTTTATTATAAAAAGACCACCATCTAAATTTCTTTCCAATAGGAACATCAATACAATTTATTAAAAACGCAAAAATAAAAGCCGGGAAAAATCTTTTTATACTGCGGCAGTCCAAAAAAGATATTGATACCCAGGAGAGTAATACCATTGCAATATTAAATAACCACTTATTTTTCATTGACATATTTAAACTTCCTTTTATTTCTTTTTATTTAGAGTTTCTTTTTTTGAAAGAAAATATGCATTTATGGTTAGTTAATAAAAAATGCAGTTTAAACTAATCTGTTCGATTTGTTGAAGAAGATAATACATAAGTAAATAGCCCATAAATTCATTCGTAGGCTATTTACTTTTTAAATGAATATGATATACACCCTTAGTTAACATAATGTCTCTTATCAGTACTAACATAGTAGAATCACATATAAAAAAGGCTGTTTAAGCAAACAACCTTTTTCTTCAATAGTTTAGTAATAATCATTATGACTCCTTATTTAATGCTCCATCATCTCGTGGGCAATATCATGTCCATCCATTTCTGATGGGTAGTAGGTAGGCCAGTTTATGACTTCATCCAATAAAGCTTCACGGTCGTCACCCCAATACAGGTGGTAGTGACCAGATTCATTCGGATAAATACTATGATCACTAAATTGAATATACTGAGGAACCCCTTCAGTTTCTTCTGCTAGTTTAAATATGTATCTTACTCCTCTATTTCCCGCGTCATATGTTAGAATTTCATACCCATCATAGATATACTTACCAGAATGTTCTTCTTCATTTTTGAAGAACGTTACAGTATTCCCTTGAATAACGATACGGTCAGTATCTGTTTGATATCCTTTATTATAATACTTCTTATATTCTTCAGCTGTCATGTCAGCTTCATGTTCTGCTTTATAAGAAAATACTTCGTCAAGAGTACCATCTTGTAAATATGGATAAACAGATTGCCAGTCTCCTTCCCAATCAGAGAGTGAACGATCCTTTACTTGACTATCTTTAAAATAGCCTTCGTAAATTTGTTCAGTTTCGTCATTATGTGCATGACTATGATTGTGTTCGTGTTCACTTTCATGTGTGCCACTTTTAGATGTTTGCTCTTTCGTTTTAGAAGAGTCTTCTGAGACAGATGAGGATGGTGTTGTTTCATTAGACTCACTTTCGGATGAACTTGGAGCCTGACATCCCAGCAATGCAAGTAGTGAACTAACAGTTACTATGCTTAACCCCTTTGCAAATAAAATTTTCATTATAACACTCCTTTTATTTAAATCGTAAACATTACGATTTATATTATACATATATCTTGTATAAACATCAATGGAAAAAACGTTCTAATCCCACTGAATGGATGATTCTATCCAGAAATCTTCGTAGACTATTACGCGTAGCAGCAAAATTAGGATTAATTAAGTATATAGACAAGTAAACAGGGGATATATAATATACATAGTTAGTTACCATAATCACTCTTAAAGAAACCAAGAAAGCGAAAGAACCCTTATGTGAGTAAGGTTTGTTGTTAGATCTACATTAATAAATAAGATATATCTCTAACAGAAGAAACTCGTCAAAGAGGGGACGTTAAATACCATAAAAAAATCAGGTTAACAAATGTTAACCTGATTTTTCACCTATTGATTATTACGATACACATAAGGATCGGATGGTTTTTCTTCACGTTTTACTTTTGTTACTTTTACAATTGGAATAGTCTTTTTAAATGGTTGATAATACATCGTACTTACTTTACCCGTTACCGTTACCCAATCATCATTTTTAAATGATACATCATCCGGAAATTGAACTAACATACCAAACACACCTGAATCTGCTATACAATGAATAATACCAAAACGAAATAAAAAGTACTGATTGTCTTTTAATTCTTTCGTATGGTACATAAATCCTTTAAAACTAATTTGTTTCCCGGTAAACTCACCAGGATATCGATAAATGGTTTCCATAGCATTTAGAAACTCTTCATCCTCTAAATTAATGGTCTCACCTTTTGAATACTTTTTTAAATCTTTATGAATCATTTTATCGTATGCTTCTTCCCCATAAAATGAACTCGTATCCGGTTGAAGAAACTGATGCGATGAGTAAGGGTCCTTTTTATCATAAATAGGAAAATGAAATCCTTTTGCTTCAACAATATTTGAGTCAAGAGTAGCAACAGGCAAAAAGAAGACAGTTAATACAGGTAAGAAATAAAGAGGGTACCATGCCCGTCTTTTCCACTTGTTTGATGATTCGTGACTATGGCCACAGCTACAGTCACCATTATGGTTATGATCATGATCCTTTTCATCCGTTCCTGTCATATAAAACACTAACTCTGCAATGGTTAGAAACCATAGTAAGAAAATGGTGCCGAATGAAATCCATGAATATTTCATGTTAATATATTTTGAAATATCTCCAGTTGCATGAAGATGCATAAAAATCATAGTAAAGCCTAACAAAATCAAGACCCTAAACATAAATGTCCCTCCTTTTTAATGAACGATTAGTAGAGATAGGACTAGTACCAGAATAAATACGTATGCAAATAGTGAGAAAACAAATTTTGTCTTAAATTGACTCAACATCATTAATGTATTTTTTATATCAAACATAGGACCAAATACTAGAAAAGCTATAATTGCACTATCGTTAAATGTACTTCGAAACGATGAAGCAATAAAGGCATCAGCTGAAGAACATAACGATAAAATATAAGATAAACCCATCATAACTACGTTTGAAGATACTGCTCCGTGCCCAAGAGCCATTAAAGTAGAGGTCTTCACATAAGTTTGCATGGCGGCAGCGATTAGTCCACCAATAATCACAAATTTCCCAACAGAAAAAAATTCATCGATAGTATGTTTAAGAGCTTCTCCTATTTTTTCACTCATCTTCTTGGGAGCAGAGTGTAAATGTATTTCACTTTTAACTTGTGGCGTTTTGAATTGAACGGCTAAAATTAATCCTACTATTAGAGAAACAAGAAAGGCAACAACACCACGTTCAATCATAATCTTCCAATCGTTACCGAAAGCCACAAATGTCGCGAACAGGACAACAGGATTAATAATAGGGCCTGTTAACATGAAGGGAATGGCAGCATATAAGGGAACACCTTTTGCCATTAAACGCCTTGTAATAGGGACAATTCCACATTCACAAGCTGGAAATAAAGCTCCAATTACACTTGCTAGAACAATTGCGCCAAATTTATTTTTAGGAATAGCTTTTGCCATCATTTCATCTGTTACAAAAATTTGAATAATACCGGAAATAATTACACCTAATAATATAAAGGGTAGAGCTTCAATTAGGATACTAATAAAAATGGTGTTCATTTGTAAAAGAGATGAACTCATTATACTCACTCCAACTAAGAAATAATCATGTTGCTTTATATTCGAATTTTCTGTTTGTTTCTAAACATAGAAAAAGCCCCCTTAAATAGAGAGTAATATCACTTACAAACAGTGAAATTACACTATTTACCTAAAGGGGACAATCTCACAAAAAAAAATGAATATATACAATAGCCGTAATAAAAAAATTATCTTTATAACATAAACAAATAGTAGTCTCTAGGAAAGTGAGCTTAATCAAAACCATAAAGACCATGTTATTTTAAAAAATGCAAACTCAAACAAATCTTTGGATATAATATTCTTTCTCTACAAATATCCTTTAATATTTACGCGAGCATTTCTTTTTACATTTGTACTATATCATAGAAAAATGAAAGTATGGTGAAAATAGAGTTACCAATTTTTCACTTCTTATTATAGTCATAAATTATGCAGTACTTTAACACAATAATCTGAGTATATAACTATTTTATTGGTGTATAGCTTATCCTTAACAGTAAATCTATCGTAGAACGCTTTCTATTCACCAGGACCTATCAGCTGTTCATCTTGATAAAGTTCATATACGTATGGGTTATCAGGTTGGTGTATGGACTGAATCTGTTGAATTTGAATATACGGAACATCCTCTTGATTGTACGTAGCTTTTTTAACTATTCCTTTTATATGAACCCAATTGTCTGTTTTAAATGTAGAAGCATTCTCTATAGTTGATAGCATTCCATAAACAGATGCATCTGCCACACAACATGATATGCCAAAACGAGCTACCACAAATTGATTATCTTTAAATCCATTTTCACGGTATACAAATCCATCGACCTCAATTTCTTTGCCTAAAAACTGATCTACATTATTTTCGATGATACTCATCACAGGAATATAATCTGTATTATTTACATTAATGTTCTTTTGTTTTAGTAGCTTTTTTTCAAGTAATTTATAAAATCCTTTAGGTGGGATTTTAGGCGGAGAAATATTACTTTGATGCTCTAAGGGAACATTTTTTGGTACTTCTTCTGAATCACCAGCTAATACCTTATTCGTGTATTCTTCTACCTTGGAATTAATAGATTTAACTTTATTGCTTCCTTGTTGAGCTGGTTGCTCGCCAGGGACATTAACTGAAAACTTTACTCCTCTTTTTACTGCAACTGAGCTGTCAAGCGTATGATTTGAAAATAGAAATCCTGTCATAATAGGTAATAAAAATAAAGAGTAAATGAGAGTAGTTCGAACTTTTCCTTTTTCAATGTGATCGTGACCGCATTCGCAAGATACGTCAGTACTTATACTGCTTCGCCAGATTTGTACAATTCCCAATAAAAAAAAGGTACATGAAGAAAATAATATAAAAGGCATCATTTTAGGCGCAATAAATTGAATGATTTTACCTGTTAATATGAGTTTAAACATAAGGAGGGAAAAACCAATTAGTAATATCCCCCTTATATAAATGATAAATTGCTGGTCAATTTTTTTCATACCACTTCTCCTATCTACTAACTATTCCATAAGTCATGACGATAAGATACACAATCACAGTAATGATAAGAATCAGACTAAATGCAAAACGTTTTTTAAAAAAAGACAATAGCATAATAGTGTTTTTAAAATCCATCATAGGTCCATATAGTAGAAAGGCAAGAAGAGCTGTAGGTGAAAATGTATGAGAAAAAGATGAAGCAACAAAGGCATCTGCTTCTGAACAAAGTGACAGTACATAAGCAAATCCCATCATAACGGCCGAAGACATGTAGTCATTACTTGCAAGATTCGTCAAGAGTTGTCTATCTAAAAAGGTTTGAAATAGACTTGCTACAAGCGCCCCGAATAATAAATATTTGCCCATGTCGAAAAATTCATCACTGGCATGATACAACGTTTGTTTTAACTTATTTTCTACTTTTGCTTCCTCATGTTCGTGAACGTATGCATCTCGTAACTGATTGGAATTTTTAAAAAAGAAATAAACGGATAGACCAATTAATATACAAGCAACAACAGCTAGACCCATACGACTGTAGACGATAGACGTATTTGACTGAAATGCATAAAAAGTAGCAGTAAATACAACTGGATTTAAAATGGGTGCCCCGACTAGAATGACAACACCAATATGAAGAGGCATTCCTTTTTTTAATAGCCTTCTTATGACTGGAATAATAGCACATTCACAAACGGGTAACAGAGCACTTACTAGAACAGCTGGTATAAGCGCGATATATGGATTTTTTGGAATCAGACGTTGAATAAGTTCTTCTGAAACAAATACTTGAATAAGAGCAGATGCAAATACTCCAAGCAAGATAAAAGGAATAGCTTCAAGTACAATACTTAAAAAAATGGAGTTTACATTTAATAAGGATGCTGGAATAGCTAAATCTTTCGTATTTATATCAACAAACAAAAAACAATAACCAAAAAGCACTAGTAATAACACACCTATTAGGTCTTTACTTAATTTTGATAGAGTTGTCATAATCTATCGTTCCACCTCCATTTAATAGAACTATATGCTAGAGTTCGAATGAATTATGCAATTGAATAAAAAAATTCTAATAAACACATATAATTACAAATAACGTTTAAATCTTAAATATATTAATAGTGTTAAATCATCAAAACAACGTATAAGTAACAACAAAGCCGTAAGTTCCAAGGGTTTGAACGATGAATTTATCCTTATGCATCCTTTATGTTAGAAGGTTAATGAAATACTTTTATTGGTAGAAATTTTTGTAAACCAATATGTACCTGTGCTATTTTTAGAAAAAAAGCTTGCAAATAGTAATAATTACGATTTATTATTGAATAGTTTACTAGGTGAACTTATTTTCAATATATGTGAGATTGCTCTAATAAAATGACATCTAGTGTAGGTACATATTTATAATTTTTTAGAAAGAAGGAATCTATATGAAAAAGAAATATGTAACGGCAGCTGTGGTAGCAGTAGCATGCTTTTCACTTATGGTTGGATGTTCAACTAAAAGTGGGAGTTCAAACGAAACAAATAAATCATCGACAGATGAAAAAATTCATGTGACAACTACGTTCTATCCTATGTACGAATTTACAAAACAGGTAGCTGGAAATAAGGCAGATGTGGAGTTACTCATTCCATCGACGGTAGAACCACATGATTGGGAGCCTTCTCCTAAAGATATGAAAAATATTCAGCAATCGGATGTAGTGGTTTACAACAGTCCTTATATGGAGACATGGGAACCATCGATTGAAAAAAGTATGAATAGTGAGGGACCAACGTTTGTAAAAGCAAGTACAGGTATTGAATTAATGAATGGAATTGAAGATGAAGAGGAAAAAGGTAAGCAAGCCCATGCATACGATCCACATGTATGGTTAAGTCCAGTTCTTGCACAAAAAGAAGTGAGAAATATCGCAGAAGCACTTGAAAAAGCAGATCCAGATAACAAAGATTATTATGAAAAAAATAGCGAAAAATACATTGATCAATTAAAAGATCTAGATCAAAAATATCAATCTACATTAAAGGATGTACCGAATAAAGAATTGATTACACAACATGCAGCTTTTGGTTACCTTGCAAAACAATATGGTTTAACGCAAGTTCCAATTGCAGGACTCTCTCCTGAACAAGAGCCAAGTGCAGCGAAATTAGCAGAATTGAAGAAATTTGCTCAAACTCATCATGTTAAAACGATTTATTTTGAAGAATTAACATCTCCAAAAGTAGCAAGAACCTTGGCTGATGAAGTAGGAGCGAAAACAGAGGTGTTAAACACGTTAGAGGGTTTAAGCAAGGAACAACAAAAACAGGGTTTAGACTACATCGAAGTCATGGAAAACAATTTAAAACAATTGCAAAAGTCATTATCTGAGTAAACTATCATAAAAAACATGCGTCTTTATCTGAAAGACGCATGTTTTAATTAGAAGGTGGAAGAAAAAATGGAACTTATTTCATTAAAAGGTGTCGTATTTGGTTATCAACATACGCCTATATTAAAAGATGTTTCATTTACCATTGACAGTGGTGAATTCGTTGGAGTTACTGGTCCAAATGGCGCGTCAAAATCAACGATGCTGCGACTGATGCTGGGTCTGTTGAAGCCGTGGCGAGGAACAATTGTAATCAATAAAACTAACCATGAAGGAAAAAAACTAAAAATTGGCTATGTGCCTCAACAAATTGCCTCGTTTAACACAGGTTTTCCAAGCACTGTATTAGAGTTAGTAAGATCTGGTCAATATGAAAAGGGAAATTGGTTTAAACGACTAACAGTAAAGCATCATCAAAAGGTAGAAGATGCACTAAAAATGGTGGGTATGTGGGAATTTAAACATCATAAAATTGGCGATTTATCTGGAGGGCAAAAACAAAAGGTTTGTATTGCACGGATACTCGCTTCAGACCCAGACGTGTTAGTACTAGATGAACCGACAACAGGAATGGATGTAGAAAGTCGCCAGGCATTTTATCAATTTATGGATCACCAAGTTAAAAGGCATGGCCGTACAGTTGTGATGGTCACACATGAACAAGACGAAGTTGAAAAGTACTTAACGAAAATTATTCGACTAGAAAGAGGTGAAAAAGGCGGATGGAAATGTTTAACTTGGAATTCATGCAGCGCGCATTTTGGGCAGGAAGTTTAATTGCGATTATTGCACCTTTACTTGGTGTATTTTTAGTGCTTAGACGACAAGCATTAATGGCAGATACATTGTCACATATTTCTCTTGCTGGTGTGGCGATCGGTTTCTTTATTCATTCTAACGTTACACTATCAAGCTTCTTAGTCGTTATTATCGGAGCAGTTGGCATTGAGTATATGAGAAGAGCGTACCATACTTATTCTGAGGTCTCCATTGCCATACTGATGGCAGCAGGCTTATCCTTTGCTCTTTTCTTACTCAGTATCACAGAAGGCGGTATGACAACTAACATTGAACAATATTTATTCGGTTCAATTGTGACCATTAGTAATGAACAACTCTACATTATGACTGGCGTTACCGTACTAATCCTTTTATACTTTGTTATTTTTAAAAGACAGTTGTATTTAATAACTTTTGATGAAGACACGGCTCAAACAAGTGGAGTAAATGTTCATTTACTTTCATTATCTTTTAGCATTTTAGTAGGTATGGCAATAGCAGTTATTATTCCAACAATTGGTGTGCTACTTGTATCCGCGCTGTTAGTCCTACCGGCAGCTTTTGCGATTAAACTATCAAAAGGTTTTACAATGGTCTTTCTAGTGGCGATTGCTATGGCACTTTTTAGTATCCTTTTAGGGCTTACATCTTCTTATGAACTGGGAACACCTCCTGGAGCAACCATTACATTGTTACTAGTCGTTCTTTTACTTATTGGTTTTATTGTCCAGAAGGTAGTATTGATGATAATGCGATCAAACCATAAAAAGATACATTAATTTAAAATATTTTAGTCTATCCACATATCGTTTCACATATAAAGATAGAAGCAGTATAGTAAAACGTAAATATTACGATTTAATTCTAGAATGTACACCTATACGAAGATTCTCTATCTTCAATTACTCTTTTATGTGGAGGGATTATTATGACAGCTATACCTTCTTATATTCTTTCTGGCTTTTTAGGAAGTGGAAAAACAACATTGTTAATTAACATCTTAAGATATTGTAAAGAGAAAAATTTAAAACCCGCAATTATTTTAAATGAATTAGGTAGTGTAAACGTAGAGAGCCATTTGTTTGAAAATGAACAAGTATTTGAACTACTAGACGGCTGCATTTGCTGTACGATTCAAGATGATTTAAAAACAACGTTAATGAATGTAGTAAAACAACATGAAAAAGGGCCTGTTGATATATTACTTATAGAAGGAACAGGTGTTGCAAATCCTCTTGAGTTAGTAGAAACAATGTCTAGCCCTTCATTATTACAGTATTTTGATTTACAAGCAGTTATTAGTTTAATTGATGCCAATACGTATGTAGATAATCAAAGTATTTTCACATCAAAAACAATTCGTAATTTACTTGAAAGTCAGGTTAAAGGTGCTACAACAATTGTCTTAAATAAAGTAGATTTAGCAACGGACAAGCAAATGGCTAAAGTAGAAACAAAGTTGGCAAAATATACCCTTGAGGGAACAAAGGTTTTGAAAGCTTCATATGGAAAGGTTGATATTCCGGTATTATTGGAAAAACGCATAAGCTCAGCAGTTTTAGATAATAAAACATGTAAGTGCAATAACCATACACATGAACATGAAAAGTCTTGTAGTCATCATCATGAACACCATATAGGCATCAAAACAATGACTATTCAAGATGTGCCGAGTTTTACAAAAAAACAATTAAGCCATTGGTTAAAGTCACTTCCAGAAGGTATTATTCGAGCTAAAGGATATGTAAGATTAGAACAAAAACAAGGTTTATATCATTTCCAATATAGTTCTAATCAAATTGATGTGAGTGATCAACCACAAAACGGTGTTATTGATCCTTGCATTGTTCTAATTGGGCAAGATCTAGATACAGCAAATATACCGGAGGTATATGGAACATAATAATAAACTAAAAGACCTTTCTATATGAATAGAAAGGTCTTTTTAAATTATAATAAACAATATTTATTAGCCTTTGAATTTAACATATATTATTATCTGTTAAAATATTTGATTCCAATATGATGCACTCATAAGATCTAGGCTCCATATAGCAGATCCAGCTAGATGATACTGCGGAATTAAATCTAAATATTCTTTAAAGGATGTAACAGTAGGGAGCCATACTTGATAAACTCTGTTATTTGCAGTGTAAG
>Ga0209574_10000276_pt1 | contig 13461 bp, 14 predicted proteins | sample AgamicMgMarz_FD_187168 | JGI IMG/M metagenome (GOLD analysis project Ga0209574, IMG submission 187168) | Agave microbial communities from Guanajuato, Mexico - Mg.Ma.rz (SPAdes) (version 2) | ecosystem: Host-associated > Plants > Phyllosphere > Phylloplane/Leaf | place: Guanajuato, Mexico... | reverse complement strand
GACGTAATTTATCAATTTCTTCTAGTGTAAGGTTTGTAAATTCAGCGATTGTTTGGTTATCTAAACCTTTTTGGATCATACTTAAAGCTACTTTTATGATCCCTTTCTTTTCGCCTATTTCTTCACCTATCTGTTTTCCCTTTTCTTCACCAAGTTTTTCAGCTCTTTTTAACGCTGACTTTTCATCTAATAATGCTTTTCTTCTTGCTTCATATGCTAATATCACTTCTGGATCTTGGCTAACACGTTCCCATTCATCCATCGCTTTCTTTAATACTTGATCTTCTTGCATCGCAATCTCCTCCAATACCTGAGTGATTTCTTCATCTTCGGATGCTTCAAGTAATAATAACCATCGCACAAGTTGATCTTCTCGTGGATCTACCTCTCGGTTACGCCATTTAATTAATAACTTGGGTAGTTCCATAAAATGAATTTCTAGCATATCCGTTAAGAGTAATTTCTGCTCTCGCTCATATAACTGAAAGGTGGAGTGATAATCATGAATATGAGATAAATAACGGAAGTTAACAATGTTAATGGTAATCGTTTTACAAAGCTCTCCGTAGTCCATGCCTTCCTTCATTTGACTACTGTACATTTTAGACCAGTAATTGAGTGTTCGTTTTTCCATGTCATGTTTGTTATTAAGCTAAATTTCAATATTGACACGGCTTCCATCCTCTAACTGTGCATGTACATCTAAAATAGAGCGTTTATCTTCTTGGTTTTCTTTATTAAAATGCAGATCTAGTAACTGCACCGTCTGAATTTTTTTATCATCTGGAAAATGGAGTGCCGCGTTCAAAAAAGCAGCTAAAATAGATTCATTTCCATGTGTGCCAAATAGTGATTTAAATGCAAAGTCGACACGCAAATCTAATCATTTTGTCATAATATCCTCCATCATTTCCATGTTTGTTATTAGTATACCATGACTTTACCGATTCCTTCTATCTAACTCTTTAGGAGCAAATTGAGTATCAATAAGATATTTTATTAATGTTCCTGAGACAAAGAAGTATGAAGTGGTATTTAAACAAATAGAAATACTCGTGCTGATTGCTATTACCGATAAATAAACTGCTCATGACATTATTCTTTTAGTTTGAGCACGTTCTTTATACATATAGGAATACATTAAAAGCCAATAAACTACTGAAAGCAAAAAAGCTACTAGTATGCCTAGTAGCTTTTCGATTAAAAATCGCTATATTCCTCTAAATCATCATCATCTAGAGAGCCAGATACCTGCTCTAAATCTGCAATTTTACCTTCTTTGAAGGTTTGACTTTCCAAAGGTTTCTCTTCTATATCCTCTTGTTTTCCCACGAACCCGTTGGACTGGGCTAATTGCTTTATCTCCAGTAGTTGGGAATTGATATGCTCGAGAAGATCTTCTGTTTTATGCCCTAATTCTACTTGGTCGGTAGATGAAGGGTGAAGATCTCGAACAATTAGAGATGAAATATAGTCTCCTAATTTTCGAGACTTTGCGTATTTTGCAAGTACGTCGTAGACTTCATCACTCAACTGGTTAGTTTTAATCGTAAAGGCGTTTTGACGCTCTGACATGGTTATCACCTACGCTGTTAGGATTTAACGGCTTTCTTCTCTGCTTGTTTTTTTTGAAGGTACCCGATGCTTCGGATTTCTAAGCCAAATAAGTTCAAGTGACGGCTATCTTCCGGTACTTTATGATATCGCTCCGTACGTTCTTCGCCAATCTTTTCACTCATGCTAGTCATAATAGCTACTTCTAGTGTCGGAGCAACGCCACCACTATATATGTATTTCCGGATTTTATTTGCCGGTGGTGGGGCCACATCATTTAACTTCGCTAGTAAAATCTCCACGTAGTCTTTCAAAGAAGATGTAATTTGAGCTGTTAAATCAATGGATGCGCCTGTGTTTTCATTTTTTAACTCGAATTTTTGTTTACTGTAGTTATCTAAAATAAATTGATCAAAAGCACGTAAATCCGTAAACAGTTCAGGGAACTTCTCTTTGCGCAACTTATCAATATGAGCTAAATAGGGAATGCCTTCAATACTTTGGAATGATTCACGGCTGTTCGCAGCTTTTAATCCTTCTGGTAAAATAACGACATCGATTGATCCTCCACCGATATCAACCATTACGGTTTCACATTCCACATATTCATTGGCATCTTCACGGTCTTGAAGTGTTAGGTCTTTCTTCAACGCAAAGCGAGCGATTTCACCTTCTTTTAGGCAAGCACTTTCATCCACAACTACCTTTAATTCTTTTTCAAACCCTGGAGTATGAATACGGAAATTATGGTCACCTAGGAAGCGATTGGCCATGGCTTTTTGCGCTTCACCAAAGGTACTTTCTTTCTTTAGTAACCAGATTGGTAACATCGTAGAGAAATAGTCAATTTCAATATTATTATCTTTTTGATCTTTTGCATGTAATGCATGATAGTATGCAATGGCAGCTAAAAATGTCACATAAGGAATGTGGCTTGTAATTTTGTTATGTAAACGATTAATGTGATTGTTCGCAAGTTGTTGGCTTGCTGCGATGTCACCGACTAAGAAATAACGTTCTTTCTCTTCATCACCGATTGTCGTAGATAGTAAGATGCGCTTCTTAAATTCTTCCGGTGCTGTTACCGCATCTGTAAAGAATGAATCAGCAGCTTCTTTTTGAAGTTCTACAACGTTGGTTGGAAAATCAAACAGGTACCCATCGATAATATTCATATCAACTGAGTTCCCACAGTCTTTATTAAAACGTGAAATTTTCATATTTATACACCTCATTTTTAAGTTGAACCTCTGTTGAACTAATTATACAAGAAAAAGATTGGATTTTCAATCATTTAGTTCAACTTATCTATCAACAAAAAAATACATTTATCAACAATTATATTTGTTTAGTTGAACTTATTTTGAGATTAAAAGCTGAAGATTTGCGTAGGTGTTTTTATAGAATAAAAAGAGAGCTTTTAACCCTCCAAAAGGAAAATAAGAGAGCACACATAATCTAATTTTATCTAGAGAACTGATATTTGCTGCAATAGAGCTACCTACGTAAAAAGGGTATTCTTTATTTTGCATTTGCAGATGAGATATAGCATGAACACGACAGGGAGTATGCGAAAGTTAGACGAGTTAGGTCGTGCTGTCACTTCAATGGAGTTACGAAAGATTCTTAGTATCAGAGAAAAAGGTCCTATAGAAGTATTTTTTGACAGAAGTTATATTATTCTTCAGAAATATAAAGCTCACAATGAATGTGGAATTACAGGAGAACTGACTTTGAAAGATGGAGAATATGAAAAACAAGAAAAGCCCTCATAATTTGAGGACTTTTCTTGCCTATGAATAAGAAATGGAATTTTTATTCGCATCTACAAGACGTATTGTAACATATATAAAGTACAAAAAATGAGCTATTCAGGTCTTGAAAAAGGTATTCTAAAACTTCAGCTGATTTTTACAGGGGAAAGGTGTTGTCATAGTGTAGGATTCTAGTTATTGTTAAATGAAAATATAACAACTTAGAGAAATAGGTGATTGGGTTATGCAAACATATAGATATAATAGTGCTTTAAAAAGAGCTTTAATTGTAGATATAGAGGCAGGGAGAGAGCTTATGGTGGTAATTAAATCACGCTCCATGAGAACATAAGGATGTGTTTCCATCAAAATAGTTTTGAGATACTCTGGCATCCTCTCTCCTTTGTATGCACAAATTAATGGGAATGAGAGTTTATTCACTGCACTATCCACTATTTTTTCAAAATCTTCGATTAGATGTAAAGGATCTTCCATCGTGCTCCATTCTACATGTGCCCATGATCTGAAAGGAATTCTATTTTCTAAGTAGGGCTGAACGCTCTTATTAAAATAATTAAGAATGGCAGGAGGGTGATAACTACCACTTGAATAATAGAAATCGAAGTTGTTTATACGATGTATCATTTTCATTTGATCTGTGGTCAATAGTGTTTTCAAATGGTCATGAATAAAAGGATAAAAACGGTCATTTTCAATAAGAAGAATGCAATCTCCAGCAAAAATCCCCTCTTGGATATAACTTACAACTTGTTGTATATAATTTTCTTGCTGGTCGTAGGAATAAAGTATATGAACACTCTTTTGTTCTGCAAACAACTGATTCATTTTACTTTTCAACACATAATCCCTTCTTTCTTCTCCCTCTCTCATTATACTGGGATTATGTAAACAAAATATAGTGTTAATTTATTGAAATTTCAAAAAATGAAAACCGCGTACAGAAGGTGCGTTTTTTATACACTTCTCTAACCTCCGTCTTAAAGAGAAACCTTGTTAAATCAACGATGTATAAAAAGATGCACAAAGGAAGTAATCATCCGTTCTTAAACCCCTTGTGCCGCAGTTTAGCTATAAGGGGTTCTTTTTTTGATGTATACCAGAAAAAACATTATGGTAACTAAGGCTGGATGTCAGATTCATCTTAAAAAGCAAAAAACCTACCTCTTCCCACTCAGAAAAGATAGGTTTTTTCTGCTCTATTGCTAAAGGATTTTCGTAGATGCCTCACGGCTTCATGAGTAGTTAGTTTGTTCCGGATGTGAAAATTTATTCGTTGTTGGCTAATTTACATTTTAATTTTATAAATAGACATACTAATTGTATCCAATTTATTTAGTAATCGAAGGTGGAAGTCTAATAATGATGTATGTCTTTGTGTGCTTTTTAGTTTTTAATTTCCTAGCATTTTTCGCACCTAAAAGATTAGTCCCTATTGAAATATATGCTACATGTATTTTTGCCTACGCTTATGGGGTAACAACAGATTTAGTGTTAGACCTGCATTACAATTTGTATGGTTATCTTCAAAAAGGGTTTCAGTGGTTATCGCTTTTAGCAGTTATGATGTATTTTCCCTCTATCAGTTTTTTATTTTTAAATTTTTACCCATTTAACAAAGCTTTAGGAAGAAAAGTACTTTATATTTTAAGTTGGACACTTTTTTCTGTTGTATTCGAATGGTTCGTAGTTAACACGGACTTTTTTTATTATAATGGCTGGAAATTACTATATTCGGCTCTAGTATACCCAATTATTTTTCTTATTCTTGTAAGTAACTTGAAATTGGTGAGAAAAATAATTTCTAGTAAACGATAATTATCCTTCTGAAAACTCGAAAAAAATTCAAAAAAAATTACCTGTTAAGTTATTTTATTAGGTTCTTTTTTGTTGGGTTCCCTTAATCGACATTATAGTAACTAAAAATATATATGATATACATTAAAAAAAGCAGCAGCAGCAGCTACCTCTTCATGAGATAGTTACTTCTGATTCTGAATAGCAGTTAATTCATCTTATTTCTTGCATTAAGAAAATACATCCACACATGTATGACAGTTGTCATACTAGTTACTTGACGTTTGTATGTTTTATTACCAGCTACTATGTGCTACTATAAATTAATAAAGAAGAGCTGAATTTAAACACGGTAAAGATTTAAGGAGGACAACATGAGCAAACAAAAAACGACTGAACTAAGAAAAAATGTAGCACCTTTTGAAAAACCCAATACGAAATCGAGTATAAAGCAATTAATAAACACATTCCTTCCGTTTTTACTACTTTGGTTTCTAGCTTATCAAAGTTTGTCCGTTTCTTATTGGATAACATTGCCATTAGCTATTGTTACAGCCGGGTTCGTCGTCCGAATCTTTATTATTTTCCATGATTGTTGTCATCAATCATTTTTCAAAAGCCGAAAAGTGAATAATATCCTTGGTACAATTAGTGGGGTTATCACCATGTTTCCGTATGAACAGTGGAAACGAAGCCACTCGATTCATCATGCCACGAGCAGCAACTTAGATAAACGAGGAACTGGTGATGTGTGGGTCATGACAGTTGATGAGTATGTTGCAGCATCCTACTGGGGCCGGTTAGCTTACCGAGTTTACCGCAATCCAATTGTTATGTTTGGATTAGGTCCCATCTATCTTTTCTTAGTTTCTAACCGATTGAATCGAAAAGACGCGAAACGAAAGGAACGTTTGAACACATATTTAACCAATTTCTCAATTGTTGCAGTGTATGCACTTTTATGTTGGGGTATTGGTTGGCAAGCTTTTCTGCTCGTTCAAGCTCCCATCCTTTTTGTAGCAGGATCACTTGGAATTTGGCTATTTTACGTACAGCATCAATTTGAGGATTCCTACTTTGAAAACGAAAAGGAGTGGGATTACGTGAAGGCTGCGGTTGATGGTAGCTCCTATTACAGGCTTCCTAAAGTTTTACAATGGGTAACAGGTAATATCGGTTTCCATCATGTACATCATTTGGCTCCAAGAGTTCCAAACTATAATTTAGAAAAGGCACATGAGTCTACGCCACCATTACAGAAAGCAACAACAATTACACTAAGCACAAGCTTGAAATCCCTTCGTTTTCGACTTTTAGATCAACAAAATAAAAATTTTGTAAGCTTCAAAGAAATTAAGCATCTAATAGACAATAAAAAATCTCGTATGAATTTGAATAACAAAAGGCGAAATCTAGATAAAAATTGAATATTCATACGATAAAACTATTCATTTCCTAATAAAAAATACCTGGACGAGTTGAACTATAATCCGAATAAGGGGCACTACATAAAAAGTGTCCCTTATTCGCTATTTGTCTACATTGTGTGTAAATCTTAAAACCTTTTATTTAATACACCTTCACTTAAACTATCCTCTTGACGACAGTTAACAACTCATTCGTGAAAATCTATCTTTTCTAACGCTTAAAACTAAATTTATAAGTGCTTAAAAAACATCAGATTAGAAAAAACTGATGTTTTTTTAGCACTTTAAACTCAGAAACTCATACTAATTTAACTTTTCCTAATGCATCTTGTTCCTTAATTTCACAAGTACCATTGTTATGTAACCACACAGCAGTATAATTTTTTCTTTAAATATGACATTACAATCAACCTTCACTGATTATCCTTAACCCTCCTTAATACTTGCTAATTTTCGACATAAAAAGAGGGAATCCTTTAGAATAACTCCCAGAGAGTATTGCACATGAATATCTCCTATCGAATGATTGATAACTAATTATCTCTTTACATTGAATAATATTTTTATTTACCCAGGATATTTTACGCTCTTAAAATCTACGTATATTTCAAAAAGTCCATAAAAAATAATATAATCACTTTTTATAATTACAGATATAACTATTTGTAATGTAAGCGTTTTCTGTTATAATGAAATCAGGTGGATAGCATGCGTGGCTATCGTTGTATTTGGCGCAGGTGGAGCCCATACAAAAGAAAGAATGACCTTTTTTTAACTCTGTGTTGTGTTACATACAACTTCGTACATACAAGTTAATACAATCAATAAGTACATTATTAATTTGTATGTATAAGAGATTACTAGATAGGTAATGATAGAAGTAAGAAACATAAATAAAGGAGGAAAAGATGTTGAAAGAATATAAACAGGTGTTTTCTAATTTTATTGATGAAGACCGATTCGAACTACATTCATACCTTACTTATTTATTCAATCAATCTCAGGACAAAGATGTAATTCAGTTAGAAGATGAACATATAACATGATAAATGTACACATATTGTAAAGTGGAAGGGTAAATATATGAATAAAAAATAGGATAAGCGACCTTACTGTTCGAATTAGGATAGATAAGTCGCTTTTTATTGTTCTCATGTAAAGGCTTCCTGTTAGGGGGTTAATTCTATTACAGAGGGTATTCTATGAGATACTTCGAAGCTGTTTAGTTAATCGTAAGAGGGTTTCTTTATCTTTATTCTTTGAAGCTTGTTCCATTTGCACCAAAATTTCTGTTTTTTGAACGTCACGTAGATTTTTCATTGATAAAAGTTGATTAAATGTAGAATTCATGTCTTTTATCTCTCCTATCTTTGTGCAACCGTTTTTCTTTGTATTCCACACCCATCATTCTTTTTCCTTTAAAAGCTTTCCATATATAATAAACAGAAACTCAGTCAAAAAAGACTGAGTTTCTGCTTATTATATGCTATTTACACCACTTTCTACCATAGCATGTTCCCAGCTAGGGAAAAAATAAAGTGCATTTTTCATTAGTTTTGGATGTGTTTGCTTTACTTTTTTCTTTTTTAGAGATTGTCCATTTGTTCCTAAGTACTGGATTTGGGCTTTGACTTCTTCGACCGTCATATCGGCTTGCATAAGATCACTCCCTTTATCAAGTTGACCCTATTATTCCCTTCTTTTAGATAGGTAAAACATATACTTCTAGAATTAGCTTATATTTATTTATATTTAATACAAATTATGAAGAATAACTACAACAAAGACTGCCCATTATGTATAAGCCTTCTACCAAGGATTCTTTCTCCGGAGTATACAGCTTTTTATACATATGATTGTCTCAGAAAATAGTCTTTATGAAGAAAAAATATAAGTTATTATTTAACTCCATTTATAGAAGCCTTTAAAAAGTTACCATTTCAAAGGCTTTTAGAATAAGGGTGTTTTTTCTTATTTAACTACTAAAGAAACTTCCACTCTTTCTTTTTCTCTTATAATGATGATGTCCATAACTTCCATGATGATCACGGCCTTTTCTATAATCGTCACTACTGCTATAACTCTTAAAAGGTTTTGATTTTCCTCTCTTGTAATCACTACTACTGTAATGCTTATGTTTATTATTCATTAGTGAATCAAACAGTTTCTTGAACATGATTTAACCACTCCTCATAATTAGTTTAAATCTATAAAAAACAAAAAGCGCTTTTATCTTTTTAGTAGATAAAAGCGCTTGATGTATAAACACAGACTTCACCTAACTAAAAATGTAGGCAAAGGTCTTGCTAACAATTAAGATTGCCAACAAAGCCGGAAACAAAATGTTTCGTAGTGACGACTTTTGTTGTACAGCTACTCCCCTTTGGAGTATTAAGTTTGTTCAATGTTAACGTAAAACGATTCTATAAGTCAATTAATAACTAATAGCGTCCAAAAAGGAACATCCTTTTAGACAAATATACGTCGAAGTATAGGCTAAATTATAATGGACTTTCTGTAGTTTAGAAAAGTAATACCTAAGTACTTTATAGCTTTATAAAGAGAAATTTATATTTATTTCTCCATGTAAAAATATGATATATTATATACATACCTATAATACGCCATACTATAACTAATTTAGGTAATCATAAATAAAAGCACTACTAATCCATAAATATAAATATCATCAAAGGCGTTAGTACAGATCACTAACGTCCTTTTTACTGTCTTCTTCACTTTAAGATTTCTACACGCACTGGAGGGAGATAACATTGAGTAAAAATCAAAAGCTATGGACAACGGAGGAAGATTTATTCCTTAAAAAACAATATGGACAGATGACGTTCCAAAGAATGGGTGAACACTTAAATCGTAGCAAAGAATCTGTTAATAAACGGATTGTACGATTAAACCTTCGAAATGAAGAGAATTGCTTACATAAAAAATGGACAACGGAACAAGATACTTTCTTAAAAGAAAACATTGATATCATGAATAACCGGGAAATAGGAAATCATTTAGGTAAGACACCTTCTTCTATTGCTACTCGTATTAAAATATTAAAACTAACACGACGAGAAACACTGCGGAGATGGACGGATCAAGAGGATGAATACCTATTAAAGTATTATGGATCCAAATCTCTTAAACACATATCTAAACGACTACAGCGAAGTATACCAGCATTAGAGTCTAGATTAAATCGCTTAGGCGTATATGGAGTAAGAGCTTATACAGGAAGTATTACAGTATATGAACTAGCAAGTTTTCTTCAAATTGATGTTCATACTATCTATAAATGGATTCAAAAAAAGAAATTGCCTCATAAAATCACGAGGGCAAAAACACGAAAATTTGTAGGAATTGAAGTATCGGCCTTTTGGAAATGGGCTGAGCAAAATAAAAAGCTCCTTAATTTTTCTAAAATACCTACAAATACTCTTTTGCCAGAGCCGGATTGGGTAAGGAAACAACGGAAATATGATTATTATAATCGTCCAAAATATGAAAAGAAACAGTGGAATGAAGAAGAAGATGCCCGTCTATGGTATATGTTCTACGAGGAAGGTCGTACTCAACAAGAAATCGGTCAACTTATAGGACGATCAAGATATGGGGTTCAACGAAGGTTAAACCGATTGCGAAAAAAGAAATTGACCACTTAATGGCGGTATCCTGTACTTATTTTAAGCAATAGATATATTCATTCGATATTAAAATAAATCTTAAAAACAAAAAAAGCACAGACCACTATATATGGTGTGTACTTTGGGCTAAGGAATAACACTAAAAGAAAGATTGTCTAATAGCAGATTAACAATTTAACGCTTTAAAGTAAAGCGTTAAATTGTTCCATATTATATCCTCGTTATTTAAGTAAATAGTAAATTATTTTATAAAAAATATAAGTTTTAATACCTATTCTTACCGAGGAAAAATACAATGTTTCCATAAATATAATAAAAAGTTATTTTAAAGGTGAATGAGAAGCGACAGAATGTAATAGAGAGGAAGTATTATTCTACATGAAGGAAATTTTTATAGGGAAAAATTCATGTGAAAATTGCTTAATTGTATTTTTTTGCTTCAGTAATGATAGCAATAAGTTTTAGTCTGCCTTTCGCAGAAATATATGACAAATGTAAGTATGTTAATTAGGTTTGTCTATCGTATGCAAAGAAGAAGGTCATATTAAAGACCTTCTTCTTTTATGGGGTTTAAGATTATATACAAAGCTTATGAAGCACTTTCTATAATACATTTCCTATTTCATAAAAGAAAAATGTACTAACTAAGTACACAAGCGTCCCTAAAATTTTCATCTTCAAATCGAAATAACCTTAATTTTACCTCAAAGTAAAATATGGTGTCAATGATAAATTGCATTTTTTTGGAAAAATGTTATAATAGTCTTACAATCGCTTCTTGATCGTATTTTAAATTCTACTGTATTTTTTACAGGTAGCATTATGGACACGCTTTTCAATATCCTTTTTTAGAACGAAGAAAAATCCGAACAATTGTGTGAACTTTAAAGGTAAGTTAGTTGAATAAAATTATCAATTTGCTATCTAATAGTAACCGAGTTTTTATTCTACAAGGAGGCCTAAAATTATGAATTTAATCAATAAGAAAGTTACACACAAGCATTTTGGAACCGGTAGTATAGTTAAATATAATGATTCTAGTATTGAAATACATTTTGCATCGGAAAATAAAAAGTTTGTTTTTCCCGATGTATTTGGAAAGCACCTAAAACTGCATGATAAGAGTGTTGCCAATTCACTTGAGAAAATTATACAAGAAAAAGAAATGGAACGAAAGGAGGAAGAACGGAAGAAGGAAGAGGAAAAAATACTACAACGAAAAAATCAGGAACTTCGCTGGGGACATGAAAAACTTATGAAAAATCATAAACTTCATCCCGAATCACAAATGGTTTTTTGGTGTGATGCAGAAGAAAAGAATAGCTCTTTTTCGGAATGGAAGGTTTTTTCAGGGGTTGTAAAAAGTGGTAATAATAAAGGGAATCCAACCAAGCCCAATCGCTTGCACCAAAATAGCGCTGTCTTGTTAACAGCAATAGATTCCAGTATGCCTGAAAAAGACAGACGTATCTTAGGTGTCTATATGGTGAATGAAGATTTTATCGGTAAGCTTTGTGAAGATGGATATATTCCTGCTCATTCAAAACATAGAATCAAACTTACAGAACAGGAATCGGACCAGATGCTTTTCTGGGAATATTATGTAAATGAAAGGTCCTCCCAAAAAATGACATGGAATACAGGGAAATATCGTTATTTTGATAATTCATGGATGGCTCAAATTTTGCTTGATATAGTTTCGTTGAAAAGTGACTCAAAGGAACAAGAACAGGCACAACAATTTTTTGAACATTTTTGTAAAATGAATCTGATAACAGCTCAAGAGTTACCAAAGCCTAATGGCGCATTGATGCGTATTTAGACGTTAGTTCAAAGATGATAATAATGACAGGGGACTCATTAATAGCGAACAGTGTGTGAATCTGTTTGCTATTAAGCGTGTAAATAAAATGTGTTATTTTAATTAAGAGTATCTCCAGTTTTAAAAGGAAAAATAGGACAAGTCAATCTTTATTGGCCGATTTTTCCTTTTAAATTGAGAATTTCCTAATTTATTTTATATGTTCTGCACAGCATATAGTAACAATTCTTCTACATTCCTTTTGCCTAATTCCTTGGCTTTTTGCTGCAATTCTTTCTTCAAATCACTTGTTACTTTTACTCGTATCACTTCCAAATCGCTATCAATATAAATGCCACGGCTACGCTTGTTAATTTTCCCTGAAACAAGAACCGACTCTAATAATTCAACGATTTCTTGTGCTGATTCCGTCAGTAATACTGGTTTAATTTCAATCAAAAATTGCTCTTTCTCTTCTTGTGGTGTAATCCTCATATTGGTCGGGCTTAGGTGTTGATAGAATAAATCCATGAGCTTATAAAGCTGTGATTTCGCATAGGCTGTTTGCTTAAAGGCAAACGTTGCATAGCCTTCTTTGGTAATTGTTTTTTTCGATTCAATCTCATAGCCTGCTTCAAAACCTCGGTGAAGCAACTCCTCTAATGTTACCTCTTCATGTTGTTCTGTAACTGCCATAATCGGATCTTCTACCGAGATGATACGAGCAGACTGCTCTTTTTCTTCGCCTTTCTTCACAAAAAGCTGAAATAGTGCAATATTTTGTTCGGCATGGTAAAAATGACGCTTGCTCGGTTTGCGCCCCGCTTCATGCGTTCGCTTAAACTCTTCTAAATCTTCCTTATTTACAAAATAACAATTGATTCCTCGGTATTCTTCTTGGAACGCTGGTAACAGTTCTTGCTTAATATACTTATTCACCGTTGTGACCGAGATATCAAGTTGCTGCGCGACTTCTTTTGTCGTAAGACCTGGCTTTTTTAACTCTTCTTGTAAACGAACAACATCCTCGATATCAAATTCATAACGTCCTTCAATATGCCAGTCATCTTTATTAATAGGATTTAATTTCTCTTGTTGAATATATGTATATATTGTTTTCTTTGATGATATAGATAACATTTCCATCACGTCTTCAATGGTAATAATTTTAACAGGATTATCAATCATAACATACACTCCTTTTATTTTTTTATTAGTTAATAATTCATTATACCATATCAACATAAAGCTATAGATTAAAAGTTTTTATAATAGATATGTAAATTATATAACTAACTTATATAAATTTAAGTTTTACTATTTACTCTAACAGACGACAAATAGGAGATTTTTCTACAATCCATATAAATGATAAACTATATTTATAAAAAATAAGTTTACACTTTTACTTTTAAATAAGTTACAATTATTATGTAACTAACACAATAAATAAATTTAAA
>Ga0209574_10000275_pt1 | contig 13465 bp, 14 predicted proteins | sample AgamicMgMarz_FD_187168 | JGI IMG/M metagenome (GOLD analysis project Ga0209574, IMG submission 187168) | Agave microbial communities from Guanajuato, Mexico - Mg.Ma.rz (SPAdes) (version 2) | ecosystem: Host-associated > Plants > Phyllosphere > Phylloplane/Leaf | place: Guanajuato, Mexico... | reverse complement strand
TGGCCGCTTCATTCGCCCGGGGTCGAATATCTCGTCAATGTGATGTGGCCATTCACACCCTATACGGCTGAAAACGGCGCGACTCTCGTTTGGCCCGGCAGCCATCGCAAAACGGACGAGATCCTGCTTGCCCCCGAGGCGGCGGTCGCGGCCGAGATGATGCCCGGTGACGCACTGCTGTTCCTCGGGTCGACGCTCCATGCCGGCGGGGCGAACCGCTCGAACGCGCCGCGGCGGGGCATGATCGTGAGCTACAGCCTGGGATGGCTCAAGCCCTATGAGCTGCCCTGGCTTGCCTATCCGCCCGAGGTAGCACGCAGCTTCTCGCCCGAGCTGGCGGCGCTCGCCGGCTATAAGGCACATCGGCCGAACCTCGGGACGTTCGAGGGACGCTGTCCGTCGCATTTGCTGGTGAGCGACGACGGTACCGGGCTGGGCGCCATCGACGCCTTGCGGCCGGAGCAGGAAGCGCTGATCGAGCAATTCTACGCAGGGAGCCTCGCGTTCGGACCGGCCGAAATCGGTTGATGGACGATCACGGCCACTCGCCTGCGGCACCTGCGCTCGACCGCAAGACCGTCGCGCGCCTGACGGTCCGGCTGTATCGCCTGATCGGCGACCGGTTGGGCCGGGACCTGTTCTCGCCACCCGCATTCGACATGCTCCTCGATCTCTATATCCGCGAGGACCATCGGCCGCTGTCGCTGACCGGCCTGTGCGGCGCCGCGGCGGTTCCCGAACGCACTGCGTTGTTCACGATCGGCCGCCTCGTCGAGCGCAATCTGCTCACCCGCCATCCGGATCCACGCGACGGGCGCCGGGTCAATGTCGAACTGTCAGCCGGAGCGGTCCGGATGCTCGACAGCTGCTTCGACGACGTTCTCGCAATCATTTGCGACGATCGACTCGGCTGCGGAGACCGGTCGAGATCCTGATCTGCTGCGCGCTTGCGGCAAGGGCGGATGTGATGCACACTCGCCACGCATGACGCGCATCGCCGGCACCGGCGTCTGCAGGATTGACCTGCCTGGCATCACATCCGTCCGTCCAACAGGGTCGGAACGGCAGCATCGGCATCAGGCCCGGCACTCTCGGGTGGCCCGCCAGTGGCAACTTTGCTTGACTTTGCTGCGCCGGACCCGGTCCGCCGCACCCTTGAACTTGCGTGACGCCGTGTCCGATGCCGCGGACCCTGCCGATGACGGCGCGAACGGGAATCTCTCTCGCCGGCAGCTCGAGGCGATCTATCGCGCCCAGGCGCCGGGATTGGCCCGCTATATTCGCGCGCGCTTTCGCGGCGCGGAAGATCCGCAGGACCTGGTGCAAGAGATATTCACACGGTTCGCGGGGGGAAGGCCAATTGCCGAGCTGCGCGATCCTGAAGCCTATCTCAAGCGGATCCTGCGCAACTTCCTCATCACGCGGAAGAAGCGGCTGGACCGTCACCCGACCTTTGTCAGCCTTGATGGCGTCGAACCGGCCATACCGCCGGCCCAGGCGCACGCGATCGAGCTGAGCGACATGCACGCGCGCTATCGCGCCTGTGTCGACGCGCTCCCGCCTAGAACGCGGGAGGTATTCCTTCTACATCGAGCCGAGGAACTTGGCGTCAAGCGCATCGCCGAGCAGCTCGGCATCAGCTCGCGCACCGTGGAATGGCATATCGCACAGGCCATCCGGCGCCTTGGGGAGGCTTTGGAGCGCGAATGACCGAGGACACACCGCCGGCATCTCCAAACCCGGGCCAGCTCATGGAGGAGGCGGCGGTCTGGTTCGCACGCATGCGCGGGCCGGAGGCTGAAGCGCACCGTCCGCAATTCGATGCCTGGCTGGCGCGTGGCGCGCTGCACCGGGCCGCCTATAACCGTGCCGGAGAGATTTTCAGCCTGGGCAAGTTCCTCCGCGAGGAGGCGAATCCGGCGTCAGGGGGCTCCAGCGGTGAAGAAGAGGAACCCGGCCGTGCAGTCCCGGGAGGTCGCCGGGCTGCGCGGCTCCTCCCGATTTCGCTGCTTGCGGCATGTCTCCTTCTGCTCATCGGCTGGGCAGTGTTTGCACGTCCCGATGGCCGGATATCCGGTGCGGAGAGAGATATCGCGGGACGTTCTCCTTCCGGCACGGTCGCCTCCTATGCCAGTGGCGCCGGGACGCGCACCGAACGTCTGGAGGATGGGTCGATCGTCGTACTGGAACCGGACAGTGTCCTGTCCGTCTCCTTCAGCCCGCAGCGCCGGCATCTGCGGCTGGAACGGGGCGCCGCGAGATTCGCCGTTGCGCACGAGAACCGCCCGTTCGTGGTCGCCGCGGGCGACGGGACGGTCACCGCGCGCGGGACTGTATTCGAGGTGAGGCTCGCCGAAGGTGACCGTGTGACCGTGCATCTCCTGCGCGGCAGCGTCGACGTCACGATGCCGGCACCGGGGCGTGGCACAACGCCAACACGGAGGTTGCAGCCGGGACAATCCATTTCCTATGCCGGGCGCGACAACAGGCAAGATCAGGCAGGGCCGGGCCCGGCACCGACCCCGCTGCGGCCAATGGCATCAACCATGCGAGCCTTTGACCGCATCCGCCTCGCGGACGTGATCGCCCAGGCGAATGCGGCTTCGCCCGTTCGGATCCGGCTGGCGGATCCAGCGCTGGGCAAGCGTCTGGTTTCCGGCCAGTTCCGGATCAATGATCCACGGAAACTCGCGGAAAGGCTGGCGTGGATCTTCGACCTTCGCGCGCTTCCTGACACCCATGGCAATATCGTCCTTTCCGGGCGTTGAGCCTGGTTTGAAAAAATGATGCAGTCGACCCAGTAGTTTTCTCCCGGCGCAGTCCATCCCTCGAACAGGCCCCTGTCGGGCCAGCAATTGGGGGATAGGATGCGAGCGTTCGACCAGATTCGAAACGGTCTTCTTGCCGCGGCGGCAGTCGGGGCAATGGGACTGACGGTTCCCGCGGTCGCCCAGGAGCGCGGGCGTGAGCACTATGACGTTCAGGTTCAGGATCTCGGCGAGGCGCTGCGCATCGTCAGTCGGCATTCGGGGCAGGAAATCATCTTTCCCGCAGAGGTTGTCGCAGGCAAGCGTGCGCCGCGGCTTCAGGGCGCCTATTCTGCAGAAGAGGCGGTGCGCATCCTGCTTGCAGGAACGGATCTGGTCGCCGACTTTCGCGAGGACAGCATCCTGATCCGGGGGCGAGCGCAAGCGTCGGGCGAAATAGCCGATCGTCCGGCGGAAGATGTCGAGATCCTCGTCACCGGATCGCGCATCCGCGGCGGCTCAAGCCCCTCACCGGTCATCGTGCGATCGCACGCGGAAATGGTGAATGCGGGCCAGTCGAACCTCGGGGACGTGTTCCGGAGCGTTCCCCAGAACTTCAATGGTGGACAAAATCCCGGAGTCGGCGTCGGCGTCCCCGAGCGTAATGGTTCGAACATCGGATCGGGCTCGACGATAAATCTTCGGGGACTCGGACAAGATGCCACGCTCACGCTTCTGAACGGTCATCGCCTTGCCTATAATTCGGCCTTCCAGGGAATCGACGTGTCGGCGATTCCATTGGCCGCCGTCGATCGTGTCGAGGTGGTCGCGGACGGAGCGTCGGCATTATATGGCTCGGACGCCGTCGCAGGCGTCGCAAATATCATTCTGCGCAGAGACTTCTCCGGTGTCAGCGGGAGCGTCCGCTTCGGCGCGTCCACCGATGGCGGCAACGAGCAACAGCAATACTCGCTGACCGGCGGAGCTACCTGGTCCACTGGCGGCGTTCTTGCCGCGTTTGATCATTCGCGGTCGAGCGCCATCGTCGCCGGCGATCGATCCTACACCGGAGGCCTGTGGCCGGCCACCACGCTCGTTCCGCCTCTCAAGCAGCACAGCGCCGTCATCAGTGGTCACCAAGCCCTGACACCCGGCCTGAGCTTTGCGATCGATGGCGTTTACAATCACCGCGACGCAGCCACGAACTATCCGTTCACAGCCACCGGCGACTATCGTTCCTATGGTTCGCTCGGGAGAACGGTGGCCGAGTCCTATGCCGTCTCGCCTTCTCTCCGCCTGGAGATCTCGCCCGAATGGACCGTGTCCGTGACAGGGCTCTACGCCAGGGACGACACCGATTACCGCTCGGATACCTATCGGAACGGGGTAGTGATCTCTCCGGTTCAGGGGCGATATTACAACACCACGAAGTCCATCGAACTCGGCGCCGAAGGGAAGCTCTTCTCCATCTCGGGAGAGAGCGTTCGGCTCGCCGCAGGCGCAGGGTATCGAACGAACGCATATGATGCGTTCCGCGCGCGGCGCGTGCGCCAGATCGGCGTATCGCAGGACGCCCGCTATGCTTTTGCGGAGCTCAGATTGCCGATTCTCGCTCCGTCGCAGCAAGTCGCGTTCGCGCGCAGCCTCACGCTTTCAATGGCGACGCGCTTTGAATCCTATCCGGGGCTCGAAGACGTCGCGACGCCCAAGCTCGGGATAATCTACTCGCCGACCGGGGGTGTCTCGATCAAGGGAAGCTGGGGCAAGTCGTTCAAGGCACCCCAATTCTATCAGCAGAATTTCCTTCGACAGGCCGCGCTCTATACCGCCGCGGCGGTCGGCGGGAGCGGCTATCCAGCCGGGTCGACGGTTATCTACAAGCTCGGCGGAAACCTCGACCTCAAGCCGGAGAAAGCCACGACCTGGACGGCCACGCTCTCGCTCGAACCCGGATTTCTGCCGGGAGCCCTGGTCGAAATGAGCTATTTCAGCGTCGACTATCGAGATCGCGTCGTTGCGCCATTCCCGTCGACCGCCAATGCGCTGGGCAACCCGGCCTATGCGGCCATGATCAATCGGTCCCCTTCCCAGACCGAGATCATCGCGGCCTGGTCCGCTGCGGAACAGACGGCAAATGCCGCGGGCGCACCGTTCAACCCGGCGAACGTGGTCGCGATCATCGATGGCTCGAACCGGAATGCAAGCAGCCAGAAGATTCACGGACTCGACTTCTCTGCGCGATATCGCCTCGGGCTCGGTGACGATCGATCGATTTCGATGGTCGCCAACGCGACATATCTCGAAAGCAGGCAGCAGCTTTCCAGCGGGCAACCGGTGGTCCGGCTGGCAGGCTCGATCTTCAATCCTCCGAATTTTCGCGCGCGTGCCGGGGCGACCTATGAAGATGCCGACAAGGTCTTGTCGGCCTATGTGAACCATGTCGGCGGGGTGGTCGACGACCGGATCGCCGCCAGGCCGCATGTTCCCGCCATGACCACCGTGGATTTCAACGCGAGGTTCGTGCTTCTGGGCGAGCGCCCGCGCGGACCGAACGCCGAAATTTCGTTCACGATGCAGAACCTGCTGAACGCGAAGCCGGGCACGATCTATCAGCCCTATGTCTACGCAACGCCCTTCGATTCGACGAACTACTCTTCCGTCGGGCGCTTCGTCAGTGTCGCGATCACGGCGCGGTACTGATGGGATTCCTCGCTCGCTGGATCCGCCCGGGCCTCGCCTTGTGCCTCGTCGGCACATCAGCATCATTCGCGATTCCGGGGATGGCTCGAGCCGACCCATGCGCCGATCTATTGCCGCCGGCCGGGCCTTTCGCGCCGCGAAGGCTCGAGGCCCGGGACATCGTTCAGTTGCGCGACATCGGTTATCCGGAAAGCTCGCTCTATGCGTATGACGACGCCCTGAGCATTGCACCGGACGGCCGGTCCGTTGCTTTCGTGATGCGACGGGCGGATCCGGATGCCAATCAATATTGCTCGGGCCTCGTCGTGCTCGATCTGGCTACCGGAAAGCCTGCGGTGCTGGACGTCTCCACCGAGCTCGTAACTTCCGCTCCCGTCGCGATCCGCGGGCTACTCACGCCCCAGGGGCTCGCCGCGACCAATCCGCCGCGATGGTCTCCGGATGGCCGCAGATTGATCTGGTTGAAACGCGTCGCGGGGGTAACCCAGGCGTGGATCGTCGCACGCGATGGGTCACCTCCAGTGCGTGCGACCGCGCCAGATCAAGACCTCGATTTTGCGACCTGGGCCGGGGATGGGCGGTCAGTGGTGGTCAGGGTCTCCGTGCCAATGCCGGACGAAGCAGGCGGCCGGCGAGGCTATGCCTATGATGATCGCTTCGTCCCGGGGCAAGGAACGGAACCGCGGGCAATTGCCCCGGGCGCCCGGCCGTTGCTGGTCGTCGATCCACAAACCGGCCTGACGTTTGCGGCACCCGAAACTGCCCTCTCCGATCCGGCATATCGAGCCACCGGGGTTGGCTCATCCGATACGGGCGCGACGAGTGCCGCCGGTACGCGCGCATGGATTGCTGCTGAAGGGGAATCGCTCTTCAGCCCGAAACGGTTGTGGCTGGCTCCGCAGGGCGGCGATGCCGGGCGATGCGACGCTTCGTCCTGCAAGGGCGAGATCTACAATCTACAGTGGAATGCCAGTGGCACTCGCCTCTTCTTCATCGCGCGGGGAGGAAAGAATGGCGAGACGACGATGTTGTACCGCTGGAGCGGTGCGGCCGGCGTTGCGCCCCGCCGGATGTTCGAGACACGCGATGTCCTGGCCGGGTGCCGGGCAGCTGCAGAGGATCTGATCTGCCTGCGCGATAGCGCATCAAGCCCACGCCGACTGGTTCGAATAAACGGCGATACGGGACGATCCGGGCTGCTGTTCGATCCGAACCCCGGGTTCAGATCGCTGCAACCCGGAACTGCGAAGCGTCTTCATTGGCGAAATCAGTTCGGCCTGGAGACCTGGGGAGATCTGGTTCTTCCCGCCAGCTACCGGGCGGGCGAAAAGCTGCCGCTTATCGTCGTGCAATATCATAGCGATGGCTTCCTGCGCGGCGGGACCGGGGACGAGTATCCCGTTCACCTGTTCGCCTCGCGCGGGTTTGCGGTTCTGAGCGTCGAGCGGGTCCAGCCCTATGCCAGCCTGGTGGACAATGTCCGCGACTATAAGGAGGCAAACCGGGTTAACGGTGTCGGCTGGCGGGAACGGCGAAGCCTCCTCTCCTCGATCGAGACCGGCGTGGCACTTGCAATCGCGACCGGGACCGTGGATCCGAAGCGTGTCGGACTGACGGGGCTGAGCGACGGCGCCACGACGACGCAGTTCGCCCTGATCAACAGCAGGATCTTTGCTGCAGCGGCGATGAGTTCCTGCTGTATCGATGCTAACACGGTGATGATCTACGGAGGACCACGCTGGGCCCAGGAACTGCAGCGAAGAGGCTACCCTCCCCTCACCCGGCCCGATCCGCAATTCTGGGCTCCTATGTCCTTGTCTGCCAATGCCGCGCGGGTCGACATTCCCCTGCTTTTGCAGCTCCCCAGCGAGGAGTATCTTCTGGCGCTGGAAAGCTTCACTGCGCTCCGCGAGCTCGGAAAGCCGGTGGACATGTATGTCTTTGCGGGCGAGCACCACGTCAAATTGCAGCCGGCGCATCGCCTCGCCGTGTATGAGCGGAACCTGGCCTGGTTCGAGTTCTGGTTCCTGGGCCAGGACAGGATCGAGCACGCGACGGATGCCGAACTGGAACGCTGGGTGACGCTCAAAACGCGGGCGCGCGGCAAGGAGGCACTACCCGCTTCGGAACGCTGACCAGCTTTGCAACCATGCCTCGACGTCAACGAGCCGAAGGATTCTTGTATAGTGGAGATTTCTGGCGGGCCCCGGCTGACTCAAGGCATCATCAATGGCCTGGAAATCGATCAACCGTTCGGACCTGAGGATACCGTCGCCCAATAGTTCGCGAATCTGCGATTTCCTCGCTTCGAATATGTCGACAAGAAAGGACTCCGGGCGCCCCTTGCTTCGGCGGGTCAGGAGCGCCTTCGGCAAGTCGTCCTTGAAGGCCAGTCGCGCTACCCGGCGATTCTCCCCGCCGTCTATCCACTTCCAGCTCGCGATACCGAGACATGTTTCGACCAATGGCTGTGTCAGCAGCGGGAAGAGCATTTTTCCGTGGCGCGCTCGGGCAAATCCTTCGAGATGGTTCTCTATCTGAAGCAGTTGCGCGATGTGGCCCGCACTGCCGGGCAATCCATGCGGCGGAACCTCCAGCCACGGATGGCTTCGATCGGGAAGAACGGGGGTCGTCGGAAATGCGAGGAACAAATTGTCGCTCCGCCAACGATATGTCGGCGGCATTTGCCACGCTCGCTGAACACCTCGCCGAAGTGCCGTCCACAGGCTGCAGCCGGTCAGGGCGCTCAAATCGCAGGCAGTCCTGAGGAGTCCAGGGCCTGCCCCGTGCGCCAGAAGTCGATCGGCGACCGGCGCTGGCGATTGCAGCGAGCAGAAGACATTGTCGCCTCCGGCACCGTTGAGGGAGAGATCGGCGCCGGTCCGTTCAGCGACGCGTGCGGCGGCGATGTCCCAGGCCTGGATGAAGGATCTGGCGGTCGGCCGAGCCAGATGCGCCGCGCTCGAGCGCGTCAGATGGACGTCACTGACGCACAGTTCGACTTCATGGAGCTGAACCCCGAACCGCTCGGCTACCGATCGCGCGAACTCTCGCTCGTCGCCAGAAGGCTGGGATGTACGGAAGTTCAGGCAGGAGAAGCTCTTCCCCGCGATCGCAAGCGCCGCGGCGACGATTGCGGAGTCCAGTCCGCCGGACAGGTCCAGCAACAAATGCGATGACGATCGCGTCAAGGCCGATATGGAACCGATCGTCGCGTGCCGCACGGCCGACGCGTCCGTAGCCAGGGGCGTGTCGCGGCGGGCCGCATCCAGGGCGGCATCCCAGGGCGACCAGAGCGCCTTGATGGACGCGGTGCCGTCCGGAAGAATGGTGAGCCGCTCGCCGCGCAGGATTTCGTTCACTCCGGCCAGGGCGGTGCGCCGGGGCCGCAACGAGATTGCCTGCAGGTGGAGTTTGATCGCTTCGAAATCGATGGTTGGCCCGCGTCCGTCCAAGGCCAGGAGAAGCCGCGGATCGGAACCGACGATCGTCCCGGACGACGATTCTGCGAAATTGCACGATGACTCGCTCGATGGAGAGCGCAGGACGAACGTCTGCTCGCCGACAGACAGCACGGCGATGTACGTTCCCCAGAGCGACCGTATCAAGGCGCCGCCGCCAGTCGCCAGTATCTCCTGCTGCCTGCGCACCTCCAGTTTCGTCACCTCGGCGAAGGAACGATCAAACAGCTTTCCAATCACCACGCCCCTGCCGTCATCCAGGGCGAGGCAAGCGCAGCCCTGTACGAACACGCTGGCCGATCGGAGGTCCAGCTTCCGGAATCCCGCTCGCACCGGATTGGCTTCGAAGCCCGCAATCATCGCGGCGGCGGCTTTCGGGACGACAAGATATCGCACGCGGTCAGATCACCAGGATGGGTTTGAAGTTCCGGATATTCTCCGGACGATCGTTCAGCGCTTCGCCGCCTGCCTGCACCCAGCTATGCGCGGCGAATGGTCCGAGCTTCACGCCGATCACGAACCGGCAGTCGCAACCACGAGCGAAAAGATGGTGTGCCAGCGCAATCGACCTCGGCAGACATTTGTCTTCGGTCGAGACTGCGAAACGGAGATGCTCGAGTGCCTTGACGGCTCTACAAAATTCCCGGCGCGCAAAGGTGTGATCGCGGGGCCGGTGAGGCCTGGCGGCAGACAGGCGGCGCAAGCAGACCGCCAGGCGTTGTCTCCTCAGGAGACAGGAAGCGGCAACAAGGCGCGTTGCCATCCCGGGAAGGTGCGACAGGGACGAATCCCGATCGATCGCGTCCAATATACTGGAGCCTGCCGCTTCCGGGGCGATAGTCCCGGTCAGGGATTCGGGCGCCCCGCCGGAGACCAGAATTCCAGCGTCCACCAGATGCGTTGAGCGCCCCGATATGCTTGCACCCATGCTTGCGCGAAGATGTCGAAAATCCGCCTCAAGTTCTTCGGACAGGCAGAAGTAGCGGGCCCGGAGAGTATCGATGAATATATGGCGGCCGCCGACTTCGCAGAACGCCAGCCCGTCGCGCAGACTATAGGCCATATGTATCTCACAGCGAGACAGCGCGCGGGCATGCCCGCGCGCTGTACCCGTCACTCGTCGGTGAGCCCGGTCTTGATCTGCTCGCCGATCCCATCGTCGAAGCCGACGCCGGGGCCGTGCGTCACCTCGGCCACCGCGCCGAGATCGACGACATCGTCATTGCGTTCCATGGGAACCTCCGTTCGCAACGCTGCGGGAACTGCAGCACGAAAGAAATAGAACCGGAGCGACAAATAGAGGCGGAATATATATCGCAATTTTTGCTGCAATTGACGCGGCATCGCGCTGCCAGGCGGCGTGGACAAATTGGTTTGGTATAGCCTCAGGGAGCGCAACCGGACCGAGCGCATGTTCGGTCACAGGATCAACCGCGCCGTCGCGATCCGCTATGGCCAGCTGGCCCACAGCTTCCTCGGCATGGCCCACCTCGCCGCCGCCAGATATTTGCTCAAATTTGACCACACCGCCTGAGAGGTGCGGATGCAATATTTGAGACCGCGCCCGGTTGTGATCGGGGCGCGCGGCTCGCGCGCGCCCCTTTTGCTCATTCGTCGGTCAGGCCGAGCCGCAGTTGCTCTCCGGCTCCGTCGTCGAGCCCCATCCCGGGCCCCTTGGTCTCCTCGGCGACCGCGCCGAGGTCAATAAGGTCTTCGTTGCGTTCCATGACCATCTCCTTGTGCGCCGCAGGAACACGGCATCGGGAGGCTAGTCAGATCACATGGGCGTGGGCGCGAATATATTTCGCAATATTTGCGCTAATTGGATGCAGATCAACGGAACCTGGCGATCAGCGATCCGCTGCCCGCCCCAACGTCATGGCCAGGATCTCGGCGCAGCGCTGGACGCGCTGGCCGTGGTATCGCTCCAGGCGGCGGCCGAGCGCGCGCTTCATGTCGATGGTGCCGTTCACCGCAATCCGGCGCAACTCCTGGTCCGCGTCGGAAAAGATCCGTGCTTCTCCAATTCTGACATAGTGCAGGCGCTCGCTCGCCGAGACGATCTGGTCGACGAATTCCGCGTTCGCGCTCGCGCTGCAGATCGCCGCGAACAGGAACGCTGTCCGGTTCGCGGTCGAGACCGGATCTGTTGAGGGATTCATATTTCGAAAAGGACGGATTGTCTCCCGCAGCACATTCACGCTCGACAGGCGGATCGCACCCAGCAGGATATTCAGGTTCCAGTTGTAGATATGCAGCAGCCTGACCGGGTCGGGCATTGCAATTCGGAAACCACCTTCCGGTCGGGGCTCGATCAGTCTTTCGCCTTCCAGCCTGTGCAACACTTCGCGGACCGGGGTGGTGCTGGCGCGATGACGATCCGCCAGCGTCTGGATCTCGATCCGCACACCAGGTCGAAGAAGCCCGGCGAGGTAATCCTCCTTGACCGCGTCGTAGATGCGCGTTTGCGTGACAGGGTCGGGTGCCATCAGGTCTCGCCGATCAGGCTGCCGGCCGGGAAGGCTGGCGCCAACGCGGCGTCAAGGCCGCGGTCAGCTGATCGAGATTTCTTTGGGAGATTACCTCGATACAAAGTCGCTCGAGCTCGCGCAGATCGCCGACGGCGAGCTGTCGAGGAAACGCCATCTTCTGCGCAAAGAACATCAACGGGATCAAAATGTGTCCGGTCGATATGTCGAGCCGATAGGCACAGCGAAGGTGATCGTCGAGCCGCGCCTTCGGATTTCCCGATTCAATCTCTCGCAGCCAACGTACGCCCATGCCGAGTTCACTCGCTAATTGGCGTTGCGTAATACCTTCCCGCTTCCGTGCGTCCTCGATACGCCGTCCCGACTGTTCCTTGACGTACGACAGCGGGCCGTCATCGACGGAAGCCGCATGATCCAGCGACATTTCCGCGTCTCCTCCGGGGAGATAACGCCCTGCCAAGGCCATGTACGGGAGAGGACGCTAGGTGTGCATCACACCTGCGTCAAATAGAACTGTCGCAAGAATTGCCAAATCTCATGGACTTCTCAAGAAGACTCTAGATCAACCTTGCGATGGTCCGCTCCACCCGCAGTTCTCATTCGCTCATAGGTCGCACAAAGCGTTTCAGCGTCGGTTCTCGTCAGGTGCTGCAGAGCGACGATGTAAATCTGGGCAATGGTTGGAGGGGGCCGACTGGCTTCCGGTCCGGAAATTCGTTCAGAGATGCGGCTCACAATCTCCCTCAGGCTCCGCGACGCCCCAAGATGATGTTCCTCGGCGCCGAAAAGGCCCGCCTCCGGTTTGCTTGCAAGGGTCTGGCGCAATGTTGCGGTGGGCACCGTCTCCAGACATTCGACGGCGACGTGCAGCGTAGTGCCCCAGGCGAGCAATGCGCGCGTGCTTCTGATGAGGTGGCAATGGGAGTCAATCAAAAGATCCATGCCGGCCGGTGATAGCCGGAGCTTGAACGTTCGAGATTGCCTTGCCATCGGCTGGTCTCCTTCTGTCCCTTAGGCGTCTCGCGCCGCTCTCGGGGGCGGTGTCTGTCTAGACCAAAATGGAGGAAAAGCGGCACATCATTGCCGATTTGCCCAGTCCGCGCCTCCTGACGCAGGCCACCGCGCAGCGTGCCGCCATCGGGCTCCGCCGCTCGATTTTACGCCAGTTCGGCAAGTAAATGCCCTGATGATTGCAGGACCTGTTGTTCATCGTCATCCCTTGCCTCGTTCCGGATCGGGGCAAAGGCAGGCCGGAAGCCGGCCGAGCCACCCCGTTCCAAATCATCAAATCAACCCGGTGCGCAGCATTTTGCGCAGAGAGGAGACGCGCCATGTTGCCCTCACATCTGTTCCTTCCGGCACTCGGACTGGCGCTTGCCGCAACCTGTTCGCCAGGCGCGGCTCGGGCCCAGACCTACCGGCCTGATGCGGAGGCCTATCCGTGCGCCGCCACCGCGCGGCTCGCAATCGTCCAGGATGGACCTGGCTTCACCATTCGCGAACCCCGGGCCGAACGTCCGATCGCCGGGATCAAGGCGGCCGAAGGGGCCGCCAGGGCTCTGGTCGCTATCGGCGCGGCGGTGACGTTCGACCGCAAGATCCTCCTTTCCGGTGCGACAGGATCGGAGGGGGGCGCCCATGCGCAGCATCGTTGAGCTTCTCACCGCCGTCGCCTTCATTGGCGCGGTGCCCGCCTCGGCCCAGCAGATGCAGGCCGATATGCGGCCGGACCCCGAGCTGCTGTCGGCCGCTGCCACGGATGCGGAGCGTCAGCTGCGACAGACCTTCACCAACCTGCAGTTCGAGGAGTTCGGACCGGCGCCTGTACAGGGCCCAATATATCAGGCAATCGCCGGCGGGCGAGTAATCTATTTCGCGCCCAGAAGCGGGCACCTCCTGTTCGCGGCGGTCTACGATCGCAACGGCGTCAACGTCACTGCGCTCGCCCAGGACACGAGCGCGCGAAGGCGGCTCGGCGTCATTGACCCGAAGCAGGCGTTGATAATCGGTCCGGCCGGTGCGCCGCAGGTGCTCGAGTTCACCGATCCCGATTGCCCCTATTGCCGGG
>Ga0209574_10000274_pt1 | contig 13495 bp, 10 predicted proteins | sample AgamicMgMarz_FD_187168 | JGI IMG/M metagenome (GOLD analysis project Ga0209574, IMG submission 187168) | Agave microbial communities from Guanajuato, Mexico - Mg.Ma.rz (SPAdes) (version 2) | ecosystem: Host-associated > Plants > Phyllosphere > Phylloplane/Leaf | place: Guanajuato, Mexico... | reverse complement strand
GAGACGCTGCCCAACGACGGCGATGGCACGGGCACGGGGGAGAGCGCCCCGGGCGGAGCGGGCGACGAGCAGGCGGCCGAGACGCTCGCGCTGTTCACCGGCAAGAACGGAAGCATCTCGCCCCGCACGGTGCGCGTGCCGGCGTTCATCTCGATCCGCGTCGAACTGCGCTCCGCCGACGGCGCGGACTACGCGCTGAGGTTCGACGACCGGACCGTGAAGGTCGGCGAGGCGCTCAGTTCCCACGGGGTCAGGTTCGCCGGTCTGAGGCCGGGCGCGAAGCTGGTCGGCAAGGCGAGCACGGGCGGCGAGGTGACCGTCGAGGCGACCGCCGAGCCCGGCCCCTAACTGACTGGCTGGCCAGCCAGACGTCCGATACGCTGCGCGTCATGAGCGAGACGGCCGAGCAGCGCACCGGGCGAGCGGACTTCCAGGCGACCAGCGACCCAGGCCTGCTGGAGTCGGCCGACCGGGGCGAGGTGCACCTGCTCTCCTACGCCGAGCTCTACAACCTGTGGGAGCGCCAGCAGTGGGCGACGCAGGATCTCGACTTCACCCAGGACCGCATCGACTGGCACGAGCGGATCCCAGAGGAGGAGCGCTTCCAGCGCATGTACGGGCTGTCGTCCTTCTTCATCGGCGAGCAGAAGGTGGCCGAGGAGCTGGGCCCGATGATGCGCGCCGCTCCCACCGAGGAGATGCGCATCTTCCTCTGCACGCAGATCGCCGACGAGGCGCGCCACGTGCGCTTCTTCAACCGCTTCTACGACGAGGTCGGCGTGCTCGAGGCCACCACCCTCCAGGACCGCCTCGTGGAGACGAGCGAGCACGTGAACCCCGAGTTCGACCAGCTCTTCGACGAGATGCTGAAGAGCCGCGTGGACCACCTCGCCCGTCAGCCCGAGGACCTGGTGGCGCTGGTCGAGGCGATCACGCTCTACCACATGGTGATCGAGGGCATGCTGGCGCTCACGGGCCAGCACTTCATCCTCCAGTACAACGAGGAGGTCGGCACGCTGCCGGGCTTCGTCGAGGGCTTCAACAAGATCGCCCGCGACGAGCATCGCCACGTGGCCTTCGGCGCGCGCTTCCTGCGCGAGATGGCCCAGGAGGACCCCAGCTACGCGGACGCGATCACGCGCACGCTGACCGAGGTGGCCCCGATCGCCGACGGCGTGTTGCAGCCCAAGTGGTACGTCGAGGGCGAGACCGAGGTGCTGGGCGCCACGATGGAGGAGACGCGCGCGTTCGCGATGAAGGCGCTCGAGCGGCGGCTCAAGGTAGTCGGGCTGGCGCCGGTCGGCTCGGTCGCCTAGGCCCGGCTCAGAACATCCGGCCGCCGACCGGCACGTCGCGGTCGGGCCGCAGCAGGATCACGCGGCCTTCTTCGTCGGGCACGCCCAGCACCAGCACCTCGGAGCGGACCGGGCCGATCTGGCGCGGCGGGAAGTTCACGACCGCCACGACCAGGCTGCCCTCGAGCTGCGCGCGCGTGTAGTTGGTGATCTGCGCGGAGGACTTGCGCTCGCCGAGCTGCGGCCCGAAGTCGAGGTTCAGCTTCCACGCCGGCTTGCGCGCGTCGGGGAACTCCTCGACGGACACGATCCTGCCCACGCGGATGTCGACCTTGAGGAAGTCGTCGAAGTCGATCACGGGCGGGGAAGCTACCGCCCCGGGGGCCGCTAGGGCAGCGCTGGCGGAGGCGGCGGCGGCGTCTGACCGGAGCCCGGCTCGCCGGCCGGCGGCGCCGGCGGCGGCTCGTCGGGCGTGAGGGTGACGTCGTCGGGCAGCGTGTTCGGATCGGTCGGCTCCTGCGCTGGCGGGGTGACGGCCGGCTCCTGCTCCTCGCGCGGTGGCAGCACCACGGTCGAGCCCTCCTCCTGGACCGGCTCGGCGGGCACCGGCTCGCTGGCGGGCGGCGGCGGCGCCGTGACGACCTCGACCGGCGGCGCAACCGGCTCCGCGGCGGGCTCGGGCTCGACCACGGCTTCCGTGACCTTGGGGTGGTGCTGCTTCGGCTTCGCCGCAACGGCGGTGGGGGCGGGTGCGACCGGTTCCGGGGCGGCGACCACTGACTGCGTCACCGGCGCCACCCTCGGCTGCGCCACGTGCTTGACCTCGACCGCGCCCGCGGTGACGATCACCGCGGCGGCCATCCCGGCGGCGGCCTTCGAGGCGACCGTCGAGACGCCGGCCGAGAAAACCCCGCCGGCGGTGATGCCGCCGGCCGTGATCCCGCCGGCGGCGGCAGCGGTGGCGCCCGCCACGCCAACGCCCGCGGCGGCCCCGCCGCCGGAGGTGGCGGCCGCGCCGGCTCCGGCGCTCGCGGTCGCCCCGAAGCCGAGCTTCGCGATCCACAGCTTCTTGAAGAGCAGCAGCGGGCCGATCGGGTAGACCGCGGCCAGCGCCTTGTTGGTCTTGCGCAGCTCGACCCGAAACGTGCGGCAGCGGTCGCAGGACTTTAGGTGGCGGCGGATCGGGGGCGAGGTGCGCGCGATTCCTTCCGCCACCTGGCCCAGCTCGAGCCGGACCTCCCCGCAGGTGAGCAGGCGCGCCTCGGCGGCCTCGGCGAGCGCAACCCGTGCGCGCACTAGCAGTGACTTCACGCTCGGCACGGTGGTCTCCATCGCCTCGGCGATCTGCTCGTAGGAGAGCGCGTCGATCTCCCGCAGCAGCAGCGCCGTGCGCTGCGTCTCCGGCAGCTCGCCCACGTCGGCGACGATGCGGCGGAACTCCTCGCGCCGGTGAACCGTGTCGGCGGTGCTGATGCCGCCGTCGCGCTCGAAGACGTCCATCGAGTCCTGCCCGGAGGCCTGCGGGCGGCGCAGGTGATTGAGGCAGCGGTTGCGCGCGATCCGGTACAGCCACGGCCGCGCGTTGATCGGCCTGTCGTCGGCGCAGATCGCGTTGAACGCCGCGGCGAAGACCTCCTGCAGCACGTCCTCGGCGTCCTCGGTGGAGCTGAGCATGTGACGGCAGAAGGCGAGCAGCCGCGGCTGGTAGCGCTGTACGAGCGCCTCGAACGCGCCGTGGTGGCCGCGCCGGATCAGGGCGACGAGCCGCTCGTCGCTCTGCAAGCGGAGCAGCGGCGACCGGCCGGCCAGCGCGGGAAGTCGCGCCGTGTGTTGAAGAGCCGAAGCTTCCAAGGTTGGGTACCCGCCCCCTGCGACACGGTAGCAAGGGCAAAGTTGCGCCGAAGGGAGGGCGTCGAGAGTGCCCGGGGTGGGACTCGAACCCACAATGCCCCGAAGGGCAGCGCCTTTTAAGGGCGCCGGCTGTGCCAGTTCGCCTACCCGGGCATCGGGTATACAACCGCAATGGCCAAGCTCCTGTTCATCCCTGTCAGCGTAGGCGGCGGTCTCCTGGCGGGGTTCGTTTCGAAGAAGATCTTCGACCAGGTCTGGGGTCTCTTCGACGCCGAAGAGCCGCCCGACTCCAAGCACCGCGACATCGACTGGCGCAAGCTGCTGCTGGCCGCCGCCGTTCAGGGAGCGATCTTCAGGGCGGCCAAGGAGGCGTCGGATCACTACAGCCGCCGCGCTTTCGCGAGCGCCACGGGCAGCTGGCCCGGCCAGGAGCGCCCAGAGGACGAATAAGTTTCACCGGTGGCACGGAAGCCCGAGGTGAGGCAGAGTGAGGAGGGTTGGACGATCGTCCGACCCGTCCCGACCTGCCTAATCACGGACGCGTGATCAGCCGACATAACTAGCGTGGCCCCCTCCCACATCCTGCGTCATCAGGCGCGGGTCTTCGCAGCTCGCGCAACCACGGCGGTAGCCGTCTTCTTCACGATCGCCGTCGTGCTGCTGGCCGGTGGGTCGAGCGGGCCGCTGACGAATGCCGAGGCCAACAACGGCGACCAGCTGAACTCGGGTGCAACGCTGCCGGTCGAGGAGCCCGTCCTCGGAGGGGGGGACGGTACTCAGCCACCGGCAGAGCCCGCGCCGGAGGGGCCCGCAACGGAGGGGGCGACCACGGAGCAGCCGGCGACCGAGGATCCGGCAACCGACGAGCCCACGACGGACGCGCCCGCTCCGGGAGCCACTCCGGAGGAACCCGCCGGCGAGGACCTGGGCGTAGAGGCACCCGGGGATCCGGGCACCGGCGAGGAGGACCCGACCAGCGGGGGCGACAAGGGCGACGAGAGCAGCTCGGATTCGGACACGCCGCCCGACGACGGCGAGGTGGAGGACCCGACCCCGCCCAGCGGCGGCAACAAGGGCGAGGACCCGGTCGACGAGCCCGGGGTCGAGGAGCCGGGTCCGGATCCGAACTCGCGGCCGCAGGTCACGCTGCCCGAGGACACCGGCGCCGAGCCGAGCCCGTCGGCTCCTCCCGAGCGAGAGCCCGGCACTCCTGAAGTCGTGCCCGGCACCGGCGACGGCAGCGTCGACGACGCGAGCAACCTCGGGGCCGGCTCGGGCAACGACAACAGGGCTCAGTTCGGCGTCGCGGCCGGCGACGACGGCGGCGCCTTCGAGAACGGCGGCACCGGCGCGGGCACGCTGCCCGCGGGCACCGAGCTGGCCGCGCTGCAGCCCGGCGAGGATCAGCCCGGCGGCGACGGCGGCGACGGCGGCAACCCCGGCGACGGCACGGAGAACGGCAACGGCGGCGCGGGCGCGGGCGACGAGAACAACAACGTCGTGACCAACACCGTCGAGCGCCTGGTCGAGGTCGTGCCGGACGAGCTCAAGGCGGCGCTGGCCGCGCTGGCCGCTCTGTCGGTGATGCTTGGCATCGGCTACCTGCTGGCCGCGCTGCGGGCGCGGCGCCTCGCGCGCCAGCGGCGCGAGCTGCTCCAGGAGGTCGGCCTGCTCCAGACGGCGCTGCTGCCGCCCGTGCCCGACCGGGTCGGGGCGCTGCTCACCTCGGTGGCCTACCGGCCGGCGGACGGTCCCGGCGCCGGCGGCGACTTCTACGACGTGCTGCCGCTCACCGGCGGCCGCGTCGGATTCATCCTCGGCGACGTGTCGGGCCATGGCCGCGGCGCCCTCGCCCGCACCGCCTTCATGCGCTACACGCTGCGCGCCTACCTCGAGGCCGGGTTGGAACCGCGCGTCGCGCTCCAGGTCGCCGGCCGCGTGATCGACGACAACCTGGGCGGCGACTTCGCCACGGTCCTGCTCGCGGTGCACGATCCGGATACGGGCTCGCTCACCTACGCGAGCGCCGGACACCCCGCCCCGATCGTCGTGGGCGCCCACGGCGAGCACGACCCGATCACGGCGGCCTCGTCGCCGCCGATCGGCGTGGGCGTGCGCACCGGCCTGCGGCAGACCACGGTGCCGCTCGTGCCGGGTGCGGTCGCCGCGCTGTTCACCGACGGGCTGCTGGAGGCGCGCACCGAGGAGGGCATCCTCGGGCGCGAGCGGCTCACCGAGCTGCTGGCCGAGATCGGCGACGACGCCACCGCCCGCAAGCTGATCGAGCGCGTCGCCGCCGAGGCGAACGTGCGCTCCGACGACATGGCGGCCGTCGTCGTGACACCCACGGCCGGCGTCACCACGGGCCTATTCCGCACCGAGCAGCTCGAGCTCTCCACGCGCGAGCTGGAGGGGCCGATCGCGCGGCGCTTCCTCGAGGCCTGCGGGCTATCCGATCAGGAGGTGGACGACGCCGAGCGCGACGCCCGCCTGCTCGCCGAGCGCTTCGGGGGCGTCGTCCTGCACGTGGTGTTCGGCAACCGCCTGCGCGTCGAGGTGCTGCCGCGCAACGTCGAGAGCATCGAAGCCGCCTCGCGGCGCGTCAGCGCAGGAAACCCGCAATAGCGTCGGTGACCGCGTCGGGACTGTCCTCGACGAGGAAGTGAGACGCGTCGTCCAGCTCGACCGTCTCGGCCTCCGGGAACAGCTCGCGCCACTGATCGAGGAAGACCGGTTGGAAGACCGGGTCGCGCATGCCCCAGACCAGCAGCACCGGGAGCGACAGGTCCGGAAGCCGCTCGTGGATCGAGGCCATCAGCGGCGCGCTGCGGTCGCGCTCGGTCAGCGGGATCTCGCGCTGGAACGCGAGCGTCCCCGCGCGTGACCAGTAGTCCGGGAACGGCGCGCGGTAGGCCTCCATCATCAGCGGGTCGGCATCGCGCCGGCGCATCCCACCGGGTATCGACTCCACGAACAGATTGCCCCCGAGCGCCAGGATCTCGCCCAGGCCCTCGGTGCGGAACTCGCGCAGGAAAGGCGGGAGGAAGCTCGGCAGCTCCCACGCCCAGGTGTTCATCAGGACCACGGCACGCAGCCGGTCGCGACGCTCCAGCAGCGCGCCCAGCCCGATCGGCCCGCCCCAATCGTGGCCGACTAGCGTGACGTCGGAGAGGTCGAGCGCGTCGATCAGCGCGATCGCGTTCTCGATGTGGCGCTCCAGCGAGTAGGCGGACAGCTGCGGCGGCTTGTCGGAGCGGCCGAAGCCCATGTGGTCGAAGGCCACGCAGCGGTGCCCGCGGGCGCTCAGCTCGGCGATTGGCCGGCGCCACAGATAGCTCCAGGTCGGGTTGCCGTGGACGAACAGCAGCGGCCCGGCGTCGGGCGGTCCCTCGTCGACGTAGTGCAGGCGGATCTCGCCGGCGTCGGCGAAGCGCGGCTCGTATGGAAACGTGCCTCCGAAATCGCCGTTCAACGTCGTCGTCATCGGGCATCGGTGTATACCCGATCCAGTAGGCTCGCATCCCTTGTGAGCACCGAGACCGAGCGGGGCACTCAGCTTCACGGCGGCCGTCTCGTCGCGAAGCGGCTCAAGGCGCACGGCGTCTCCAAGCTGTTCACGCTGTCCGGCGGGCACCTGTTCTCGATCTACGACGGCTGCCGCGAGGAGGGCATCGATATCGTCGACGTGCGCCACGAGCAATCGGCCACGTTCGCCGCCGAAGGATGGGCCAAGGCCACCCGCGAGCCGGGCGTGGCCGCGCTCACAGCGGGGCCGGGGGTGACCAACGGCATGAGCGGCATGGCCTCAGCGCTCCAGAACGGCTCGCCGATGGTCGTTCTGGGCGGCCGCGCCCCCGGGTTTCGGTGGGGTCAGGGATCGCTGCAGGAGATCGATCACATCCCGTTCGTCGCGCCGGTCACCAAGCTGGCCCGCACGGCGAACACCACCGCCGAGATTCCGGGCCTGATCGACGAGGCGCTGCACGCCGCCGTCGCGGCCCCGACCGGCCCGGCCTTCGTCGACTTCCCGCTCGACCAGGTGTTCATGGAGTCCGACGCCGACGGGAACGCGCCCGCCTCGCTTGCGGATCCGCGGATGATGGCGGCGGCCGACGGCGAGGCGCTCGCTCGCGCGGCCGAGCTGCTGCGATCGGCGCGCAAGCCGGTCGTCATGGCCGGGACCGGGCTCTACTGGGCGCGCGCCGAAAACGCGCTCGTACGGCTCTGCGAGGAGCTGTCGGTGCCGGTGTTCCTCAACGGGCTCGCGCGCGGCTGCGTCCCGGCCGACCACGCGATGTTCTTCTCACGCGCGCGCGGCGCCGGCCTGAAGGGCGCGGACCTGGCGCTGGTGGTGGGCGTGCCGATGGACTTCCGGCTGGGCTTCGGCGGCTCGTTCGGTGACGACACCCAGGTCGTGGTGCTGGGCTCGACACCGCCGGAGCGGCCCCACCCGCGCGAGGTGGCGGCCGAGCTCTACGGCGGCGTGGCGGCGACCCTCGACGCGCTGCGCGAGGGGGGCGCCGGCGGCCCGGAGCGCAGCGGCTGGACCGCCGAGCTGCGCGAGGTCGAGAACGCGAAGCGCGCCGGCGAGCAGGCCGACCTGACCGACGATCGCGCACCGCTGCACCCGCTGCGCGTCTACCACGAGCTGAGCCAGGTGCTCGACCGCGACGCGATCGTGATTGGCGACGGCGGCGACTTCGTCTCGTTCGCCGGGCGCGTGATCGAGACCTACGAGCCGGGCTGCTGGATGGACCCGGGCCCCTACGGCTGCCTCGGGTCAGGCCCCGGGTACGCGCTCGCCGCCAAGGTCGCCCACCCCGAGCGCCAGGTCTGCCTGCTGCTCGGCGACGGCGCGTTCGGGTTCGCCGGGATGGAGTTCGACAGCTTCGTGCGCCACGGCCTGCCGATCGTCGGCGTGATGGGCAACAACGGCATCTGGGCGCTCGAAAAGCACCCTATGGAGTTTCTCTACGGCTACTCCGTCGCGGCCGAGCTCCAGCCCGAGTGTCGCTACGACCAGGTGGTGCAGGCGCTCGGCGGCCACGGGGAGCTCGTGGAGCGGCCGGACGAGCTGCGGCCAGCGCTCGAACGTGCCTTCGCGTCGGGCAAGCCGGCGCTCGTGAACGTACTCACGGATCCAGAGGTCGTGTACCCGCGTAAGGCCAATCTGGCCTAGCCGTCTCTGTGTATACGCAGGTCACCAGTGCGCCCTGTTCAAGCGCTACCAAAGGGGTTATAGTCTGGCGCGCTGGGTGATGCTTGCTGTGCGGCGAACCCGTCGGCCTTCACCCGGTACATAGGTTCGGGCGAAGCCGCATCGTATCGGCGCCTCCCGCCGCTCGAACCGCAAGGCCCTTTCAAGGCACGTACCCCTGCCCGTCCTGATGGGGCCGTTTTTGAAGGCGCCGGCAAGATGCCGGCGCCTTCATCTTGAGGCGGCCAGCGCGGCGCCGTGGAGGATGTCGTTCTCGGAGATCTCGATCTCGTCGAGTGCGCAGGCGCGCAGCGACTCGAGCAGGATCCCGGCGCCGGCCACGATCGTCGCTGCACGGTCGGGATGGAGGCCGGGAACCTCGCGGCGCCCTGCCACGGGCAGCGCGGCCAGGTGCGCCAGCAGGCGCTCGCAGCTCGCGAGGCCGAGGCGATAGCCGTGCACGCGCTCCGGGTCATAGGGATCGAGTTCCTGGTCGATCGCGGCGAGCGAGGTGGCTGTGCCGGCGACCGCGATGCCGGCGTCCACGCCCGCGCGCACGTCGGCGGGGACGTCGGCTTCCACGATCGCGCGTGCGTCCTGCGCCAGCGCATCCAGCTCGCCCGCGGTCGGCGGGTCGCCGCGCAGGTGGCGCTCGGTGTGGCGCACCGAGCCCATGCGCGTCGAGACGTGGAACGCGGGATCGCCGCCGGGGTGGCCGACGACGAACTCGGTGCTGCCGCCGCCGATGTCGATCACAAGCGTCGCCGCGCCCGCGTCGCGCCCCGCGGTCGCACCGAGGAAGGTGAGCCGGGCCTCCTCGTCGCCTGAGATCGTGCGCGCGTCGATGCCGAAGCGGCGCTCGATCTCGTCGCGGAACTGCGGGCCGTTGGCGGCGTCGCGCATGGCGCTGGTGGCCACCGCCGCCACCCGCTCGGCTCCGAGCTGGTCGATCGCCTCGCGGTAGCCCGCGAGCGCCTCCGACACGCGGGCCATGGCGGCGTCCGACAGGCGGCCGCTGGCCTCGAGCCCCTCGCCGAGCCGGGTGACGGTCGTGCGCCGGTCGAGCTCGGTGAGCTGGGCGCCCTCGGCCTGCGCCACCAGCAGCCGCGTGGAGTTGGTCCCGATGTCGACGACGGCCACCCTCATTCGTGCGGCACCGTATCTGTGACGTGCGTCCGACTGTGATCCGGATCGCCTCCGAGCCCGCTCGTGCCGTCTAGAACTTGCGCACCCCGGCCCCCCAGGAGGTAGTTCATGGAATACGCGGCACGTCTACCCAGGATCCCGTCTCGCCGGACGATGCTCGCCCCGGTCGTCGCCCTGCTCGCCGGAGCGGGCGTGGCAACCGGCGCGTACGCCCTCATCGACGACAACGACGTCGCCACCCAGGCGTCGAAGGTGATCGTCGTCGAGCAGCCCGCTGCGGGCATGACCGACATCCCGGGCAAGAACGAGGCGACAACGGCAGCCGCGATCGCGGGCGCCACCTCGGCCACCGACATCCGCGGCAAGGACGAGGCCGCGACGGCCGCGGGGATCTCGCAGTCGAACGGCGTGGAGTTCGACGCGGCCGCCGAGCAGCGCAGCGACCCGCACGGTCCCGCCGCCGCACTCTGGAGTCGCTAGCCCCCCCAAACGTGGCGCCCAGCCCTCCGGCACCACGCAGCAGGCGCCCCGCTACCCCGGCGGGGCGCCTGCGCCCTCTTAGACACGACGCAGCCAGTCGAGCGAGGCGCGCTCGAGCTGCGTGACCTCGCGCCAGAGCCAGCGAGCGGCGGACTCGATGGCGCTGTGCGGGCCGTCGAGCGCCGGCGGCGGCCGGTGACCAGGCGGTGACCCCGACAGGACGCTGCCCCCGCCGACCTCGTAGCCGTCCTCGAGCAGGAAGTCGATCTCGATGTCGATGGTGAGCGCGGCCTGCTGGTCCTCGATGCCCAGCTCGACACCGATCGGGTGGCTGTCGAGCTGATGCACCCGGATCTCCCAATCGCGCGCCGAGAGGGCGCTCTCGACGCGCCGGATCTGGATCGGGGCCTCGACGACGGCCTGGTAGCAGGCGCGTGTCCCGTCGGTGGCGTCGCGGAACTGCTTCAGGAACACCTGACCGACGCGGCCGGTGAGCAGGTCCGCCATCAGCCCGGCGGTCAGCTGGATGTTGCCGAGCAGGAGCTCGGCTCCGGCCGCCAGCTCAGGCCGATCGCCGATTAGATGGCGGATCAGCGGCAGCGGGCCCGAGCTGCGCTGCGGCGGACCCGCCCCCGGCTGGAGCGCCCCGGCGGTCACGTCGAGGAAGTCGCGCCAGTCAGCGCCCTCGCTGCGGCCGAAGTTGCCGCCGAACGCCTGCATGCGGACGTTGTCGCCGAGGCCGCCGGGCGGGTCGAAGCGGGCCATTGTCTTGGCGTAGCCGAACGTCTCGCGCCCGCCCAGGTAGGACATCGGGTTGTCGACGAACACGTAGGGCACGGCGAGCAGCAGCCGCTCGGCCACGAACAGGCCGTCCGCGTCCCGGCCGGCGAGCACCGGAATCCAGAACGAGGCCTGGGTCTCGCGCACCGCGCCCCAGCGGTCGAACGGGTGGGTCAGGGAGGTGACGCGCCCGAACGAGCCGATCAGGAGCATCACGTTCGAGCCGAGCGACCGGTACTCGACCCCGCGGCCGGCCGGGACGTTGAACATGGTCTCGACGAGCGCAGCGATGCGCGCGGCGTCGCCGCGCAGCAGCAGCCCCTCGAGCTGGCCGTCCTCGCAGGAGAAGGGCGACGGGGCCGTGGCGCGCCCGCCGTACTCGACGTAGGCCGGCAGCTCGCGCGCCTGCGGCTGCAGCCAGTTGAGGCTCTTCCCGGGGATCGAGCGCTGGTCCCCGGTGATCGCGCGAGCCGCGGCCATCCCCGAGATCACCGCCGCCTCGACGCAGCCGCCATCGATGCCGGTGCGGGTCCAGTCGCCCGCGAGCTTGAGGTTGGCGAAGCCGGAGTCGCCGGAGTGCAGCCGGTGCTCGACCGTCCCGGCCGGCGTGAGCACGTAGCGCTCCCAGGGCGAGGTGTTGGCGCGCCAGTACTGCGAGTCGAACCGGGCCGGGCCCGCGCCGCCGTTGCGGTCCACGAGCGCGCTCCAGTCGAACGCGCCGCCCTTGGTCGCGTCCGGCCACAGCACCCCGAGGTCGCGCTCCACGAACTCGATCGCGTTCTGCTTGGCGCGGTCGGTCGCCTGGGCGTGGGTCTCGCCCGGGCGGTCGTCGAGCACGCCGCAGAAGTACCCGATCGACTTCGTGCCGTCGGTCGGCAGCCAGGACTCGCGCGGGAGCAGGTGGGTCATGTCGCAGAACGTGTCGAGCGGCTCGACGTAGCAGCCGGCCACCGAGTTCTCGTCGAACCGCCAGCCCAGCTGGCTCGCGTCGCGATCGGTCCAGAGCTGGAACGCCTGGGTGGGCACGGTCACTGCCGACTCGATGCCGCGCCGGAAGCGCTCGTCGCGCGCCATCAGCTCTCCGCACAGGTCGGGCAGGGCGCCCACCGGGATCCCCAGCACGACCTCGTCGAAGTCGCGGCCACGCTCGAGCGTGCGCGGGGCGCGGCCGAGCGGGTTCAGCTCGGCCTCGAAGTCGACCCTCTGCGCCGCGGGCTCGAGCTGCTGCCAGTCCGCCTCGCTCGGCCAGCACGGCAGCCCCTTGACGGGCACGAGCGGGTCGTAGCTCTCGACGTGCTCGGCCAGCTCGGCCTGGCGCACGACCTCGATCGAGTCGACGCCGTTGCCCCCGGGGTGCAGGGCGGTGACCGCATGGAAGAACTCGAAGCGCACGCCGCGCCGCAGCAGCACCTCGTAGAGCGGGGCGAAGACGACGTCGCCCATCCCCGCCTGCATCTTGTACATGATCGAGCCGCGGTAGCTGAAGGCGAGGCGGAGCAGGTCGCTGGTGGCGGTGCCGGCGGCGCAGTCGGCGGCGTCGATGTCGCCGCCGGGGTAGGCGAATGCCACGTCGTACACGGCTCGCAGGGCGGGGGAGCGCTCGGCCGGGGTGCGCCCGATCGTCACCTCGCGGGCGCCATGGCGGCGCAGCCAGGCGGCCCAATCCTCGCCGTTGACGAGGTCGAAGCCGTGCTCGAGGACGCCGTCCTTGACGATCCCGGCGATCGTCGAGACGCCCGTGTCGACGACCGTGAAGAAGAAGCGCAGGTCGGGATCGTCCTTGTAGCGCCGGGCGACGACGGCCGTCCACAGCCACTCCCGAAACGCCTCGAGCAGGCGCACGAGCAGCAGCGGCTGGGCCGCGTGCTGGGCGACCGCGTGGTTGGTGTGCCCGGCGCGCAGGTCGGCGAGGCGCTCGGCCAGGCCGAGCAGGCGCTCGGCCACGTCGAGCGGCAGCTCCAGCAGGTCGCCCGCGAGGTCGGCGGCCATGTTCTCGAACCAGTCGGGGATCAGGTCGTGGTGCTCCGCTGCCGGGAGGTCGCCGCGCCGGTCGCGCAGGGAACGCCAGCCGGCGAGCGCGAAGCGGCACGCGGTGGCGGCGATCTCCCAGAACGTGGGCAGCTCGCCAGGGTCGCCCGGGCGCAGGATGTTGCGCGGGCAGTCGAAGCGCAGGGCGTGCCAGCCATCACCCTGGCGGTCGTAGAGGACCAGCTCGTCGCAGCCCTCGAAGGCGTCGTCGAAGGTGGCAAGCGGTGTGCCGCGCTCGCGGCCCAGCTCCTCGTAGGCGTCACGCATGAGCCGGAAGGCGTTGTCGTAGAAGCCGAACCAGACGTGCAGGCCGTGCTCCTCGATGCGGTCGGCGATCGCGGCGTTGCGCCCGCTCGCACCCTTGCCGCCGTTGCGCCAGCCGAGCTGGTAGACGGTCACGTCGAAGCGCTCGCGCAGCTCGGGCGTAGCCGTCAGCTCGAACGCGGCGGTCATGCCACCGACCCCGCCGCCGAGCACCGCGACCTTGGTGGGCTGGGTCAAGGTGGCATCCTATCCCGGTGACCCAGGCTCGCGACGACGAGTTGCTCGCGCTGATCAGGCGCGGATACGAGCTCTGGAACCAGGGCGACGTGAACGCCGTGTCGCGGATGTGGAGCGACGACTTCGAGTGGCACAACGACCCCGCCTGGCCAGGGCAGCAGGTCTACTACGGGCGTGAGAACGTGGTGCGCTTCCTCGAGGAGGAGGTCGCGGGCGT
>Ga0209574_10000271_pt1 | contig 13918 bp, 16 predicted proteins | sample AgamicMgMarz_FD_187168 | JGI IMG/M metagenome (GOLD analysis project Ga0209574, IMG submission 187168) | Agave microbial communities from Guanajuato, Mexico - Mg.Ma.rz (SPAdes) (version 2) | ecosystem: Host-associated > Plants > Phyllosphere > Phylloplane/Leaf | place: Guanajuato, Mexico... | reverse complement strand
ATTATTATCGGCGTTGTCATGCTTTGGAGCGGCAGCTCGCCAGCGCAAATGCAACAAGACGTTCCGGCATTTACCGTCACTGTTCTCGGTATAATCCTGAGTATTGGAGCGGCGATGCTTATTTTGCGCTATCTTTCAAAAATACCCGAAGAGCAACCATTCGCTGCGCCGCCGACACCGCCGACAACTTTTAATTAAGAAGGTTGTATTTAGGCTTTTAACTTGGACTTTCATTAAATTAAACACAAAACAAGAGAGGAAAATTATGCTTTTTGCGATTATATCTGCGGTGCTTGCTTATCGAAAAGCAAAAGATACGGGACGAAACGGATTTCTTTGGGCGCTTATTGCGGCGGCGACTTTTATCGGAACGCAATTTGTTGTGGCTTTGATTCTTGGGCTGGTGCTCGGCGTATTCATCGTTTCCACGAATGGGAATGATGCTGATTTTGAAAAATTTGAAATAATAATCACAATTGTCGCGGTAATCATAAGCTTCGTCTCGACCTGGGCGGTCTTGAAGTATTTAGACAGAATTCCGGAGCCGGACAATTTTACAACGCCTCCGCCTCCGCCTGAAAATTTTAGTTAAACCTTATGGAATTATTCAACAATCTCGGCGCGGAGATCGAAATCCTCTGGCGCGATAAAAATTACGACGAGGCGGCTTTTCCCGAAATCGCCGCCAACGCTTTAAAGTCCGCTAATTTACCCGCGCAGGTTTCAGCGTGGGACGTTATCGAATGGACGATGAATCAGACGGTTTTGCCGGATCAGAAAGATTTACCGGGCAAATTCGGCGACCCGCCGATCACGATTTACAACAGCCCGCGTTTTCACGTTGACGTTTATTTCTGGCTCGAAGGCACGACCGCCATTCATCAACACGCTTTTTGCGGCGCGTTTCAGGTTCTGCTGGGTTCGAGCATTCACAGCTGGTATGAATTCGACCGCACCGAAGCCGTCAATACTTTTACCGAGCTGGGCAATATCAATCTGAAATTGTGCGAGCTTCTGAGCGTCGGCGATGTCCAGCCGATCAATGCCGGACGACAATATATTCACGGGCTTTTTCATCTCGAACAGCCGTCGGCGACGATTGTTGTCCGCACGCATAAAAGCCCGATGTTTTTGCCGCAGTTTTCTTACTACAAACCTTTTTTGGCGATTGACCCGTTTTTTGAAGAAGCGAACACGACGAAAAAAATGCAGTGCGTGACGACCTTGATTCGCTCGAAACATCCGCGCACGGACGAATTTATCGCCGATTGGCTGCGCCTTGCCGACTTTCAGACGGCTTTTCAGATTCTTTTAATGCTTCGCAATTATTTGCGCTCGAATCAGATCGATCAATTATTCAATCTTTCCGCCTCGCAAAGCCGTTTTGAGACTTTCATGGAAATCGTCGGGGAACGTCACGGCGAACGCGCCAATGTTTTCCCGAAAGTTTTCGCGCACCTCGAAAAGCTCGACGAAATTCTCCGCCGGCGGAGTTACGTGACCGACCCCGAACACCGGTTTTTTCTCGCTCTGCTGTTGAATATCGAAGGCAGAGAACAAATTTTTTCGCTCGTCAAAGAGCGTTTTCCCGGGTCTGAACCGCTCGATAAAGTTCTCGATTGGACGTTTGATTTGTCGCAGACGCGGGTTTTGGGCGAAAACATTCCGAACGCGCTCGGCATTGCCGATTTTGACGACACGGATTTATTCATCCTGGAAAATCTTTTGCAGGACAAAGAAACGGACGAAATTCAAACGATTCTGGAAACCGAATACGGTTCGGGAAAAATAGAAAATCTCGGGGAACGAATCGAGAAACTGCAGAAAGCCGTTATTTTCCAGCCGCTTTTGCAATAATTTCAACAAGGTTTTGGAAAATTGCATTCGGAAAATCTTTCGCAGGCATTGTCACGATAAAGCCAAGATTATGTTTGAACCTATTTGCCGAAAGTGAAAGTTTTTAATAAACTAAAAAGGCTTTTTGCCCTTGTAGCTCAACGGTAGAGCGCGCGGCTCATAATCGCTCGGTTACAGGTTCGAATCCTGTCGAGGGCATACATTAAATTTCAACGCAAAAAGGCAGTCAGAAATGACTGCCTTTTTGTAATTTTCATCAAAAACTGAAAATCGGTTTAGCTTTTTTTGCCTTTGCAGCACGAACCGCCTTTGCAGCAATCCGCACCCGTTTGACAGCAGCTTTCGCCGTCCGACGCGACCGTCACGTTTGTCAGATCAACGCTTGAGGTCGTTTGTTTTTCGGCATCTTTTTTCATCGGGCAGGAATCTTTCTTGCCGTCTGTTTTTTCGCCGTTCGTTTTCATCGGGCAGGAATCGCCGCTTTTGCAGCAATCGTCTTTGTCACAGCACGATGTTTTATCGGCGTTAGCCTCCTGTTTGTCTTTCATCGGGCAGGAGTCTTTTTTCGCACAGCAATCCGCCGCGGTGTGATTCGATGAAATATTTGTTTGATTCAAGGCATAAACCGTGATCGCCAAACTCAGGGCAAACACGACGGTCAATGCCATAATCACTTTCTTTTTCATTGTTTTTTACCTCCAAATTTAGAAATGAGTTGTTTGTTGATGTGAAAGATTTGCGCTCGAACAGCTTTCTAAATCCGGAACACGCAATTTCTGACGCGCCGGTCGCGGCTGTCGAAAATCGGTGCGCGATAAGAAAAACCGGTAAACTTCGCGTTGTTTTCGAGTTTTCCCGCCTGCAAAAAGTTAAGGAAATTGTCGGCTAAAGCCGGAGGCGCTTGCCGTGGAAATTCGTTCTTTTCGAGTTTTGCGACGAAAAAATTGAATTTTAAGCTGCAGCACTCAAATAAATTTATGCTCGCTGCCGTTTGCAGCGGTGCTTCGGATGTTTGGTTTTTTGAAAAATTACAGTGTTCGGTTTGAACGGCTTTGCTTAACGGGCAATGTTCGGCTTTCGCTGCCGCCGCATTCATTTCCTGACAGCAAAGCAGATAATACACGCCGCTCAAAGTTATGACGAGAAGCGCGGCGATCGTATTTTTCAGAAAGGTTTTGGGCTGTAAATGTTTCCGAAACATCCGGAATTAATAGTAAACCAAAAACGGAAAAAAATAAATAATTAAATCAAGCAGGTAATAGAAGTTAAGCAGTTGAAAAACAAATACGTAAAACAACGGTTTTATCTACGGAATAAGTGAAAAGTGAAAGGTCACAAGTGAAAAAGTCAAAATCGGTTATCACCTTTTACTTCTCACCTTTTACTTATTCCGAATCAGTTCAACCGCGTAAGTCCTAAATAAATCAGCTTCGCCAACCGGCTATTTCTTATATTCACGGTCAATCGCGTCAATCTTTCCGACGCGTTTTTTGTGACGCTCTTCGGTCAGATCCGTGGTCAGCCACGCTTCGACGATTTGCGTGATTTCGTTGAAATCATTTTGTCCGCTTCCGAGGGTTAAAACATTTGCGCCGTTATGTTCACGCGAATTTTTCGCGAGCGTCACCGAATAACAAGCGGCGGCGCGAACGTTCGGAACTTTATTCGCCGTCATCGCGCTACCGATGCCCGCGCCGTCGATAATTATTCCCGCATCGACTTTTTTTTCACCGACGGCGCGGGCAACGGCGTGCGCGAAATCCGGATAATCAACCGCGTCTTTCGAGTTTGTGCCGAAATCGCGGACGTTTAAGCCGAGCCCGGCAAGAAAGCTTTTTAGTTTTTCCTTGAATTCAAACCCGCCGTGATCGGCGCCGATGGCGATCGTGCGAATTTTCGTGACGGCGCGGCGCGAAGATTTTTTGACGAGGACGATTCCTTTTTCGCCGATAATGTCCTGAGCAAGCGGCGTAAAGCGCGCGTTTTCGGAAATTCTCAGTTTTGCGCCCGCATCGAGTCCGCGCAGATCGTCTTCGGTAATCAGGGTTTTCGCCGATTCGTCGCGGTCAAATTCCTTATCAACTTTATCCTGCAACGAATTGACGACAACGCGCTGCGGGAAATTTTCCGCCGGTTCTTCTTCGAGCGGAACATTCGCGAGGACCTGTTTGACGAGTTCGCGAACGCGTTCGCGGGTTTCTTTACTTTCACTCATATATTCTTAAATTTTATAAACAAGTATGTTATCTTATGTTTCTAACAATCTAAAGCAAAATAGTAGATAGAAATGGCGACTTCATTAGAATATCAGAACAAAATCTCAAAGTTCGACAAAGCGGATTTGGTAAATCTTTGGGAAGAGATAAAAATTGGAGCAACGCCTGACCGGGATCAAGGAAAAACCTTCGAATATCTTATTATTAGAGCCTTTGAGATAGAAGGTGCGGCGGTTCGTTATCCTTATTCAGTTAAACTTGATGACAATGAAATTATTGAACAAATTGATGGAGCAATTTATTTTGAGAATTTCTCTTGTCTGATCGAATCTAAAAATACCGACGAACCCATGAATATTGAACCTGTTGCAAAACTTAGGAATCAATTACTTCGTCGTCCATCCGCAGTTATCGGCATTATTTTCAGCAAAAGCGGTTTTACTTCGCCCGCTATTACTCTAGCCCGATTTTTATCGCCGCAAACGATTTTGCTTTGGACAGGCGAGGATTTAGAATATGCTTTGAAACGAAGGTCGATGAAAGTAGGTTTACGAGCGAAATTTTACCACTGTGTTGAAAATGCTTTGCCGGATTATAACTTGTTGGAAATGGAGGTTGAAATATGAAAAAGGCATTGATTGTGACGGAGGGAAAACACGATGCGGAAATTTTGCAAAAGGTTTTGCCGCAAGAGATTTTAGAAAAAATTCAAATTATCCCAAGCGGCGGTTCTGCTTTATCACTAGCTCGTACCGTTCTAGTGACAAAACAGATTCCAACAGTTCTTTTTGTTGATGCGGATTCTAATAATGAACGGACAATTCTTGAGAAACAAGCTGATTTGAACGACTCGTTAAATAGTGTTTCAATCGGAACAAAATTCAAAGTTTTTCTGATGGTGCCTGAAATGGAAGTTCTTTTTCTAGAGAATCCTGATTTTATAAAAAATATTTCCCACAATCACGAAGAGTTTTCAGACTTTGAATTAGAATTAGCAAGAAGTAATCCAAAAAAAATTCTAAGCCAAATAGTTGATAAAACGGATTCTAACAGCTTTTATCAAAAACTATTTGCCGATTTGGATGACAAAACTTTGATAGCAATGAGGAATCACAAACTAATAAAAGACTTGACGGAATTTCTGGTTTCGGTTTTAGACGATTCACAACCACCGTCGTTGGCTCTTAAAAAATAAATTATGACAGAATTTAGTAATCCGAATATCGAAGTTATGTATTCGCCCGAACAAATCAGCGCGCGGGTCGTTGAACTCGGCGCGCAAATCACTGCCGATTACGCCGAAAAGGATTTGGTTTTGATCGGCGTCCTGAAAGGCTCGGTGATTTTCCTGGCGGACCTGATGCGCGCGATCGATTTGCGCCTGACGATAGATTTTATGGCGGTCTCAAGCTATAAAGACGGCATGGTTTCGACGGGCGATGTCGAGATCTTAAAAGATTTGACCAACCCGATTCGCGGCAAAGACGTGATCGTCTGCGAGGATATTGTCGATACGGGCTTGACGCTCTTTCGTCTGACGGAAATTTTAGGCTCGCGCGGCGCAAACTCCATCAGGATCGCGACGCTTTTGGACAAACCCGAGCCGCGCATCAAAAAAGAACTTGTTATTGACTATTGCGGTTTTCAGATTCCGAACAAATTCGTCGTCGGCTATGGCTTGGACGCGGCGAACCGCTACCGTAATCTGCCGTTCATAGGTGTTGTTAAAAATCCCGCTGAAGCCTGATTTTTGTAGTAATTAGCGGCGATTTCTATCTTGGATAAACTAACCCAAAAAAGGAGAATTCGTTATGGCTGACAATAAAAAAGACACAAACACGCAAACTGTTGATCGCATTAAGCTGCTTCAAAAGAAATTGGGACTCAATGATGACGGTGTTATCGGGTCAATTACATTATCGCGTCTCGAACCGATTGTTGATGAATATCTCGCCGCGAAAAAAGCGGGCGAAAAACCCGATAAGGTCGAAACTCCGACCGCGCCGGCTGCCGTCACTCATTTCAGTATGATCGTTTCAAAGCGTTCATTGGACAAAATTATCGAATATGAAGTTTCGTCCGAAGAAATCTATAACAAAAAATATCAGAAACCGATCTATCCGGGCGGCGACAGCGGTGTGACCATCGGCATCGGTTATGACGTCGGATTCAACACGAAAACGCAGATCGACGCGGATTGGCGCGGCAAAATTTCCGATGTCGATCTCGATTTACTCAAAACGGCGGCAGGCGCGAAAGGCGAGAACGCGAAAAATCTGATTGCCGGTTTAAAATCCGTCACGGTTCCGTTTGCAGCGGCGCGCGAAGTCTTCTATGTCAGCACTCTGCCGCGTTATGCAAATGATACGCGCGGAATTTATCCGGGCATCGAAAAGCTTCCGGCAGACGCGCAAGGCGCTTTGTTGTCTCTGATTTACAATCGCGGAGCAAGCCTGACCGGCGACCGGAGAAAAGAAATGAAGGCAATCGTTGCGCTGGTTGCCGCCAGGGATTTGAACGGCATTGCCGCGCAAATTACCGCGATGAAGCGTTTGTGGGATAAAACCAAATTGCCGGGCTTGCACGCGCGCCGCGACGACGAGGCAAAATTGGTCAAAAATGCCCGACCGACCTATCCGCCGGAAGAACTGGTCAAAGTTTAACGTCAGTCTTGGGCGGGAATATTTATTTAACGCAAAGGCGCAGAGATTTTTTAAATAATTGTTCGCAATCAGCAACGAGCGTCATCCTTTGAGAGATTTTACCCAGCGGTCAATAATTATTAAAATCTCTGCGCCTTTGCGTTGAAATATTTTTTTTCCTTCTGGCGGCGGTCTGCTTTTCCGGTAAAAATTATTGACGTTCGTATTCGACAATGAATCTCGGGATCGGCGGTTCTTCGTCGCCCTCAATTACTTCAAAACTTAACTCTTTAAAACCGTTTTTTTCAAAACGCGACAAATCTTTGCGTGATAAAGCCCACGGCATTTCGGGCGGAAACTCGTCGGCGGCGCGTCCGCGCGTGACGACGACGAGTTTGCCGCGAAGCTCGACGAAATTGGCGATTGCGTCGATCACCCGGGAACGCATTTCGAGCGGCAGCGGCTGAATCGTATAAACTTCGAGAACGAACTCAAACGCCTGATACCAATCTTTCGGCGTCTCGAAAAGATCGGCAACGGCGAAATTGATATCCGTATCGTGATGAAGTCTTCGTGCCCATTCGATTGCCGTGCGCGAAATATCGAACGCCGTGACCTTAAAACCCAGATCGTGCAGATAACGCGCATCGTCGCCGAGACCGCAGCCGACGACCAGGGCTTTTCGATTATTGCCTTTTAAATTTGTTCGTCCGGCAAACCGGACAAAAAATTTGTTCGGTTCAAGGTCTGCCCAGGGGATTTTTTCGTTGTTGCCCGCGGCTTCTTTGTAAAGCGCGTCAAACCAACCGGTCGCATCGCCTTTTTCGAGATATTCGGCGGCTAGTTTTTTTGTACGTTCGCGGACATCTAATTCTTCTTCGCTCATAAAATCGAAATTCGACGCTTCTTGCCTGTCAAAATAAATCTGCCGCCGGGGCGCTCGGCGGCGCACGAAAAGTATTGCAATATTTCTAAATATATGCTGTAATAGCCGCAATTACAATGCGATTGTAACAAGAAAGTGATGACGGGTTTTTGCTGCGAAGCGGAAAATCTCTTCCGGTTTCACACAAAAATCTCTCCGTTAGGCGAACAGCTCTCCGTGCTATCCCAAAAACATCATTGTTCAAAATAAGAATTATGGCTTTATGAAAATAAAGTCAGGCAAATCGCTCTTGGATGTCAATTTTAAATTGGCTTGAAAAAAACCGTCTTTTGAAGAGCTTAATTTGCCGTCTTCTACTTCTTAAATCATTTGTCTAAACAATTTATTCAACACGAAGGTGACAATGTATGAAAAGCAAATTAATTTTAACCTGCGGATTTCTGTTAACGTTTTTGTTTTTTGCCGTCCCGGTCGATATGCAGACCGGGAAAGCCGGAAATAAGGAAAATGCCATCAAAGACAAAGTATTCAAGACTGAGCCGGAAGTGCCGAGCATTTCGGAACTGGTCGATTTTTCGGGACAGGGGACAGATGAAATATTTCCTTCAAACGGAGTTTGGCAGCCTTTCGGACCTTATCGAACCGTCAATATTCAGGATAAACAAAGAATCGTCGGGTTCGGTACGGCTGTTTTCGGCACAACGCAGGGAACCAGCCGGATTTCGATCAGTCTTTGCTACGCCCGAAGCGGAAGCACGGCATTAAACGCTTTTGCGGGAAACAATCATTTAACCGCCGATGCCGATACCTCACGCCGAACATTTTCAGTCGCGGCGAGCGGCACGCTTCCCGCCGGGACGTATTCGGTCGGTTATTGCGTCATGAATCGCGGAACGCAATTGATTAATAACAACGATTACGTCAACGGCTGGATGATGGTCGTAAATTAGTTTGATTTGGCGGCTTTGACCCGAAAATAAAACGCGTCCAATAATTTTGCCCGCGTTTTGCTGAAGTGTGTTTTTCGATCACGCTATTTTTCGGTTGGCGCGGCGGCTTCTTTCCACGCCGTCCAGCCGCCGATCATTGAAAAAACGTTTGTATAACCCATTTTTTGCAGATTGTCCGCCGCGAGTGCCGAGCGGTAACCGCCGCCGCAATAAAGAACCAGCTCTTGATTTTTGCCGGGATGTTTCCAAACGATATCGCGCTCGATCACGCCGCGCCCGATATGTTCGGCGCCTACGGCGTGTTCCGCTTCAAATTCGTTGTCTTCGCGCACATCGATCAAGGTCGCGCCGTTTTTCACTCTGTCCAAAGCTTCTGCGACCGAAATTTCCCTGATGTTCGGTTTTATGTCGCTCACTAATTTCTCGAATTCTTTTGAATGCTCCATGGTTTTAATATTTTAGCGCAACTTCAAACAGCCAAACTAGCGGGAAACGGATTAAATTCTTATAATAAATGTTTTGTTATTCGATAATTTTTTAAATATACGAGGTTAAAACATTGGCAGAACAATTTGACGTGGTAATTATCGGCTCAGGTCCCGGCGGTTATGTCGCCGCCGTTCGCGGAGCGCAGGTCGGTTTAAAGGTCGCAATCATTGAAAAGGAAAAGGATGCGCGGCTTGGCGGAACCTGCGGGCTGCGCGGCTGTATTCCGACGAAAGCGCTTTTAAACGCGGCGCATCTTTACGAAAAGGCGCAGCATTTTGAAAATTTCGGCTTGAAGGTCGAAGGCTTGTCTTACGATTTTGAAAAAGTTCAGGAATACAAATCGGGTGTCGTGTCCAAAAACTCGGCGGGCGTTACGTATTTGATGAAAAAGAACAAAGTCACGGTTTTCAACGGCTTCGGTAAAATCTCGGGTAAAGGCAAAGTCGAAGTCGCTTACGAAGACGGCAAGTCGGAGGTGATCGACACGAAAAACATCATCATCGCAACGGGGTCGGTCGTGCGTCCGATTCCGGGTTTTGAGGTTGACGGCAAATTGGTCGTTAATTCCGACCAGATTTTAGAATTAAACACCGTTCCGAAATCAATGGTCGTCCTCGGTTCGGGCGCGGTCGGTGTTGAATTCGCTTCGGTTTATTCGCGTTTCGGATGCGATACGACGGTCGTCGAATTGATGGACCGCATCGTTCCTTTGGAAGACGCGGAAGTCTCGAAAGAGCTCGAACGCGCCTTCAAAAAACGCGGCATCAAATGTCTGACGGGCGTCAAAATGGACAAGCTCGAAAAGACGAAAAAGTCGGTTAAAGTTTCGGGCAAAGACTCGAAAGGCAAAGATGTCGCGCTCGAAGCCGAAATGCTTCTCGTCGCCATCGGTCGGATGCCGTATCTCGATAAACTCGGTTTGGAAAACACAAAGGTCGTCGTCAACCCGCGCGGCACGATCAAGGTCAACGAATACTGCGAAACCGACGAACCCGGCGTTTTCGCGATCGGCGACGTGATCGATACGGCGTGGCTCGCGCACTTAGCCAGCAAAGAGGGAATTCTGGTCGTCGAAAAACTCGCCGGCAAAGAGGTTGAACCGATCAATCATCGCCTCGTCCCGAACTGCACCTACTGCGACCCGGAAGTGGCGAGCGTCGGCTTGACCGAAGCCAAAGCCAGAGAAGAAGGCTACGATGTCAAAGTCGGCAAATTCCCGTTCTCGGCGAGCGGAAAGGCGCGGATTTTGGGCGAAACCGACGGCTTTGTCAAAATCGTCGCGGAGAAAAAATACGACGAAGTTTTGGGCGTCCACATCATCGGACCGCACGCGACGGAGCTCCTGGCGGAAGCCTGCGTCGCGATGCAGTTAGAAACAACGGCTGACGAGCTCGGCAGAACGATCCACGCGCACCCGACCGTTTCGGAAAGCGTCATGGAAGCCGCCGAAGGCGTTCACGATCTGACAATTCACATGTAATTTTAGTTTCAGAGGCGATGGCTTGCTATCGCCTCTTTTTATTAAGAGTGTTGGCAAAATGGCGAAAATAGTTAATTTAATATTGCGGCATAAAGATAGTGAAAAATTTGAGAGTGGTAATCACTTAGATATTTTTACGGTCGCGTTAGTGACCATTTGAATTTAGCCGTGTGTTTCAACGCACGGGACGAAAACACAAACAATTTGCGTCGCGTCAGCGACGATTGAAAATAATGGCAAATACATTTTCAAATTTGTTTTATCATTTTGTTTTCAGCACCAAACACCGCGAAGATTTTATTCAGCAAGAGATTGAAAAACGCGTTTGGGCATATCTCGAATTGCCCGCAAACATAAATTAACCGCCCTGCAAATCGGCGGAATCGAAAATCACATTCATGCTTTAATAATCTCTCAGCCCGTCAATTCGCCAAGCCAGATCGCGCAATGGATAAAAGGCGATTCTTCAAAATGGATTCACGATGAATTTTTAGATTTACGAAGATTTGCTTGGCAAGACGGTTACGGAGTTTTCACCGTAAATCGAACACGCCGAAAGTTGTCGAATACATCAAAAATCAGCGTCAGCGTCATCTAAAACATAGTTTTGAAGATGAATACATCGAGTTATTAAAATTGCACGAGATTGAATACGACGCAAAATATTTATTCGATTGATTCAGACGTCGCTGACGCGACGCGATGTTTTTATATTCAAATCCGTGCGTTGAAACACACGGCTAAATTCATAAAATCGCTACGCGATTAGATTAATATTTTCTGGTTTAATATCTTATCCAATGCCGATTTTTATTGAGTTTTGGCTTTTTTTATTTTTTTGCCGAGCTTTTGCGGTTGTCGAAAAAATCGCTGCTGCGTGTTTCCCAGCGGGTTTTTTTGCTCTGCTCGATTTGTTTGGCGCGCAATTGTAATTCTTCTTCTTTTTGCAGTCGCTTTTGGGCGCCGGTGGCGGGCGGTGTGCCGCGGGCGCCCCAGTAATATTTGACCGTGATTAAAAGCAGAACGAGTGTTCCGAGCGCCGTTAAAATCAAGGTCAACGTTATGATCCACGCGAAATTCGACATACAACCTAAGTTTAATCAATTTCTTTGTGCGATAAAAGGGCGGCTTTAATTAAATGGTAGTGTCTTAATTTTATGTGGCTCGAACTTTCGGATGATTTTTCACCGCCGAGACGCAGAGTTTCCGCTGAGAACCGCTGAGAAGACCTCTGCGAAATCTCTGCGTTAAACTCTGCGTCTCGGCGGTAAAACTTCTGAACAACTCAAAATTAAGACACTATGAATTAAAAAGCCTAATTTTCGATTGCGGATTTTTTGTCTATAATCAATGTTTTATGAATCTGCGAACGGTTAAAGCGATGCGCTATGTGACGCCTCTGCGCGAGGGCGGTTCACTGCCGGCGATCGTCGAGGGCGACGACGACGGGCTTTATGTGCTGAAATTTCGCGGCGCGGGGCAGGGCGTTAAGGCTCTGATCGCCGAGCTTCTGGCGGGCGAAATCGGGCGCGTGCTCTCGTTGCCGGTTCCCGAAATCGTCCTTGTCGAGCTCGATGCCGATCTGGCGCGGACCGAACCCGACCCCGAAATTCAGGAATTAATTAAGGCATCGGGCGGACTGAATCTCGCGCTCGATTATCTGCCCGGCTCGATCATGTTCGACACGCTCATCCAGCAGCCGAACAGCGAGCTTGCTTCGAAGATCGTCTGGTTCGATGCTTTGACGGCGAACGTCGACCGGACGGCACGTAATGCCAACATGCTTTTATGGCATAAGGAATTATGGCTGATCGACCACGGCGCGGCGTTTTTTTACCAGCACAACTGGAACGGCTTTTTGGATAACGCGAAAAATCCTTTCCGCCAGGTCAAAGACCATATTCTTTTGCCGTTGGCGGGCGCGATCGAAAAGGCGGACGCGGAATTGACCAAACAGTTAACGCCCGAAGTTTTGAGCGAAATTGTCGCGCTCGTGCCTGACGATTGGTTTGACGAGGCGCACGAGCAAAGAAAAGTTTATCTCGAATTTTTGACGCGTCGTTTGGCGGGCGGGCGCGAATTTGTGAAGGAGGCGATTGATGCGCGAAACCTTTTGCACGTTTGATTACGCCACGATTCGCCTCGTTCCGCACGTCGAACGCGAAGAATTTTTCAACGTCGGCGTGATTCTGTCGTGTCCCGCGCATAAATTCTTAGAATCGCGAATTTTTCTCGATGAAAAAAAACTGAAATGTTTTGCGCCGGAAGTTGATGCCGAAACGATCCGTCATTATCTCGAAATCATTCCGAAAATCTGCGCCGGCAGCGAAAGTGCGGGAACCATCGGGAAATTAACCCAGCGCGAGCGTTTCTACTGGCTGACCGCCCAGCGCAGCACGATCATCCAAAGCTCGTCCGTGCATACCGGATTTACCGCCGAACCGAAAAAAACGCTCGAACATCTTTTTGAAAAAATGGTTCGCTGAGAATAATTTTGGGCTGGATTTTGGTATCATTTACAATTTCTGAAATGAAACAGTAAGAAATTTTAGCCGCGGATAAACGCAGATAACGCGGATTAAATCAATAAAAACAAATCCGCGAAATCCGCGAAAATCCGCGGCTAAAATTTTTAAGTTTTATAATACTCTTATTTATTATTTTTAGAAAGCGATTATTATAATTAATTCTAGTATTGCTTTTAATTCTTCTATATCTAAAGATAATATAAGCTTATTAACTTTATAAGTATTTCTAAGTTAACTCTTCTAGATATATACTATTTATACTACTTACGTCCGTTATACTTATTTTAAGTAATTATATTCTAATTTAAAGAACTATACTATAACTTCTATAGAATTATCTTATAACTTTAATAATACGAATACTTATTTATACTATTTCCGTTCTAGTTATACGTATTATTAAATAATTAGTACTAAAGTTAGTACTACGTTATATCTTATACTAGACTTATTAATTAAGTAAGTTCTCTATTTCGCTATTATTATATACTAATCTTATAGACTTTATAATAATTTTAAAGTAGTCTCTTCGGATTTTTACGCTAGTCGCGTTTATTAAGCTAAGATTAATATTCTAGCGATTTTTATTCTTTATTATACGTCTAGTCTCGATTAGAAAGAGTAAGATATTTATAATAAAAAGAAGAATAAATCTAAACTATCTAACTTTAATTTAGAAGTTATTAATAGATTTATTACTATCGTCGACTATATAATTAAAATCGTAGATAATATTAACGTAAGTTAATCTTTTTATCTTCTATAATACTTATACTAATCTTATTATAGATCTTTACGTTATATAGCCTTTAGATTCCCGATAATTTATTTAACTATTATTAAGTAGTAGTAGAAATTAAGAGCTTATTA
>Ga0209574_10000269_pt1 | contig 14120 bp, 14 predicted proteins | sample AgamicMgMarz_FD_187168 | JGI IMG/M metagenome (GOLD analysis project Ga0209574, IMG submission 187168) | Agave microbial communities from Guanajuato, Mexico - Mg.Ma.rz (SPAdes) (version 2) | ecosystem: Host-associated > Plants > Phyllosphere > Phylloplane/Leaf | place: Guanajuato, Mexico... | reverse complement strand
GACGGGCGAGAAGGTTCCGCGGCTGGAGAAAGTTGAAATCATCTCTCTGCCTGATAAAAACCGGCAATTGTTTATACGTTTGAACGGAGAGAATTTTGACGCGAATGTAGTTCGGGTTCGGGTTATCGGACTGGAATGTTTTGAAAATGATCCCTGTGAAGTCCCGAATAATGTCATAAGAAAAATGTCGAATATCAAAGGAAATTCTTTGGAAAGAATTCCGCTGACATTACCGCCCGGTGAATTTCAGATTTTCGTACAAAACGGAGAATCGAAGATGTCGAACGGCATCGCTTTGACTGTTCCGTGAGTAATCTAAATTAAAAACCGAAATTGCTCGATAAAAGTAATTTTCAAACTAATAATTTATGTTAAAAATATATTTCTTCAACCTATTGCTGCTTCTTTTTCTGATTCCAAACTATACTTTTGCGCAAAACAAATCGAACGAAAAAATTCCCGCGATGCCGAAATTGCTTTCCCTGCGCGAACAGATGAGCGTTCGCGGCGCGTGGCTCAAAAAGCGTTTCGACACGCTTCTTTTGCCGATGATGCGAAAACACGGCGTGGCGATGTGGATCGTCACGAACGAAGAATTTCACTCGGACGCCGTCACGGAATCGATCGTGCCGCCCGTTCCGATGGTCGGCAGACGCGATTTTTTTATCTTTTTCGATAACGGAAACACGCTCGAAAGATTCGCGGTCGTGCGTTACGAAGAAGAACAGCTCAAGAAATTTTACACGCTGATCGGTCCGGCGGGCGGCAGAACGGCTGACATCATCAAAAAAATTGTCGATGAACGCAAACCGAAAACGATCGCGCTGAATATGGGTTACGGTCGCGGGCAAGCGGACGGCATCACGCACGACGCTTATAAGTTTTTGGCTGAAACTTTGGGCAAGGATTACGAATCGCGCTTTATTTCGGCGGGAAATCTCGTGACCGATTATCTCGACACGCGGCTTCCCGAAGAATTAGAACATTACCGCACAGCGGTTTTGGTGACCGATATTCTGACGCGCCGCGCTTTTTCAAACGAGGTTATCACGCCCGGCAAAACGACCGTCGGAGATGTTCGCTGGTGGTTTCTGCAACAGATCAATAATCTGGGCTTAACGACCTGGTTTCAGCCCGATTTGCGCGTTCAGCGGCAAGCGAAAGCCAATGCAAATTCGCAGCAATTTTTGGCGGTCGCCGACGAATCAATGGTTTTGGAGCGCGGCGATCTGATTCATATCGATTGCGGTTTGATTTATATGGGACTTTCGACCGATTGGCAAAAACAAGCCTATATTCTTCAAAAAGGCGAAAAAGATGCGCCCGCCGGTTTGAAAAACGCTTTGAAAAATACGAATGCTTTGCAGGACGCGATCTTCAAATCGGCGCGAACGGGAATGACCGGCACGGAAGTTTATGAAGCGGCAATGGCTGAGATGAAACGCCAAAATATCGAAGCGATGATCTATTCGCATCCGATCGGCACGCAAGGTCACGGACTCGGCGCGTCGATCGATTTTCGCCGTGCAATCGGCGCGTCGCCCGAACGTTTTCGTTTGGGCTCGTATATTTCCATCGAACTGAACACTTCGACCGTCGTACCCGAATGGAACAATCAAAAAGTGACGCTGATGGCTGAAGACGATGCGTTTATGACCGAAAAAGGCTTTGAATTTTTCCGTCCGCGCCAGACCGAGCTTTATTTAATCAAATGATTCCGATCTCCGAAGCAATAAAAATTATCGAGCGCGAAACTTTCTCCCTTTTGCCGGAAACGATTTCGCTGGAAAAGTCGGTCGGGCGCGTGCTGGCGGAAAAGATCGCAGCCGATATGGATTTGCCGCCGTTTGACCGTTCGCAGATGGACGGTTTCGCGGTTCGTTCAAACGACACGCAAACCACGCCCGCAAACTTAAAAATCATTGGCGAATCGGTCGCCGGAAAAGGTTTCGACCAAACAATGAAATCCGGCGAAGCCGTGCGGATTATGACCGGCGCACGAGTTCCCGAAGGCGCCGACGCGGTGCAAAAGGTTGAGGAAACAAAAGAAACCGACGGTTTTGTCGAGATTTTAGAAACGGCAAAACCGTCGCAAAACATCAATAAATTCGCATCGGAAATCAAAAAAGGGGCGAAAGTTTTTTCAGAAGGCGAAATTATCAGCGAGCAGATGATTGCGGCGATCGCGTCGTTCGGCTACGCCAAATTGAAAGTTTTTCAAAAGCCGCAGGTTTCGATCCTTTCGACCGGAAGCGAGATTGTCGAAATCGGCGAAACGCCGCAAAAAGACCAGATTCGCAATTCAAATTCGATAATGCTGAAGGTCTTGGCGGAAAAAGCAGGCGCGCAAGCCGACATTTTGCCGCAGGTTCACGATGATTTTGAGACGCTCAAAAACTGCATTGCCGAAGCCGTCGGGTTGCAGTCTCAAGTCTCAAGCTCCAAGTCTCAAGTCTCAAAAGAGCAATCCGAAATCCAAAATCCAAAATCCAAAATCCTGATTATTACGGGCGGCGTTTCGGTCGGCGATTACGATTTTACAAAACCCGTTTTGCGGAGCTTAGGCGCGGAAATTTTCTTTGAAAAGGTTTCGCTCAAACCCGGCAAGCCGACGGTTTTTGCGCGCATCGGCGACGTTTTGATTTTCGGACTGCCGGGCAATCCGGTTTCGGTTGCCGTCACGTTTTATTTATTCGTCAGCCGCGCGATTTTGCGGATGCAGTCGGCAAAAAATTGCGGTTTGAAACGCGGATTCGCCGTGGTTTCAGACAAGATCAAAGGCGCGAAGGAACGCGATTCTTATTTGCCTGTTTCGGTTTCGCCCAATGAAAACGGCAATTTGACGATCGAATCTTTGCGTTTTTCGGGCTCGTCGAATTTTATCGCTTTCGCGCGCGCCGACGCACTGGTTTTCGTTCCGCAAGGCAAAAATCTCGAAAAAAATGAGACGGCAGAAATTCTCTTTTTGTAATTTCCGCGCGAAAATTGTAATTTCATAACTTATGCAAGAACCGGTCGCGCTCGCGCACGAAGCCATTCACGAAACCGCCGCAAAAATCCTGCAAACTGCCGAAAGAGGCAAAGTTTTAGACGTTCCGGCAGGCGAAGGCGCGCTGGCTTTGCGCTTAAAGAATCTCGGTTTTGAAGTTTTTTGCTGCGATTTATACACCGAATTTTTTAAGCTTCCGGGAACGGAAATAAAGCCCGGAAATCTGGACGAGCGCCTGCCTTACGACGATCAAACATTCGATTACGTCGTTTGTGTCGAAGGATTGGAACATATCGAAAATCCGGCAAACGCGATTCGCGAATTCGCGCGGATTTTAAAAGATAACGGCACATTAGTCGTCAGTGTGCCGAATATTATGAACATCGAAGAGCGCCTGAAATGGCTTTTTAACGGCTATACTTCGCACTTCAAACCGTTATCCGGCGAGGAACTCGCCGATATTGAAATAAAACACGGCGCAATGGCGAAAATGGCGCTGCACGTCAATCCGATCGGTTATTCCGAAGTTCGTTATCTTTTGGAAAAAAGCGGGTTCGAGCTCAAAAAAACCTACCTCGACAAACCGAAAAAAAATTCGTGGGCTTATTTGCCGCTGGTCGGTTTGATAAAGCTCGCGGCGCGTTTCACGTCGGAAAAGAAAAGAAAATCGCGCTGGACGGATGAACTGAATTCCGACGAAGTTATGCTCGGCGGAAACACTTTGATTTTCGAGGCTTCGCTCAAACAAAAAACTTAACCGCAAAGTTCGCTAAGTTATTCGCAAAGTTCGCTAAGTATGACTGAGAATAACCTTTCAAATATTGTGATAAATCGCGCGCTTAAAGTTCATACGGCTTTAGGTTCCGGATTGCTTGAGTCCGCATATCAAGAATGTTTGTTTTATGAACTACAACATGCAGGTCTTTTTGTTGAAAAAGAAAAAGGTTTGCCGTTAGTTTATGAATCGGTAAAGCTGGAATGCGGATATAGAATTGATTTATTTGTTGAAAAGAAAGTTATAGTCGAAATTAAAGCTGTCGAAGCCATTAATGATATTCATTTGGCACAAGTTTTAACTTATTTAAAACTTTCGGATTGTAAGCTGGGACTTTTACTGAATTTTAATGTGACAAGCTTAAAAAACGGAATAAGACGCGTTGTTAATCATCTATAAAAACTTTGCGCTCTTTGCGCTAAACTCCGCGAACTTTGCGGTTAGAAATTCCTTTTATGAAAAAACTTTCGCATTTTGACGAACAAGGCAAGATAAAAATGGTTGACGTTTCCGATAAGGAAACGACTTCGCGTCGTGCGGTGGCTTCGGCGATGGTTTTGCTGAATAAAGAAACGCTTGAAATTTTGCGGTCAAATGAAAACCCGAAAGGCAATCCGCTCGAAATTGCGCGAATCGCCGGAATTATGGCGGCGAAACGAACTTCCGAACTGATTCCGCTCTGTCATCAAATCAATCTTTCAAAGGTTGACGTGCGCACGGAAATCACCGACGGCGGTGTTTATCTCGAAGCCGAAGCGAAAACCGCGTCGCAAACGGGCGTTGAGATGGAAGCGCTGACGGCAGTTTCGGTTGCCGCTTTGACGATTTACGATATGTGCAAAGCCGTGCAGAAAGATATTGTCATTACGGACATTCGACTCGAATCAAAACAAGGCGGAAAAAGCGGTGATTTCGTTCGCAACTAAATTTCCTGCTGTCTTCATCCAACATACGGATTGCAAAGGAAAATTACGATCTGGTTAAATTGATGAATTTTTTCCTGTCTGCATAATTTTCTTTTGCTTTGACGAACTTTGCGGTAGAATAAAACGTAAAGTTTACCGGAGATTTGAAAAGGAGTTTTACCGAAAATATGAAATATAAAGTAGCCGAAGATTCGCGTCCGCAACTGACGCTCTTAATTGTTGCGACGATCATCAGCATCGGTTTGTGGCTGATTTCCAAGTATTTTTTCCCCTCGCTGAGCTATCTGGTTTACCCGCTTCAGCTTTTCGCAACTTTTATCCACGAAGGAAGCCACGTTTTAGCAACGGTTTTAACGGGAAATTCCGTGCAGAGTTTGACGGTTTCGCCCGACACGAGCGGCGTTGTCTGGTCTGAGTCTTCGGGTTGGTTTTCGCAGCTCCTGATTTCAAGCGCGGGTTATCTCGGCACGACGGCTTTCGGAACGATGCTGCTCGTCTGGATGCGTTATAACTTTTCATCGCGTAAGGCGCTTTATTTTTCATCCGGTTTTGTCGGCGTGATGACGGTAATTTTCGGACTTTTGATGCCGATCTGGAATGTCTTTTCGCTTAAAGTAACTGTCGTAAGCATCATTTTTACAGTCTTTTCGGGCGCACTTTTAACTGCCGGACTTTTTGCGCTGGCGCGCTTCGGCACGTTGAAATGGGTCAATTTCGGACTCGCGTTTCTCGCCGTTCAATGTTTGCTCAACGCGTTTTTCAGCTTGATCGATCTGTTTTTGATTACGACGACAACCGATATGCATTCGGATGCCGTGAATATGGCGAAAGCGACGGCGATTCCTTCGATCGTCTGGGTTTTCCTCTGGATGGGCATTTCGATCGTGATGATCTCGGTCGGCTTGCGCCTTTATGCGGTCAGCCAAAAAGGAAAACAACACGATTTGCCGTTTGAAGACTAAACTGTCGGAACCGCCTGCCGCAAGCGGGCGGGTAACCGGCATCAATTGAAAAGGCAAAAATAAAAAACGAATCAGCTTTCATTTTTTATTTTTGCCTTTTTACTTTTTACTTGAAAACCCGCCCGCTTGCGGCAGGCGGTTCCGACTTTATGAACAAATTCATTTTCGCTTCGCTCATCTTGTTCAGCACGCTCGGCGTTTTCGGTCAAATAAAAAAACCAATTCCGCCGAAACCGCCGATTCCCTATTCAAAATCGCTGCAGTCGGTTGTCGTCACAACCAAAGACTGGTCGGCAGTCCAGGGCAAAGCGCAGGTGTTTGAACGCAAATCAACAAAAGCAAAATGGAAAGCGGTCGGCGAATCCTTTGCGGTCGTCGTCGGTAAAAACGGCTTGGCGTGGGGTACAGGACTCAACGAATTGCCGTCCGATACAGGAATGATCTTGATGAAAAAAGAAGGCGACGGAAAGGCTCCGGCGGGAATTTTTTCTTTGACCGAAACTTTCGGTTCAAGCGCAAAACCCGATTTTGTCAAGCTTCCCTTTACGCGTCTCGAAGAATTTACCGAATGCGTTGACGATGTCGAATCATTTCATTACAACAAAATCGTCAACCGGATGAAGGTCGGAATTTTTGATTGGAAAAGCTCGGAGAAAATGCTCGCGGTCGGGGCGGAATACGATTTAGGCGTTTTTGTCGCGCATAATTCGAATCCTGTGACAAAAGGCGCGGGATCGTGCATTTTCCTGCATATCTGGAAAGATGCGGAAAGCGGAACGTCGGGGTGCACGGCGATGCAACGCGAAAATCTGGAAACGATTATGACGCGGCTTGAGGCGGCAAAAAATCCGGTGCTGATTCAATTGCCCGAAAACGCTTACAAAGAATTTCAAACCAAGTGGAAACTTCCCCGCCTTTAAAAACCTTACGCGAATTGCCGATCGGCGCACGGCTTTTGATTCGCTCGAAAACCGATTGGCGAAGCGCGGTTGTTTCACGTTTTGATCTGGAAAAAGCTGTTCTTTCGGTGTGTTCGCCGACCGGCAGAACCTACCGCCTGCGGCGCGATCTGGAAGCCGAAATAATCTTCGACGGGAGAATTCCGATTCTCAAAATCGAAACCGAAGAAGACTGGCGCGAAAATTTTACAAAATACGATTTTCGCTGGTAAAGAACCTTTAAGGAATACAAAGTCCGTTGGCATTATTCCCGTTATTAGCCCAGGAACAGAGGCAATTGACATTGGTGCACGGTACCGAAGCCGGGCAAACTTGTCCCTGTCTGCCCAATGACGGCGCGTTGCAAAGACAGGTTCCGCCGCTAATACAAGCGGAATTGGCGTGAACGGCTAAAGGCGCGACCAGCGATGTGATGACCGGCAAAGCGATCACCGAAGCCAATCCGACTTTTCTGATGACTTCGCGCCGCGAAAGTCCTCCGAATTTTTCGTTCAGTTTGTAATCTTCCTGAATCAGATTTTCTTTGCTTAACTGGTCAAGCGCAAGCCAGACAACATCTTCATTGACCTGCGAATTAAGCTGTTTTCCAAGCAAATCGTTTATTTCCGCGATGGTTTTTTTGCCGTCGCAGCTTTGCCAAACTAAAGCTGATGTCCGGTTCAAACAAAATGCTTTATTCTCCGTTAAGTCGTAGATCAAGACCTCTCCATCAAGTTCTTGTACGACGATATTTTCTTTCCGGCTAAGGGGTATGCCTTCTTTCTTCAATTTCGACCTCCAAAAGTTTTTTTAAAATTTAAATTACAAAAATCCAAGTTTGGCAAATTTAATATCTAAACTCACTCACTTGAACAGGTTAGTCCTCAAAATTTCGGGATTATTTAGTTAAGACTACCGGATATTTTGCACAAAAGATTTATAAAATTCAACCGGCGCAAGATCATCTCTCAAAATAGAAATTCCGCCGGAACTTTCAGTGTCGTAAGGATTCGCCAAAAGCATCCTGATTTGTTCAAAATCGGGCGGGAAATTTACCAAATAATGATTTGAAGCGAACCAAATGGCAAAAACCGCAAATTGACCTGAACTCGTCAATTACGATAGTTTAAATAGTTAATCGTAAATAAAAAAAATGACGCAAGACTTTTCACCGCAGCCGAAACGGAAGACTCAAAACACTTCAAAAATACCGAAAGGCGATTTCAAACATCATTTTAATATCGAATCTTTTGGTGTGAAGATCGGTTTTTCGACAAACTCGGCGGAAGCTCTCGAAGCCGTCAGGGAAACCGTCAAAATTTACCTGCCCGATTGTTTCAGAGAGATCGAAGAAAACGCCGCAGAACATAATTTTTTGTTTATCCGGGACGAGCGCAAAGGCGATACGCTTTATAAAAACGGCGAAAAGGTGATGGACCGCGAAAGACGCGAAACTTCGTCTGAAAGCGTGGCTTCGCACATTCGTTTAACGGTCGCCGAATTTGCGGTCGGTCGCGTCTTTATCCACGCGGGTGTTATTGCCTGGAAAGGTCAAGCGGTGATTATGCCGGGCAGAAGTTTTCGCGGCAAAACGGCGTTAACTGTGGCTTTGGTCAAACGCGGCGCGGTTTATTATTCGGACGAATACGCGATTCTGGACGCGGAAGGCTTTTTGCACCCGTTTCCGAAGATGCTGTCGGTGCGCGGCGTCATTGACGACCGCAAACAGATCGACTATCCGGTCGAAAAATTCGGCGGCGTTGCCGGAACCGAAAAAATCCGCGTCCGAATGGTTTTGGTCTGCCAATACAAAGAAAAAGCGCGGTGGAATCCTAAAATTTTGAGTCCGGCAAAAGGAATTATTGAAATAATTCAGCATACCATCCCGATTCGTCATAATCCGCAGTTCACGCTGGAAGTACTGAATAAAGTCGCGAACGATGCCGTAATCGTCAAATCGAATCGGGGCGATGTTTCAAAATCGGCGGATTTGATTCTAAAATTTATTGACGCTCATCTTTAAGGAAGGTCTTTAAAAAAGTTTGGAAACTGGCGAAAAATAATCGATCGACAATGGTTAAAACCCTCGTAACCATTTACTTTTGGCATTACCGAATAAAAATAAACACAGCAAAAAGTTCCGCACCGCCTGATTTAAACTAGGTAAATCAGGCAGTGCGGAACAAATTATTAAAAAAGCCTACTTGCTTGAATCTAACTGTCGAGTTAACAGCAGAAACGCTTTCGGCTATTTATTAGAACCAGTATCAAATAAGAAATTAAGGAGCACAAACTCCATTATTATTTCCGTTATTGGCAAATCTGCAGACACAGTTCACGTTACACGTTGAACTTGTCGCCGTGCAAACATTTCCCGCTCCGCCATTCGGCCCCTGACAAGTGCAGCTGCCGCCTGCAATACAAGCAGAATTGGCGTGAACAGCTAGAGGCGCAACTAATGAGGTTACGATAGGTAATGCGATCATCGTTCCCAAACCGACCTTTTTAATAACTTCGCGGCGTGATAAACCTTTGAATTTATCCTTAGTTTCCGCTTGTTTTTCAACCAGATTTTCTTTGCTTAATTGATCTAATGCCAACCAGATAATATCTTCATTAACCTGTGAGTTAAGCTGTTTACCAACAGCATCGCTAATATCCGCAATTGTCCGGCTGCCGTCGCAGGCTTGCCATACCAAAGCTGATGTTTGATTTAAACAAACCGCTTTATTTTTGTTTAGATCGTAAATTAAAACTTCGCCGTCAAGTTCTTGTACAACAAGATTGTCCTTGCGGCTTTTCGGTGTAATATCATTTTTCATGTTCATTCTTCCCCCAAACATTCCATAAGGAATTAATTATCAGTTTTGCAGGAGTGTTGTGAGATATAATTGTTTTAATACCCTAATATATAATTGAATACTAAGGGGTAAAAGTCAATGCTTTATTATTTTTATGATCCGGGAAAGTCTTATTTAGAATGACGACATCTCCCGATAAAGAAAATAAATAATTATCGGAATGCCGATAATATAGGTTATTAAAGCAATTCGATAAAGCTTTCTTCCGAGCGGGGTCATATCGGTGAATCCATTGGTCATACCGAAAAGAATATTACCGACTCCGGTAAAAAAAAATCCGGCGCAATAGATACGGGTTCTTGGATTTGTCGTCAGCCAGACGCCGAACGCGAGCAGACTCAAGCCGATAAGAATCATCAGGACCGAGTTAAATGTAATTTGAAAGGGCAGGTTCATACTATTTCTTTCGCGAAAAATCTTAATTCAAATAACTGTGCAAAACAAGTTAGCTTCAGCGCTAAATTACGTCCGGACAAAAATTTATAACAAAATATCTGATTTATATTTGAAAGGGCGTGCGCGAAGCTTCAGTTTTTTTCAAACAGGATTCTGCCGACGCCCAAAATCTTCCGGCTGTCGTTTTCCTGCACGAAAACAACAATTTTCAGGTTTTCTTTTTTCCAATTTTGATTAAACTGCAAAATCGTTTCGATCTCCGCCGTTTTTTCCTGCGGATTGAGCGTGCCGATCGATTTCAGCTCGCGGACAACCGATTGATGTTCGAGCTTTTTGCCCGAATTTTCGCCGCGGGCGACATTTGAAACCAGGTTATCTTCGGCAATCGCCAGAAAAACGTTTGAACTTTCGTGGGCGGGCAAATCGGTAATTTTCACTGTCAGTTTGTCATTATTTTTGATGATTTCGATTTTTCCCTTCTGCACTTTTGCCGCTTCGGTAATGGCTTTGGCGGCTTTTCCCGAATCGCTTCCGACAAATTCGATCTTGCCGTCAACGATCATCTGCGGCGTATAGGTCGAGTCTAATTTCATTTTTTCCGCATATAATTCCTGTCTTTGCGTGAAAAGCGGCGCCGAGAATTCGTCCTTCCAACCGAGATCATTCCAGTAATCAACGTGGAGCGCGAGTGTGATTATTTCGGCTTGCGGGTAGGGCTGTTCCTTATCCAAAAACGCCAAAGCGCGGTCGGCAGGCGGACAGCTCGAACAGCCTTCGGACGTAAAAAGCTCAACCAACACGGGTTGTTTCGATTGCGGATTGGGGATTGCGGATTGCGGATTTTCCTTTCGCTTTTGGCTTTCAACCGTATTCACGCCGCAAGCGGTCGAAAAGATTAAAATAATAAAAACTATTGCTGATTTCACAAAGTTATTATACCGGAAATAGCTAGTTTTATTCCAAATTAAATCTTTTTAGACAAAATTGAGACTATCTTTCCAAAAGGATATAAACTATTTTTTCTTTTCCTTCAGCAAGAGAACTATAAATTAATCTTTGGTTAATTAAATCTTCTTGATGGTTTTCTATAAGCCAATCTTCAATTGTATTAGCGTTTCGTTCGGAAGAAGTTTGATAAAGAACGACCATTTTATCCCAGTCTTGATATTCTGAATGTTCGTAAAATCTTGCGGTTGCACTTCTACCTGTAATCCCAACTTTCATTTTAGAGTAAGTTCTTTTATATTGCCCAAGACTTCTATTTAATGAGCTAATTACTACTGAAGGTTGTCCTGTTAAAAAATTATACTCAATCATAGCTCCTTTCTCCTTAGAATTTGCTTTCAACATATTAGCAAATCTTCCACCAGGAGAAAGGATTTATAAGAAATAAATGTTAATTTTTGCCTTTTAACTTTTTACTTTTTACTTCCAGTTCTCGTTTTGTTTCCACAAAGCGATTTGATAAAATTTAATTTTGCCTAAACGACAGGATATTTCATCTATGCAAGCAGTGAAGTCAGTAGAAGAAGCAATCGAAGTTCGCGGCGCGCGTGTTCACAATTTAAAGAACATCTCTTTTCGCCTTCCGCTCAATAAATTAACCGTCGTAACGGGCGTTTCAGGTTCGGGAAAATCGAGTTTGGCGTTTGATACGATCTACGCCGAGGGTCAACGCCGTTATGTCGAATCGCTTTCGGCGTATGCGCGGCAATTTCTCGAACGAATGGACAAACCGGACGTTGACGAGATCATCGGAATCGCGCCCGCGATCGCGATTCGTCAAAAGAATTCGACCCGCAATCCGCGCAGCACGGTCGCGACCCAAACCGAAATTTACGATTATCTGCGCCTTTTGTTCGCGCGTGTCGGGCAAACTTTTTGTTATGTTTGCGGGCGCGAGGTGAAAAAAGATTCGCCCGAATCCGCCGCCGACGCGATATTAGAAGCTCTCGCGGAAGGCGCACGGTTTTACGTTTTGTTTCCGGCTGAAACCGAGATTCAAAAACCGAAAACCAAAAGTCAAAAACCGATCGCGCATCTGATGAGCTTGATGCAGCAAGGCTTTACAAGGCTTTTCCGCAACGGCGAAATGATCGAGCTGCAAACGCCGGAAGATTACCCGTTCGAGGATTTTGAAAATACGTTTGTTCTGATCGACCGTTTGAAAGCCGACAAGGAAATTCGTCAAAGATTGGTCGATTCGCTCGAAACCTGTTTCCGCGAAAGCGGCGAAGCGATTATCAAGACGGCGGAAACCGAACCGCAAACCTTGAATTTCAGCGAAAAATTTATCTGCAAATACGACGGCACGGTTTACGAAGAACCCGAACCGCGGCTGTTCAGCTTCAATTCTCCGTTCGGCGCGTGTCCGCTCTGTCAGGGTTTCGGAAATACGATCGACATTGATTTCGAACTGGTCGTGCCGAACGCCAATCTTTCGATCGAAGACGATGCCGTCGATCCTTTTTCGCGCCCGCAATATGATTGGGCAAAAAAAGAATTACTGAAATTTGCGCGAAACGAGGGAATTGACCCCAAAATTCCGTTTGCCGATTTGAGCGAAGAAGAAAAACGCGTAATTTTTGAAGGCAAACGCGGTTGGCGCGGCGTTCGCGGATTTTTCAACTGGCTCGAAACGAAAAAATACAAGCTTCACGTCCGCGTTTTTATGGCAAAATATCGCGGCTACACGACTTGCCCGGAATGCAAAGGCGGCAGATTAAGGAAAGAAGCGCGAGCCGTTAAGATCGGCGAAAAATCTTTGCCCGAAGTCGTCATGCTGGCGATCAACGACGCGCAAAACTTTTTTGACGGTCTGAATTTGAGCGAAGAACGCGAAAAAATTGCCGAAAAACTGCTTTTGGAAATTCGCCGCAGATTAAAATTTCTGGTTGATGTCGGGCTCGATTACTTAACCTTAAATCGTCTGGCTTCAACGCTTTCGGGCGGCGAAGCGCAGCGCATTCAGCTTGCGACAAACCTCGGTTCCCTGCTCGTCGGCGCGCTTTACGTGTTGGACGAACCATCGATCGGGCTTCACCCGCGGGACAATGCGCGACTCGTCAAAATTCTCGAAAACCTGCGCGACATCGGCAACACCGTCCTGGTCGTCGAACACGACGAAGAAACGATGCGCTCGGCTGACCATATCTTAGACATCGGACTTTACGCGGGCGAGCTCGGCGGAAATCTCGTTTTTGAAGGCGATTTTCTCGGGCTGATTCAAGACGACGTTTCGCTGACCGCGAAATATCTGCGCGGCGATCTGGAAATCAAAGTTCCCCAGAAACGAAAAGAACCGGGCAAACGCCAACTTGAAATTACGGGCGCACGCGAAAACAATCTGAAAAACGTCTCGGTCGAAATTCCGCTCGATATGCTCGTCTGCATCACGGGCGTTTCGGGAAGCGGAAAATCAACGCTCGTTCACGACATACTTTACGCCGGAATCAAGAAAAAACGCGGCGAATGGCAGGGACAGGTCGGACATTTCAAGGAAATCAAGGGCGCGGAATTGTTTGACGAAATAATACTGGTTGACCAGTCGCCGATCGGACGCACGCCGCGCTCGAATCCCGTGACATATATCAAGGCTTACGACGCGATTCGCGAAGTTTTTGCGGCGACCAACGCCTCGAAATCGAAAGGTTTCAACGCCTCGCATTTTTCGTTCAATGTGCCGGGCGGACGCTGTGAAACCTGTCAGGGAAGCGGAACCGTGACGGTCGAGATGCAGTTTCTTGCGGACGTCGAATTAACCTGCGAAGATTGCCGAGGAACGCGTTTTCGCGACGAAGTTCTGGACGTTAAATACAAAGGCAAAAATATCGCCGAAGTCCTGCAATTAACCGTCAGAGAAGCGATCTTGTTTTTCAAGGAAGTCAATAAACTCGTCAATAAATTAAAGGTCATCGAAGCCGTCGGGCTCGGCTATTTGCGGCTCGGACAATCGGCGACGACGCTTTCGGGCGGCGAAGCGCAGCGCGTGAAATTAGCCGCACATTTGGCGACCAAAACCAAATCGAAAACGCTTTTTATCTTCGACGAACCGACGACCGGCTTGCATTTCGACGACATCAACAAGCTGCTCGCCGCCTTTCGCGCTTTGATCGATAGCGGCGGAAGTTTGCTCGTTATCGAACATAATCTGGACGTGATAAAAACCGCCGATTACGCGATCGATCTGGGTCCCGAAGGCGGCGCGGGCGGCGGCGAAATCGTCGCTGTTGGGACGCCCGAAGAAATCACGAAAGTAAAAAATTCGCACACG
>Ga0209574_10000268_pt1 | contig 14152 bp, 13 predicted proteins | sample AgamicMgMarz_FD_187168 | JGI IMG/M metagenome (GOLD analysis project Ga0209574, IMG submission 187168) | Agave microbial communities from Guanajuato, Mexico - Mg.Ma.rz (SPAdes) (version 2) | ecosystem: Host-associated > Plants > Phyllosphere > Phylloplane/Leaf | place: Guanajuato, Mexico... | reverse complement strand
CCGACGAGCGCGGCTGGCGCAAGACCGAGTACCGCCAGGGCGACGTGACCGACGCCGCCAGCGTCGGCGACCTCGTCAACGACGCCCACGTGGTCGTGCACCTCGCTTTCGCGATCCTGTCCGCCAGCGACGCGACGCACGACCTGAACGTCGACGGCTCGCGGCGCGTCTTCGAGGAGTCGGTCAAGGCCGGCGCCGAGCGCATCTGCTACGCCTCGAGCGTCGCCGCGTACGGCTTCCACGATGAGAACCCGGACTGGCTGACCGAGGACGTCCCCGCGCGCGGCTCGCCCGAGCACCCCTATTCGCGCCAGAAGGCCGAGGTGGAGCAGGCGCTGGCCGCCACTCTGCTCAACCGCCGCCGCACGATCGCGTACGTCTACCGGCCCTGCATCGTCGCCGGCCCCGAGGCGCGCACGATGCTCCAGGAGATCCCCTACTTCCGGCTCGGCGAGGCGATGCCGGACGTGGTGGTGCGGCTGCTCGGATCGCTGCCGGCGCTGAAGCCGGTGATCCCGGATCCGGGCGCGCGCTTCCAGCTGGTGCACTCCGAGGACGTGGCGCGAGCGTTCGTCGCCGGCGTGCGCGGCGTCGGCGAGCCGGGGCCGTACAACCTGGCCGGCGGCGGCACGCTCACGTTCTCGCACCTGGCGTCGGCGCTCGGCTGGTACTCGGTGCCGATCCCGAAGGTGGCGGTCGAGGCGACCGCCGAGATCGCCGGCCGCCTGCCGATGGTCCCCGAGTCGGTCGGCTGGCTGCACTCCGTGCGCAAGCCGGTGCTGATGAAGACGGACCGCGCCAAGACCCAGCTCAAGTGGCGCCCGCAGCACACCGCCCGCCGCACGATGGAGGCGATGGTGCGCGCGCAGCGCGAGGACTACAGCGCCCTGCGGTAGAGCGCGGCGTAGTCCTCCTCGCCCATCTCGCGCGGATTCAGCAGCGTGGTGCCGTCCCCCATGGCGCCCTCCACCAGCGCGGGAATCCCGGACTCGGGCACGCCGACCTCCGACAGGCGCGTGGGCAGCCCCAGCCGCGCGATCAGCTCGGTCAGGTACGCGGCCAGCGCCGGCCCGATCTCGGGCTCGCCGACGTCGAACACGTCGCCGATGTCGCGGTAGCGATCTGCGATCTCGGATCCGCCCGCGGCGTTGTGTTCGATCACGTGCGGCAGGTGGATCGCGTTGGCCACGCCGTGCGGCACCCCGAACTGCGCGCCCGCCGGGTGCGACATCGCGTGCACCGACCCGAGCGCGATCGTGATCGCCAGGTTGGCGGCGATCAGCATGTTGCCGCGTGCCTCCTCGTCCTGCTCCCCGCGCTGGACGGCGCGCTCGAGGTTGTCCCTGATCATGCGCAGCGCCTGCAGCGAGCGCGCGTCCTGGTGCGGGCTCCAGTCGGTCGACACGTAGCCCTCGATCGCATGGGTCACCGCGTCCATCCCCGTCGCCGCGGCGATCGGCGCGGGTAGCGTGCGCGTGGTCTCGGGGTCGAGGATCGCCAGGCGCGGGAACAGCGGGAAGTCGGCGATCTCCAGCTTGACCTTGCGCTCGGGGTCCTTGATCACCGCGGCCATCGACACCTCGCTGCCCGTGCCCGCGGTGGTGGGGACGCAGGCGAGCGGCGCGATGTCGAGCGGCTTGCCCATGCCGTCGTCCTCGCGCGGCATCAGGAAGAAGCCCTCCTGCTCGGCGGCGCCACCGCCGTGGGTGAAGACCGCGTCGGCCACCTTCGCCGTGTCCATCACCGATCCACCCCCGACGGCGAGGAACGAGTCGGCGCCGGCCTCCTTGGCCGCCGCCGCGCAGCGCTCGCAGACGTCGGTCGACGAGTCCTGCGGGACCTGGTCGAACACGCCCGCCACCTCGAGCCCGCCGTCGGCGATGCCCGCCTCGACCCGCTCGACCAGGCCGGTGGCGCGGATCACCTCGTCGGTGACGACGAAGACCCGGCGTGCGCCCTCCTTCTGGAACTCGAAGCCGGTCGACTCGAGCAGGTCGCGGCCCGCGATCACACGGGTGGGCTCCGTGTATTGGCAGAAGTCCTTGAAGGGCGTCAAGCGGCCTCGAGCAGGTCCTGCCGCCCCTGTTGCTCCAGCTGCGCCCGGTAGCGCGGGAACACCGGCTTGACCAGCGGGACCAGCTTGAGGATCTTCGCCACCGGCCCCTTGGCCTTCATCTGGCCGCGGGCGAGGGCGACCGTCACGTTGACCTTGCCGAGCCAGAAGCGGTGCGCGGTGTCGGCCTCCATCGTCATGACGACCTCGGGCTCCATCGCGGTCTCGCCGCAGTCGACCTGGCCGTCCTCCCCCTCGATCAGCTTGACCGTGATCTGGGACTCCGGGTCGCGGTACTGGTACTGGACGATCGTGTTCGCCTTCTGGAACTTGGGCGACAGCTCGTCGTCCTCGGCGAGATCCTGGAACAGCTTCCCGATCGTGGCGTAGACCTCGTCCGCGTCCTTGAAGTAGGGCATATGCGGGAAGTCTACGGTCGCGAGAACGACGTACCCACCACTCTGTCCCAGGCGCGGTCGGGCAGCACCGCGTGCTGAGCCATGAAGAACCGGGCCGAGGCGGTGACCGGATAACGGGTCCGGGGACGGCGCGATGTGACCGCCTTCTCGATCGCCCTGGCCACGGCGTCGGGCCCAGCGCCGAGCTTGCCGAGCGGGCCGTCGTACACGCGCGCGGTGTTGGCGGCGACCGCGGTGTTGAAGCCGGCGTACGGGCCGTCCTGGTGGGGCACGGAGCCAACCGCGGTCTCCCCGAACCTCGTCCTGATCAGGCCCGGCTCGATGATCGACACGTGCACGCCGAAGCCGCGCACCTCGAAGCGCATGGCGTCGGAGATCGCCTCGACCGCGAACTTGGTGCCGTGATAGGCGCCTCCGCCGGGGAAGACGAGCTTGCCGCCCATCGAGCTGACGTTCACGATCCGGCCGCGCCCGGCCGTACGCATGCCGGGCAGGACCAGCTGGCACATCCGCACCAGTCCGAACACGTTGGTCTCGAACTGGCGGCGCAGCTCGTCCATCGGGATCGTCTCGACAGCCCCGCTCTGGCTGTAGCCGGCGTTGTTGACGAGCGCGCCGACGGACCCCTCGACCTCCTCGACGGCGGCGACGCCGGCCCGCATCGACTGCTCGTCGGTCACGTCGAGAGCCAGCGTGCGACAGCCCGCCGCCTTCAGGTCCTCGATCGACTCGAGCTTGCGGGCCGTCGCGTAAACGGTCAGGCCGCTGCCGGCGAGCCGCTCGGCGGTGGCGCGACCGATGCCGGTGGAGCAGCCGGTGATCAGGACGGGCGAGTTGTCGGCCATGGACCAAGCCTCCCCGCCGGGGACGGGCAGGTCAAGCTCGGCGGCGCACCAGCAGCGTCTGGGCGCCACGACCCAGGCGTCCGCGCTCGTCCCACAGCGCGCTCTCCGCGAGCCCCACCCCGTCGACGTGGGTCACGGCGTCCACGCCGACCCAGTCGCCCTCCGGCGGGCGCAGCAGGTGCACGGTCAGCTCGGTGTTGATGAACAGGTACTCGCGCCAGTCGAGCACGGCGCTCACGCCGTTGCCCACGTCGGCCACGACCATCAGCCGCTCGAGCGGCGAGGGCTGCTCCCCCTCCACGAGCGCCCCTCGCATGCGCATCCAGACCAGAGCCGGCCCGGGATCGAGGAATCCGCCGCGCACGAACCTGTACTCCATCGCCGTGTGGTAGCCCTGCTCCTCGCCGGTGGGGAAGAAGCCGCGGTCGCGGCCTTGGGCGGGGCCCGGCGGCGGCGGGTCCGACTCCACCTGCACGTCGCCCGCGGCGACCCGCCACGCGCTGGCCCGCATGACCTCGCCGTCGGGACCGGACAGGGACCCCGCGAGCAGCTCGACGCTGCGGCCCGGCCGCACCACACTCGCCTCGACGACGAGCGGGGCGAGCGGCACCGGCCCGAGGATCTCGACGGTAATGCGCCCGATCCGCATGCCCTCGCGCGGCCCGCAGCGCTCCAAGGCGCGCGCCAGCAGCGCCGAGGGCGGCCCGGCGTGCTGGGCGCGCGGGTCCCAGGGCCCGCGGGTCAGCTCGCTGGGAATCAAGCGATCGTCCTCGGCCCGGTAGAAGGCGCCCGTCACGGCGGCGACCCTATAGCGTGCCACTGCGATGCAGGCCGTCACCTTCCAGGCTCCGGGCGAGGTGCGAATCGAGGAGCGGCCCGAGCCCGAGCTGGTCGAGCGCGACGACGCCGTCGTGCGCGTCGAGGCCACCGGCGTCTGTGGATCGGACCTGCACATCTACCACGGGCGCGTGCAGATCGAGCCTGGCTTCACGCTGGGGCACGAGTTCGTCGGCACTGTCCTGGCGGCCGGCGACGCCGTGACCGAGGTGGCCGAGGGCGACCGCGTCCTCGGCTGCTACTGCTCGGCCTGCGGCAACTGCTTCTTCTGCCGCCGCGGCGACTTCCACAAGTGCGACGAGGGGCGCGTGTTCGGCCACGGCAAGACGCTCGGGTCGCTCCAGGGGGCCCAGGCGGACCAGGTGCTGGTCCCGCACGCGAACCTGACCCTGCGGCGGGTGCCCGAGGGGATGTCCGACGACGCCGCGCTGTTCGCCGGCGACGTGATGGGCACCGGCTGGCACGCCGTCGACCAGGCCGGCATCCGACCCGGCGACTCCGCCGCCGTGCTCGGCCTCGGGCCGGTCGGGCTGTGCGCCGTCCAGGCCGCCAAGGCCTCCGGCGCCGCCAAGGTGATCGCGATCGACACGGTCGCCGAGCGGCTCGAGCTGGCCGCGTCCTTCGGCGCCGAGCCGGTGCACCTGACCGAGGACGACCCGCGCGCCGCGGTGAAGGCGGCGACCGGCGGCCGCGGCGTGGACGCCGCCATCGACGCCGTCGGCCACCCGGACGCGCTCGACCTGGCCGCGCGAGTCACGCGCAAGGCGGGCACGGTCGCGGCGATCGGCGTCTACGCGGAGCGCATCCAGGTGCACATGGGCATCGTCTGGATCAAGGCGCTGACGATCAAGACCGGCCACGCCAACGTGATCGGGCACGTGGACCGCGTGCTTGCCATGATGGCCGGCGGAGTGCTCGACCCCACCCCGCTCGTGACCCACCACATGCCGCTCGCCGAGGCCGCCGAGGCCTACGCGGTGTACGACCGCCGCGAGGCGCTCAAGATCGTGATGAAGCCGTGAGCGTGGAGCGCGGGACGACGGCGATGCTGGTGCGCCGGCGCGAGATCCTCGCCCAGGGGGCCGAGGCGATCGGCTGGAAGGTCGGCTTCAACATCTCCGCGGCCCAGGAGAAGCTCGGCATCGACGCGCCGCTGGCCGGCTTCCTGTCCTCGAACGGCGTGCTCGAGGACGGCGCCGAGGTGTCGCTGGAGGACGGCGCGGTCGTGATCGAGTCCGAGGTCGCCGTGGAGCTCGGCCCCGACACCCGCTCGATCGTCGCTCTGCTGCCCGCGCTCGAGGTCGCCGATCTGCCCGATCTCGACCAGGACGTGGAAACGATCCTGGCCGGCAACATCTTCCACCGCGCGGTCGTGTTCGGTCCGCGCGTGGAGACGCACGAGCCGGGCGCGGGCCGCGTGCTCGTGAACGGCGAGGTCGAGCACGTGATGGCACCGGGCGAGACGAGCGCCCACCTAGAGGAGATGGTCGAGGCCGTGCGGAGGCGGCTCGCCGCGGTCGACGAGGACATGCTGCCGGGCCAGCGCATCATCACCGGCGTCCTGGCGCCGCCCCACGCCGCCCACCCGGGCGACCGGGTGCGCCTGGAGCTCGACGCACTGGGCGGCGTCGAGCTCGTCTTCGCGTAGTGCGCAAGCAGCCGGCTCGGCCGGCTGCGCGGCGTCCGCGTAGTGCGCAAGCAGCCGGCTCGGCCGGCTGCGCGTTCGCCTAACTTTCGAGGCATGACCACCGCCGCAGCCCTGCCGGACGCCCTCTCCGACGCCGCCCGCGCGTTCGCGGCCGGGCCGCACCGCCTGGTGATCGGCGGCGAGCGGCTCGAGGCCGCCGACGGGCGCACGTTCGAGACCCTCGACCCGGCCACCGGCCGGCCGATCGCCGAGGTGCCCCAAGCCGGCGCCGCGGACGTCGACCGCGCCGTGGCCTTCGCCCGCGAGGCGTTCGAGGACGGTCGCTGGAGCGGCATCGCGGCGGCCAAGCGCACGCGCGCGATGCTGGCGCTGGCCGAGGCCGTGGAGGACCACGCGGACGAGCTCGCCGAGCTCGAGTCGCTCGACAACGGCAAGCCGGTCAAGCTCGCAAGGCGCGTGGACGTGGCGCTCGCGGTCGAGCATCTGCGCTACTTCGCCGGCTGGCCGACCAAGATCGCCGGCGAGGTGCTGCCGGTCGCCCAGGCCAACATGCACTGCTACACCCGCAAGGAGCCGGTCGGCGTGTGCGGGCAGATCATCCCGTGGAACTTCCCGCTGCTGATGGCGGCCTGGAAGATCGCCCCCGCGCTGGCGGCGGGCTGCACGATCGTCCTCAAGCCCGCCGAGCAGACCCCGCTAACCGGGCTGCGCCTGGGCGAGCTGGCGCTCGAGGTGGGCCTGCCCGAGGGCGTGCTCAACGTGATCACGGGCAATGGCGAAACGGGCGCGGCGCTGGTCGACCACGACGGCGTCGACAAGATCGCGTTCACCGGGTCGACCGCGGTCGGGCGCGAGATCGGCGCCAAGGCGGGGAGGGCGCTCAAGCGGGTGACGCTCGAGCTGGGCGGCAAGTCGCCCAACATCATCCTGCCCGACGCCGACCTCGAGGTGGCGATCAAGGGCGCCTACCAGGCGATCTACTACAACACCGGCCAGGCCTGCAACGCGGGCTCGCGCCTGTTCGTGCACGACGACCAGTACGACGAAGTGATGGCAGGCCTGGTCGAGGCCGCCGGCGCCGCTCGCATCGGGGCCGGCCTGGATCCTGGCACGCAGCTCGGCCCGCTGATCTCGGCCGAGCAGGAGCAGCGCGTGCGTGGCTACATCGAGTCGGGCAAGGCCGAGGGGGCCGAGCTCGTGACCGGCGGCGGCGCCCGCGAGGGCGACGGCTACTTCGTCGAGCCGACGCTGTTCAGTGCGACCAGCGACGACCTCACGATCGCGCGCGAGGAGATCTTCGGCCCGGTGCTCGTGGCGCTCCCCTACGACTCGATCGAGGAGGTGGCGCGGCGCGCCAACGACACCGAGTACGGGCTCGCCGCCGGCGTCTGGACGCGCGACCTCGCCAAGGCGCACAAGCTGGCGGCGCTGCTGCGCGCCGGCGACGTATGGGTCAACACCTGGAGCGCCGGCGACCCGGCGGCTCCCTTCGGGGGCTTCAAGGCCTCAGGGGTTGGGCGCGAGCACGGCCGCGAAGGCCTGCACGCCTACCTCGAGAACAAGACGGTCTGGGTCAACCTCGACTGACCGAACAGCCCGGCCCCGCCGACCGTGGGGCTGACGGTGACGGTGAAGCGCACCCACACCTTGGTCTTCTTCGAGTAGCGGCGCCTGGTGTCGAACTGGACGGTGTAGACGCCGGTCGGCGTTCCCGCCGGCAGCACCCGCTTGCGCAGCTTGAGCGTCCGGCAGGGGCCCTTCAGCTTCCCGATCAGCACGTTGCGCCGGTAGCGCTTGCGCACGATGTGGGCGTAGAGGCGCTTGCCCGTGGTGAACCCGCGCGCGTTGATACGCAGCTTGCGCCCGGCGCCGCCGTTGCGGGGCCGCACCGTCACGTCAAGGGCCGACCCCAGAAACTGGGCCTGCGCGACGTTGGCAGGGTTGGCCGCGTCGGTGGCGATCAGCGTGCGCATGCGTACACCTCTGAGCGTGGGGATGCCAAACTGGGCGGTGAAGCTCCCGGCAGCGTCGGTGTCGATGGCCCCGGCGTCGGACGCATCCAGCGTAATGCTCGCCCGGCTAGTGGGCGTGAAGCCCGCGCCGCTCAGCGTGAGCGTGTCGCCGTACCGATAGCAGCTCTTGGAGCCCACCAGCGTCAGGGTTGCGGCCTGCGCCGGGGCGGCCGCCAGCAGCGCCACCGCGGCCGTCAGCACCGCCGCCATCCGCAGCCTCATCGTCCTATCCGGTAGATCGGGCCGTTCATCGACACAGCGTAGACCCTGCCGCGCCCGTCCTCCCCGAACGAAACCAGGTTCGAAACACGCAGGCGGGTCTGGCGCGTGGGAGCGCGCGGGCGCTTGAGGAACGCCAGGCTGAGGTCCTGCTTGCAGAGGTCGCCGTACACGTACCGGCCGTGGTAGCGGGTGCCGCGCAGCGAGCGGTCGCGGATCACGTAGCCGCCGATGATCGAGCACCAGCCGTCGTCGTGGGTCTCGTTGATCACCGGCGCGACGGGCCCGCGGGCGCTGCCGTCCTCGTAGCGATTGCGGCCCTCGAAGACGTCCCAGCCGAAGTTGTAGCCGCCGGCCGGCTGGCGATTGCCGCTGCGGCCCGGCACATAGTCGATCTCCTCGATCTCGTCCTGGCCGACGTCGCCGATCGTGAGCGAGCCGCGGGCGCGGTCGAACGAGAACCGGTAGGGGTTGCGCAGCCCGTAGGCGTAGATCTCGCCGCGGGCGCCGCTGCGGTTGGCGAACGGGTTCGAGGAGGGGATGTCGTAGCCGCCGCCGGGGCGCGGGTCGATCCTGATCAGCTTGCCGAGGATGCGGTTGAGGTTCTGGGCGTTCTCGTCGGGGTCCCCGCCGCCGCCGCCGTCCCCGAAGCCGGCGTAGAGCATCCCGTCGGGGCCGAACTGGAGCTGGCCGCCCTTGTGGTTGAAGCGGCGGTGGGGCACGCGCATCACCGAGCGGCGGCTTGCGGGGTCGGCGCGGTCGGGGCTCGAGGAGCGCTGGAACTGGTCGATCTGGAGGAAGCCCTGGCGATCGGTGTAGTAGACGTAGAAGCGCCCGGAGCTCTCGTAGTCGGGCGCGAAGGCCATCGAGAGCAGGCCGCCCTCGCCGTCGGTCGATACGTTGTCCGAGATGTCGAGGAACGGCTGGCCGAGCTCCCGGCGACCCTTCACGACCACGATCGTGCCGCCGCGTTGGACCACGAAGCGGCGTGAGTCACCGCGCGGGGCGGCGAGGAAGGTCGGGGCGTCGAAGCTGCCCAGCCGCAGCAGCCGCACCGGCCGGCGCGCTGCGCTGCCGTTGGCCTCGGTGTTCTGCTCGGGCCGAGCCGCCCCCTGGGGGGCCGGCTCGGCCTGGGGCTTGTCGCCCTCGTCGGAGTCGCACCCGGCCAGGGTCGAGAGGATCAGGCCCAGGGCCAGCATCGATCGGCACCCGCTCACGCGGCCTGAGTATGGCAACGGCTACGCTAGGGGCCTGTTTTCGGGCTGTGGCGCAGTCTGGTAGCGCGCTCCGTTCGGGTCGGAGAGGTCGCTGGTTCAAATCCAGTCAGCCCGACTGCGGGATCCAAGATCCCCTGAGGGTCCCGGAAAAGGAACGGGGGGCCGCGCCGTCGCGCGACCCCCCGGTTGGGTTCCGTCTGTCCCGCGCGAGCACCTGCCGAGCGAACGTACGACGGAAACTCAGATCCCGCCCGCACTTTTCGAAGCTGCCCGCAAGATGCACGGGATGCGCGATCCGAGCGTGCGCACGATCGAGCAGAAACTGGACGCGGCCCGCCTCGGCGAGGCCGCGTCCAGGCCCAGGACGCCGCCTACCGCCCGCCGACCTTCTTCAGGAACGGGATCAGCTTGGCGACGAAATCGTTCTTCGGACTCGCGGAGCTGGGATCGTTGTGCGAGTAGGTCGCGTGGCGATCCACCAGCACCAGCCGGTTCTTCCGGATGCCGGACTGCTGCGCCAGGATCGTCGCCGCGGCGAGCACCCGCTGGCCGCCCAGGGCGGCGCCGAACGCGTAGATGCGCAGCCGCTTGGGCAGGTCCTTGCCGTGAGTGGCCCGCACGTCGAGCACGTCCTGGGCGGGGTTCTCGTTGCCCGCCGCGACCGCGCCCGAGTCGATCGTCAGCCGCTGCGGGTGGTACCAGGCGGTGCCGTCGAGGCCCTTCAGGCCCCAGCCCGAGAACATCTGCGCGTAGCGCCTGATCGGGGTCAGCTCGCCGTCGCGGATCCAGGGCCGCGGCGTGCCGCTGTCGGCCAGGCGCCCGAGGTGCGCCTGCGCGGCGATCAGCCCGGCCGGCGAGGTCTCGACGTCGAGCGCGTACCCGTACTGGGCCTCGTTGGTCGGCTCGACCGGCGGCTTCAGGTTGGCCGGCAGCGCGGGCCAGGCCCAGCCGATCGAGGTCTCGTCGGGAGCGGTGAGCGCGCTCAGCGCCCCGCTCGTGTTGAACAGGCCGGCCAGCGGCGCCGGGATGCCGCCGAACGTGAGCCACGGCGTGGACGTGGACAGCGTCTGCAACGACGCGCGCGCGGCGTCAGGCGTAACCGGAGCCGGGCTGCTGCCGCCGTCGATGTAGACCAGGCCCCACAGGTCGCTCGCGCCTGGCTTGCCGTTGAAGTCCCAGGTCGCGTAGGCGGTGGTGATCGAGCCGCCGAGCGAGTGCCCGCCCATCGCCACGCGCCCGCCCAGCTTCTTCGCCTTCTTGACGACCCGGCGGATGTCCTCGACCTCCACGCGCATGCCCCAGCTGCGGGCGAACGCGACCTCGTCGGTCGGGATCGACTGGAAAGCGGGTGAGATGCTCGGGTCGGTCAGGTGGCCGAGGTAGTAGTCGAACACCTGCCGCGGGGTCGCCGTGCCCGCCTTGGCCTTGTTGAACATCGAGTGGTCCTCGAGCAGGTTTTCGCGGCGCTCGACCGCCCACACCTGCCAGCCCTTCGCGCGCGTGACGACGTCCTTCGCCAGCGGCACGAAGTAGGACGCGCTCGCCGAGGTGCCGGGGTTGAGGATCAGCACGTTGGGGGCCTTCTTGGGGCCGACCTCGAGCGCGCCGACCTTGTCGTACCTGGCCGGCGTCTCGGGCGCGTCGAAGCCCTTCAGCCGCTCGAAGCTGACCCGCACCTTTGCCGACGCCGCGGGCGCCAGCACCAAGCCGAGCAGGACGGTTACCAGGCAGACTCCTCTCGAGCGCATGGGCGGATCATGCCCCGCGGCACGCCGGCTGCCCAGCGCCGCTTGACCAGTCTTGGCGGAGTCGATTGTGCACGTGCACAGCCGACTGGGGGGATAATCGACGCCATGGCCCTGCAGCTCCGGGCGAGCGACGTGATCCGCAGGATCGTCGCGCGCGTGGACCTCGACGAGTTCACCGAGCGCGTGCTGGACAGCTTCTGGGAGCGGCCCGAGTACCAGCGCTTCCGGCCGCTGCGCGAGGACGTGCGCTCCTGGGCACGCTGGAACATCGACCTGATGATCCGCTGGCTCGTCGACGGCCAGCCGCCTACCGAGTCGGACCTGGAGCGCTTCCGCGAGCGCGCGCGGATGCTGGCGGCGAACGGGATGCCGGCCGACATCGTGCCGGCCAACTTCAGGCGCGGCGCCCGCTACGCCTGGAGCGCAATCCTCGACGCCGCCCGCGAGGACGAGCGCGCGGCGCTGGTCGAGAGCGCCGACCTGCTGTTCGAGTTCATCGACCGCGTGTCGCAGCTGTTCTCGGACACGTACGCGTCGGCCGGGCCGGCGACCACGATCTCGGAGGAGGAACGCCGCGCCCGGGCGCTGATCGCGCGGGCGTGCGCGGGCGAGCAGCCCAGCGGTGAGGACCTGCAGCTCGGCGAGCGCATCGGCTTCGAGCTGAGCGGCGCCTACCGGCCGTTCGTCATGGTCGCGCCCGCGTGGTCGGTGCAGCGCCACATGATGCTCGCGGCGCGGCTGCGCGCCCGGCACCTGCTGGCGGCGTCCGAAGGTCGCCGGGTGGCCGGGCTCGCGAACCGCAAGGTCCCCTGGCGTGAGCTGGGCCTGGATCCGCGCGCCGCGATCGCGCAGGGCCGCCGCACGCGCCGCGCCGAGCTGCTCGAGGCATTCGACGAGCTGCGCGTGGCGGTCGACGTCGCGGTGCGCAACGGGCACGCCGGCGAGGTCGACGCGGACGACCATCTCGCCGAGCTGCTGCTGCGGCGCTCCCCCCGGCTCGCCACGAAGCTGCGCTCGCGCGTGTACGACCAGCTCGCCGCGCACGACCCTCAGCTCACGCGCACGCTCGACGCGCTGATCGAGCACGACTTCGACCGCGGCGCCACCGCGACCGCCCTTCCCGTGCACCGCAACACGCTGACCAACCGGCTCAACCGCATCTACGCTGTGACGGGGCTCGACGTCGACAGCTCGCACGGGCGCGGCCTGCTCTGGCTGGCCTGGCTCGACCGGCGCGGACAGTCGGCCCGCTAGGCCGCGACGGCGTTGTAGTAGCGCACCGCCAGGCCGGTCAGCAGCGTCTCGAAGCAGGCCTCGACCGTCATGTCGTGCTGGTCGGCGTAGGCGCGCAGGCCCGCACGCTCGATCGCCTCGCTCTCGGCGATCACCTCGTCCACGAGGTCGGGGTGCTGGTCGGAGAAGTACGCCCCCATGGAGTAGAGGCTGGTGTCCATGAGCGACTCGAGGAACGAGTCGGCGCCGGTCGCACGGCTCGGCTTGGCGGCCATCGGCCGCAGGTTACCCGGGGGATAAGGTCCCCGGCTCGATGGCACAGCGCGACGAGATCATCGCCTACCTCGACGACCTCCTGGAGGTCGGGGCGTTCACCGACTACGGGCCCAACGGCCTTCAGGTGCCCGGAGCCGCAGAGGTCTCGAGCGTGGTGACGGGGGTCTCGGCGCAGCGCGAGCTGTTCGAGCAGGCGGCGGCCGCCGGCGACGAGCTGGTGCTCTGCCACCACGGCCTGTTCTGGGACTTCCACCCGCGCACGATCGGCCCGGCGATGAAGGAGCGGCTGAGGATCCTGTTCGACGCCGACATCTCGCTCGCGGCCTACCACCTGCCGCTCGACGCGCACCCCGAGGTTGGCAACAACGCGCTGATCTGCGCGGCCCTCGGCCTGGAGCGCGCGGAGCGGTTCGCCGAGCACAAGGGGCACCCGATCGGCTTCGTCGGCCGCTCGGCGGACGGCATGCCGTTCGCGGAGCTGCGCGCGCGCTGCGCGACCGCGTTCGAGCAGGACCCGTTCGTGTGGGAGTGCGGACCCGAGGTCGTGCACAGCGTGGCGATCGTGTCGGGAGCAGCGCCGGGCGACCTGGTCGATGCCGTCGCGGCCGGCGTGGACGCGTTCCTCACCGGCGAGACCGCCGAGCACGTGATGGCAGACGCGCGCGAGAACGGGGTGCACTTCATAGCCGGGGGCCACTACGCGACCGAGCGCTTCGGCATCCGCCGGCTCGGCGAGCTGGTGGCGGAGCGCTTCGGGGTGGCGCATCGGTTCGTGGAGATCGCGAACCCGGTGTAGGCGTAGCTCGGACCCGGGCAACCGCAGCGCCGGCGCCCATGGCCCTCTATCGCGCTGCTGTCTACGGCGCCCGGGGCAACGCCGCCTACGGCAGCGTGACCCTCACGACCTGCGCCGCTCGGTCCTGGCCGCCCGGCCGCTGCTCGCTCGCCGCCGTCAGCGTCACCGATACCGTGCGGCCCGCCGACGTGACGCCGGCGCGGCGCAGGCAGGCGCCCACGTCGACGGTGAACGAGAGCGTCCGCGCCGGGTTGGGAGCTGCGTCGTCCGCGGAGTCCACCAGCGGGAACAGCTTGGCGCCCTGGTCGGAGAACGTCCCACTCGACGACTCCTCGGTCAGCGTCGACGACAGCCCCGTGTACAACCCGGCGCAGCTGAACTCGCGGTTGATGCCGTCGCCGCCGATCGTGACGCCGTAGTGCAGGTGCCCCATGTCCGTGAAGGCACCGCTCTCGGCGCCCGGGATCGCGGCCCGCTGCGGGCGCCAGAAGCTCAGGCTGAGCTGGTCCGCGCCCAGCGCGAACGGCTCGCTCCCGGTGAGGTTCGTGATCATCGGCGTGGTGACGAAGTAGGACGACAGCGTGGTCGGCACCGTCACCGTCCCCGAGCCGACCCGGAAGATCACGTTGTAGGTGTCGCCGGGGGCGATCTGCGAGGTCGTCACACGCGGCTGGATTCCGGCCACGAACGCGGAGCGACCTCCCTGCGAGATCCGCTCGAGGTTCGGGTAGCCGCTGCCGTCGGGGTCGTAGTCGGTCCAGAGCCCGCCGCGCGGCAGCGAGGGCGACGACTCGCTCACGCCACTCAGCACCGCGGTCCCGTTGCCGCGCCGGCAGTAGACCAGCGCGA